>Ga0137407_10000385_pt1 | contig 30888 bp, 26 predicted proteins | sample CZOMad2_2_16fung_FD_108410 | JGI IMG/M metagenome (GOLD analysis project Ga0137407, IMG submission 108410) | Vadose zone soil fungal communities from Angelo Coast Range Reserve, California, USA - CZOMad2_2_16fungal (Illumina Assembly) | ecosystem: Environmental > Terrestrial > Soil > Vadose... | reverse complement strand
CAGCCACCACTGGGGCACGAGACCGGTGATCGAGTCCGCGAGCATATTGCCCCAGGTGGCGGTGGGCGGAGGCACGCCGACGCCGAGAAAACCGAGGGCCGCCTCGATGACGATGGCCACGCCGAGGTGGGTGGTGGCGAGGACGAGGTAGGGGGCCACGCATTGGGGCAGCACGTGAAGTCGCATGATGCGGAACGAGGAGGCTCCGCTCGCCCGCCCCGCCTCGACATAGGACATCTCGCGCACGGTAATAGCGACCGACCGAATCACGCGCCCACCGAAGGGCAGTCGCGTGATGGCGATGGCGATGATGACCGCGGGAAGCCCCGTGCCGATGGCCACGGAGATGGCCATGGCGAGAATCAGGTCGGGGAAGGCCTGCAAGATCTCCATCACGCGCTGGCTGGCCAGATCGACGGGGCCTCCGAGATACCCGCACGCCACGCCCCACAGCGAGCCCACGGTGGTGCCCAGCAGCACCGCGGCGAAGGCGACGAAGAGAGAGGTGCGCGCACCGTAGATGACACGCGAGAGGGTGTCGCGCCCCACCTGATCGGTGCCGAAGAGCGCCAGCGCGTCGGGCGGCTTGTTCATGTGGCGGAAATTGGTCTTGAGCGGATCGTGGGGCGCCACCCACGGCGCGGCGACGGCCATCGCGATGATGAGCAGGCCCACGATGCCGCCGGCCGCCGACAGCGAATTGCGCCGGGCGAAGGTGACGAGCTCGCGAAGGATGGAGCGATCGGGGGAGGCGGGCACGGGCTCAGGCATAGCGGATGCGCGGATCGAGCCACGCATAGCTCAGGTCGACGAAAAAGTTCACCAACACGAAGATGACCGCGTAGAGCAGGACGAGATTCTGGACCACGATGATGTCGCGCTCGATGAGGGCGGTGACGAGCGAGCGGCCGAGCCCCGGAACGCCGAAGGCCTGCTCGACCGCCACCGAGCCACCCAGCACGAAGCCGAGGAGCACGCCGGAAATGGTAATGACCGGCAGCAGCGCATTGGGCAGGGCGTGACCCAGCACCACGTGCCGCTCCTGCGCGCCCTTGGCGCGGGCCGTGCGCACGTAATCTTCTCCGATGACCTCGAGCAGGCACGAGCGTGACATCCGCGCGATATAGGCGCCCTGGGCCAGGCCGAGGACGATGGCCGGTCCGATCACGATCTGGAGATTCTGCCAGGGGGACTCCCAGAAGTGGACGATGATGAGCGGCGCCTTGTACCCGAACCAGAACAAGAGCGCCAGCACGATGAGCATGCTGAGCCAGAAACCCGGGATGGCGATAAACAAGATGGCGAGCGAGCGGGCCACGTTGTCGGCCCAGCTATTGGGCTTGATCGCGCTCACGATGCCGACGGGGAGGCCGACGAGCCACGAGACGATGAGCGCGAGCAGGCCGATCTCGGCGCTGATCGGCCCGCGATGGAGGATGAGCTCGGCGACGGTGTCGCCGCGGAAGAACGACTTGCCGAGCTTCCCCGTGGCGATATCCCGGAGCCAGTGGACGTACTGGACGGGGAGCGGATCGGACAAACCGAGATCCTGCATGATGCGCACGCGATCCGCCGGCGTCATCCTCGCGTGGCCCTCCACGCCGAGGATGGCCACCAGCGGATCGCCGGGCAGGATGCGGAGGACGATGAAGATGATGAGGGACACCCCGACGAGCGTCCCCAGGGCGAAGAGCGCCCGCCGGGCGAGATACTTGCGCATGCGTGCGGCCCGTTATATCCGCACTCTCGCCCGGCGGGCTTCGGTGGCTCCGGCTAGCTCTGGGCCAGCCAAACGTTGTCCCAGCGGCACACGTCGTAGATCCCGAAGAACGTCGACGGATTCTGCCCCTTCACCTTGTTGTAGTAGGCATCGTAGATCTGCTCGTAGGAGATGGGGATCAGCGGCGGGTCCTGCTCCAGGATGTCCTCCGCCTTGCGCACCATGGCTTTGCGCTTCGTGTCGTCGAGCTCGCGCTCGATCTGCTTGGCGAGCGCCTGGAACTGCTCGTTGTTCCACCCGGAATAGTTCTGCGGCCCGTTCGCGCCGTACCACGCGGTGAAGTAATCGGAGGGGTCCATGAGGCTCGACACGATGGCGCTGATGGCGAGGTCGAAGTTGCCGGCGGCCGCCTCGTCGAACCACACCGAGGTCTGCACCGTGCGCAGATTGGTCTCGATATTGATGTGCTCTTTCAGCATGGCCTGGATGGCCACCGCCCACAGCTTGAACGTCTGGATGTCGCGGACGACGAAGTCGAGCCCCTTGATACCCTGGCCGTAGCCCGCTTCCTGCATGAGCCGGCGCGCCTCCTGCACCGCCGGCTTCATGTCCGTCTGGTAGCCGAGGCGCTTCACGAGCTCGGCCTTCGGCGTCGACATCTCGTGGAAGGGGTAGACGAAGCCGCCGATCTGCATGGGCGCCGTGTCCTTCACCACCTCCACCAGCGTGGGCCGGTCCATGGCGAGGTGAATGGCCCGCCGCACCCGCGGGTCGGCCAGCGGCTTCTTCTTCATGTTCATCCAGAAGGCCTGGATCACGCTCTGGTTGAAGGCGGCGGCGGTGACATTCGGCATCTCCTTGGCCTTGCGCCAGGAGACCGGATCCATGAGCCGCGCATAGTCGATCTTGCCCGACAGGAACGACGAACCGAGCTCCGGGGAGAACGGCATCATGTGATAGATCTCGAGCTTGTCGAGGAGCGGGAGTCCCTTGTTCCAGTAGTTGGGATTCTTCTCCATGATCCAGATCTCTTTGTCCCTCCGCGAGACGTGCTTGTACGGCCCCGTGCCCGGGAAGTTCATGACCTGCCGCAGGTTGCCCTGGTTCTCCTCGAGTGTCTTCTTGCGGACAATGATGTTCCAGCCGCTGGCGAAGGAGCCCAGCATGAACGCCTTCGGCCGAGCTTCGGTGAGCCTGAACTCGATCTTGAGAGGGTCCACCACGACGATGTCGCCTACCGTGGTGAACAGTGAGGAGCGCGGGATGACCACGCCCTTGGGCGGCCGGACAATGCGCTCGTAGGTCGCCTTGACGTCGTCGGCGGTGAAGTCGGCCCCGTCGTGGAACTTCACGCCCTTGCGGAGGTAGAAGGTGTACTTCTTGCCGTCCGGGGAGATGTCCCACTTCCAGGCGAGATCCGGAATGATGGCCTGCCCGTCCTTTGGATCGCGCCGGATCAGACAATCGTACATGGGCGACTGTGGCCCGATATTGGCGACGGTCCCCGACTGGTGGACGTCGAAGTGGGCGGGGGCATTGTGAACGGCGTAGCGGAGAGTACCGCCGCGCTTGGCCGCCGGATCGGGGCGAACGGGCGATGGTGTCTCCTGTGCCTCGGCGCGCCGCCGGAGCACCGCGGGGCCGAGGGCGGCAGCGCCGGTCACCCCCGCGGCGCGAAGGAACGTGCGGCGGCTCAGGCGGCCGCGGCCAAGTTTTGGCTGGTCGGACATTGGACACCCCCTTGTGGGTTCGGCTCGCGCATCGATGCGCGAGGTGGCGGCAACATACACGACTCCGGGCGCGGAGACAAGGCGCGCTCCGCCATGACGGATGGATCGAGGGCACCCACGCATCTGGTATCATGCGCCCGGTCGACGACCAACTCATGAGCACCCCTCCCGGCTCCCCGCAGTTCGAGCGCAGCGGATCGAGCGTGCGGTTTGCGGACAATGGCTCGCACGTCACCCTCACCGTCTGCACTCCCCGCATCGTGCGCGTGGAGCTCGAAGATGAAGGTCACGCGGCCGGCCCGGGCTATGTCGGAGAGCGGAGCTGGGCCGCCTCGCCTTTCCAGATCGTCGAGGGTGACCGCCCACGGCTGACCACCGCCTACCTCGGCGTGGAATTCGGGACCGACCCGCTCCGCCTGGCCTTTCTCGACTCGACCGGCGAGTGGCTGCTCCGCGAGCCCGAGCATGGAGGGATGACCAGCGAGCCGAGGGCCGGCGATCCGGTGCGCCGTCGCGTCCGCGTATCGTTCGAATTCTCCGGTGAGCAGCATTTCTACGGCCTGGGCCAGGGCGGGCGCGGTTTCGACCGGCTGGGCGTCACCCGCCAGCTCTGGAACTCGCACCTCGGTCACGGTCCCGGCTCGGACATGGGTGTGCCCCTCCTCGTGTCGAACCGTGGCTACGCGCTCTTCTTCGACAACACCGCGGAGGCGGTGGTCACGGTCGGCCGATCCGACGGAGAAGTGCGGATCGTCTATGCGGCCGAAGCGGGAAGGCTCGTCTGGTATTTTCTCCTCGGCCGCGACATGCGCGGCGTCATGGGCGACGTGGCGGAGCTGCTTGGACGGGCTCCCCTGCCCCCTCGCTGGGCCCTGGGCTTCCTCCAGTCGACGCGTCACTTCGAGGACACCGCGGAGCTGCGCCGGCTGCCGCGTACGATCCGCGAGAAGCGGATCCCGTGCGACGGGCTGATCTACCTCTCGACCTACGGCGCGGCACGAGGCTGGAACCGCGGGGTGGGGCATTTGGGCTTTCAGCCCGAGCTGTGGCCGGATCCCCAGGCGCTCATCGACGAGGCGCGCGCCCAGCACTTCGAGATCACCACCCACGAATATCCCGTGCTGCACGAAGCGTCCCCGCTCTTCGAGGAGGCGGAGCTGCGGGGCTTTCTGCTCGCCGAGGGCTACGGGCGGCCGGCCGGGCGCGGCCAGGCCAATTATCGCGACGGACAGCGGTATCTCGACTTCACCAACCCCGCCGCCTGCGCGTGGTGGTGGTCGGCCCACCGCGAGCTCGCGAAGTTCGGCGTGGCCGGCTGGTGGCTCGACGGCGGCGAAGGGCCGCCCGCGAGATCGAGGCTTCACCTGGGGGACGGGACGCTCCTGCACAATATCTACGATCGCTTTCGCCACCAGGCATTCGCCGAGGGCGAGGCCGCCGACCGGTCCGATCAGCGCGTCTTCCTCCTCTGCCGGTCCGGGGCCGCGGGCATGCAGCAATATGGGTCGACGTGCTGGTCGGGTGACATCAACAACGACTTCGCGACGCTAGATGCCCAGATCCCGCTCGGGCTGAGCACCGGCCTCTCCGGCGTGCCGTACTGGGGCACCGACGTGGGGGGGTTCTTTCATCCGGTTCCCGAGACGGCCGAGCTCTACACGCGCTGGTTCCAGTTGGGCGCGTTCTGCCCCATCTTCCGTTCTCATGGCTGGGTGTGGCGGGAGCACGTGCCGTGGGCGCACGGCGCGGAGGTCGAGGCCATCTGCCGTCGCTACGCCGAGCTGCGCTACCGCCTGCTTCCCTACACGTACACCCTGGCCTGGCAGGCGCATGCGGATGGCCTTCCCCTCATGCGCCCGCTCGTCCTGAACTATCCGAACGATCCTCGCGTGTGGAGTCTCGGCCACGAGTTCTTGTGGGGCGACGATCTGCTCGTCGCGCCGGTGACGCGCGAGGGCGCCACGGCGTGGCCGGTTTATCTGCCCGCGGGTGGCTGGTACGACTTCTGGACGGGCACGCGCTACGAGGGGCCGGCGGGCATCACCCTCGATGCGCCGATGGACCGGCTCCCCCTGCTCGTGCGCGCGGGCGCCATCGTGCCGATGGGTCCCGTGGTCCAGCACACCGGGGAGCGGCCGCTCGACGAGGTCACGCTGCTGATCTATCCGGAGGGCGCTTCACGCTTCGTGCTCTACGAGGACGATGGCCGGACCCCCGCGTATCGCCGGGGTGAGTACGCCCTCACGCGCTTCGAGTGCGAGTCGGAGCCGGGCGCCGTGACGGTGCGCATCGGCGCGCCCGCGGGCGCCCGATCGGTCGTGCCGCCCGGCCGCCGCTATCTGATCCGGATCAGGATCGACCGGCCCCGATCGGTGGACGTGACGGGCCATGAACCGATGCCACGGCGGGCCGGCCCGAGCGAGGACGCCGCGGGCTGGTGGGAGGACGGAAGCGGATTCACCCTCATCCGCCTTCCCGGCCAGCCGGCCATGACCGTCACGATCGCTAGGACTTGAAGTACCAGGTCTCCGTGTGAGCGATGTGCGGGTTGTCGCTGACGGCGCTGTTCCAGAGCCGCTCGGGAATATTGCCCATGTTCGTTTTGATGACGCGCACCCCCTGCGAGGCGGGCGAGTTCGAAACGAGCGGGATCATCCACAGCTCGTCCAGGGCGATCTTCCATACGTCCTTGGCCATCCGCGTCCGCTCCGGGTCCTTCACGCCGAATGACCTGCGGTACTTGTCCATCAGCTCCCGCATCCGTGCCGGCGGCGTCTTGCCCTTGGTCCCTGCGCTGGAGTACCAGAGGCCATAGAGCGGCCCCATCGGGCTGCCGGCGTCGGCGGGAAAGACGAAGGGAAAGTGGCCGTAGATGTTGTCGGCGCCCCACTGGGTCTCGAAGTAGATCTGATGCTCGTTGGTTTGCACCCGCGTCGTCGCCGCGCCACGCTCCATCTCCTGCACCTCGCCGCGTATGCCGATCTTCTTCCACTGCTCGACCATCATCTCCGCGATCTTCGTGAACGGGAGGAACCCGAGGTAGGTGGTCAGGGCGAGGCGCAGCCGGCCCTTGCCATCCGCCCGCAAGCGATACCCCTCACCGTCCTTCTTGCTGAGCCCGAGCTTGTCGAGCATCTCGTTGGCTTTCTTGACGTCGTAGGCCGTGTGCAGGGTCTTGTATTCAGGCCCGGGGAAGTAGAGCGTCCGCTCGCCCGGCGCGGCGGAGCCGGTCTGGCCGAGGCCGAGCAGGAATGTCTCGTTGATCTGCGCGCGGTCGATGCCATGGGACAGCGCGATGCGGAACTCACGGGTGCTCAGCCACTTGGCGATCTCCGTGTCCTTCTCGTAGGTCTGGTTGCAGAAGAGCCCGACGTCGGCGCCCTGATCCGAGGGATCGAGATAGACGCGGTAGGCGCCCTTCTGCTGGTTCTCGAGGAGCACGGGCAGCTTGCTGATGTCGATGTGCCGGGCCTGCGAGTCGTACTCACCGGCGATGGCCCGCAGGTTGATCACTTCGAGGCTTTCCCCGAGCGTCATCCGGATCCGGTCGATATAGGGGAGCTGGTTGCCGTCGGTGTCGACCCAGACGCTGTAGGGGTTCCGCTCGAGCACCCAGGTGGGCGTGGTGAGAGGGGACGTCGTCTTCCAGGGCGTCACCACCGGCAGATCCACGTTGCGGCAGGCATCGTTGCGGTTCTTGAACATGGTGACCCAGCCGTCGAAGTTCAGCTCGGCCACCTTCTTCGCGAGATCTTCCTTGGAGACGTATTTCGGGTGGAACTGCTTCAGGTAGTGCGCCGGCGCGAACCCGCCGAGGGCGGAGCGCCCCCAGCGCGCATGGTGCCCGATGCCCCAGACGGACGCGAGCACGGTGGGCAACGCATAGTACGGCTCCGGGGAGACGAACCGGATGGTGGCCGCGTCGATCTTCTCGATGGCGATGGGCTTGCCGCCGATGGTCATCACCGATAGCGGCGTGGGGACGAGGTCCTTGTTGTTGTAGACGTCCTGGTACCAGAAGACGAAGTCGTCGGCGGTGAAAGGTTGGCCGTCGCTCCACCTCATGCCCCGGCGGAGCAAGAGGGTGGTCACCTTTCCATCCGGGCTCACCTCCCATGCTCTCGCGATATTGGGAACCAGCTTGGTGCCGGTGTAGTCGTAGTAGAGGAGCTTGTCGTTCTGGGCGACCCGGTGGCCGTTGGAGGTGTCGAAGGGCCCGGTGAAGGCGCGGCGCCAGGTGCCGCCGTATTTCCCGATCTCGCGCAGCGGCTTGACGACGAGGGGATCCTGGCCGATCCGCTCCTGGACAGGCGGGAGCTTGCCCGCCTTGACCAGCTCGGCCAGCTGCGGGGCTTCCTTGAAGCTCTTCGGGATCAGGGCGGGATCAGTGACGACCTCGGCTCCCTCCAGCTTACCGATGAGCTGTGCGCCCAGCTTCGTCTCCTGGGCCGCGGCCGCAGCGCGGACGCCCCCCAAGGAGACCTGAGTCGCGGGGACGGCGAGGAGACCGAGACGCAGCATGGTGCGCCGAGACAGCCGGGGGCCTTTGGCTCGCGAGACGTCCTTGTCATCGGTCATGGGATCTCCCTTTCTCCGAGGCCAGCGAAGCGTGACAGACCTGATCGGCGCCCGGCCGACGAGGGCTCACACCCTAACGGGCCAGCATCTCCCTGTCAATCGCCCGCCTCCCTACCCGAGAGCCTCCGCCACCGTGCGCCCGAGAACGGCCAGCCGGGAGGGATCGGCGCGCTCCCACGGCTCGGTGGGGCGCGGATGCCGTCGTAGACACTCAGCGCGTAGGCTAGCGCACTGTCTGTATCGCGATCTTCGCCCCTTCGATCATCTGGTCGATCTCGGCCCACGTGACGTTCAGGGCGGGCATGAAGCGCAGGGCGTCGGGCCGCGGGGCATTCAGCAAGAGACCCGTGTTCTCCCATCCCGGATGCTTCTCGATGTCGTCCCGCGCATACGCCACCACCGCGCCCGCGCGAGGAGAGCCCAGATCGAGCGCGCGCAGGAGACCCCAGCCCCGCTCGTGAGATAGACCGAATTCGCCGACCAGCCCCTGCAGGCGCTCGCTCAGATACGTGCCCGTATCCGCCACGTGCTGCAGGAAGCCCGGGGCCACCATGGCCTCCATCACCGCGCAGCCGACGGCGGTCATGAGCGGGCTGCCGTTAAAGGTGCCTCCCTGCTCGCCGTGCTCGAAGACCGAGACGGCTTCCTTGGCGCAGAGGGCGGCCAGGGGCACGCCGCCCCCCAGACCCTTGCCCAGGGTCATGATGTCCGGCGCCTCGTCGGCGCTCCGCGCGAAATGCTCGTAGGCGAAGAGCTTGCCCGTGCGGCCCATGCCGGTCTGGATCTCGTCGGCGATGAGCAGGCAGTTGTGCCGCGTGGTGAGGGCGCGGAGCTCGCGCAGGAACTCCACGCTGGCCGGGAGCACGCCCGCCTCCCCCTGCACGGGCTCGAGCATCACCGCCGCCGTCTTGTCCGTGATGAGGGCCTCCACGGAAGCGATGTCGTTCAGCGTCGCTTTCGGAAAGCCGTCCACCTGCGGGGCGAACATGGTGTCCCAGCCCGGCTTGCCGCTCGCGGACATGGTGGCGAGCGTGCGCCCGTGAAAGGCGTGGTCGAAGGTGATGATCTCGAAGGCGCCGCCCTTCATGCGCCGCCCCCACTTGCGCGCGAGCTTGATGGCGCCTTCGTTGGCCTCCGCTCCCGAATTGGTGAAGAAGACGCGCGGGAAGCTCGAGTGCTTGGCGAGGAGCCCGGCCAGGCGCAGGGACGGCTCGTTGTAGAAGGCCGGGCTCGGCGTGATCAGCTCACGCGCCTGGGCGGCGAGCGCCTCCGTCACCACGGGGGGGCAATGGCCCAGGCACGTCACGGCCCAGCCCTGGACGAAGTCGAGATAGCGCTTGCCACGATGATCGACGAGCCAGGAGCCGTCGCCCTTGACGAACACGATCTCGGGCCGCTCCGTGATGTCCATCAGGTTGCCGAAGGCGAACTGCCGCTCAGCCACGGTAGGGATCACGGTCGACCACCTCCATCAAGCGCTCCGGGTGGGCGGCGGCGCCGAATCCAAACTGCCGGTAGAGGCCATGCGCGTCGCGAGTGAAGAGAGTCCATCGACGCAATCCTTGAAGCTCCGGGTGCGACATGACGGCGGCCATCAGGCTCTTGCCCACCCCGCTGCCCCGGTGCGACTCGAGGGCGAACACGTCGCAGATATAGGCGAAGGTGGCGCGGTCGCTGACGACGCGGGCGAAGCCGACCTGCCGGCCCTCGTCGAAGGCGCCGAAGCAGAGCGAGTGCTCCATGGACCGGGCCACCGTCTCCCGCGGAACCCCCCGCGCCCAGTAGGACGTGGTCAGGAAGCCGTGAATCACGTCGAGGTCGAGCCGCGAGCGATCCGTGGTGACGACGATGCTCCCCGCGCTCGTCTCCTTCATCCTCCTCCCCCCGCCCGCTGCTCGAGCGACGCGGTCAGGCGGCGGGCGAGGGCGCGCGCCGCCCGTTCGCTCGGGGTGGCCACGAAGATGGTGTCGTCGCCAGCGATCGTCCCCACCACTCTCGCCAGCTCCGCCTCGTCGAGGGCGCGCGCCACGGGGTGGGCGGCCGCGGGCGGCGTCTTGACCACCACCAGCGAGCCCGCGGCCACCACGGAGAGGGCGAAGCCCCGTAGAGCGCGCCGGAGCTTTTCCTCGCGCATGGCCGCCGGCGCGAACTGCGTCACCGCGGCCTGCGGCGCGAGGTAGCCCGTGGGAGTTTTCGCAAGACCCAGCTCGCGGAGGTCCCGCGACAGCGTGGGCTGTGTCACCACGATGCCGCGCTTCCGGAGGAGCTGCTGGAGCTCCCCCTGGGAGCGCACCGTCCCCGAGCGGACGAGATCGACGATGGCCTCTTGACGCCGCAACGAGCTTCCCTCTCGATATTCATTCATGAGTAGCTATACTTATTCATCAGGCAGTCCTTGTCAAGCTCCTTTCTCCGGTGTGTTAGGGTGGCCGCCCATGAGCCCTTCATCGATCAGCCCCTTGTCGCCCCGCGAGACCCTGTCCTTCATTCAGCGCCGATGGACGGAGGACGTCCTCCCCGCCCTCATCCGTTACATCGAGATCCCCGCGAAGTCGCCGGCCTTCGATCGTGACTGGGCGGCCCACGGACACCTCGACCGCGCCGTCGCCCTCATCGAAGAGTGGAGCCGCCGCCGTCCCATCGAAGGCCTCACCGTGGAGACGGTGCGGCTCCCCGGACGGACACCCGTCATCCTCATGGAAGTGCCGGGCACGTCTCCGGAGACCATCCTCCTCTACGGACACTGCGACAAGCAGCCGGAGATGACGGGCTGGGCGGAGGGACTGGGCCCGTGGATTCCCGTGCGCAGGGGCGATCGCCTCTATGGTCGCGGGGCTCAGGATGACGGATACGCCGCCTTCTGCGCCCTCACCGCCATCGAAGCGGTGGAGGAGGCGGGCGCCCCCCATGCGCGCCTCGTAGTGCTCATCGAGGCGAGCGAGGAAAGCGGCAGCCCCGATCTCCCCGCCTACATGGAGGCCTTCGCCGCCCGCATCGGCGAGCCCGACCTCGTCATCTGTCTCGACTCAGGTTGCGGCAACTACGAACAGCTCTGGGGCACCACCTCCCTCCGCGGTGTCATCAACGGCGTGCTCACCGTGGAGGTCCTGAGCGAGGGCGTGCACTCGGGCGCAGCCAGTGGCATCGTGCCCTCGAGCTTCCGCATCGCGCGCCAGCTTCTCTCGCGCATCGAGGACGAGCGCACCGGCGCTCTCGTGCGCGACTTCCACGTCGAGGTGCCGCCCGCCCGTGCCGCCGAAACGCGGGCGGTGGCCAAAGTGCTGACGGCCGAGGCGGAGCGCTTCTCCGTGGTGGACGGCATGAGCTACGCGCAGGAGGATCCCGTCTCGCTTCTCCTCGCCAATACCTGGGAGCCTGCGCTGTCCATCACGGGCGCCGCCGGCCTGCCCACTCCCGAGGATGGCGGCAATGTGCTCCGCCCCTTCACCTCGCTCAAGCTCTCCCTCCGCATCCCGCCCACCCTCGATGCGGCTCGGGCTAACCGCAGGCTCAAGGAGCTGCTCGAGGCCGACCCGCCCTACCGCGCGCGGGTGCGTTACGAGGGCTCCAATCCGTCGCCCGGCTGGGACGCCCCGGCCACCCAGCCGTGGCTCGTCGAGGCCGTGCAGTCCGCCTCCGAGCGTCATTTCGGCAAGCCCGCCATGTTCAAAGGGCTGGGCGGCTCGATTCCCTTCATGGCCATGCTGGGCGAGCGGTTCCCCAAGGCACAGTTCTTCATCACGGGCACGGGCGGACCCGGATCGAATGCCCATGGCCCCAATGAGTTCTTGCACGTGCCGTACGCGGAGCGCCTGACCAGCTGTGTGGCCGACGTGATCGCCGCGCACTACCTCGCGCGACAGCGCTGAGCCTAGGCGGTGGCCAGGCCCGCGAGGGCGCGGACTCGGGGCTTCACCACGAGCCATGCGCGCCCGAGGTAGACGCAGAGGATGACGAGGGCGACGTTCGCCGCCCAATAGAAGATCCAGTTGTTGAAGCGCCATCCGAGCGTCCGGTGGATCAGGGTTTCCTCGATGAGCTGGTGGATGAAGTAGAGAGGTAGTGCGGTCTGTCCCAGCGTAACCAGCCACGGAATCTCCCAGCCCCGCGCCTGCATCAGCCAGTAGGAGAAGGCGAGGGTCCACGTCACACCCCAGATGATCAGGAAGGTCGTCACGCCGCGCGGGGTCCAGTAGTGGTTCAGGCCGAGATCACGCGCGAAGCCGAAGCGGGGCGTGGTGGGGATCCACCACTCCCAAAGGGCGTACGCGACGAGGAAGAGCAGACCCACGAAGGCCGCCCTCTCGAAATAGCACCTCTCCTCGCGCGGGCCGCGCGCGCGAGCTTCGAGCCACACCCAGCCCTGCACGAGCCCGAGGAGAGCGGCGGCGACCCACGGCCAGGGGGGGAAGTCGCCGAAGAGCATCACGCCCAGCCTGGAATGGGCGGCGCACCAGCGCACGAGCGCGGGATGCAGCCATATGAACGAGAGGTACAGGAGCACGGCAAAACCCGTTAACGCCCAGCGCATGAAACGTCGGCGCAGCGCCGGCACGAGCGGGCCGAGGAGAATAACGCTGAACCCTATGGTCTGGAGCACGCCGCCATGCCACACCCGCTCCTCGGGCGGCACGGGACCGCGCGGCAGCATGATCACGTTCAGGAGATAGCCGGCGGCGATGATGCCGATGCCGCGGCGAAAGTACTTGGCGAGCTCGTCGACGAAGCGGCCGGCGCGCCGGTGGCGGTGAAAGGAGATGGGCAGGCAGAAGCCGACGAGGAAGAGGAACATTCCGGCGGGGAGAATGAGGCTGCCGTAGACCAGGTGGTAGCGCGCCCACCCCATGCCGACGTCCATCCAGTCGCGCGAGGTGTGATTGACGACCATCAGAATGAGGGCGATGCCGCGCATCCCGTCGATGAATTGGAGCCGGCCCGCTCCTGGAGTGTCCGACCGGATCGTGGGGATTCCCGCGGCTTCGGTGGCTCTGCTGGAGTTCAAGGCCGGCCCCGGCCCTCTACTGCACCTTGCCTCGATCTTCGACCAGGCTATACGCCCACACCGTCACCCGGTAGTGGTCGGCGACCGCCATGCGGCTGATCTCGTAGTACGTGCTGTTGAAGCCGGGAACGCCTCCGGGGACGCGCTCCACCCGCTGGCTCACCAAGTTCTCCGAGGAATCGAGGGCTTGCCCGAGGAGCAGGAAGGGCTCCGCGTACTGCCCGTAGCGGCTGGTCACTCGTCCGAAGATCAGCCGGGAGCCGTCCGGGGCCGGCGTCACTTTCCACTCGACGGAGAACTTCGACTCCCAGCCCGGCATGAGCGTGGTGAAGGATGCAGAGGGCGCGAACTGATCGCCACCGGTCGCGCAGGCCGTGAGGCCGAGGGCCATCAATCCGAATCGGGAGAGGGCGACGATCGATCGAGACACCAGTCTCATGGCGTGCCTCCTGCCCGTCGCTATTGCGAGCGGCCGCGGCCCGCGACGTCCCAGATCGCTTCAACCTTCTGCCCACGCATCGCGTAGATGCGGTCGTACAGATTGATGGTCGGGTCGCAGTGCGGCGGGAAGAACTCGATGAGCTGGCCGAGCGCGGGCAGTCGCCCGTCTTCGGTCACCATGAGACGGCCGTGCTCGTCGCCCGCCCATGAATAGGCCACGCCGGGGTACTCCACCGCCTCGGGAACGAAGGGCTTGTCCGTGGAAAAGGCCTTGAGGCCGCCGTCGACCATGGCCATCTCGCGGCTCGGCACGCTGATGACCGTGGTCAGCACGGTCAGGGCCATCTCGAAATCGTCGTAGTCGCCCCCGCCCTTGCCGCCGATGCGCCGGTAGTCGAGGTCCATCACGCAGTACGATCCGCTCTGGAGCTCGGTCAGGCCCTTGAGATCCGAGTCGATATTGAAGGTGCCGGACGAGCCGCCGCTCACGATCTCCACGGGCAGCCCGTTCTTCTCGAAGAGATCGCGCGTCTTCATGAGCTTGTTCATCCAGCGATGCGAGGTCTTGCGCCGGTTGGCGTAGCCCGGAACGTGGGCGCAGTGCCCCGCATAGCCCTGGAGGCCGCGCAGGTTGAGCGCGCTCTCCAACGTCACCATGCGTCCGACATGGACGGCGGCCTCTCCCGGTTGGGTGCCCGTCCGCCGCCCGCCCACGTCCACGTCCACGAGGACATTGAGCACTTTGCCCGCGGCGGCCATGGCCTGGCCGAGCTCGCGCACATTGTCCGGATTGTCCACGACCACGAGCGTCTCCGCCGCCTGCGCGAGAACGCCCATCAGCCTGCCGATCTTCTCCGGCCCCACAACCTCCGTGGTGATGAGGATATTGCGGATGCCCGCCGCCGCCATCACCTCGGCCTCGCCGACCTTGGCGCAGCAGATGCCCACCGCGCCCGCGGCAATCTGGCGGCGCGCGACCTCCGGGCACTTGTGGGTCTTGGAGTGGGGCCGAAGCTTCTTCCCCGCCGTCTTCACATACGCGGCCATCTTGGCGATATTGCGCTCGAAGCGGTCCAGGTCGAGAAGGAGGGCGGGGGTGGGGATCTCGTTTCGCGTCATGGCGTGGCGAGCATACCACGGCTCGTTGGTCGTTGTTTTGCGGGCGCCGGATGCGGAACTCCGGGTGCTGCGTTCCTACGGCCTTGCACCGTATCGCCTTATTGGATGACCTCGTCCGCCCGCTGCAGCAGCGACGGCGGGATGGTCAGGCCGAGGGTCTTGGCGGTCTTGAGATTGATCACTAGCTCGAACTTGGTGGGCTGCTCGACGGGGAGGTCGCCGGGCTTGGCCCCTTTGAGGATCTTATTCACGTAGCTGGCCGCCCGTCGTACCTCGTCGTAAAAGTTCACCGCATACGACATGAGGCCGCCAGCCTCCACAAACTGCCGTTCGCCCCACATCGCCGGAATCCGACTCTTGGCCGCGAGGCTCACGAGGGGTTTTCGGTGCTCCGTGGTCAGAACACCTGCCGCCCCGAAAAGCGCGTGAACGCGCTCTCGGGTCATCGCGGCAAATGCGCCCTCGAACTCGTCGGGCCCTCGCACGGCGAGCGGGTACAGTGTCAGGCCCAAGGCTCGGGACGACTCCTGCAGCTCCTTCAATACCAGCACATTGGATCGGTCGGCCGGATTATAGAGGACCGTCACGCGGGAAGCCTTAGGGGCGACTACCTTCAGGAGCTCCAACCGTTTCCCGCCTAATTCGGCGCTGATGCTTGTCAACCCCGTGATGTTCCCACCCGGTCGTGCGAAGGTTGCGACGAGCCCGGCCCCAACCGCATCGGCAACGCCCGCGAAGATGATGGGAACCGTGCTGGTCGCCTTCTTGGCGGCCATAGACGCTGGTGTACCTGGAGTGACGATGACGTCGAGCTTGAGACGGACCAGGTCGGCCGCAAGTTCGGGCAGGCGCCCTACCCGTCCGTTTGCGAATCGGTACTCGATGGTGATGTTCTGCCCTTCGATGTAGCCGAGATCACGTAACCCTTGCCGGAAGGCGTCGAGCTCCGGCGAAGGTCCGGGAGCGCCGTAAAACAGGAACCCGATCCGTGGGACCTGCCCCTCGGCGGCGAGCGGCACGGCGAGGAGCACCGCACCCGTGCCGACGAGGAACGTGCGACGGTCTATCACCGGGTCCGCTCGCATGCTGTCTGCGGTTGTGGCCTATTGGGGGCGTGGAGCAAGCGGATCGAATCCATGCAGGAGCCCTCCTTACAGGCTGGGCGGAGTGTAGCAGAGCGGAGGTAGCAGCCAGTCGCACAATCGAGCGCCACACTCGCCTCTCGCGAGAACTTCTTGTATCATCGCCGCCATGACGATCCCTACCTTAGTGCATCCTGGTGAAGTGGATTGGTCCGGGGAAAACCCCGGCATGTATCTGAAGGAGACGCCGGACGGTCCTTTCGTGACCCTCGTCTCGTTTTTCCGCGTCGTGGTCTCGCCCTACGGGCGTGGGCACGCGCTCGTTCTCCTCGAGGCTCCGCTCCTTCACCGGAGCCTGCCCGAGGCCCTCAATGTCTGTGTCACGGACAATGACCCCCTCGCCCGCTATCTCGTGAGCAACTTCGCCGCGTACTTCGGCGCCTTCAAAGACGCAGAGGCGCTCCAGTACATGGACTATGTCCCGCTCGAGGGCGTGGCCGCTTCCGGTGACACGCGCTCCGCCTACATGGAGTGGATCAAGGGGCCGGGCGTCGAGGTCACACTGTCCTGGGAGGATCTGGGCGAGCCCTACATGATCAGTCTCCCGAAAGAGAAGTCGGCGGCGGGGAAGCACGAGCTCCACAGCCTCTTCGTGGACGCCCGCCGCGTGACGACCACCGTCAACGGTCGTTCCCTCAAGGGCAAGCCCGTCCCGCGCGAGTTCGCGGGGCGCCAGAGCAGCACGGCCTTCCTCGCCTATTCCGAGACGTGGATCAAGGTCTAGGAAACCGACCATGGCCACCGCCACTCCCCGGCTCATGGGCGCGGAAGTCAAGCGCAAGGAAGATCCCCGGCTCGTGACCGGCACGTCGACCTACGTCGGCGACATCAACATCGCGGGGCTGCACTACGTCGCGTTCGTGCGGAGTCCTCACGCCCACGCCAACGTGGGCGCGATCGACACTTCGGTGGCCGCCAAGCGGCCCGGCGTATTCAAGGTGGTGACAGGCGAGGATCTGCGCGCGCACTGCCAGCCCATTCCGCTAGGTGGGCCGAGCGCCGAAGGCGGGGGCGGAGCGGCCACGAGCGTCGGCCGACGGCACTATCCGCTGTCGATCGGCCGTGTGCGCTATGTCGGTGAGCCGGTGGCGGCGGTGATCGCGACTTCCGAGTCGGCGGCCGTCGATGGAGCGGCCGACGTCGTGGTCGCCTGGGAGCCCCTGCCCGCAGTGGCCGATACGTCCGCGGCCATGGAGGCCGGCGCGCCCCAGCTCTTCGACGATGCGCCAAAGAACATCGAGCACGAGACGCCCATCAAAGTCGGCGAGCCCGACGCTGCCTTCGCCAAGGCGCCCACGGTTGTCAAGCAGCGCATGGTGAGCCAGCGGCTGTGCGGGGTGCCCATGGAGCCGCGGGCCGCTGTCGCCATGCCTGATCCCGGCTCCGGTGGCCTCACCCTCTGGTCGACCACGCAGGCGCCGCACGTGCTGCGCAACGACATCGCCACCTGCCTCGGGCTCGAGCAGAACCTGGTGCGCGTGATCGCGCCGGAGGTGGGCGGAGGCTTCGGCGTGAAGTTCGGCATCTACGCCGAGGACGCGACCCTCGCCGCCGTGGCCAGGCTCTTTCGCGTGCCCGTGCGCTGGACGGAGACGCGCGTCGAGCACATGACGGCGACCACCCACGGGCGCGCGCAGGTCACGGACCTCGAGGCCGCGGTGGAGGCCGATGGCACCATCACCGCGCTTCGGATGCACGTCACCGCCGACATCGGGGCCTATCCGATCTTCACTTTCATTCCGGACCTCACCCTGCTCATGGGAGTGGGGGTGTACAAGGTGACGAACGTCGATCTCAAGACGACGTGCGTGTTCACCAACTCCACGCCGGTGGCGGCCTACCGTGGCGCGGGCCGGCCGGAGGCGGCCTACTATCTCGAGCGGCTGATCGACGTGGTCGCCGCCGAGCTGGGCAAGCCGCCGGAGGAGATCCGGCGGAAGAACTTCATCGCACCCGCCGCGTTTCCCTACACGACGCCAACCGGCCAGAAGTACGACAGCGGAGAGTACGACCGCGCCCTCGGGAAAGCGCTGGAGATCGCCGGCTATCAGAAGCTGCGGGCCGAGCAGGCGGAGCGGGTGAAGAGCGGACATCCGAAGCTCCTCGGCATCGGCATGGCGGTCTATGTCGAGATGTGTGGCTTCGGTCCCTTCGAGAGCGCAGTGGTGCGCGTGGAGCCCGGGGGCACGGTGACCGCGTTCACGGGCACCTCGTCGCACGGACAGGGGCACGAGACGACCTTCGCGCAGATCATCGCCGATCATCTTGGAGTCGATTTCGACAAGGTCGTGATCCGTCACGGCGACACCCTGAACACGCCCATGGGCAATGGCACGGGGGGCAGCCGCAGCCTTGCCGTGGGCGGCTCCGCCATCATGGGCGCCGCCGTCAAAGTGCAGGAGAAGGCGCGCCGCATCGCCGCCCACCTGCTCGAGGCCGCCGCGGACGACGTGGTCTTCGAAGGAGGCCGCTACCAGGTCAAGGGCGTGCCCGCCAAGGCCCTCACCCTCGAGCAGATCGCGCCCAAGGCCTATGCGGACGGCCTGCCCGACGGCATCGAGTCCGGTCTGGAGGCGACCGAGTTCTTCCGCCCGCCGCAGCTCGTCTATCCATTCGGCGCCCACGTCGCGGTGGTCGAGGTCGATCGCGACACCGGCCATGTGAGCGTTCGCGATTTCATCTCCGTGGACGACTGCGGCGTGCGCATCAGCCCGCTCCTCGTGGCGGGCCAGGTGCACGGCGGCCTCGCGCAGGGTATCGCCCAGGCCCTCGTGGAGGAGATCGTCTACGGCGCCGACGGCCAGCTCATCACCGGCTCGCTCATGGACTACGCGGTACCCCATGCGGAGGACCTGCCGCTCTTTACCACCGACCAGACGGTCACCCCCACGCCCTTCAACCCCATGGGCGCCAAGGGTATCGGCGAAGCCGCCACTATCGGCTCGACGCCCGCCACCGTGAACGCCGTGGTGGACGCCCTCAAGCATCTGGGCGTGCGTCACCTCGACATGCCCCTCCGGGCCGAGCGCGTGTGGCGCGCGCTCAACCAGGGAAAGGCCTAGCTCCTACTCGTCCGCCCCGCGCGGATGCCGCCTCGCGACCGAAGGCCCTGCGCAGCTCGCTCTTGGCGCGCTCGAGCACGCGCTCTCAGCCCTGCACGCCCCAGCCGTGCACTCCGATGAGCGGAACGAACCTCACGCTTCCCAGATCCTCCTGCTCATACTCGTTCTGACCGGTCCGCGTCACACGGAGCAGCTCCTGCTCCGGAGGCGTGGTGCCCACCGGGATCACCAGCCGCCCGCCGATGACGAGCTGGGCGCGGAGCGCGTCGGGCACCGACGGCCCGCCGGCCGAGACGACAATCGCGTCATAGGGGGCGTGCTCCGGACAGCCGAGCGTTCCATCGCCGTGGAAGATGTGAACGTTGTCGTATCCAAGATCCTTCATTCGGCGGCGGGCCAGCTCGACCAGCACGGCGTGCCGCTCGATGGCGTAGACTTCCGCCGCCACGCGGGAGAGAACGGCCGCGGCATAGCCGGAGCCGGCGCCGATCTCGAGCACGCGGTCTCGGGGACTGAGCTCGAGCGCGGCCGCCATCAGCGCCACCACGTAGGGCTGGGAAATCGTTTGCCCCGCCTCGATACCGAGGGGCCTGTCCTCGTAGGCGAAATCGACCGCGGCTTCCGGAACGAACATCTCCCGTGGTACGGCTCGCATGGCATCGAGCACGGCCTGATGCTCCACACCGCGCTCCGCGATCTGCTTCTCGACCATGCGCCGTCGCCTCTCGGCGAATCTATCCACGTCGCCTCCCACCGTCTCTCGGGGAGCCGGCCCCGCTCAGCGAGACACGATCAGCGCGCCCGGCGCCGCCGGCCCGTACCTCGATGCGCCCGCGTGGCGGCAGCTCGCCGCGCGGCCTGCGACCGGGCGGCTTTCGGGCGCCTCGCCGCAGCTCCTCGGGCCTGACGAGAAAGCGCTTCTTTCGAACCCGCGCTCCGGCCCTCCTTGGTCAGGGCCCGGAAGGTCGCGCGCGATCGCGTCGTGGAGGGCCGGCGTGAGCGGCTCCGGCTCCCTCCTCTTCTCCGGCATGGTGGCCTCCCTTTCAGAGACGGCGTTCACTCCTCAGGAAGATGTTTCAGCAAGAGACGTGCCGCCGCATGTCTCAGGCACGGGTCCAAAATCTTCAGGAGCAAGGCGCGAGACTACCCGGTCGAAATGTCAGAGGTGCGTAGAACGTACTATCGCGGAGTTCCCGGCGCCTCTTTGATCGACACGCGCCAGTGGATGCGGTCCTCCTCGGGCGGGTAGTCCCCCGCCGCCTTGTGGTACGAGCAGCGATTGTCCCAGATGACGATGTCGCCTTTGCGCCAGCGGTGGCGGTATTCGCCCTGAATCATGCGCCCGGTGAGCTCATCGATCAGCGCGTCGCTCTCCGCCTCCTCGAGCCCCTCGATGCGGAGGATCTTACCCGGATCGAAGTACAGTCCCTTGCGCCCGGTCTCGGGATGGGTGCGGATGATCGGATGGAAGACGGGGGTCCAGTCTCGGTCCTCCTCGTTGAGGAGGGCCGTCGCTTTCCGGCGGCCGCCGTAGGTGAAGGCACCCTTCCGTCCGTCGAGCCGCGTCCTGATGCGCGGCGGCAGGGCCTCGTACGCCGCGTACATGCTGGCGAAGAACGTGTCGCCACCCCGGCTCGGCATCGCCACCGCATAGAGCTGGGTCGCCTTGAACGGCTCCTCGTCGTAGGCGCCGTCCGTGTGCCATCCCTCCGCGCCACGCCGGTAGATCGCCATGTCGAGCTGGCCGTCCGCTCCGAACTTGTTGACTCCCAGCACGGTGATCTCGGGATGCTCCGGGTGGCGCGTGGACTTCGACGGGTGCGGGACGACGACACCGAAGCGGCGGCTGTAACGAAGGAAGTCCTCGATCTCGAGCTCCTGCTCCGGCACCACGACGACATTGTGGGCGAGCCAGGCGCGATAGATCGTGTCAAACCCCCCGGCGTCGAGCGTCCTGACGTCGACCCCGCGGATCTCCGCGCCGATTTGTGGCCCCATTCTTCGGACCTCTATCGAGCTCGACACGGCCACATCCTAGCCCCGGTGGCTCATGAGGTCAAAGACCCGGGACGTCGCGGGCAGGTCAGAGAGGACGCCGGGCCCCGCGGGATCCGGATCGGCGCGCACGACGCGGGCAAGGGTCGCGCGATACGGGCCGCTCACGTGCCGAGGCTCACGTCGTCGGGCAGCTCATTCGTGTCATCGGGCCGGCGGGGGAAGTGGCGGCTCAGCGTCCGTCCCACCTCCACCACGGCGTGGATGAGCCCCTCGCGCGAACGCTGCTCGCGCATGCGCCCCCTGACCGCATCGACCAGCTCCCGCCAGTACCTCTCGCCCACACGCGAGTGGATGCCCGCATCGCCGATCACCGCCAGCTTGTGATCCTGCACCGAGATGTAGATCAGGACGCCGTTGCGCTCGGTCGTCCGGTGCATGCCGAGCCTCTCGAAGACCTTGATGGCTCGTCGCAGCGCGTCTTCGTCACACGTGTGGTCGAGATGAACGCGCACCTCGGCCGATGTGTGCGCCTCGGCCCGCCTCACCGCGGTGGCGAGGGATTCCAGGTCCTCCTCCGAGAGGAACTCCGTGACCCATTTCGGATGTCGAGCCATCACCAGTCTCCGCTCGCGCCGCCGCCGCCGAATCCGCCGCCGCCGCCGCCAAAGTCTCCACCACCGCCCCCGCCACCTCCGCCGCCCCCGCTCCACCCGCCGCCGGGAAAGATGATCGGCCCACCCCAGCCCCGCGAGCCACCCGTCCAGCCCTGCCGTCTGACATGCGAGTTGCGCAGCCCGGACACGACGATGGAGAAGATACCTATCACCACGATGAGGAGGAGGGCGATGGGGAAAAGGCCTCCGCCGCGCCCTCGGCCAGCCTGCCCCGGGGGGGCGGCCTTGTAGGTCCCCACGATGACCTGCTCGATGGCGTCGAGGCCGGCCGCGATGCCATCGCCGATCTTGCCCTCACGGAAGTGCGGCGCAACGACCTGGCGGAGAATCTGGCTCGAGAGGGCGTCCGTCAGCTTGGACTCGAGTCCGTAGCCGACCTCGAGGCGCATCTTCCGGTCGTCGACGAAAACCAGGAAGATGACGCCGTTGTCGAGCCCCTTCTGGCCGATGCGCCAGGCCTGGGCGAGGCGAATCGAGTAGTCTTCGAGGCTCTCGCCGTCGAGGGAGCGGAAGATGGCCACCACGATCTGGTTGCTGCTCTCGCGCCCCCAGGACCTGAGCTTCTCTTCGAGCCGCTCGCGCTCGGCGGCGGGGAGCACCCCCGCGAAGTCGTTGATGCGGTGATCGGGCGGGGGCGGGATGGGCAGTGCCGCCGCCGCGGGGCCGGCGAGGGCGGCGAGGAGAAGAAGAAGAACGAGCCGCCGACAGCTCAGGCGCATACGGCCGGCCCCCTGGTCCTCCCAGGCCTTTCTAGAACTTCACTTTCGGGACGTTCTCGCTCCCCGGCGCTGACTCGAAGAAGGGCTTCTCCTTGAAGCCGCGGAGGGCTGCGATGAAGCTGGCCGGGAACACCCTCACGCGGAGGTTGTAGTCGCGCACCGCCTCGTTGAAGCGCTGGCGGGCCACGGTAATGCGGTTCTCCGTCCCCTCGAGCTGGCTTTGCAGGGCGAGGAAATTCTGGTTGCTCTTGAGCTCCGGATAGCGCTCGACGGTGACGAGAAGACGCGAGAGCGCCCCCCCGAGCTGATTCTGGGCATCCTGGAACTTCTTGAAGGCGGCTGGGTCGTTGAGAAGCTCCGGCGTGGCCTTGATACTGCCCGCGCTCGCGCGGGCCCGCGTCACTTCCTCGAGGACGGTGCGCTCCTGGGCCGCGAAGCCCTTGACCGTCTCCACCAGGTTGGGAATGAGGTCGGCGCGGCGCTGATAGACGTTCTGGACCTGGGCCCACTTCTCGTTCACGGCCACGTCGGCCGTGACGATCTTGTTGTTGACCCCGACGCCCCACGCGAACCCGATCACCACGATGAGGACGACCACTCCCACCACCATCAGCGCTGTCTTCATGGCCTGAGTATACCTCCCCCGATGCCGCTAAAGATCGTTGCCGGAGTAGGACTGGTTGAAGGACTTGTTGCAGAGCGGGAAGTCGGGAACGATGTTCTTGAGGAGGGCGTAGGAGAGGGGCCGCCAGTTGAGAAAGGACGGGTCCATGATCTTGACCCGGTAGAGCGCTCCCGCCTCGTCGGCCATGACCCAGTGGATGATGGCTCCCCGCCACCCCTCGACCACACTCCAGGCCGGCTCGAATGCGGGGAGCGGCCCGAGCGGCACGTGCAACGGGCCCGCGGGTATGCCCTCGACGGCCTGCCGGATCAGCCGGGCGGACTCGCGCGCCTCCTCGACCCGCACCATGGTCCGCGCCTTGACATCGCCGGAGGTGAAGACGGGTACGCGGAAGGAGAGATCGCCGTAGGCCGCGAAGGGGTGATCGCGCCGCACGTCGGCGTCGATCCCCGAAGCGCGCGCCACGTAGCCCAGCACGCCGTGGTCGCGGGCCGTGCGCATGGTGAGCATGCCCGTGCCCTCGAGGCGATCCTGGACCAGGCTCGAGGCCAGCGACAGGGCCACGACTTCCTCGAAGTCGGCGAGGGCCGCCGCCACCTCGCCCGCCAGGTCGAGGCCGGCGGGAAGGTCGTGCCCAACGCCGCCGGGCACGAGGCCGCCGCGCAGGAGACGGTTGCCGGTGAGCCGCTTGTTCAGCCGGAGCAGGCGCTCGCGAATGCGGAAGCAATGCGCCTGCGCGAGGGCGAACCCGGTGTCGTTGGCGATCATGCCGAAGTCGGCCACGTGGTTGTAGAGCCGCTCCATCTCGAGGAGCACCACGCGGAGGTAACGCGCGCGCGCAGGTACGGTCGCGCCGGCCCCGGCCTCGAGGGCCTGGCAGTAGGCCATGCTGTGGCCAATGGTGGTATCGCCCGAGACGCGCTCGGCGAGCTCGACCCCCGCGGAGGGGACCCGTCCCTCGAAGAGCCGCTCCGTGCCTTTGTGCGCGTAGTAGAGGCGCGCGCGCATGTTGATGATGGTCTCGCCCACCACGGAGAAGCGGAAGTGGCCAGGCTCGATGACGCCCGCGTGCACCGGCCCGACCGGGATCTCGTAGACGCCTTCGCCCCCGACTTCCACGAAGGGGAAGGGCCGCCCGTCGTCCGCGAAGTCCCCGGCCCGCGCGTCCTTTCTCAAAGGAAAGAAGTCGGCGGGCCAGAAGCCGTGGCGCACGAGGGGCCGCGGATCCGGGTGATTCATGGGGGTGATGCCGAAGAGGTCGTAGATCTCCTGCTCGAAGAGCGACGCGGGATGGTGAAAGATGCCGAGCGAGGCGACGGTGGGCGCCTCGGTGGTGAGGACCTTCCGGGCGTGCAGGAACCAGTTCTCCGTCGGATGCGCGAAGAGGTAGTAGACCTCGAAAGCGCCGATGTCGACGCGCCGGTCATTGCCGACCATGAGACGGAGCTCGGCCCCGAAGTCCGCGCGGAGCGCCTGCGCGAGCCGGAGCGCGCCGCCCGCCTTCACCGAGCCGTGGATCTCCCGGTCCCGCACGATGCGCGCCTCGGAGAGCCGGCCGCTCAGGGCCTGCATGACGCTCTGGAGATCCCTCATCGGCCGGCGATCTCGACGATCCGGTGGAGGAGCGCGGTCATGGGCGCGGGCACGGCCACCCCGAGGACGACGAGCGCTGCCGCACATCCCGCCAGCGGCAACACGGCCCAACGGCTGCCCTCGCCCAACCGCACCTCGGCCGGCGCCGCTCCGTAGAGCATGCGGTTCAGGTGCCCGAGCAGCGAGACGAAGGCCACGGCAAGAAAGACGAGCACCACCGCCATCAGCCCGCCCTGCCCGTCGGCGAACCCCGCGCGGAGCAGGGTGAATTCCGAGAGGAACATCCCGAAAGGCGGCAGCCCGAGGAGGGCCAGCATGCCGGCAGCGAAGAGACCTCCCGTCCACGGCATCACGCGCAGGAGCCCGCACACGCTCCCGATCTCCGGCGTGCCGTAACGGTCGAGGATGCGCCCCGAGAGAAAGAACATCATGGACTTGGCCACGGTGTGATTGACCAGGTGGAGCATGGAAGCGAACACGCCGAGCGGCCCCAGGGCGAGCCCCATGCACATGAGCCCGGTGTGCTCGATGCTCGAGTACGCGAGCAGCCGCTTGTACTGGCGCTGGATGACCAGCGACAGCGCCGCGATGGCGAGGGAGAGCAGGCCCAGGCCGACGAGGAGCCGGTTCGGGAATACCGGCCCCACCACGGAGGCGACCACCGCCTTCCAGCGGATGATGGCGTAGAGGGCCACCGCGAGGAGCACGCCCGACATCATGGCCGAGAGCGCCGACGGCGCCTCCGAGTGCGCGTCGGGGAGCCAGGTGTGCATGGGAGCGAGCCCGGCCTTGGTGCCGTAGCCGATCAGGATGAAGACGAAGGCGAGCTCGATGACCGGCGGGTGGAGCACCCGCGCATTGGCGAGGAGCACCGTCCAGTTGAGGGCGGACTCGCGCTGGCCCACGAGGGTGACGAAGTCGAAATAGCCCAGCACCGTGCCCACGAAGGCGAGCGCGATCCCCACCGAGCCGATCAGGATGTACTTCCAGGAGGCTTCCACCGAGGCCTTGCTCACGGTGAGGGGCACGATGACGGCGGAGACGATGGTGGTCGCCTCGATGGCGATCCACATCACGCCCACGTTGTTGGCGGTCACCGCCACGAGCATGGTGAAGGCGAAGAGGGAGGCGAAGACACGGAAGCGCCGGATTTGCGCGGGCGTGTAGTGCTGCTCGCGCCCGGGGCCGGGTCCGAGGAGCGCGGACAGCGTGGTGACGAAGGCCACGCAGACAGCGAGGAGGGCCGAGAGCGCGTCCACGCGGAAGAGATCGGTCGGTCCCCACGTGGGCGTTCCCCCGTCGAGGACGAGGTGGACCAGGCCGAGCGCGGCCCCCAGCGACAGGAGGGCGAGGGCGGCGTGGACCGCTCCCGAGAGGAGCCGGCGCGGCGGGAGCACGAGGGCAAGGAGCGCCGCCACGAGCGGGGGGAGGAGCAGTGTAAGGAAGGGCGCGCTCGTGGCCGTCACTCCCGGAGCCGGTTGAGCTGCTCGACGTCGATGCTCTCGAAGGTCTCGTGGATCTGATAGACGAAGACCTGCATGACGATGAAGCCGAGGGCCACGTCGAGGAACACGCCGATCTCCACGATGATGGGGATGCCGTGGGTGCCCAGCACAGCGAGGAGCGCGATGCCGTTCTCCAGCATGAGAAAGCCCAGGACCTGGGTCAGCGCCTTCTTCCGGCTGATGATGATGAACAGGCTCACGAAGACCAGCCCGATGGCCAGCGGCATGCCCGTGCGCGTGGGCAGCCGGCTCACCGACACGAGGGGCGCCGTGACGATGTAGGCGAGCAGCACGAGGAGCCCGCCAATGAGGAGTGAGGTCGCCGTGTTCACATAGGGCTCGAGCTCGCGCTCCGAGCCGAAGCGCCGCCCCATGCGCTTGAGCAGGAGCGGAATGCCGATGCCCTTGACGAGCAGGAGGAGGACGGCGACCGCCCACAGCTGCCAGTCGCCGGCGAACCAGCCGACCATGGCCATGGTGGCGGCGAGGGCGACGGACTGGAAAGTGAACGCGCCGATGTGCGCGGCCACTCCGCGCCGCCAGAGCATCATGAGCCCGCCGAGGAGCACGAGGGTCGAGCCGCCCACGGAGAGCTGCGAGACGATCTCGGGGCTCATCGCACGAGGAACGACGCGGTGACCGCGAGGAGGGCCAGGATGAAGGACGCGCTCAGGAGCTCCGGCACGCGGAAGAGACGAAGCTTGGCGATGTGCGTCTCGACGAGGGCGATCACCCCGCCCAGCGCGAGGAGCTTGAGGGCGAGGGCGAGGACGGCCCACAACAGGGCGCCCGGCGTGATCGCAGAGGCGACTCCCCACGGCGCGAAGAGGTTGCCGAGGAGGGAAAAGAAGACGAGCAGCTTGAGGGCGGCCGCCCACTCGATCAGCGCGAGGTAGCGCCCGGAGTACTCCAGCACCATGGCTTCGTGGATCATGGTCAGCTCGAGGTGGGTCGAGGGATTGTCCACGGGCAGCCGGCCCGTCTCGGCGAGCGTCACGAGGAAAATGGCGGCAAAGGCGAGCACGTGGCCCGGGGCCAGCGCCTCCGAGGGCGTGATCAGCGTGCGAGAGGCGATCTGGCCGAGATTGGTCGAGCCCGCACCCCACGCGAGGGCGAAGATGGCGAGGGCCACCGTGGGCTCGGCGAGCGCCGCCACCGTCATCTCGCGACTCGCCCCCATGCCGCCGAAGGGCGAGCCGGGATCGAGTCCGGCCAGGGCGAGGAAAAAGGTGCCGAGGAGGAGGAGGTAGACCACAACGAGGAGATCTCCCGCCCCGCCGAGGGGCAGCGGGACGGTCAGGAGCGGCACGAGGAGCGTCACCGTCACCGTGCTTCCGAACACGATGAAGGGCGCAGCGCGGAAGAGCCACGAGGCATTGCTCGAGACCACGACCTCTTTGGCGAAGAGCTTGCGGAGCTCCAGATACGGCTGCCAGGGCGGCGAGCCTTGGCGGCTCTGCAGGCGCGCCTTCATCCAGCGGATGGCGCCGACCAGGCCGGGCGCCAGCATCAGGGCCACTGCCGCCTGCACGGGCCCGAGCAGCCAGGGGCTCATCGCTGCCCGGTCACGACGAGCCAGCCCAGGAGAAGCACGAGGGCGGCGACCAGGTAGGCGAGATAGGCATGCACGGAGCCCGACTGGAGGGTGAGCACGCGCTCCGACCAGAACCGGATGCGCGCGATCACGGGCGCGTAGAGATAGCGATCGAACCACGGCAGGATCGCCGAGCGATACGAGATGGACTGCACGAAGTACCGTGAGTCCGGGTGGAAGTCGATGCTCACGTCTTCCGTCGGCCGGTAGAATTCGGCGAAGATGCGGCGCAGCGGCTCGGCAAACGCCGTCGACGTGTACTCCATCCGCGGCGTCTGGACCACGCGCCCACAGCCCCACGTCTCGCCCACGCGAAGCGGACGGCGCGAGGCGAAACGCTTCACGGCGAGCCAGGCCACGAGGACGACGAGGCCGAGGCCCACCGTCACGATCACCGGCGACATCTGGGCCAGGCCATCCGGAGTCTGGAGAGTGAGTCCGGCGCGGACCACGGGCCCCGGCGCGGGCAGCCCCACCAGCGGCGCGGCCACTGTGGAGAGCCGCGGAAAGATCACGAAAGAGCCCACGGACAGGAGCAGGCAAGCCGCCGCGAGCACGATCATGCCCGTGCGCATGGACCGGTCCGCCTCGTGCGCAGCCACGGCCTCGGGCGAGCGCGGGATGGCGAGGAAGGTGATGCCGAAGGCCTTGACGAAGCAGGCCGCGGCGAGCCCCGCGGTCAGCGCCAGCATGCCGAGGGCGAGCACCATCAGCACGGCCACCAGGGGAGAGGGCGCGCCGATGCCGGGCAGGAGCGACTGGAAGAGCAGCCACTCCGACACGAAGCCGTTGAGGGGCGGCAACCCCGCGATGGCTACGGATCCCAGAAGGAAGCAGGCGGCCGTCCACGGCATGCCGCGGATCAGGCCGCCGAGGCGATTCATATTGCGCGTGCCCGTGGCGTGAAGGACGGCGCCCGCCCCCATGAAGAGCAGTCCCTTGAAGGCCGCGTGATTCACGGCATGGAAGAGCGCCGCGGCGAGGGCGAAGGCGGCCGCGGGAAGCATCTGGAGGCTCTGGAAGAGAAAGGCCGCGCCCACCCCGAGCACGATCACGCCGATATTCTCGACGCTCGAGTACGCGAGGAGACGCTTGAGGTCGTCCTCGGTCAGCGCGTAGAGGACGCCGAGCACCGCCGACAGCGCGCCGAGCCCGATCACCAGCGCGCCCCACCACGCGGGGCCGCCACCCAGCACGTCGAGACCGATGCGCAGGAGACCGTAGACGCCCATCTTGATCATCGCGCCGGACATGAGGGCCGACACATGGCTGGGCGCCGCGGGATGCGCGCGCGGGAGCCAGACATGCAGCGGAATGAGCCCGGCCTTGGAGCCGAAGCCGATCAAGGCGAGCACGAAGACCAGATCGCGCGTCCCCGCGGGAAGCATGGCCCCCGCGGCGCGGAGATGGGCGAAGGTCGCCGGGCCACCGGCCTGCATGAGCAGGAAGGCCCCGAGAAGACAGGCGAGGCCCATTTGGGTCATGCCGAGATACCACTGCCCCGCTCCCGAAACCTCCGGGCGATCGGCCTCGGTCATCACGAGAAAGTACGAGCTGAGCGACATCCCCTCCCAGAAGAGGAGGAAGGTCAGCGTGCCGTCGGCGAGCGGGACGAGGCTCATGCTCAGCAGGAACAGGTTGAGCATGAAGCCCGCCTGCCGCTGCACGGGTCGACCGTCCCATGCGCGTGAGTAGCCCGCGCCGTAGAGCGCCGACGGCGCGGCCACCAGGCTGGTCAAGGCGAGGAAAACGGCGCCCAGCCCGTCGAGGCCGAAGGCGAGACCACCCGCGGAGGCGAGGAGATCCGGCGCCTCGAGGGAAAAGGCGGCGCCCCCCATGCTCGCGCCGGTCGCGAGCCCGAGCCCGGCCGCGGCCCCGACCACGGCCACGAGCGTGGAAGTCCAGCGCGCGAGCGGGCCCGTGCCGAGGACGAGGGAGGCGGCCGCGCCAGTGGCATAGCCGCTCACCATGAGGAAGAACAGCGCGCGCATGGACTCTAGGGCCGGCCGCTTCGGAGCGCGGTCAGTATGCCCTGGAGGATATGCGCGGGCTCGGGCGGGCAGCCGTCCACGAAGACATCCACGGGGATGACGCTGTCCACACTGCCCGCCACCGCGTAGCTGCCCGCGAAGACGCCGCAGCTACGCGCGCAGTCGCCCACCGCGACCACCAGCTTGGGGGCCGGGGTGGCTTCGTACGTCTTCCGGAGGGGCACCTCCATGTTGCGCGTGACCGGTCCGGTGACGAGGAGGAGGTCGGCGTGGCGCGGCGAGGCGACGAAGTGGAAGCCGAAGCGCTCGCTGTCGTACACGGGACTCATGAGGCCGGTGATCTCGACCTCGCAGCCGTTGCAGGAGCCCGCGTCCACCTCGCGAATGCCGAGGGCGCGGCCGAAGAGCCGGCGTGACTCCGCGTCGACTTCGCGGACCAAGTGCACCACCTCGGAGTCGCCGGCGGGAAGCGGCTCGGTGACGAGGCCCGTGCGGAGAATCTTGGAGAGGAGGCCCATCTAGCTCAGCCGACGCCTCCTCACGTTGCCCATCGGCCACCACTATAGCGCCCGGAGGTCGGCCTGGGCGAACTCTGGGAGGGGCGACCGCTCAGGCCTTGCCGCGCCCGATATAGCCGAGGAGGCGATCGCGGAGGCGAAGGGCGCGATCACGCGCGCGCGCCGGCCCGTAGCCGCCGCCCCCGGGCGTGCTCACGAGGACGCGGTCGCCTTTCTCGAGGACGTGCTGGCGGCGATGATCCACCTTCCTGCCGTTGATCCGCACGTCGCCGAGTCCGCCCGCCGCCCCGCCCGCGAAGCCGGGGGCGGGGAACTTCGTCCGCTCCGCCATGAAGCTCAGGACGATGGGACGCTTCGATCCGCTCTCGATGAGCATGTCCTGCCCGAGCCCGCCCCGCTGGCGGCCGTCGCCACCCGAGTTGGGGCGCAAGCGCTTGTGATGGAAGAAGAGCGGGCTGTTGCGCTCGGCCACCTCCACCGGAGTGCTCGAGATATTGCTCGGCCACGAGAGCACGTGCTCGCCGTCCTTGGCCGACGTGGCACCCATGCCGCCATTGAAGAAGAGCACATTGGTGTACGGCCGGCCGTCGTTGCGCGTACCCGTCTGCGCCACCGCCCACAGGGGCGAGCCCGCGCCCGCCATCACCTTGTCGGGGATGACCTGGTGAAGCGCGCCGAAGACGAGGAGGGGCACGTAGTGCCCGGTCTGGGCTCGGCTCACCACCGCCGCGGGAAACTTCGGGTTGAGGAGACAGCCTTCCGGCGCTTCCACTTTGACCGGCCGGTACATGCCCTCGTTGTTGGGCAGGCCCGAGAGCAGAGCGCAGCGCACGGCGTATGCGGTCATGGCGTACGTGTAGGCGTAGACACAGTTGAT
>Ga0137407_10000383_pt1 | contig 30955 bp, 25 predicted proteins | sample CZOMad2_2_16fung_FD_108410 | JGI IMG/M metagenome (GOLD analysis project Ga0137407, IMG submission 108410) | Vadose zone soil fungal communities from Angelo Coast Range Reserve, California, USA - CZOMad2_2_16fungal (Illumina Assembly) | ecosystem: Environmental > Terrestrial > Soil > Vadose... | reverse complement strand
GCAAGATCGAACAATCCATGCCCGACAAGCAGCTTCAGCTTGGGATCGAGCGCGAGAATCTGCCGGAGCTGGGAGGTCGATTCCAGCGGATTGAGGCCGCGGCCGAAGTCCCAGCCTCTCTCGACCGCGCTATTGAGCAGGCGATAGGACCCGTCCGGCCGCCAGTTGAGTGTCCGGGTGGTGAGATCGACCATCGCGCTGGTCAGCGGTGCGATCAACGGATCGCCAGAAGGATCGCTGAAATGGTAAGAACTCGAATCCGGATCGGGATCGAAGCCTGAGACCGATGCATCGAAGCGTCCCCTCACCTTGCCACTGCTGCGGTCGAATTCGCGACGAAACTCGGAGGCATCCAGCCGCCCGGCCAGCCGGCGGCTCACGGCCTGATCGATCCCGGTCAAGGCTGAGACCCGGTCGGCAAGACGTCTCGTCGCCTCGGCGTCCGCCTCACCCTTGATGAGATCGCTCAGAAAATCGCCCCGCGCATAGGCTTCGACGTCGGCCATGCCGGCGCGGGTCACCGGGCCCTTCGCCTCGCGCGCCACGGCTGCCATGGTGGGCAGGCTCACGACATATTGCAGGATGCTGGAGCCGCCGCGCTCGCGAAAATCGAGCACCGGCGAAACCAGGATCAATCCCTTTACGCCTACGCCCTGCTGGGTCTGCAACTCGCGCACGATCCTGGGTCCGCGGATGCCGCCATAGCTTTCACCGACGATGAATTTAGGAGACAGCAAACGGTCGTACTTCTCCAGCCAGCGACGAATCATGACTGCGAGCGCGTTGACGTCACCGTCGATCGAGAAAAACCGCTTGCGCACATCCTCGTCGGTCGCGACGAAGCGGCTATAGCCGGTACCGACGGGATCGATGAACACCAGATCGGTAAAGTCGAGCCAGGTCTCGGCGTTGGGCTTCAGATCGGGCAAGGCGGAGGAAATCGCCGCATCCCCGTCGATCGCCAACCGCCAGGGACCGGCATCGCCGAGTTGCAGATAGGCGGAGGCCGCGCCCGGCCCGCCATTGAAGAAGAAAGTCACGGGCCGGCTGCGCGCCTCGACACCCTCCAATTGGTAGGAGGTATAGGCAATATCAGCCTGCGCCTCGCCTTTTTCGTTGAACAGGTGGATCGAGCCAGCAATGGCGGTGAAAGCGAGCGTGCGCCCGGGAAGCGCAACCGTATGCTTTGTCATGGAATCCGGCGGCAGCCGGTGTTGCTCGGCGGCGGGTGGCGAATTTGCCGTGTTGCCGCGCCCGCCAGGTGATCCGGACTTCTGCCCCGAAGGCGCAGCAGTGGATTGGGACGCCGGCGGCTGCGGCGCATCCTCGGCACGCGCAGCCGTTACAAGCGAGAACAACGCAAGCCCAAGGACTGCAGGTGCAACCCAGCGCGCGGCGAAACGGACGGCCATAGCTGTATATTCTCCCTGCTTTCGCTGCGATCAACCCACAACCACGGCATTGGTCATGCGAAAGCAGTCAATTTTCCGCAAAGCGCGGATTTTAGCCGAAACTGCGACAGATCGGCTAGTTCGAAGCGCCAGACGGTCATCTCGACAAGCACCGGCAAGGTCGTATAGACGACCTCGGCGTACCCGCCTTCACCGGCGCCCCTATGAGCTCAGCGATCCCATGACCACGCCCAAGCGATATAACCGGATCGCCTTTGTCGCGAGCGCAGGCGCGGAGGCCCAGCAGGCGCTTGCGCAGCTGGTCGACCTCTACGGCAACCACGATCCCGCCAATGCCGATGTCGTGGTGGCGCTCGGCGGCGACGGATTGATGCTGCAAACGCTGCATCGGCACATGCATTCCGGCACACCGATTTACGGCATGCATCGCGGCACCGTCGGCTTTCTGATGAATGAATTCTCCACGCATGATCTGCACGCCCGTCTGGCGGCGGCGCGCGAATCGCTGATCAATCCCCTGCTGATGCGCGCCACCGACGTGCATGGCGTGGTACATCTGCATCACGCCATCAACGAAGTCGCGCTGTTTCGCCAGACCCATCAGGCCGCGCGCCTGCGGATTCTGATCGACGAGCGCGAGCGCATGCCGGAGCTGATCGCCGACGGCATCCTGGTGGCGACGCCTGCGGGGTCGACCGCCTACAATCTTTCGGCGCAGGGGCCGATCCTACCGATCAACGCCGCGCTGCTGGCGCTGACGCCGATCAGTCCATTCCGCCCGCGGCGGTGGCGCGGCGCGCTACTCCCCAACACCGCCTTTGTCGTCATCGAAGTGCTCGAGGGCGACAAACGCCCGGTCGCGGCAGTGGCCGACCACGACGAGGCGCGCGACGTCCGCCGCGTCGAGGTGCTTTCCGACAAGACCATCTCGATGCGGATGCTGTTCGACCCCGGCCACAGCCTGGAAGAGCGCATCCTGAGCGAGCAGTTCGGATATTGAAGCATGCGCGGCCTGGCCGAAGCATGCATCCCTTCCCGCCGTGTTTGACGTTGCGACAGGCAATCCCGGACGGGCCTGCGCGTCCCTTGGCAACCATTCGTTAACGGGGGCGGGATATGGTTAACGCCGGGTATACCCTCTCCGCCGGTATGCCCTTAGGGCCCGGCCATGTTTCGTATCGATTTCAACAAGCTGCGGTTTCTTGTCTGCGACGATAATCCGCATATGCGTCGCATCTTGCGGACGCTGCTGCATTCGTTCGGCGCCCGTGAGGTCTATGAGTCCGAGGACGGCGCAACCGCGCTTGAGATGTACACCCACTACGTTCCCGACATCGTCATCACCGACTGGTCGATGCCGATCTTCGACGGGCTCGAACTCGCGCAGATGATCCGGCAGCCGGAATCGAAGGGCAATCCCTATGCCCCCATCATCATGCTGACCGGCCATTCCGAGAAGCGGCGCGTGACGGTGGCGCGCGACGCCGGCGTGACCGAATTTCTCGCCAAGCCGATCTCGGCCAAGGGGCTATATCAGCGCATCCTCAACGTCGTCGCCAATCCGCGTCCATTCATCAAGACCAAGACCTATTTCGGTCCGGACCGGCGGCGCAATACCAACAACGCCTATATCGGACCCGAGCGCCGCGTCGGCGGCGAGGTTGAAGTCCTTCAGCAACCATCGCTGCTCGACAAGGCCCGCTCCACGATCTAGCGCCGAAAGACCGAAGGAAATCCCATGGCGAAAGACAAGCCCGGCTCGGTCGAGATCCAGCGATTCCCCGATCATCAGGTCATCACGCAGCCCAATCCCCTCCGCAAGGTGCTGCGGCGTGTCGCCGATGAGGATCGCGACGATCCCGTCGCGCGCGCCGAAAAGGCGCTTGCCGACCTGTCGGGCGAATTCAAGAACTGGATGACGGTTGAATCCGAACGGCTTGCGGCCGCCCACGCCGCCATCCTCAAGGACGGCTTTACCAAGGCGACCCGCGATGAGCTTTTCCGCGCAGCCCACGACATCAAGGGCGATGCCTCAACCTTCGGTTTCCCCTCTGCTGGCGCTGCCGCCGAAAGCCTTTGCAGGGTCATCGAGCACGCCCCGGATCTCTCCAAGGTACCAACTGAACTGATCGCGCATCACATCAACGCCATTCAAGCCATCGTGCGCCAGCGCACCAAGCTCGACACCATCAGCATGGCAAGCGAACTCAGCAGCCGATTGCGCGGCGTCACGGACGAGTATCTCGCACGCGTCAATCGCGACCGGCCTGAACACCTCGAAGCCATCCTGGCACCCGGCATCGCGCCGGCGGATTAGCTTGTGCGACAATACAACTCCACGTCATGGCCGGGCATAGCTGTCCGAAGGACGGCGTCGCTTACGCTCGCCTATGCCCGGCCATCCACGTCTTCCTCCCATGGGCGCTTTAGGGCGTGGATGCCCGGAACAAGTCCGGGCATGACGAACGAGAAACTTCCCAAGAACTGAAACTACGCCGCGTGCTGGATCGGCGCTATGGCCTGCTTGGCCACCAGTTCCTCGCAGAACATGCGGGCCTCTTCCCGGGCCGACTCTGTCGCAAAGCGCCGCAGCAGGATCAAAAGCGGTTCGGCGGCTTGTTCGCCGGTCTCGCAATGCGTCAGCACGCGTTCGACCATCCGGCGGCGTAACCTTGCCGCGCCGCCGAGCGTATCGGCAAATCCGTTTTCATGACTGACCTCAAGCGCGACGCGGAATGCCGCGAATGTCGATTCCGGCAATCCAGCGCGCCGTAGCAGCGCATGCAAGCTCGCGCCACCGCGGTCATGAAGCAGCGCGGAGACACGCGAGCGCGGCAGATCGGACAATTCCGCCAGTGCCGCTTCGAACAGTTCGAGATTGCCCGACAACAGCGCGCGCAGGATCAATCCGGCGGTGAGCTGGCTGGTGGCGCGCAAATGTTGCACGAGGCCGCACATGTCGTCGCCGCGCGACACCGCCGCGATATTCACCGTCGAGCGGTCGCGGGCTTCGCTTGCGACCCGCCCGGCGCGGTCGGCGCTCAGCCAATTCTTGGCGACGACGAACTGCGCCAGCGTCTCCGACAATTTGGCGACCAGCGCAAGCCGCGTCGCGGCGGGCAAGTCTTCCAGCACCAGCATCGATTCACGGATCGCGGCGAGATGGCCATGGCGCGCGACGATGCGATCCCATGAAAACGGCGCGAGCTCCGCGTAGGCATTTTCGATCAGCTCCAGTGCCGCCTCAGCCGTACCGACCTCGGCGATCGCGGCACAGACGGAAGCCGGAAGATTGATGCGGCGGGCGATCGCGCATTGGGTTTCGCAATTGCCGGTCGCGACGATGTCGACCAGATCGGCATCGATCAGGAGCGGCGAATGCTCCAGGACCAGAACGGCGACCGATGGCTGGTCGAGCGACAGCGCCCGTATGATGGCGGCGGGTGCCTCTCCGCTACGCGCAAACACTTCGGCCATGGCTTGGCGCACAAGGGGTGAGGCGTCATCGAGCTGCATCAAGAGTGCGCCTTCGGCGGCGGCGCGGTCGTCTTCGCTAAGATCGGAAATCAGCCAAGCCCGCGCCAAAGATCGCGTCGCTTCGGCCCGCACGCCTGCGGGAGCAGTCTTGATCCAACTGATGAACTGCCGAACGATCATGGCCCTGCCGGCTTACGCAACCCGAGACGACACCCCTGGCGAGGGATGCCACTGCAAGACAAAATAAACCACGACGCTTAACAAAGCGTTCACCATAAGGGGCTGGTTTTATTGACGTTCTGTTAAGGACTGCGGCGGGGGTACAAGCCCCTTCCCGCACCGCTAGCCGCTGAACGTGCCGCTGCGATCGCTGAAAAGATCAAGCGATTGCCGCGCGCCGACATTGGGGGTCCGTGCCGGAAGCAACGGCACTGAGGCCCCCGATGCCACCGGAGCCGCCGACGCCACCGAGACCGCAGGCGCAACCGAGGTTGCGGGCGCAACCGAGGTCAGCGACGAGGAGTTGCCCCATAATTCCCGCACCGCAGGTGAGACCGGCTGGGTCCGCTCGCCGACCTGAAACAGCGAACGGAAGATCGGATCGGTCGGCGGAGCGTTGGTGGTTGTCGATGCGGAAGCGATCGTGACCGGCGCGGTCGTGCGCACGTCCGGAAATGTGGACAGGTAAGCGGCGTTGTCGATCGCAGGCGCGGCCGGAGCTGCGCTGGCGAGCGCCACACTTGGCCGGATGTCGCCGACCGACGCCATCGCATGGCGGGTTGCCGACGAAGCAGCGGCGCTGGCGTAGCGTTGCGTCAGTACCGAATAAACTTCCGAGACGCTGCGCGCGCGCCCGGTACCACGCTCATAGAAGATCGAGCGGTTCGCCGCCGCGGCATTGGGGAACAGCCGCGCGCCCGAGGCCTGCGGGTTATCCTCGGCGTTCGAGATCAGCTTGGCCGCGCCGCCGACGCCCATGAAGTGCGCCATGTATAATTCGCTGTCGGTCGGGCGGCGGCCGATCATGCCGGTGAGCTTGAAACTGTTGGACTGTGTCAAGGCGGCCGCCATCGATGAGGCGGCGGCGGGATCGTCGCGCAGCTTCAGGATCGCGCGACGCGCAGTGGGATCGCTGACCGAGTAACTGCCGTCAGATGATTTGGTGATGGCATCGGCATATTGGCCGAAACCATGCTGGGCGCCGGCTTCCTTGACCGTGCCGAGCCAGGTCTGATCGATGAATTGGAACAGCCCATGCGCCGATGAGGTCGAGGCGCCCGCCGTCGGGTTGAAATCCGATTCCATCTTGGCGGTGGTGAGCAGATATTCGAAGCTGGCACTGCTCGTGCCCGCGGCCTGCTTGATCGCACCCGCAATGCGGGTGCGCGAGATGTCGACGCCTGCCGTCGCCGTGGCGTTCGATGTGTCAACCGACATGCTTTGGTCTCCGCTCCCCGCGAAACCATCCACCCGGCCTGTTCGAGAGCTCCCACTAACGCCCAAGCCACGGTCACAGTGGGGTGATTATGGTTAAGGGAAGGTTAACAAGTTTATTTCGTGCCCCGGGATGCTGAGCAGCGCGAAAGGGCGCTGCACCGCGTCGGGGACACGCAGCGTCTACTTCGAATAAACATCCTTCGGATCGAACAACCGCTTCCCATCCACGAACGACAACCGTGCACCGCCCTCGCCCGCTTCGACCCTGCGGTAAAAGCACGACTGGCGGCCGGTGTGGCAGGCGGCGCCCGACTGCTCGACCCGGATCCAGATCGCGTCCTGGTCGCAATCCATCCGCATCTCGACCACCCGCTGGACGTGACCGGAGGTTTCGCCCTTTCGCCATAACGATTTTCGGGAGCGGCTATAGTACCAGGCCTCCCCGCTCGCGATGGTCTTGCGGAGTGCCTCGTCGTTCATATGCGCGACCATCAGCACCTCGGATGTCGCAGCGTCGGTCGCCACGCAGGTTACGAGGCCTGCGGCGTCGAATTTGGGCCGGAAGGCAAGCCCTTCCTCGATGTCGTTGAGTTCGGATGGTGTGGACACGGGCAGTCCTCGAAAGATGAGAGGCGAGGATTAGCGCTGCGGCCCTCGCACCATGGACAGGAAACGCGACTGCTCCGCCGGATTGTCGCGGAACATGCCGGTGAAGCGGCTGGTGAAGGTCATCGCGCCATGCTTGGCGACGCCGCGCACCGACATGCAGGTATGCTCCGCCTCGATCATCACCGCAACGCCGCGGGGTTTGAGAATCTCGTCGATCGCAGCCGCGATCTGGGCGGTCAGATGCTCCTGGGTCTGCAGGCGGTGGGCGAAGATATCAGTGAGGCGCGCCAGCTTGGACAATCCCACCACCCGTTCCACCGGCGTATAGGCGATATGCGCCTTGCCGTAGAACGGCATCATGTGATGCTCGCATTGCGAGGTGAACTCGATGTCGCGGACCAGCACGAAGTCGTCATAGCCGGCCGTTTCGCCGAAGGTGCGATTGAGCACTTCCGCCGGACATTGATGATAGCCTTGGTACAGTTCGTCGAAGGCCTCCACCACCCGGCGCGGCGTATCCAGAAGACCCTCGCGGTCGGGGTTCTCCCCAATATAGCCGAGCAAGGTCTGCACCGCCTGTTCGGCTTCAGCCCGCGACGGACGGGGCTGGTCGGCACGGACCGCGGCGGCCAGGAATTCGGAAGGGTCGAGTTCGGCCGGCCGGATGTCCGCGGGCTTCGCGTCGGAAGGCTTGAGGTCAGAAGGCTTGAGGTCAGAAGGCTTGCCCGGGCGGAGGGATTTGATCAATGCGTCCATGTCAACTCCGTTCGACCGGTCTAGCGAGACCGGAGTGTCACCGGCAGACGGGGCGGCGTACCGCCAGACGCCTGAGTCCCACAATTCTAGCACCACAGCGGTGCAATGGTTATCTCGGCCCGCCGAAAACGGCCGGGGTGTATTTCCGCCATTACCGGCCATATATAGGGCTCTGGACCGCGGCCGCCAAGGGCGATCGCGAGGGCGATCAAGCCTTGGGGCCCGGGATCTCGATCTATGCTGAACGACATTTACAACAAGCGGATCATCGAACTGGCCGGTAACATACCCCGTCTCGGCCGTCTGGCCGCGCCGGACGCCAGCGCCACTGCGCATTCCAAACTGTGCGGCTCGACCGTCAAGGTCGACCTCAAAATGGACGGGACCGTTGTCACCGACTTTGCCCATGACGTGAAGGCCTGCGCACTTGGCCAGGCCTCGTCCTCGATCATGGCGAGCCACGTCGTCGGCTCCACGGCGGGCGAGCTGCGTGAACTGCGCGAAACCGTTCGCAAGATGCTGAAGGAAAGCGGCAGCCCCCCGCAAGGCAAATGGGCGGATATCGCTTTTCTCGAGCCGGTGCGCGACTACAAGGCGCGTCATGCCTCGACCATGCTGACCTTCGATGCCGTGGTCGACGCGATCGGGCAGATCGAGGCGAAGGCCAAGCAACCGGCATCGGCGCAGGGGTAAATTTTCCGTTGTTGCGGGACGTGCCAACGGTTCGCGCAAATGCGCGCCCGATGACGGCCCGCACGAGCCCGCAATGACGAGTTTTCTACTTGGCTGGCGCCGCCGCGCTGCCGCCGGTCGGAACCGCCGCCTCGGCAGTCTTGGTGGATTTCGCACCTGGTGCGATCGGTTCGTCGTCCGTGGTGGTGCTCACAAAGCGATCCTGCATCGGTTTTGCAGACAGCGTAGCCAGCGGCATAATCGAGCCACGCGTCTTCGGCAGCACCTCGGCGACAAGGTCGGTGGTCACGAGATTGGTCAGCCGCAATTCTTCCTGCGTGAGCTCATGCAGGTCTTCCCACGGCGGCACGTTGAGCGAAAGAGACAACAGATCGCCGGCGCCGCCCATGTCGAAGGTGTATTTGGCAAGACGCCCGATATCACGCTCGACGATCATCATATCTTCAGCGGTGTAGGTTGCGGCCTTGGCATCGTCGGCCCGATCGCCCATCCATATCTGATGCACCCGCACATGCGCCGCCTCGGGCACGTAACGGGACTTGCCCGACAGCAGCAGGAACACGCACATCGACTCGCAGTAAGCTTCGGGCGCGACGCCGGCACGATTGCCCTGCGCGCTGTGGATCTGGATGCTGGTGCCGACTGTGGTTGCGAGGCCGAGATTTCGAAAACGCCGGCCGAGCGCGATGGAGTCGTTGACCGAGCCGCCGCTGGAATCCAACACGACGGTCGCGCCGGCGAGGTCCCGTCCACGCGCGAACTCGTCGAACTCCTTGGGGCTTTCCGATGTTACGATGCCAATTGCGCTGACCCAACCCCGGCAATCGGGCTGGCACGCCACCCAGGTGAACCGCATCGGCAATTTGCGTTCTTCGAGGCTGCCGCCGGCCTGCGCTGAATCGCCAAGCGCGCCAGGCAATGCGATACAGAGGGTGGCGACGCCGAGTAGCGCCAAACCGCAGACACGAAGCGATCTCACAAGCTGCAATTTGGTCCCTTCCCCCAAGCCCCAAAAACGGGCGACGGCAATGGCCCCGAATCAACGCCAACCGATTCTGTCATCCCGGCGTTACAAAAAGGGTAAACGTCGCCAGCACAATCGTCCATAGAACCTTCGCTGCAACGCCGCGCAAACGATGGATATTTCTAAAAGTGTGGCACAATTATTTGCGAGGTCGGGTTCCCTGCCCGGGAACCGTTCACATTTGCGCCCAAGATGACGGCATTCCGCCCATGAAACATTCATCGTCACGGCACTGCGTGGATTGCGCAAGCGCGGCGGGGCGGCTGCCCCGCAATGCCGGACGCGCCATGATCTGGGTTTACCGGCACACGCTATCGCCGCTCGTCGGCTTCAATTGCCGGCATCTGCCAAGTTGCTCGGTCTACGGCGACGAGGCGATCGAGCGCTTTGGACTTTGGGGCGGAGGCTGGATGATGCTGGCGCGGCTGTTGCGCTGTCAGCCCTGGGGCACCTCGGGAATAGACAATGTTCCTTTGACAAGCCCGATCGGCGCGCGATGGTATCTGCCCTGGCGGTACGGACGTTGGCGCGGCGTCAATGGCCCCTGAAATCCGGCTCTGCTGCGGCGCTTTCAAACGAAATGCGCATTGCTGCCACCCCGGAACAAGCGTCTAATCGCTGCCGTTGGTTCGATGTCTTCATGGGAGGACGTCAACAATGGGCTGGAAGATCCGTCCGACCGGTCACGATCCCCGACAGATTGATCTTATGGCGGCGCTTGCCCTTGTCGTCGTCATCGTCGCAGCGTGGCATTATTTCGATCGAACTCCTGCAGCGCCAAGTAACACAGCTTTCATCGTGCCGAGCCAAAACGTTCGGTGGTAAGTGGATCGTTTGCCGCGTTTGGCTTAGCGCGAAAACCAGAGAAAACCTCGCGACGGCTGCGGCTCGATGGGCGCCGGCGGACGCGGTTTTGGCGGGCGCGGCGGTCTGGGCGGCAGTGTGTCAGTCGCCGCCTCCGGGATGGCCGAACCGTCGTCGGGCAATCTGACCGACAGCAGCAAATTCGATTCATACGAGCGCCAGCGATAACCGATGCCGAAATCAATCGGCTGTGCCCGCCGGAACAATTCGGCGTAGCTTTCCTGATATCGTCCCGGGAATTCGGCGATCGGGCCGGCATAGCGGCCGAACGGGAAGAAGCGCCACTTCTTCGCGCTGTAATAGGCCAGCGGAATTCCGGAATCGTCCTGGATGATCGTCGCGCTATTGGCGAGAAGGAAGTCGCGCACCGCGGTGAAGTTGGCGGAATACAAGAGGTACGACGCGCTCTTGATCAGGCTGTTGCCGGGCGCAAGCGTCGCGCAAAATTTCAGGAATCCACTGGCCTTGACGCTAGGATTGGAAAGATCGGTCGAAAAATAATAAAGCGTCTTTTCCACGCCATCGCTGCCGGCGAACACGATCCGCACCCCGCGCGTCGCGTTGGGGCCGGGATTTTCGTTGGCAAAATATGCTGCACCCTTGTTGTCGATCGCGACCGGACTGACGTTGCGAATGGTCTTGCCCGAGCGCGCGAGGAACACATAGAGGATCGGCAGCGTGCCGCTGAGCTGATCGGCATGCAGGTCGACCTTCATCTGCTTGGTGATGAAGAAGGAAAAGCTCAGCACCGACCCGAGCGAACGCTCGACATTGTAAAGCGCAGCGCCAACGCCACCGCGCGGCCATCGTGTCAGGTCGGGCACCGAGCCCGGCGGCTCAAGCGCGCTCAGCACATAGGTCGTCGCATTGGAATAGAACGCGTCCGCATAGAGGAAGTCCGGGCCTGAGAACATGTAGAACATGGTCGGCCGCGGCGCGGCCAGGTTGGCCGCCGACCAGTTCCGGATTTTCGACAACTGGCGCTGTTCGAGCTGCGCGAACGCGGTATCAAAAAACCTTGCATGGTGCTGCCAGGCAGCATCCCTGGTCAATGGCGTCAGCGGCGAGTCGGCCGACGGCGGCAGTCCAGCGAGGAAACGCGCGGTGTCATCGGCGGTTACGGTTTCGGCGGCGCGCGCTCCCAGCAGGGCCGCGAGGATCATGGCCGCAGCGGCCGCCGCGATTTTCGACGTTTGAAACATCTCTATTCGCGACCCCAGGGGTGGCCTGGCAATGAGGTCGTGGAGCCGGCAGCGTCCCGCTTGCGGAATATGGCGTAGATCAGAAGCCCGGAAACCATGATCGAGACACCGAGAAACGATTGCAGCGGCCGGTCGACGGCAAGATAGTACATCATGAAGAGCGTCACGAGCAGGAAAACCCCAGGCGTTATCGGGTATCCCCAGGCGCGATAGGGCCGCGGCAGATCGGGCTGCGTGATGCGCAGCTTGATGACGCCGAGCACGGTGAAGAACGAACAGAACAACAGGGCGAACTGAATGAAATCCAGCACCGCCTCGAAACTGCGGGTGAACAGCATCAGGTTGGCGACCGCGAGCTGAAAGAGGATGGCATAGGTCGGCGCTCCCTGGGTGGATCTGCGGGCGAATACCCGCAGCACCGGGATGTCCTCGCCCATGGTCATCATCACCCGCGGACCAATCCACATCATCGCGCTGATGGAAGAAACCAGGCCAACGCAGATCATCGCACTGACGATGCGGCCGCCGATGTCGCCGAAAATGGCGCTGCCGGCAATTCGCGCCACATCCAGTTGGCCGGAAAGCTTGTCGATCGGCGTGGTGTGGAGGAACACCGCGTTCAGCGCGACGTACAGCACGAGCACGATCAGCGTTCCCGCCAACAGCGCGCGAGGCAGGTTCTGCTGCGGCGACCGCATCTCGCCGATAATGTAGGTCGCGGCATTCCACCCCGAGAAGGAATACATCACGAACACCAGCCCGATCGCGAACGGCGCGCTGGTGACGTAGCCGACGTCGGAAATGTGGGGCGCAAACGAGACCGGCTGCGGCGTGCCGATGACAAATCCAGCAATCAGGAAGGCAACGATCAGCATGACCTTCAGGATGGTCGAGATCAGTTGAAAGGTAGAGGAGTGCTTGACGCCGCTGAGTTGCACGAGGGACACCAACCAGACCGCGCCCACGGCGAGCACCACGGGCGGAGCGCCGGGAAACACCGCCTTGCCATATTCCCCGAAAGCCATCGCCGCGAGCGCCACCGGCGCTGAAAAGCCAACTGTCGCCGACACCCAACCCGCCAGAAATCCGAACGCTGGATGAAACGCACGGCTGAGGAAATTGTACTCGCCGCTTGAGCGGGGAAACATCGCGCCGAGTTCGCTGTAGGAAAAGACGCCGCACAACGCGACGACGCCGCCGACGATCCACAGCAGCAAGATCGCAAAGCCCGACAGAATGTCCTTGACCTGAAATCCAAGGCTGGTGAAGACGCCAACGCCGACCATATCGGCCACGACGATGGCGGTCGCCACCACCACCGAAACCGTGGACCCGCCGGGGAGCCGGCCAGGCCAAGCCGCGCTTCCCGTTTCCATTGCCGCCATACCAGTCCACGCTTCAGGCGTCGTGCCCGTGGGTTTTGATCGTCGCAGGTTGGTCCCTGCCAGTTCAAGCAGGTTAACAGTGCTTTAAATCCCGGCCAGAATTTGGTGACAGGATACCTTTTTGCCCGGCCCGAGCGATCGACAGGGTCGAAAAGCAGCGGCCCTTCCCACAATCAGGACACGATTTCGTGTTCTCTTTGGGGTTCGGGAATGGGGAGAAATTCCCGAAGCTTAACGTCGCTGCAACCCCGGCGAGCTGACATGCACCGGCGGTTGGCGACTATGGGACAATGGGGTGGATGGTCGGGGCGAATCCGGAATCCAAAATATATGATCGCGCAAACCTGGTGAGTTTACCGGGCGTGATGCGGTATGTGCCCGCGCATGCTCCCCGCCTTCAGGTCGGATCGCGGTTGTACTTGATCGCCGTCCTGTCAGCGTTGATCCCGTTTTCATTCTTCCTCGTTCAATGCGGCAAGGCGCCGAGCGCCGGGACGCTTGCCGCCAACATGCAGGACGCAGCCGGCGATTCGTTCGACGAGCGATTCCCGAAACCCCAATTCCAAGATCGCTTTCCGACGCCGGGTGAGAGTCTGCTGCAGCAGCAAACCTCCGAAGCGCCGGGCCGGCGCGTGGCGCAGGCGCAGCCCGCCCCTTACCGTGTCGCGTCGTTGGCGCCGACTGTGCCCTATCAGCGACCGGCCAAAGAAGATCAGACCAAGCTCGTAAGCCTGAAATCCTCGGCGTTTCCCTATTTCGGCAACAATCCCAAAACCGACGAACCCTTCCTGAACATCTCCAAGGGCGATCGCCGCGGCCACCGCAGCTTCAACGGACGGGTCTACTGGCAAGACGAGACTTACAACGACAACCGCGTGCTGATGCATGTTCCCGAGAATTTCGACGTCCGCAAACCCGGCGTCATCGTCGTATTCTTCCACGGCAATGGTGCCACGCTGGAGCGCGACGTGCGCGACCGGCAACTGCTGCCGCAACAGATTTCGGATTCCGGCGTAAATGCCGTGCTGCTGGCGCCGCAGCTGGCCGTCGATGCCGCCGATTCCAGCGCCGGCAAATTCTGGCAGCCTGGTGGGCTCAAGCGCTTCGTGACGGAATCGGCCGATCACCTCGCCAGGCTTTACGGCGATGCGGCCGCCGCCAAGGCCTTCGCGAACCTGCCGGTCGTCCTGGTCGGCTATAGCGGCGGCTTCGTTCCGACGGCGTGGAGCCTGGAGGTGGGTGGCCTTGGCAATCGCGTGCGCGGGGTGTTCCTGCTCGATGCGGTGTATGGCGAGTTGGACAAGTTTGCTTCCTGGATCGTCAACAACCGGTCGGGCTTTTTCGTCAGTGCCTATACGCGCTACACCGAGCGGCATGATCAGGAACTGATGCAGATGCTCCGAGAAAAGGGCATCGCCATATCGGATGATATGGAAGGACCCTTGCGTCCCGGCAGCGTCGTCTTCGTGAAGACCGCCGATGGCGTGACCCATCGCGACTACGTCACCCACGCCTGGACCGACAACCCCGTCCGGGAAGTCCTGCTCAAGATGGCGTCAACGCCGGCGCTGACGCGGGTCGCGTCGAACCGCAACGATACGTTCAGCAACCGGTAGAGATTCTTATCAGGCGGCCTGGGTTCGCGCTGTCGCAAGGCCGCGCGTGGAAACCACCGTGATAAGCCCCATGGCGACAAAGGCCATGCCGGCATAGCCTATGCCGTAGAAGAGATCGTGCGCATACAATAGTCCGCCGATCGCAGAACCAATGGCCTGGCCCACGTAAAGTACCGACGTATTGAGCGACACCGATGCCGACGCCAGCTCTGGCGCCGCGCTGACCAGCCGAACCTGCTGCATCGAGTTGGTCGCAGCAAACCCCAGGCCCCAGATCGCAACCGAGAAAGCCATCAGCGGATAAACGCCAGCGCTCAGCGCCCATCCGGTGATGCCGGTCAGCACCAACGCGATACACATGACCGACGTCTTGTAGGCGCCCCAGGAATCGACGATGCGAGTGACAATCGCAATCCCGATGAAACCGCACAGGCCGTAGATCGCAAATACCAGCCCGACCGCGTCCGGACCGACACCGGTCAGCTTGGCCAGAAGCGGCCCCATAAAGGTGAAGACGGCGAACTGGCCTGACATCAGCAGCGTCGTGACCAACAACAGCACGATGATCGCCCGGTTACGCCCGACATCGGTCCAGGTCTTCAGGTCGACCCGCGCGCCGAGCAATCCGGCCGGCAACCGCCAGGCCAGCAGGAGAAGGCTGACAAAACCGATGATGCCGATGCCGCCATAGGCCGCGCGCCAGCCGTAACGGCTCGTGATGAATGTAATCAGCGGCAGGCCGACTGCTGCCGCCAGCGACCATCCCAGAAACACATAGGCGATGGTGCCGCCGCGCTTCTCCGGTGAAACGATCAGCGCGGCGGTGCCCGCCGCCTGCGGCGTATAGAGGGCGCCTACGGCGAGCATGATCAGGCGAATGATCAAAAGCGACGCGTAGTCGGGCGCGAAGGCGGAGGCGAAATTGCCAAGCGCGAGCACCGCCAGCGTCGCCGTGAGCAAGCTGCGGCGCTCGATCCAGCTCGTCAGCCACGCCGTCAGCGGCGAGCCAACGCAGAGCATCACGGCCCCAAACGTGATCAGCAATCCCGCCGTGTGGACGGAGACGCCGAGATCCGACGACAATTCGATCAACATCCCCGCCGGCGCCAGCACCGAGCAGCCGGTCACGAGATTTCCGAACATTAACGCAGTGGGCGCGAAACGGCGATGAACGGGGCTGTCGGATGGCGGGTTTTTCATGCAGGTGCATGTGGAGTTCACCTGCGCGAAATGAAAGGGCACGGCCGGAGTAATTCACCGCACTGCCGCGCGGCCTGTTGGTGCACGCCAGCGGCCGATCGTGCTTTCTCACGGCCCCGGCGCGGATGTGGGATCAGGCAACGCAACCGCTGGCTTCGGACCGGGAGCGGCGGGGCACGACGCGAAAATCTGCATCCACGCCGATTCCAGACCACGGGTGTCAATTTCAAATATCTGCTGGTTGGTTTTGCCATCCGGCATCAACCGACCCTCCCCCATCTGCAGACGAGGGGCGGCGAGCACCGCTTTCATGGCAGTGGACGCGATCGTTCCGCTCCATGCCTCGAACGATCCTATGCGCGCGGGGAAGTTGCCGAAGGCCACGGGCTTCTCGGAACCCGCCATCATGACCACCGAATTCGTGCCCGCGGCGCCCTTGTCGAACTCCTGAGCAAACATCAGCCGCGCGCGGTCCTTGTTCTCGCAGAACAACCGCCACTCCATCGTTCGAAACGCAACACCATCATCTTTCTTTGCAAGCGCGACTTTGCGGATATACGGACGGGCTTCGGATTCGAGCGTCCATGCGGTTTCGGCGATGGGCCGAGTGTCGATGCCGAAGCGATAGAGCTCCGGCCTCGTCAGCACACGCGCGTTCTCGAATTTCACCGTTTTGATGAGATCGACCAGTTCATGGCTGATGCCCATCGCCGCAACAAACGACGCTCGCTCGCGGTCGGCCCGCGCCAGGCCTCGGTCGGTAGCGGCCGCGATCAGTTCCGGCGGGGGATGTCCGCGAAAGACCAGCGTGAATTTGGAATTATGGACCGCCATCGCGGCATCGGGAGCCACTTCGCGCGTCGTCGCTCCCAGGAACAGGTAACCGCAAGCCGAGTTGCACATCGCTTGACGCGTCACGATTTCAGCCTGAACTTCGCCGCCTCCGGTCTTGATTTTAAGGCAGGCGTCGTCGATCTGCGCTCCGGCACCGCAGGCGGCAACAACGGTTCGCCCGACCCGGGCAACAGCCCTCCGGCTGCGCAACAAGCGGCCAATCACGAAGGCCTGTTCCACCGAACCACCCGGCGAATGGAGATAGATCGGGCGTTGCGTGTCCTTCACATCTTGCAGGAAACGGCGAATGCGCGCGGCGGCATTCCGATCGACATTGCCTTCGACGGCAATCCAGCGGTCACAACCGGGCCCGCATGAATTTGCCGGACCCTTTGCCAGATAGATGATCAGGTTCGGCGCAAACCCTGGGTTTTGAGGCGCAGGTTTCGCGCGCGCCTCTCCATGGATGAGCAGTAAGCTTGCGAAAAGGAGCGCGCGGAACATCATGAGGACGGCGGAACTGGAAGTATGCGGGAAGGGCTCGAGCGCGCCAAGGCTAGACAATGAATGGGGACCCGGCAACCTCTGCGGGCGGACATATCGTCCAGCCTGAAGCCGCATTCAAGCTCTCGAAAACCACGATTTTTGCCGGTTGCAGGAGCCGAATCGCCTGCTATACCGCTGCTTCCCGCTTACCTGCGCTCGTTCGCAGGAGTGAGCTTAAGGAGACCGCTATGCCCGACAAGAATACGCCCGCGTCAGGATTCCAGTACAGCCTTTCGAATCTGAAACCGCTCGAGCCCGTGCAGAAAATCGCCCTCACCTTCCCCGACGGCGCCCGGCGCGAATTCCCCAAAGACATCACCGGCCTCGATATCGCCAAGGGCATCTCGCCTTCGCTCGCCAAGCGCACGGTGGCGATGGCGCTTGACGGCGACATGGCCGATCTCACTGAGGCCATCGAACATGACGCGAAGATTGAATTCATCTCCCGCGACGATCCGCGCGCGCTGGAACTGATCCGCCACGACGCCGCGCACGTGCTTGCCGAAGCGGTGCAGTCGCTGTGGCCGGGCACGCAGGTCACAATCGGGCCGGTGATCGAGAACGGCTTCTATTACGATTTCTTCCGCAACGAGCCGTTCACGCCGGAAGATTTTGCCGCGATCGAGAAGAAGATGCGCGAGATCGTCGCGCGCGACAAACCGTTCACCAGGGAAGTGTGGGATCGCGAAAAGACCAAACAGGTTTTTCGCGACAAGGGCGAGAACTTCAAGGTCGAGCTGGTCGACGCCATTCCCGGCGACGAGCCGATCAAGATCTACTTCCAGGGCGACTGGTTCGATCTCTGCCGCGGCCCGCATATGACCTCGACCGGAAAGGTCGGCAACGCCTTCAAGTTGATGAAGGTGGCGGGTGCCTATTGGCGCGGCGATTCGAACAATCCGATGCTGACGCGCATCTACGGCACGGCGTTCGCCAAGCAGGAAGACCTCGATGCGTATCTGAAACAGATCGAGGAAGCCGAAAAGCGCGACCATCGCAAATTGGGGCGCGAACTCGATCTGTTTCACTTCCAGGAAGAAGGCCCCGGCGTGGTGTTCTGGCACCCGAAGGGCTGGACCATCTTCCAGGCGCTGATCGCCTATATGCGCCGCCGCCTCAACGGCGATTACAGCGAGGTCAACGCGCCGCAGATTCTCGACAAGGTGCTGTGGGAAACCTCCGGCCACTGGGACTGGTACCGCGAGAACATGTTCGCCGCCCAATCCGCCGGCGACGAGGCTGAGGACAAGCGCTGGTTTGCGTTAAAGCCGATGAATTGTCCCGGCCACGTGCAGATCTTCAAGCACGGTCTGAAGAGCTACCGCGATCTGCCTCTGCGGCTGGCGGAATTCGGCGTCGTGCATCGCTACGAGCCGTCAGGGGCGATGCACGGCCTGATGCGGGTGCGCGGATTTACCCAGGACGACGCGCATGTGTTCTGCACGGAGGCGCAGTTGGCCTCCGAATGCCTCAAGATCAACGACCTGATCCTGTCGACCTATGCCGATTTCGGCTTCGAAGGCGAACTGACGGTAAAGCTCTCGACCCGGCCGGAGAAACGCGTCGGCACCGACGAGATGTGGGAGCACGCCGAGCGCGTGATGGCGACGGTGCTCAGCGAGATCGAGGCGCAGGGCCATAACCGCATCAAGACCGCGATCAATCCCGGCGAAGGCGCGTTCTACGGGCCGAAGTTCGAATATGTGCTGCGCGACGCCATCGGCCGCGACTGGCAGTGCGGCACCACGCAGGTCGATTTCAATCTGCCCGAAAGATTCGGCGCATTCTACATCGATGCCGACGGCTCGAAGAAGGTGCCGGTTATGGTGCACCGGGCGATCTGCGGCTCGATGGAACGCTTCATCGGCATCCTGATCGAGCACTATGCCGGCAATTTCCCGCTCTGGCTGGCGCCGGTCCAGGCCGTCGTCACCACCATCACCTCGGAGGGCGACGAATACGCCAAGGTGGTCGCAGCCGCAGCGCGGCGCGCGGGCTTGCGCGTCGAAATCGACCTGCGCAACGAGAAGATCAACTACAAGGTCCGCGAGCATTCGCTGGCAAAGATCCCCGCGCTGCTGGTGGTCGGCAAGAAGGAGGCCGAACAGCGTACGGTTTCGATCCGTCGGCTCGGCAGCGACGGACAAAAGGTGATGCCGACCGATGAGGCGATCGCGGCCCTGGTGGAGGAAGCCACCCCGCCGGATGTGAAGCGGGCGCGGGCGGCTGCGTGATCACTCACTCTTTCGGCTGTCATGGCCGGGCAAGCCGTCCAAAGGACGGCGTCGCTTCCGCTCGCCTTTGCCCGGCCATCCACGGCTTGCTTTTTCCGCGATTTAGTAAAGACGTGGATGCCCGGGACAAGCCCGGGCATGACAGTGCAAGTTTCACAATTAAACTAAGTTCACTTCCACTTGCCTGTTGCATGCTTATGTCTAAATCTCCGAATCCTCCCAGAGAGCCTGCTCCGTGCCTGACGCCATCGACCTCCTGAAGACCCGCCGCTCGGTAAAACCGCGCGAGATGGGCGGACCCGGCCCCTCACCGGCCGAGCTCGAGACCATTCTCACCATCGGCGCGCGGGTACCCGATCACGGCAAGCTGGCGCCGTGGCGCTTTATCGTGTTCGAGGGCGATGCGCGCATTCGTGCCGGCGAGATCATCGCCAAGGTATTCGCGCGGAAGAATCCGCAAGCCACTGCCGCCGAGATCGATGCCGAGAAGCGCAAGCTCGCGGACGCGCCACTGGTGATCGGCGTCGTCAGTTTCACCAAGCCTCATCCGAAGGTGCCGCCGTGGGAGCAGGAACTGTCCGCCGGGGCGAGTGCGATGAACATCGTCACCGCGGCGACCGCGCTTGGTTACGGCGCGTGCTGGCTGACCGGCTGGTTCGCGTTCGATCGCGACGTACTCGACGGCCTCGGATTGAAGGCGGACGAAAAGCTCGCCGGTTTTGTTCACATCGGCACGCCGTCGAAACCCAGCGAAGACCGCCCGCGCCCGGCGCTGTCGGACATCGTGACGCGATTTTGAGAAACTTCGCCTGAAGCGTCATTGCCGGGCACAGTATTCCGCTTCGCGCGGAGGACGTAAACTTTTCTGCGCTACCGATAATCCACATGCCAAAAACGACACGAATGACCTAAAGCGGGCGTGCTCCACCGCTCAGATGAAAGCCAGCACCTTTTATAGAAAAGCTTTTCGTTCAGGTCCGCCCGGCCGCCTCGAGGATCAGATTTGTGATCGTGTCGGGTTGCGAAATTAGTGAAAGGTGACTCGCCTTCACTTCAATGGTCTTGGCGCCCATGCGCTTGGCCATGAAGCGTTGGAGATCGGGATTGATCGTCCGGTCTTCCGTCGAAACGGCATAGAAACTTGGTTTCGACCGCCAAGCCGCATGCGTCGTCTTGCCCGTGAGCAGAGCCTTCTGGAACGGCTCTTGGACTGCATAGAGGACCTTCGCCTTCGCTTCCGGCAGGTCGCCCGCGAAATCGCGCAAGAAGGCAGCCTCGCTGAGACGGCCTTCATCGCCGTCGAAGACAATCCCAGCGGACGCCGGTGGCGTCGGAAATGTCTTGGCCAATGCCGTGTAATCCTCGCCAGCATCCGGCGCCCGCGCCGCCACATAGACAAGAGCCGACACGTTCGGATGCATACCGGCCTCTGTCACGATCATTCCGGAGAAGGAATGCCCAACCAGCACCGTCGGACCATCCTGACGCGCCAGCACGCGCTCGGCTGAGGCTACCGCTTCAGGCAGCGTCGTCAGCGGGTTTTGCACGGCTGTGACATTGAGCCCAACTGCCTGCAATCGTGCGATCACCTCGGACCAAGATGACCCGTCGGCGAACAGCCCGTGCACCAGGACGACGTTTCGGGCCGTCGGCGCTGGCTGCGCAGCGGCGGCGGTGCCTTGGAGAAGAGTGCTTGCCGCCCCCGCAGCCACCATGCTCACGAATGCGCGTCGATTCATTGGATACCTCGGCTGTTGTGTTAAGTTGGAGTTTGAGTCAGCTACCTGGCACGAGAATGCCGGCAACGATGGTTAGTGTTCGCAATATCGTCATCGATCGCTCCGTGATACTTTTTCGCCTGGGCCGTTCACGCATACATACCTTCTGAAGGAAGAGGCGTATTGTTACGCGGCGTCACGGGGTTGTGTTCCCGCGAGACTCGGAGTTCGGCACCGAGATATGCCCGGCAACAACGTATCTATATCGGCATAACATGAGCTCTAGCGCCGCCCGCGCCCAGCGCTCTCGGACATCGTGACGCGGTTTTGAAATAGACCCTCATCCTGAGGAGCGGCCACTTGGCCGCGTTTCGAAGGATGAGGCCCCACCCTGGCCTCATGGTTCGAGACGGCGCTCACGCGCCTCCTCACCATGAGGAGCTGGGCTGTTTTATGCCGGATGGCGTCATGCCGGCTTTGACGCCCGCGTGCCGAACCTGGACAGCAGTGTGTCGACCTCGGCTGCAGGTTTCGCCGCACTGAACAGGAAGCCTTGCGCCTCTTTGCAGCCTTCGGTGCGCAACCAGTCGAGCTGGTCGATGGTTTCCACGCCCTCCGCAGTGGTGGTGGGAGCGCGGATCAAGTCAGGGAATGACGACCTGCGCTAGCGCGCGACGACCTCGACTTCGCCGTCGACCCCATTGACGACGTTGAAGGCGCGCTCGAACACCTTGCCCTCGTTCTTGGCGATGGCGCGATACTCGCCTTCGGACAGCACGACGCGGGGGAATGCGCCGATCGATTCCTTGATGACGTCGCCGCCCGGCGTGATCACGGACCAGGCGGTGTTGGCCAAGGCCTCGCCACCGCGGTCGCTCACCAGCTTCAAGGTAATGACCGCCGCGCGATGGGTGATGATGACGTCGGTCAGCTTGCCGGCCTGAACCCGAATGTCCGAGCGCACCACGGAATTGGCGTCGCCGTAGTTGGAAATGATGTAATAGGTCCCCTCCGGCAGCAGCGCGACATCGCCTGCGGCAACGCTCGGCACCAGCGAGGCGCGCTCGCCGAGTTCGAACTGGCTGCCCTTGTAGATCGCGAACGAAATCTGGTTCTGCGGAATCTTCGATGTGCCGACGCGGCCCTCGATGCGCAGGCCGCCTGCGGGAAGCACGAAGGATTGGCGGTCGGTCTCGGCCTTCAGGGTCACGGGACGTACCGCGCTGACCAGTCCAAGCGCGACGTGAACCACATAGTTGCCCGGCGGCAATACGATATTGGGCGTCGCGCCGCGGTCTTCGCGGATCAATTTGAAATTGCCGGTCTCATCCGGCCGGTCTGAAAATACCCGCCACACCAGACCATTGCTGATCTGTGGCAGATCCTTGCCGAAGCGTGCCGTCAGCGCCAGCACGGCCTGGTTGGGCGCAGCGGCGCCCAGCGGCGCGACCGCCGGCGGCGCGACCACCGGCGGCACGGCCGCGATGGAAGGTTGCGTCAGCGGCGCGGGCAGATTGGGGATCGATGCGGGCCCGGAGGGCGGCGCCAAATTCATGGCCGGCCCCGCCGGCGGTTCCGGGACCGAGGCCGGGGGTATCGGGGGTGGCCGATCGCTGAACATTTGCGCCGAAACCATGGTCGGAATCGCTGCGACCAGGGTAACGACGAGCGCCAGCGCCAGGAGCGGACGCCCGTCCCGCCTGAATCCCGTGATAGCCTGACCCCCACTCGTCATGACGGAGCTTTTCACTGAAAACGCGGCAAATTCAAGCCTCCACTGGGCGCCCGGCTCCAGGGAACCTGCGGGGAACCCTGATGTTACCTCTCAAGAGGCCGCCGGTCCCGGGTCCCGTCACAATCTTTCCGCAACCCGCAGCATAAACCATGCTTGACGTAGATTCTGGCGGGAAACGACGGAGGCTTGTAGCCTTGCGGCTCAGGAGATTGCCTCAGTGCTGGATAATCTGATCGGGCGCAATAAAAACGGCTCCAATGGCCGCGACAAGGTGGGACTCGGCAGCATCCGGCGGCCGGTGATTGGGCTTGCGCTCGGCGGTGGGGCCGCGCGCGGATTCGCCCATATCGGGATTCTCAGGACATTGATTGCCCACGGCATCGTCCCCAATGTCGTGGTCGGCACCTCGATTGGCGCGGTGGTCGGCGGCGCCTATGCCGCCGGGCACCTCGATACGCTTGAAGAATGGGCCCGCCGCCTGCAGCCGCGAAGTGTCCTGAGTTACCTGGATATCCGTCTCAACGGTTCAGGCCTGATCGGCGGCGACAAGCTCGCAGCCCAGCTCGAGGCCGCGATCGGCCAGACCCTGATCGAGGATCTGCCGCTGAAATTTGCCACGGTTGCAACCGAAGTCCGCACCGGTCACGAGATCTGGCTGACCCATGGCCGCATGGTCGATGCGATGCGCGCTTCCTACGCGCTGCCCGGAATATTCTCGCCGGTGCTGGCGGGCGACCGCTGGCTGGTGGATGGTGCACTGGTCAATCCGGTGCCGGTGTCGGCGGCGCGCGCGCTTGGCGCGGAAATCGTCATCGCCGCCAACCTCTCAAGCGACGTATTTGCGCACGCCACGACGATCTATTCCCACAGCGCGTCGGTGGCCTTGCAGGAGATTCCGCCCGAGGTGGCGCCGCCGAAGCGCGGGTTGGGCAAGTTTTTTTCACCGGAACGCACCGTGAAGCGCGAGTTTTTCGGCGGCGGCGGACGGCCGGGAATTTCCTCGGTCATGGTGGACGCCTTCAACATCATGCAGGACCGCATCACCCGTGCGCGGTTGGCCGGCGATCCGCCCGATCTGTTGATTTCGCCCCGCGTCGGTCAAATCGGCTGGTTTGATTTCCACCGCGCCGACGATCTGATCGCGCATGGCGCACGTGCCGCCGAGCGCGCCATCGCCTCCATCCAGGAAGCGATCCAGATTCTGGCGCCGGGACCGGTGTCGGTGTCCGCCAATACGGATGCGGCCGTCGATAAGACCCCCTGAGCGCCTGGTCTGAGGGTTCAGGCGGTCTTGATGTATTCGCGCAGCGCTTCCTGCTCCATCTCGTATTCCCGCACGCGCCATTTGACGATGTCGCCGATGGAAATCAGGCCGACGACCCGCTCGCCCTCGAGCACCGGCAAATGCCGGAACTTTCCGTCCGTCATCATCTCCATGATCGCCCCGACCGTGTCGGACTCCTTGCAGCTGACGACCTTGCGCGTCATGACCGCGCTGACGGGTTCCTCGAGCACGGCCGCGCCGCGTTCGCCGAGCACGCGCACGATGTCGCGCTCCGACAGGATGCCCTCAATGCGGCCCGCATCGATCACCAGGACGGCGCCGATCCTGCGCTCCCCCAGGATCTTGATGGCAGCGGAGAGTTTCGCCTGCGGCTCGACGCTCTGGATGTTGTGACCCTTGGTATCGAGAATTGCACGTACCGTCATTGTCGTCTCCCTGAAGCCGATCGCGCCCTTTGAAGCGAGCGCGGTCTTTTTTCACTTTGAGTCTTCAATCAACAGTTCAGCGCCGGTTTCGTTGCGGGCGCATTTGGCCGGCACGGCTTCCAGGGCGGGATCGCAGGCTGACGCCGTGCCGCACATCACGGCAAGATGATGGATGAAATCGCGCCGCGCCGCAAGCTTGGGATCAGCTGCGGTTTGTTCCGTCGGTGGAGGACGCACCCGCAGCATGGGGTGCCGCGCGCGGGACGGGATCGAACAGCGAGAACAACAACAGGCCGGCGAGAAAGCCGCCGATATGCGCCTGCCAGGCGACGCTGGCGCCATCCGCGCCGATGGCGATCGATCCGACGCCGAAGATGATGTTGACGCCGAACCAGACGCCAAGAAAACCCAACACCCGTCGGTCGCGCAACGCACGGGTCAACGGCAGCGCCGGCACCTGTGCGGCAGCCTTCGCATCGCCGCGGCTGAACGACAGAAAACTGCCGCGCACGAAGGCAAAGCGGATCGCCGCCGCCATGGTGCCCGAGACCGACGCCGAGGCGCCGATCATCGGCGCCACCCCATGCTCGTGGGTGACGAGATGCGCGAGCGCACCGGCCGCCGCCGTCACCGCCATGAATATGAAAAACCGGATCGCGCCAAAGCGGCGCGCCAACGCGCTGCCGAACGGCAGGAGCCACAGCACGTTGAAAGCGATATGACTGAGATTGGCGTGCAACAGCGAATAGGTCACAAAGGTCCAGACCTTGGCGCCTTCTCCGCCGGGAAAGTCGATCGCCAGCAGCGTCGAATCATAACGCTTCGGAATGAAGCCGAAGACGTCGATCGTCCAGTTCTCGAGATCGGGCGGCAGCAGCACGCGCAAGTGAATGACCGCCAGCAACAGGATATAGGCGCTCAGGGCGGCGGGCAGCGTCAGGATCGGCTCGCGCGGGGCGACCGACGGCAATTCCGGTGATTCAGGTGAAGATTCCAAGGGGGCGAAGACCTTGAGAGCGCGGCTCTTCTCGAGCGATGGTGCCCCATTAGAGTGTTTTGGAGCGAAGTGGAAGCTGGTTCGCCACAAAACGCGTCAAACAATGGCGATTGGAGCCTCGCGGCGCGCCGCCGCAAGATACCAAAATGCCGAAACAAAACGGGAGGGCTCTGACGATGTCCGCTTCTTGAAGGTATAACGGGCATGCCTTGCAAGCGAGGTCACTTCCGTTTTTTGACCCATTCGAGACATCATGCCTGATCGCATCTGCGGCATTTCCCGCTCGCAGATCAGGCACCACGTGCTAGTCTTAGCCATTGCACAAGGCGTGGCTCTGAGGTTTTTGGGGACGGCTTAATGCGGCGACGCAACTTCATCACGGTTATCGGTAGTGCAGCGGCAGCTTGGACGATCACGGCGCGCGCTCAGCCCAGCCGCAAGCGGCGCATTGGCGTACTTATGGGGCGAGCAGCGATTGACCCCGAAGGACAGAAGCAGGCTGCCGCATTTCAGCAGGGGCTTGCAGAACAAGGGTGGTTACTGCCTCAGAATATCGAGATTGAGTATCGATGGGCGGCAGGAGACGCCGTACTTGCGCAGAAACTCGCCAAAGAGCTAATCGATCTGCGCCCCGACTTGCTCGTCGTTAATTCCACCGCCAACTTAGTCGCGGTATCGCAGCAAACACAGAGCATTCCCGTCGTGTTCGTTGCCATTACCGATCCGGTAGCCCAAGGCGTCGTTCAAAGCCTGGCCAGGCCCGGGGGAAATATAACCGGCTTCGGCGCCGAAGAACTTAGCATGGGAGCAAAATGGTTAGAGCTGCTGAAAGAAGTTGCTCCGAATGTTACCTCGTTTACCGTTATCTTTAATCCCGACTCCGCTCCGTTTGCCCGCATGTATTTGCCGTTTATCGAAACGGCGCGGCAGGCTTGTTCATGCGAGCTGACCGTTTCGCCGGTTCATAACGAACTTGAGATCGATAGTGCCGTCGCTGCCGCGGGCAAACGTTCCGGCAGCGGACTGATCGCTCTGCCGGACAGCTTTCTCAACTCACACCGGGCACGTATCGCTGCTTCGGTAGCAGATCAGCATTTGCCCGCCATTTATTCAGTCGCGGAATTCGCGAGAAGCGGAGGATTGATCGCCTACGGGATAGACAGAGCCGATGTATTCCGACGAGCCGCCACGTATGTCGATCGCATTTTAAAGGGTGCCAATCCCGCGGACTTGCCGGTCCAACAACCAATAAAATTCGAACTAACAATCAATTTGAAGACCGCACGGGCACTAGGTCTCACAATCCCACCGATGCTGCTTGCACGCGCCGACGAAGTGGTCGAATAGCCATCCTATTTGTTAGACTCTATGTCGCCTATTGGCACTTTTTAGATATGGCGCGATGCCTACCTTTGGTCCGCCTGGCGCTCGATAGTGGACCTAGATTATCCGCCTCGACAGACGTTTTCCTCCCAGCCACGCCGGGGGTTCGCCCTCAAAAAACTCAAAAATCTCGATGAAAGAAAAAGGGAGGGCTCTGAGAAGCCCTCCCTGTGTTGCTGCTGATCTTCTTGCGCAAGGCCCCGGGGTGAATTCCCCACCCCTCCCCGCGCAACGACCAATCTGTTCGACGCCAACCCGGGTCACAACCTCGCCGCAACCGGAAAAGAACGGCGAGGAATCGAGTGCGCGGACCATAGCAGGCTGCCGCCGATCGCCAACCGCATAGTTAACTTAACCTTAACGACGCAAAGCCGGCGCCGACAGCGGCTGCGGCATGGACGCTGCAATGTCAGTCCTGCACAACGAACCGAAGCATGCGTGTGCGTGAAAGCGGGACAGATATGTCCCGCCGCGCCAGGCACGGGGCAAGGCCAAGCATGAAGCATCCGTCAAACCAAGAGTTTTTCGCGTATTGGGATGAGAAACGTGCCACCGAGCGCGCGCCCGACCGCAGCGCGATCGAGCCCGGCGCGGTGCGCGAGCTGCTCGGCGATATCTTCGTCTTGTCCTACGACGCCGCTGCCGGCTACCCGTTCCGCGTCGCCGGCACGAGGATCTGCGCCCTGCTCGGTCGCGACCTGAAGGATCGGAGCTTTTCGGAGCTGTTCGTCCAGGACGGCCGCCGCGAGATCGAGGACATAATCACGGTGGTGACCGAAGAACTGCTGGGCGCGGTCGCCGGCATTACCGCGACCTCGGCAGATGGTGCGCCGGCGCATCTGGAATTGCTATTGCTGCCATTCAGCCACCGTGCGCATGCACCCGTCAGCCTGACCGGATTGCTCGCCCCGTTTGAAAGCGGACACAGCGTATTGTCGGATTTCAAGTTGACCTCGTGGCGCTATCTGCACCCACCCGCACAACGCCTCGTCCCTCGTGCGATACGAAAGCTCAAGTTGGCGCGCGGGCTCATGGTCTATGAGGGCCTCCGCTAGGCGGCGGGCGCATATCGCATCAAGCTGGGGTCCCCGACCGTTTCATTGGCTGGCGCCAGATGCGGCGCGGAAGTCATTGGCTACCCGGACGATGATCTCGCGCAGCCAGGCATGTGCAGGCTGGTTGTCAAGGCGTCGCAGCCAAATCATGGCAGCTTCAAGCGGCTTGGGCGGACGCGACAGGCGATGAAGAACAAGGCCGTGAGACTTTGTCATGTGCCTGGCGATATTCAGCGGAAACACCGATACCAGGTCCGACGTCGCCAGAATCTGCGCGGCCGACAAGAACGGCGCGCGCATCGCTGGCTTGAGGACAGGCTTCGATTTTCCAGGGGCAGCCTCTGCAAAGTCGGCGCCAAATTGAGCGGACGAGATTTCAAGCTGCGGAAGGGTCGCCAGCGTCTCGGTCGAGAACTCCCGTGCTCTTGCGGCCGGATGACCCTTTCGGTGCACGACGACGAACTGATCCTGCAGCAAGCGCCTGAGCGAAAACCGCTCGGCTTGGACACGGGGCGGACCTATCGCCAGATGCAGTTCGCTTCGATCCAGCAGATCGGGAACGTTCAGCGTTCCGCTCGGCCGAAAATCCAGCGTCACCCCGGGAGCGTTTCTCGCAACGTGCTCTGCTATCGGTGCCACCAGAACGATCGCCGCATAATTGTCGACCGCGATGCGAAAGGTCGCCGCAGCCTTTGCCGGCTCGAACTGCGTAGGCTCCAGTGACTGTTGCAGCCCGTCCAGGGCTATCCTGATGGGCGTGGCGAGCTGTTCGGCTCGCGGCGTCGGCATCATCCCGTTTGGGCTCCGGACAAACAGCTCGTCCTTCAGCATGTGCCGCAGGCGGGTCAGCGCGTGGCTCATGGCGGGCTGACTGAGGCCCAGCCTCTGTCCCGCCCGCGTGACGGACCTGTCCCGCATGAGGGCGTCGAACACCACCAGCAGGTTCAGATCGATCGCACCTAGTTTGGGAGCTTGCTTGTTCAAGCGACTGCCGCTCCATCCATATTCAAATTCAGCATGTTCAAATGAAGAGAATGCATTTTTCGAATGGCAAACTCAACCCTAGAGTCTGCCTTGCTCCCTGGCAGAGCGCGCCCTCACCGCAGGCAGCGTCCAAACCGCCTCCTCTGTTCGGCGGACAATGCGAACAAACTTGGTGGTACAGGAGGAAAGTCATGATTGGAATCGTCCGACTTGCCCTGCGGCGGCCGTACACGTTCGTCGTCATGGCGCTGTTGATCCTGATTTTCGGAACGACGGCGGCGCTGCGGACGCCGACCGACATTTTCCCGAACATCAACATCCCCGTCGTCAGCGTGGTTTTCACCTACACCGGCCTGCCCGCCGACGACATGACCGGCCGCGTGGTCACGTTCTACGAGCGCTCGTTACCCAACGCGGTCAACGACATCGAACACATTGAATCCCAATCGATCGCCAATTACGGCATCATCAAGATCTTCTTTCAGCCGACCGTGAACATCAACGCCGCATTGGCGCAAGTCAACGGCATGTCGCAGACCGTGCTGAAGCAGATGCCGCCGGGTATCACGCCGCCGTTGATCCTCAGCTTCAATGCCTCGAGCGTTCCAATTCTGCAGGTTGCGCTTTCGAGTGACAAGCTATCGGAAACCGAGATCTTCGACGACGCGCTGAATTTCGTCCGTCCGGCCTTGGCGCCGGTGCCGGGCGCCGCGCTGCCGCTTCCGTTCGGCGGCAAGGTGCGGCAGGTCCAGGCCGATCTCAATCAGCAGGCCCTGCACCAATACGGGGTTTCGGCGAACGACGTCATCAACGCGCTTTCGCTGCAGAACCTGATCGTCCCGGTTGGAACCCAGAAGATCGGCACTTACGAATATACCGTGAACCTGAACGACTCGCCGACAGCGGTCAAAGCGTTCAACGATCTGCCGATCAAGACCGTCAACGGCACGGTTATCTACATGCACGACGTCGCCTATGTGCATGACGGCAGTCCGCCGCAGACCAACGCCGTGCATGTCAACGGCGCCAGCGCCGTGCTGCTGACCATCGTCAAGGCCGGCGCCACCTCGACGCTCGACGTCATCAATGGCGTCAAGAACCTGTTGCCGTCGATCTCGCAGACGCTTCCGGCCAGCCTGAAATTGACGGCCGTGGGGGATCAGTCGGTCTACGTCACCGACGCGGTATCCAGCGTGATCAGGGAAGGCGTGATCGCGGCAGCGCTGACCGGAATGATGATCCTCTTGTTCCTCGGCAGCTGGCGTTCGACCCTCATCATCACGATCTCGATCCCGCTTGCGATCCTGGCGGCGCTGAGTGGCCTTTCGCTGCTCGGCGAGACCATCAATGTCATGACGCTCGGCGGTCTGGCGCTCGCGGTCGGAATTCTCGTCGACGACGCCACCGTCACCATCGAAAATATCAACCGTCACCTTGAAGAGGGCAAAGCGATCAAGCCAGCCATCCTCGATGGCGCGTCTCAAATCATCGTGCCGGCGACCGTGTCGCTGTTCTGCATTTCCATTGCCTTCGTGCCGATGTTCTGGCTTGGCGGTGTCGCCGGTTATCTGTTTCGGCCCCTCGCCGAGGCAGTGATCTTTGCGCTGGCCGCCTCTTATGTGCTGTCACAGACCTTGGTGCCGACGCTGGCAAACCATCTTCTGCGCAAACAACACGGCCACGGCCAGGCCGAGGACGGCAGCGAGGTAAAGCCCAGCCGCAATCCGCTTATGCGCTTCCAGCATGGATTCGAGCGGCGTTTCGAAAATCTGCGCAAAACCTATCTCGGCCTCCTGCAACTCGCGCTGCAAAACCGCATCAAGGTGATTGCCGGATTCCTGTGCATCAGCTTGCTGTCGCTTGGGCTTGCGCCCTCACTCGGCCAGGATTTTTTCCCGGCGGTGGATGGCGGCCAGATCAAGCTTCACGTTCGCGCCGCGACGGGAACCCGGTTCGAGGTGACGACGGCCCTCACTGACCGGATCGCTACGGCGATCAAGGGCATTATTCCGCCAACCGAACTGGACGGCGTTGTGAGCAACATCGGGCTCACCGTCAGCGGCATCAACATGGCGTACAATAAT
>Ga0137407_10000380_pt1 | contig 31187 bp, 27 predicted proteins | sample CZOMad2_2_16fung_FD_108410 | JGI IMG/M metagenome (GOLD analysis project Ga0137407, IMG submission 108410) | Vadose zone soil fungal communities from Angelo Coast Range Reserve, California, USA - CZOMad2_2_16fungal (Illumina Assembly) | ecosystem: Environmental > Terrestrial > Soil > Vadose... | reverse complement strand
GCTCAACGCTCAACGCTCAACCCGTCAACTTTTGCTCTTTTTTTCAATCATATCCATAATCTCTTTCAATTCCTTTGCGCTTAATTTTTTCTGCTCGACAAAAAAATTAACCAGCTCTTTGTAAGAATTATCGAAATAATCTTTTACAAATCCGCTCATAAATTTTCTTTTGTATTCTTCTTCTGTAACTACCGGCTTATATACATACATATTTCCAACCTGCAGGCTATGCAGATAACCTTTTTTTTCAAGATTCTTGATGGTTGAGGCAAGCGTGGTATATGGCGGCCTGGGGTCTTCCATGTTTTCTAAAAATGATTTCACGTTACCTTCACCAGCGCGCCATACGGTCAACATTGCCTCTTCTTCCTGCTTAGTCAATTTTTCCATGTCTACGATTTTTTCGTAAATCTACGAATGTTTCGTAATAAACCAAATTTTAATTTATATTTTTTTGTCATTTCAATTCCTGAACAAAACTTTTAGCCTTATTTTTGAAAAAAATGCCCATGAAAAAATGGCTCCTGCTGGTGGTAATAGCAATCAATGTTCAGTGCCTCTGTGCACAAACGAATGATGCCAGTCAACCAGCTTATCTCAGGTTCCCGACGATTCCACCTTTCAAATTGCTTAAAGTAGACAGCGTAACCTGGCTTACTAAGGACGATATCAAAAAAAACCGGCGTACAATTATCATGTTTTTCAGTCCTTCCTGCGATCATTGTAAACACCAGATACAGGACATACTCGCCGAAATAGATAAATTTAAAGATATAGAGATCGTTATGGCTACCTACCAGCCTTTTATTGAAATGAAAGAATTTTATAGTTATTACAGGATCGCCGACCATCCAAATATAAAAATAGGAAGGGATGAAAAATATGTATTGCCTCCATACTATAAAATGCAAAGTCTTCCTTACCTGGCCTTATATGATAAAAAAGGAAATTACATCACACATTTCGAAGGCAATCAAAAAGTGACTACCATCTTAACTGCCTTCGACGCAAAAGATAAGAGCGATTGACTTTGAAATGTTCATCGTCCTAAGTTAACTTTGGCGGTGCCTGCAAGCAGGTGCAAATAATTTTTTTTCACGTAAAATATTTTTCGATGAAAGTAACGGTTGTAGGCGCGGGAGCTGTTGGAGCCACCTGTGCCGATAATATCGCCCGCAAAGAGCTGGTAGAAGAACTGGTTTTGCTTGATATTAAAGAAGGACTGGCCGAAGGCAAGGCCCAGGATATGATGCAAACTGCCACCTTGCTTGGTTTTGACACACGCATCACCGGTAGTACCAGCGATTATGCTAAAACTGCCGGCAGTGATGTGGTAGTAATCACATCAGGGCTACCACGGAAACCTGGTATGACCCGGGAAGAACTGATTGGCACAAATGCAGGTATTGTGAAAGGAGTCGCGACTAATATTCTAAAATATTCACCCGATACTATTCTTATCATCATCAGCAACCCCATGGATACGATGACCTACCTGGCTCTTAGTGCAACGGGTGTTCCAAAAAATCGTATCATCGGCATGGGTGGTACGCTGGATAGTGCGCGTTTTAAATACCAGCTAAGCCAGCACCTTGGCTGTAGCCCTGCTGATCTCAATGCACTTGTTATTGGCGGCCATGGAGATACAACCATGATACCTTTAATCCGCTTCGCAACCTGGAACAGCATTCCCGTGACCAAATTCTTAAGCAGCGATCAACAAAAACAAATAGTAGCAGATACAATGGTTGGCGGAGCCACTCTGACAAAACTGATAGGCACATCTGCCTGGTATGCGCCGGGAGCCGCAGGAGCAGCACTGGTTGAAAGCATCATCAGGGATCAAAAAAAATTATTTACCTGCTGTGTATCGCTTAATGGAGAATATAAACAAAAAGATATTTGTCTTGGTGTTCCTGTTGTCATTGGAAAAAACGGCTGGGAAAAAATTCTCGATTTTGACCTGAACACCGACGAACAAGCGCTTTTCAGCAAAAGTGCAGAAGCTGTGCGGAGTATGAATGATGTATTGAAGACATTATAAATGTGCGAATATGCGGATGTGCAAATGTGCGAATTCTTTTGGGCGATCGTACTAAGGAATTCGCACATCTGCACATTTGCACATTTGCACATCGAATAATTGTTTAAGGTGGAACTCAAACTTATCATTCTTTGGGGAGGTTCGCCTCCCTTTTCTATTTATTTTTTGAATGTTTACCGGACAACAGTGATCTGCGGATGTGCAAATGTGCGAATTCTTTTGAGCGATCGTACTAAGGAATTCGCACATTCGCACATTTGCACATCGAATGATTGTTTAAGGTGGAACTCAAACTTATCATTCTTTGGGGAGGTTCGCCTCCCTTTTTCTATTTATTTTTTGAATGTTTACCTGACAACTGTGATCTGCGGATGTGCAAATGTGCGAATTCTTTTGAGCGATCGTACTAAGGAATTCGCACATCTGCACATTTGCACATTCGCACATTTATTTCAACTTTTACACCTAAAAATTTAGAAAAGCAAACAAGTTAATGTACTTTTACTGCGATAATTTTCCCCACATCCTTTCAATTTATCCGTTATCCATTCCGAAAAGTCTGTTTTGATCGTATCGCTATGATGCAACTTTTATTGCCTATGCGTAAATTTATACTTTTCGTATTTACTGTGTTATTTTTATTTCAGTACACCGGGGCTCAGGATTATGCTGTGTTTAAGAGGCACGATCCTAGAAAAGATCCGAATCTGAATCCATTTATCAACACAAAAATTAACCCTGACAGCAATACAATTATCAACCCTACTTATAACTGGAATATCAATCCCCTGCACAGCAATGATATAAATCCTTCCCAAAACGGCAACATCAATCCGATGAGTAACGGTGAGCTAAACCCACAGGTTAATGAAATACTAAATCCTGTGTATATGAAAAGTCTGCTGCCGGCTAATCCTTCATGGAACGGTTTGTATATTTTTAACGACAGCAATCAAATTTTCGGTTATGTTTCGCAAGCTACCCAAAATGTAATGATCAGCTTTGATAATAGCGGCACCTGGAACGGTTATTTTGTGAAAGCAAATAAATCCATTTATAATTTTTTTACGGTTCCGGGCATTTGGACGGGCATGTTTCTTTGCTACGATAATTCTGTCGGATATAACCTGTTCGATAAAAATGGCAAATGGACAGGGATGCATATTAAATAAGCTATAAGAATCAGAAAACTGCCGGATATTTATTAAACCTTACCAGTTATTTAAAATTTTAAAATCATCCGACCTCATATCAAATGAGCGTTAATTATCAAAAATAAATTTGTATTTTAACATCTCTGCTTCCAGGGAATTATCGTTAATTCTCCGTATGACTAAACCACTAAAAAATATTGATGAAAAAAATTTTATTCTCAGGAATTATCTTTCTCCTAACGATTAGTAAAATATGTATAGGACAGCCGGTGGATTATAAACACGATCCAAAATTTAATACCAACTTAAGTCCTGCTTTCAATGCTACCATCAATCCCGAAAAAAATTCTAATATCAATCCAAAATTCAACTGGAATATTAACCCTGCACATAACAATGATGTGAATCCCGTTTTTAATGCCACCATCAATCCATTAAATCATTTTGAGTTAAATCCGGATGTTAACAAGAGTCTCAATCCCATGTTTCATAATGAATATCATCCTAAAAATCCGGCATGGAAAGGGTTGTATATTTTTAATAAAAATGATGAAGTAATGGGTTATATATCCGTAGCTACCCAACAATTAATGTTGTCTTTTGACAGTTCCAGCGAATGGACGGGTTTTTTTGTGAAAGCGGGAAACGGAATTTATAATTATTTTGATATCAAAGGCGAGTGGACAGGAAAGTTTTTATGCTTTGATTCCGTTCTTGGCTATAATTTTTTTGATAAAGATGCAAACTGGACGGGGCAGCATATTAAATAACCACCTGGCTATTGTACAGTCTTTTGTTTATTCTCTCAATAATTGCCCGGGGCTCAATCATTTCCATACATTTAAAATGACCTTTGGGGCATTTATCATAACCGATTTTGGAACAAGGCCGGCAACTTAGATTCCTGATTTCGAGGATATCATAAGGCAGGCTATCCGGCTTATCCCCGTCATCACTATAATTTTGCAAATAATTGTCTCCATAATAAGGATACATCCCAAATTCGGGCACAGTATTTCCCCAGAGAGAAATCGCGGGTCTTTTGAAAGCTGATGCTATATGCATTAAGCCAGTATCATTGGTGATAATCAATTTTGCCCTGCGCACAAGGTCGGCGGACTCATTCAAATTAAATTTTCCGCAGGCATTGTAAATCTTTATACTATCTACTGCGGCTATACGCTCTCCTTCATCTGCATCTTCCAATCCGCCTAATAACATGATTGGATGATTGAGCAATTCACAAAGCTTTTTTATTTTATGCATCGGGTACTTTTTTGTATTCAATGCAGCCCCGATAACTATTCCCACATAACCGGCGTGATGGGATGTGGGAATATCACTTTCTTTCACACGATCTTCTTCCGCAATAAAATAATCGAGTCCTACGCCATCATTTTTAATTCCAAAAGATTCGACTGTCTTTAAATACCTGTCAACAATATGAACCTGCGGCAGTATATTCAATTTGAAATTTGTATAGATCCATTTTTTGGTATTCAGTTTATCAACAGAAAAAGCTTTTTTCCCGAGAGCCTCTTTTACTTTGAATGAGCGCATATTATTATGCAGGTCGATAATATAATCAAAATTTTCCTGCTGCAATTCGTGAATTACATCCTGGATATTTTTTTCGAGATAATGTGCTTTATCGATATAAGGATTGGGAGCGATGATAGAACTGTAATTGGATTTAGTAAGATAATGTATTTCAGCAGTGGCTATTTGTTTCTTCAGGCAACGTACAACAGGAGTTGTTAATACAATATCTCCAATCGACGAAAAGCGAATAATTAAAAATTTCATCAAATAATATTAAAGGTCACTAAGACCGAAAGTTAGTAAGACATTAGAATACATAGGGATTTATGATTTTCCTGGTCTCCGGGTTTTTCTTTTACAAATTAAAGGGGGCAAAGCTAACCATTAAAAGCCATATGACCGAAAGTACAAAGACTTGGTAGTGTCTCAGTTTGAATCGTGAGACGTGAAACGTGAAACGTAAGTATCTAATTATTAACAAGGTTATTTATAATTTTGACGTCTCACGTCTCACGATTCAAACTGAGACACTACCAAGACTTTAGATACTTGCGGCTGCTACTATATTTCAACATAATTTAAATCTTTTCCGAATGTTTCCTCGATTAATATAGCTGCAACCAAAGTAATGCTAACGATAATAATGCCTGTCAGCCATCCTCCTTTGATATAACCATTTGAAACACGCAACCATTTAAATAAAAGTATAGTAAGAGGCAATGCACCTCTTACCATATTGGTCGCCGTAATAGCTGCAGTTGCTCTTAAATTGGTTCCAAATTGTTCGGCTGCCATGGTTACAAAAATGGCCCAATAGCCGGTACTAAATCCGAGTCCTGCCACAAGCCAATACATAGTTGTGTCACTACTGTTACTACTCTGTGTAAAAAAAAGGACCCCGAAAATAATATTGAGAACATAAAAAACATACAGGGCTTTTTTCCTGCTTTTGAGCCATTGACTCAATAATCCTATTAGAATATCTCCAGCTGAAATTGCTGCATAAGCCACCATGATGGCCTTACCTGCATCGATCGTTTTCACGATACCAAATTCTTTCCCAAATTCCTTTGAAAAAGTTACCAGAACACCTATTACATACCATGTAGGCAGGCCGATCAAAATACTCAGCAAATATTTTTTAAACCTTTTACCATTATTAAAAAACATAAAAAAATTCCCGCGATTTACATTCATTTCTTTCACCTGATTGTACATGCCGGATTCAAAAACTGAAATACGTAACAGCAATAACAATAATCCCAATCCGCCTCCAATAAAATAACATACGCGCCAATCGAATTCTTTTGAAATAAAATATGCAGCTACGGCACCTGTAATCCCAATACTTGCAACCAATGAAGTACCGATTCCTCTTTTTTCTTTTGGCAATAACTCACTAACCAATGTAACCCCGGCTCCCAGCTCTCCTGCCAAACCGACTCCGGCGATAAATCTAACCAGCGCATATTGATCAACGGTATGAACAAAGCCATTTGCGATATTCGCTAAAGAATATAAAATGATAGAACCAAACAAAACGCTCAACCTTCCGCGTTTATCACCCATAATGCCCCATATAATGCCGCCGATAAGTAATCCTGCCATTTGTATGCTGATGATGAATTCCCCGCTGTTTCTAACCGCTGTGGTATCCAGCCCAAGAGACTCCAGACTTTTTACACGGATAATCCCGAATAAAAGCAGGTCATAAATATCCACAAAATATCCGAGGGACGCTACAATTACAGTGAGATTAAAAAACGATGATTTTTTATACGCCATTTCCTTTATGGTTTTCCGGATGATTTATCTTCTGCCTGGGTAGCCCTCTTACCAAAAAATAATTTATACAAAACCGGCAAAGTAGTGATGAGTACAATACCGATCACAATCACCTCCAGGTGTTCTTTCAAATCAAAACCGAATTTATTGAGAAAGAATTTATGAAGATAATGACCTGCTACCAGCATGGTGAATGCCCACGCAACGCATCCTATAATATTATAATAAACGAATTTCTTCCTGTTCATTTGCACGATGCCTGCAACGATTGGAGCAAAGGTTCTGATAATCGGTAAAAATCTTGCAAAAACAATCGCTTGCCCGCCATGCTTATCATAAAATGCTTTTGCATCGTACAAATGTCTTTTCTTATAGAAGAAAGTATCTTTTCTGTGAAAAAGAAATGGGCCGCTTTTATTTCCAAACCAAAAACCTGCAATATTTCCAAGAATCCCGCATATTGATACCAACACAAGCAGGATAAACAAGTCGATCATATCACTGCCACTGCCACCGGATATTAATTTGTCAACCAGTTTCTGACTATAAATGCCTGCAACAAATAAAAGGCTGTCGCCTGGCAGAAAAAAACCAACCATCAATCCTGTTTCAGCAAATACAATAAAAAGCAATACCCATAAACCGCCATTGTTGATGTAAAATTCCGGGTTAAGCAAATCCCTGAATGTAATTGTTAATAGTTCAATCATAAAACCTTTAATTTTTAATAGCACTATGTCAAATCGTGAAACGTGAGACGTCAGACGTCAAATCTGAGTCATCGCACGTCTATCGTTTCACGTTTCACGAGAAATATGTCAATGCTATGTTGGCCTGACATCAGCCATAAAACTCCCAAGTTAATAATTTGTCACCGCATCAGTTTATTATACCAATAATTCGCCCGATAATTCTTCCGTCAATTCGCCTTCCCATTTACTCACCACACTTGTGGCCAGTGAGTTTCCCAACACATTCGTCATCGTCCTGAACATATCACAAAAATGATCAATTGGCAATATAAGAGCAATGCCTTCCGGTGGAATATGAAACATACTGCAGGTAGCAGTGATTACAACTAATGATGCCCGGGGAACACCTGCAATTCCTTTACTTGTAAGCATCAGTACCAATAACATGGTTAATTGTGTGCCTGTATCCAAATGTACCCCATAAGCCTGGGCGATAGCAAGGCTTGCAAAAGTCATATACATCATGCTGCCATCCAGGTTAAAACTATAACCTAATGGAAGAATAAAAGCAACGATTTTTTCTTTGCAACCGAAACGTTCTAATTCGGCAGTTAATTTTGGAAAGACAGCTTCACTGCTCGTGGTACTGAATGCAATCAATAAGGGCTGTGCAATGCGTTTGAGCAATGACGGTAGTCGCTCCTTCAAAATAAAAAATCCCACCAGCAGGAGAACGGCCCATAATGACGAAATGCCAATAATAAAATAAAAGAGGTATAAGCCATAAAATCTGAATACCTCCAATCCCTTTGTAGCAATCACTGCAGCGATGGCACCAAATACACCCAATGGTGCGAAGACCATAACATAACCAACCATTTTTAATATCACATGTGCAAGCGCATCCAATGCTTTTACGAGGGGTTTGCCTTTTTCTCCAATCGCTGCAGTGGCAATACCAAAAAAAATACTGAACACTACCAACTGGAGAATCGAATTGTTGGCCATAGATTCAATGACGCTTTTCGGGAAAACATGTTCAACAAATGTTTCCAACGAAAATTCCTGTGTTTTGCCAACAAGATCTTTTGCGGCAGCAATATCTGCATTGCTGAGATCAATTGCTGTACCCGGATGAAAGAAATTGACGAGTATCATTCCAATTAACAAACTGACAAGAGACGCGGACACAAACCACAATAAGGCTTTGCCTCCTACCCTTCCTACTGATTTTAAATCACCTAGTTTGGCGATGCCCACAACCAAAGTGGAAAATACCAATGGTGCGATAATCATCTGTACAAGAAACAGGAAAATTTTCGTGAGTAGTCTGACGTTGGAAGAAAATTTGGCGATGAATGCCGGCGAACTGTTTGTATGAACGAGGTACCCGGTACCAATACCCAGAGCCATCGCAATCAAAATCCATCCGGTAAGGCTTATTTTTTTCATAAGTTAAGAGAATAACCTGCAAAAAATCGAAAAATATTGACTTCACAAAACTTTGACACTTAAAATATACCGCATAGTAAAAGAATTGAAGCGAATATTAAATATTTGTTTATTTTACGAACTTAAATATCCTCATTCCAAACCAATAACAACTTTTTATGAGTTTGTTCGCTAAGAAACCGCTTAATCAATTATTAGTAGAGGTAGATGGTTCGGATACGGGATTGAAGCGAACGCTTGGAAGCGGAGCACTGATTGCATTAGGTATAGGAGCCATTATTGGTGCCGGCATCTTCGTACGTACTGCAAATGCAGCCGGCGCTCATGCAGGATCTGCGGTAACTCTTTCTTTTATTTTAGCTGCTATCGGTTGTGCATTGGCGGGATTATGTTACGCTGAATTTGCATCTATGATTCCCATTGCGGGGAGCGCATATACCTACTCGTATGCTACCATGGGTGAATTTGTGGCCTGGATTATCGGCTGGGACCTGGTACTTGAATACGGGTTGGGCGCCGCTACTGTTTCTATCGGCTGGTCGCAATACCTGAATGAACTGCTGCGGTCAGTTTTCCATGTTGAAATACCTTATCAATGGAGCCATTCGCCATTTCAAAGCGCTGAAAATGGTATAAGGGGAATTATCAATCTACCTGCTGTTTTTATTTTGTTAATGCTTACTCTTTTACTGATCAGAGGTACAAAAGGATCAGCAGCAGTAAATAATATAATCGTTGTTGTGAAGATGACGATCGTCATTTTATTTATCGCGCTGGGATGGCAGTATATAAATCCAGCTAACCATGATCCATATCTTATTCCCGCAAATGCTCCTGATGTAAAACTATCTGTCATTGATCCCATGACAGGCCTAAATGAAATTCATCATTATTCGGATTTCTGGAATCATGGATGGGCGGGTGTTATAGCAGGCGCAGGTGTTGTGTTTTTTGCTTTTATTGGATTTGATGCTGTATCAACGGCAGCACAGGAAGCTAAAAATCCAAAAAAAGATATGCCTAAAGGGATTTTAGTTTCACTTGCAGTCTGTACTATACTTTATATTCTTTTTTCTTTTGTGCTCACCGGGCTTTCGCCATACTATGTTTTTCTCCAACAGGGAGGTGAGGCTTCTGTTTCGTATACTGTAAATCATTATATGCCTCCAACATATGGGTGGCTGTCCACTTTCATTACCGTTGCAATATTATTTGGATTTTCATCTGTCATCCTGGTAATGCTATTGGGACAAACAAGAGTGTTTTATACTATGTCCAGAGATGGGTTGATCCCTCCGGTTTTTTCTGCATTGCATCCGAAACATAAAACTCCATATAAATCGCAATGGCTGTTTTTCTTTTTTGTTGGCTTATTTGCTGCTTTTGTACCTGATACGGTAGTTGGTAATATGACCAGTATCGGGACTTTATTTGCATTTGTATTGGTATGTATTGGAGTAATTATTTTACGGAAAACCAATCCTGAAATTCCGCGTCCCTTCAAAACACCAATGGTGCCATTTGTTCCTATATTGGGCGCAATTATTTGTTTATTGATGATAACAGGTTTGGGCATTAGCAACTGGGTGCGTCTGATTGTTTGGTTAATTATTGGTTTTTTTGTCTATTTCGGATATAGCCGTAAACATAGTAAAGTACAACAAAATCAAAAAAAGTAAAAACAACCGGATAGTTAACCGGTTTATATTTTTTTAATTTGATGATCATTCATTGTATCACCAGATACATTTTGAACGCTTAATCTTTTTTTGTTTCAAACCATTATTTTTGCCAATCATATTTTGAATGATTGATCAAAGCTGGTAAATTTTATCATAAATTTTAATCAAGATGGGCCGAATTTTTGAAGTGCGAAAGGCCACCATGTTTGCCAGGTGGGATAAGATGGCAAAACAATTCAGCCGTATCGGAAAAGAAATCGCCATCGCTGTAAAAACCGGTGGTCCGGATCAAAATATCAATCCCGCATTGCGCCGCTGTTTTCAGAATGCAAAGGCGGTGAATATGCCTAAGGACCGTGTTGAAGCTGCTGTGAAGCGGGCAATGGGTAAAGAAATGGCTAACTACGAGGAAATTTTGTACGAAGGATATGGTCCGCATGGTGTGGCTATCCTCGTAGAAACGGCGACAGATAATCCAACACGTACTGTTGCAAATGTCAGGTCGCATTTTAATAAAGGCAATGGTAATATGGGGACAAGTGGAAGCGTAAGTTTTCAATTCAAAAAAATGGGTGTGTTCAAATTAAAAATGGAAGGATTGAGCCAGGAAGAGCTGGAACTCGAATTAATAGATCATGGTTTGGAAGAAATGGGTGAAGGCACTGGTGAAAATAATGAAGCCGTATTGGTTCTTCGCACTGCTTTCGGGGATTTCGGTAATATGCAAAAAGCATTGGAAACTAAAAACATCATCCCTATTACTGCTGAACTGGAATGGATTCCAACAACTACTGTCGAGCTTCCTGAAAGCCAGGCACAGGAAGTATTGAAACTCGTTGACAAATTAGAGCAGGATGAAGATGTGCAGAAAGTGTTTCATAATTTACAATAGCACATTAAAAGACTGCAAAAAATACCGACCCGCCCCGGTTAATGGGAACACCAACCAGGGGCTCTCAAACCAATATGCGGGGCCGGATATTTAATCATGCTCAAACCCTAAAAAATTTCCGTTATATAAATGTTTCGCCAACTATTTATGGAACCACTGCTACTTTTTGTGTAAATGATTTTTCTTTACTAAATGCATAAGGTATTTAAAAAAACCATTCCTGTAATTCACGAATAGATTTTGGATACTACTGATGCGGGAGTGCAGATCGGTGGGAATCAAGGGGTACAAATGAAAAATGACATGTTAAAGAAAGAAAGAAATAAGTTCTTTTGGCCCGGCATTTAACCAACGGCGGTATTCCTTTCATTTGCGGTACTAAAAAAACTACCAGAGGAAAAAAAATGATTATAATTTTAGCCCATGGTTATTCCGGTAACCGTCCATGCATTTTCTATGACAAGCGATTACCGGATGGCTGATCCTGTTTCCATTGCACATGTCAATAAAAAAATGAACCGACAATTATTTTTTATACTACTATTCTTTTTTTCCCTGATCGGTACTTTGCGTGCGCAGGAAATTGATGAAAATAATTTTGTACACTATACCAAAATGCAGGGATTATCTCACAATTATATTTCGGGCATTACACAGGATGCTACAGGATATATCTGGATCGCAACGCATAAAGGCCTGAATCGTTTTGACGGACATTTTTTTTCCAATTTTTTCAAAAGCTCGAGAGATTCGCTGATACCTGACAATCTTATTCAGTCATTATACCTGCAGCACAACAATGAAATTATCGGAACTACATTAGCCGGTGCTTTTGTAATAAACCCACAAACTCTTCAACGCAGATTTCTTATTGTGCCGAGCGACTCCTCGGTATATTTCTGGGCCAATAACGGAGCGGACATCCTGCAGGATAGCAAAGGCCATTATATTGTATCGACCAGAACAGGTTTTTTTGTGTTTGATCAAAAAGGCAAAATCATTGCCCGCTACGATCATTATATAGCTAAAGATGCGGGACGTTTAGAGCTGTTATTCGGCAACCGGTTACAGACATTAAGAAACGGGTCCATATTACAACAAAATCAATTATACTTTTCCATATACGATCCCGCAACCAACAGCATTCATTCATTAAATAAAAATGAAAAAGAACGGATGGCGAATGTATTGACAAATACAAAAAGCGGGATCAGGAATTTCACTGTAAACAACCATGATGAATTGCTGATTTTTAATGAAGAAAATAATTCATTGGATGTAGCCGGCATAAATAGTCCGGGGATATCGCAATCTCCCATGCCTTTCTCCGTAAAAACAGAAATAGATACTTACAGCCGCTTGTTCAACTACGATGATACAACGCTTGCCGTTACCGGCAAAGTAGGCGGATTTTATTTACTTCATTATAATCAGAACAGTAAAAAATATTCCTGCGACGGGAAAAGATATTTTACTGATAAATTCTGCACCTTTATTTTCAGGGATAGGGATGGCCGTGCATGGATTGGCACCAACGATGGTTTATATAAAGAAAAACTTTCTTATCATTTTTTTGCATCTACTGATCTTAGTTCACAGATTCCTGAATTAATAAATCATGAAATAAGTGCTATTAATATAAAGGGCAATAAATTATTTGTCGGACTAAGACAGGAAGGCGGTTTGTTATTGATGGACAAAGGTTCGGGCAAAATCAAACATCGTTTTTTCTTCGACCAATATGGAGTTGGCTGTAATAACATACATTATCTTTTCGATTATCATCCTGATACAATCTGGATCGGAACATCCAGTGGTATATTATGGATGAACACAATCAATTATACCTATGGAAAAATCAAGACACCTGCTGAACTGGAATGGATAAATCATACAGCACCTTATTGCTTCATGGAGGATTCAAAAAAAAATATCTGGATGTCATTCAACCGGCTTAACAGTGTTATTAGTTTTAACAGATCAAGCCGGATCTTTACGCAAATTGCTCTGGAAAAAAATCCCCTGTTAAAAACCACTTATTGCTGGAGCATGGCCGAAGATAAACAGGGAAATATCTGGCTCGCAGGCGATGGAATATGCAGATGGAATGCAAGCAAACAAATCATTGATACATTGATACAATATCCCAAAGTGTCTTCATCATTACGAAATTTTATGCTTATCCTCGGTAGGGATAATGATAATAATCTTTGGCTTTCTTCTTTTGATAATGAGGTCATACAATACAATTGCAGCACCAATCGCATGATTCTTCGCAAAGAAGAAAATAATTTTTTAGATGGAAATACAGTAACCAGTTCACCGATCATCAACAATAATATCTGGATGGGCACAGACAATGGCGTTTCTGCCTTTAATATAAAAGATTATTCCATTCGTCAATTTACGTATACCGACGGTTTGCCGTCAGTTGTTATTACCTCTTACCGCAAAGGATCATTTTACGACGAACCAGGTAATCGTTTGTATATGGGTGCAAAACATTACCTGGTTTCATTTTTACCAGACACAAACGGATCACGCAGATTTGCTCCCGGATTACTTATAGAAAAAGTTGCAGGAGGTGATATTGAGTTTATTCCTGCAGGTGATCCACTAAATCTGAAATATTTTCAAAATAATGTGCAGGTTCACTTTAATGCAATCAACTTTACTGACCCTGAGGAAGATCGCTTTGCATCCAGGTTAATATCAAAAACAGATTCAGGATGGTATGATCTGTCTACTCAAAACATGGTTAATTTCAACAATCTTGCCGCAGGCAATTATCGTGTCCAGGTAAAATTATTTTCCATTAATAACAGGTGGCCGCCGCAGATTAAAGAATTTGCTTTTATTGTAACGCCGCCTTTTTGGCAAACCGGTTGGTTCAGGATCTCCCTGCTTTTATTAATAATTGCGTCTGTATATTTCTTTTATAGAAAGCGAATCAGGGATATTCGTCAAAAGGCAGGTGTCGATAAAAGGCTGGCTGAAATGGAAATGAAAGCATTACACGCACAGATGAATCCGCATTTCATCTTTAATTCACTGAATAGTATTAAGGATATGATCCTGCATAATGAGCAAAACAATGCGTCAAGATATCTCAGCCGTTTTGCCCAACTCATAAGGCTTAGCCTTGAACATTCAAAACAAACATTTATCGATTTGAGACAGAATATTGAACAGTTGCAACTTTATCTTTCTATGGAACAATTGCGATTCGCAGATTTCTCCTATGCAATACAGGTGGATGAAAACCTGCCTACCGATATAATAAAAATAGCACCGATGCTTATTCAACCATTGGTGGAAAATGCAATCTGGCACGGATTATTACCAAAGCGTGGACATAAAATAGTCGAAATCAATTTCTATGAAAAGAATGATACGCTTTTTGTTGAAATTGAAGATAATGGCATTGGTATCAATGCTGCCACACGTCAAAAAGCATTATCAAAATCAACACATCATTCTTTGGGGATTGAAAATATCCGCAAACGCATCAGAGTACTGAATGAAAAATACAATATGCAGTATCATTTGGAAATTATTGATTGCCTGGATATACCGGATTCGAAAGGGTGCGGCACAAAGGTCCGGCTTTCAATACCGGTTAACGAAACTACATTTGTAACAGTCTAATAGTGTACCATGATAACAACCATTTTAATTGACGATGAGCTTCGGGGATTACATTCGCTGAGAAAAATGCTGGAGCGTGACTGTCCCGAAGTGAGCATCGTAGCAGAGTGCCAGGATGTAACCACTGCTGCCGAAAAAATAACTGCGTTGAACCCCCAGTTGATTTTCCTGGACATTGCAATGCCGGGAAAAAATGGTTTTGATTTGTTAAATGGGCTGGATAATATTTCTTTTGAAACGATTTTCATCACGGCCCATAATGAGTACAGCATGCAAGCTTTCAAATATAGCGCTATCGATTATTTATTGAAACCCGTAGATGAAGATTTTTTGATTGATGCAGTGAAGAGAGCGCAGAAAAGAATCAACAACAGGCAGGCAAAAAGCAATATGGAAACCTTCCTGTTTAACCTGCAAAAAATAAATACTCCACATGAAATGAAACTTTGTGTGCCAAGTATAAAAGGGTTCCAGGTAATCAATCTTTCGGATGTAATTTATTGCGAAGCTGAAAGCAGTTATACTATTTTTCACCTGGCAAATAATCACCAGATCGTCGCTTCAAAGCCTATTATTGAATATGAATTATTACTTAGCGACAGTTTCTTTTGCCGAATCCACAAATCTTTTTTGATAAATCTCTCGCATGTAAAAGAATATATTCGTGGAGAAGGTGGCAGTGTATTGCTGACTAATCATAAAGAAGTGGAAGTATCGAGGAGAAGAAAAGAAGTTTTTATTGCAAAGATGAAAGAGTTATTTAAGTATTAGAGACAAGAAGCAATAAGCAATAGGCAATAGGCAATAGGCAAAAAAACTTTGTGTACTAAACAATCAATACTTTTCCGGATTGTTCATCATGTGATTTAACATTCGTCCTATTTCTGCATTCTGTTCCAATAATTTTTTATGTATTTCATTATTGATATAATCACAAGACAAAACAAAATCTAACCATATTCCCGTTTCCGAATTCTCCATATCACTGTCTGTAATTTTTGACACAAAATGAGCCGGATATTTTTTCTTTCTATAAGCTTCTGCCAAACAAACGCAAACACTTCGCGAAGACCTTCTGATCTGATCAGTCAGTGAGTACACTTCTTCTTTGGGGAATGTTTTGGATAGTTTGAATATTTCCATAGCAAGGGCAAAAGATTTTTGATAGACTTTAGTTTCTCTTACACTTAAAGAAGCCATAAAAAAATAGGTTAACTACCATTCATCGCCTATTTTTTTATTAAATATGTAATTGCGTTTTATCTGTTGCTTATTGCCCATTGCTTATTGCCTATTGCTTATTGCCAGTTACCTTCACTCCGCCATCATTTCTCTGACGACCTGTATGATTTCTTCTGCATTTGGTTTGCTGAAATAATCGCCATCGCTTGCATATGCGGGCCGGTGGGCTTTTGCAGTAATTGTTCTTGGAGCGACATCGAGCCATTTATAACCACCCTGTTCTTCCATCACTTTATTAAACATAAATCCGGCAGCGCCTCCGGGAACATCTTCATCTACAAAAACAATACGATTTGTTTTCTTGAGAGATTCTAATATGCCATGTTGTATATCAAAAGGCAATAAGGTCTGCACATCTACTATTTCACAACTCACGCCGGTTTCTTCCAATACCTGTACAGCATCTTCAACAACGCGAAGTGTTGATCCGTATGAAACAATTGTTACGTCCTCACCTTCCCTGATCACTTCAGGAATACCTAACGGTACCCTATACTCTAAAAGATTGGATGGCAGTTTTTCTTTCAGCCGGTAACCATTCAGGCATTCTATGATCAATGCCGGGTCAACGCCCTGGAGTAATGTATTATACATACCGACAGCCTGAACCATATTGCGTGGAACGCAAACATGCAAGCCTCGCAGGGAATGAATGATTGTGCCCATTGGCGAGCCACTATGCCAGATGCCTTCCAGGCGATGTCCGCGTGTACGAACGATCAGCGGTGCAGTTTGTCTGCCAGCAGTTCTGTATTGCAGAGAAGCCAGATCATCGCTCAATGTTTGCAGTGCATATAATATGTAATCGATATACTGAATTTCGGCGATCGGCCGGAGTCCGCGCATGGCCAAACCAATGCCCTGACCGATAATCGTCAGTTCGCGGATACCCGTATCGAAAATTCGGCCTGTTCCATACTTAGCCTGTAAGCCGGCAAATCCCTGGTTAACATCACCGATCTGTCCCACATCTTCGCCAAAAGCAAGCACTTTGGGATTATGTGAAAACAGTTCGTCGAAATACCTGTTCAGGATTTCATACCCATTTATTTGCGGTGCATCATATGCATAATCCGGTTTTATTTCTGTTACATCAAGAAGATTTTTTCCACCCTCATGATATAAATGAGAATTGTATAAAGATTTATTTTCCTGTAAAAGGCTATTGTAATAATCTTTTATGGGCTGTATAATTTGGTTATTATTTGATTGAAGCGATGATTGATATAAAGTCCGCATCACATCTCTCCGGTTAGGTTCACGGATTGATGATAATTCTGACAGGATTTTTTGCAGATCAGGCGCCTGATCCGGTAGGAATGCTGCCAGGTTATGAATTAAAGAAGTGGTTCTTTCAGCCTGGGCCTTAATGGGTGCTTCATATTTTTCCCAGGCGCTCATTTTAGATTGCCTGACCAGGTCCTTTGCCCCGGTTTCGATTTCATCCAGCTCTTCCTCACTCGCAAGGGCGTTTTCAATGATCCATTCTTTCATTTTTTTAATGCCATCCCAGCTTCTTTCCCATTCGAGGCGTTCAGGTGATTTATAACGTTCATGGCTACCGGAACTTGAATGGCCCTGTGGCTGAGTCATTTCTTCAATATGAAACAGGGCCGGAGTATGTGTTAAGCGGATCTTTTGTATCGCTGCTTCGAAGAGTTCGCACATTCCCGCATAATCCCATCCTTTTATTTTATAGATATCAACTCCGTTCGTCCCTTCTCTTTTTTGAAAACCCCGCATGGCTTCAGAGATCGATCCCTTAGTGGTTTGATATTTTGTCGGTACGGAAATCCCATAACCATCATCCCATACAAAAATGGCGAGTGGAATTTGCAATACACCCGCAGCATTGATGGTTTCCCAAAAATGTCCCTCACTGGTTGAGGCATCTCCAATGGAACAAAAACAAATCTCATTTCCATTATTGGACAATTGGCGGAACTGTTGTAATTCCTCAACCGATCTGAAAGCTTTTGATGCATAAGCCAATCCCAAAGCCCTTGGCATATGTGCTGCTGTGGGGGCTAAACCTGCAGTAAGATTTTTTCTGTTTACCAGGTCCACAAAATCTCCCTGTTCATTTACAAAAGGAGTTGCGAAATGAGAATTCATCTGGCGACCTGCGCTATGCGGATCATTGTTGATGTCCGGATCCGCATATAATTGTGCAAAGAATTCTTCGATGGTTGCGATGCCGGTAGCAAATGCAAAAGTCTGATCACGATAATAGCCTGCATAAAAGTCGCCGGGTTTAAAAAATTTTGCCAGGGCTACCTGCGGCACTTCCTTACCATCTCCGAAAATACCGAACTTGGCTTTCCCGGTAAGTACCTCCTTTCGGCCCAATAAGCTCACTTCGCGACTTTCCCATGCTATCCGGTAATCTTTAAGAATTTCTTCCCTGAATTTATCAAAGGATAACTGCTCCATCGACAGTGTTTCGTTTGCGGGTAAATTTTCCATATTACAAAAATAGGTTTATCTGTTTATACCCCATCCAGCCAACCATTTGTGAAAAAAAATATAAGGCAAAATTTATTGGCAAAGGTGACGTTTACTATGTAATTTTAGGCCAGATTTAAATACAAACTATGAAAAAAGGGTTAATGTTGATAAGTTTTATGGTGCTGGCAATAGTTGCCGCCAATGCACAATCCAACCAGGTTAATCCAGCCGATGCCAAAACTCCGGTTGCAGCTCCCAAACAAGATATATTAATATTAAAGGAACCTGCGCATAATTTTGGCAAAATTCCACAAGGACGTCCTACGACTCATAATTTTGAAATTACAAATACGGGAAAAGAGCCGTTAAGACTTGAAAATGTTCAGGCTTCCTGTGGTTGCACTACGCCTGAATGGAGTAAAGAACCCATTGCGCCCGGAGCAAATGCAACTATTAAAGTAGGTTACAATGCATATGCCGAAGGAGCTTTTACAAAAGTGGTGACAATTTTTTATAATGGCAATCAAACAAAAACTTTAACTATTACAGGTGAAGTATATAAATCACCGGCGAGCTCCGCACCGGAAAATGCATCTGTACAATTTTTAAAACAATAAATAAATAAGTATGAAAAAGGGGTTTTTATTAGCATGTGTAATCGTTTTCTCCGCGAGCTTATTCGCACAGCAAAAGAAAATAGAAGATGTGATTAAGTTTAAAGAATTAAGCTATGACTTTGGTAAGATTAAACAAAGTGTTCCGGCAATACATGATTTCGATTTTACCAATATCAGTGAAGCACCAGTTGTGATTGAATCAGCTCTCGCTTCCTGCGGTTGTACCACACCTACAAAACCACAGGGCGCAATTCCAAAAGGGAAAGCGGATAAAATTACTGCGGGTTTCAATGCTGCGGCTCCCGGGCCATTCAACAAAACAATTACAGTAAAAGTTGCCGGGATTGATGTGCCATTACAATTAAAAATTACAGGAGAAGTATTAACCGCTGATGCATTTGCAAAATATGAAGCAGAGAAATCAGCGAAACCTGCAAAATCAGGTTCATAGTAAAACAAGATTCAAGACACAAGAACCAAGGTACAAGGCCTGACTACTAAATTTAATTCCTAATCAGTAGTCAGGCCTTGTACCTTGGTTCTTGTGTCTTGTACCTTAATTCTTTCTTACTTTTGCATCATGTTAACCATCAGCCATCGCGGTCAGCAAATGCCATCGTCGCCTATCCGGAAATTAGTGCCTTATGCAGAGGCAGCTAAGAAAAAAGGTATCCGGGTTTACCATCTTAATATTGGACAGCCTGATATTGAAACGCCCAAAGCAATCCTGGATGCGGTCAGGAATTTTGATTTTAAAGTTTTGGAATACAGCCATAGCGCTGGCAACGAAAGCTACCGGAAAAAGCTTGTAAAATATTATCAAAAAGCAGGAATAGATATCGATTACCAGCAGATCATTGTAACTACCGGCGGGTCAGAAGCGATTTTATTTGGTTTTATGAGCTGTCTTGATGCCGGTGACGAAGTAATAATACCAGAACCTTTTTACGCAAATTATAATGGTTTTGCAGTAGCTGCAGATGTGATTGTGAAACCAATTACATCTCATATTGAAAGCGGTTTTGCGCTTCCTCCAATAGAGGATTTTGAAAAGGCAATTACTTCCAAAACCAGGGCTATCGTCATATGTAATCCCAATAATCCAACGGGATATTTATATAGCAGGAAAGAAATGGAAACCCTGAAAGAGATTGTAACAAGGCATAGCCTTTATCTTTTTGCTGATGAAGCTTACAGGGAATTTTGTTATGAAGGAAAGCATATCAGCGCCATGCATCTTACAGGAGTGGATGAAAATATCGTATTGATGGATACCATTTCAAAAAGATACAGTGCCTGCGGTGGACGCATTGGTGCTTTGGTTACGCGTAATAAGGCAGTATTAGACACCGTTATGAAGTTTGCACAGGCAAGATTGAGCCCTCCATCCTTTGCCCAGATACTCGCCGAGGCTGCAGTAGACTTACCGGATAATTATTTTGATACAACAAAAGCGGAATATCTACGCCGCAGAGATACACTGGTAAAGCGGCTGAATGCAATGCCGGGTGTGTTCTGCCCAAATCCCGGAGGAGCTTTTTATGCCATGGCACAGCTTCCTGTTAATGACGCCGATCATTTCTGCCAATGGCTGTTGGAATCCTTTTCCTATAAAAATCAAACTGTCATGCTGGCCCCGGCATCCGGTTTCTATGGAACAAATAAATTGGGAAAAAAAGAAGTAAGGCTTGCATACGTTCTCAACGTTGATGATTTAAATAGAGCAATGGATTGTCTTGAAATGGCATTGGAAGAATACAAATCCATACAAAAAGTGGCTTCATATGTGGAAGTAACAAATTAGAAAAAAAATTATGTTTCTGATTTGTATAAAATACACATAAAATATTATTTTTTTTGAATCATACTGTGTATTTTTACGGTGTTGATGGAAGGTTTGAGTAGATGTACGTTTTTATAATATGATAAACTCCTCTTTAAATCGGATTTTACTACTTAAAAGTATTTTATAAAGATTTTCATATGGCAAGCAATCGTTAGAGGCCTTCTGTTTCTACAGAGGGCTTCCTTTTTTGTTTATTGCGGGATCAATTTTAGTCTTTAAACTGTTTTCTCTACTTTTGCAACCCATCAGGATTATTGGATGGAATAATTGGCGGGATAGCTCAGGCGGTTAGAGCGTTGGATTCATAACCCAAAGGTCTCGGGTTCAACTCCCGATCCCGCTACAGAAAAAAAATTTACAATTTAACTATTGAAGCTAGATGGTAACTCCAATTCCAAAAAATAAATTTCACTCGTGGGTACCAAAATCTACAAAACATTAGCTTCAAACCATAATGACCTGAATTTACATTGCTTTATCATTGATGTAAATTATAATCTATAAAAAAAATCCAACTTTATTGCTGATCAAAATACGGTATTTCATCATGCGCCACTGATTCTTTCTGATGCCAGTAAGCCAATGTAACAACATGACCATCGGTTGTTCGAAGTAATCTTCCAAAAATTGCGTTGATGGGATTGAAAGTAATATCCGTTACGCCAACAGTAAAGGTTTCAGGTGCTGGTGGTGGCGGAGGCTGGGGAACCACTATTTCTTCTGCATTGGCTACAGGAGCAGCTGGTGCAACTGCCACCTTAGGTGGAGGCGAGGCTACAACCACGACTGTAAAATGATTGTACTCCAATAATGCTTTTAAAAACTGCACACGTTCCGGTTTCACATTTTTTTCCACGATACCGCATTTGATACCGTTCAGTTCTTCAAAAAGATGATTTTGATTAATAGCCATGAAGCACAAATTTTTTTTATACCTGAACATTGAGTGTTGAATATTGATTATTGATTGTTCTTTGGACAAACACTCAATATTCAACATTCAATATTCAATTTAGCGACTGAATATATTCATATATCCAACTCAATAATCCTATCAGCACAATACCAGCAGCACATATAATCAATGCAAAGCTAACACCAGGACTATTTTTGATATGCATGATGGGCTCTTTATTTTTATCCATGAACATCGACCTGATCACGCGCAAATAATAATATAATGAAACAATCATGTTCAATGCGGCTATTGCGATGAACCAGTAATTTCCTTTTGCAGCTCCGGCTGTTAATAAAAATAACTTCCCAAAAAAACCTGCAGTTGGCGGAATGCCTGCCAGTGAAAACAGGCCCAGCGCCAATATCCAGCTCAGGAATGGATTGGTTTGATATAGTCCCTTGTAATCATCGATATTCTCTTTGCCTGTATTTTCTGAAATAACGGAGGCAACACCAAATGCTGCCAGGTTCGAGAATGTGTAGATAAGCACAAAATAAACAACAGAGGAAGTCCCCATGATAGTATCGCTTGTTATGCCCACCAGGATGAATCCAACCTGTGCAATAGAAGAAAAAGCAAGAAATCGTTTTATATTCTGTTGCCTGATTGCAAACAGGTTCCCGATAACCATCGTTGCAATCGCAACAACCATCAGCATATGATACCAGGTTTGATGCAGCGATTGAAATGGCTTATATAATGTACTTATAAAAATAAATGCAATCGATCCCTTGGAGATCACTGATAAAAAAGAGGTGACAGCTATTGGCGCCCCTTCGTAAACATCAGCCGTCCACAAATGAAAAGGGACAACCGATAATTTGAATGCGAATGCTGTGAAAAGAAAAACAAATGCCAATACCTGCAAGCTGCTTCCATTGAGATGGGATGGCAATGATGCAAAGCTAATCGTTCCGGTGGCGCCATAAATTAAAGAAATACCAAACAACAAAATGCCCGAAGAAAAAGCGGATGAAAGAATCATTTTCATCGCTGCCTCAGAGGAAATTTTTTTATCAAGATCAAAATTGGCAAGTGCAGCAATGGGTATTGTGGACAATTCAAGTGATAAAAAGAATATCAGCAGGTTACCACTCGATATCATCAGAAACATGCCCACTAAAGCCGATAGCATCAATATAAAAAATTCAGGTAAATGCGGGCTCTTCTTCAACCAATCTGCACACAGTAGTGAGATAAGATAAGTTCCCAGGCTTAAAATAGTTTTCTGAAAAGCGATCAAAGAGGAAGTATGAAACATGCCATCGAACAAAATTCCATCTTTGTTAAAAACAAATCCTGCTAAACAATTCATCAGTAGCAATACCTGCACAACCGGCAATAACAATTCATTCTTCATCCCCTTGCCTATCTTAATAAAAAGCAGGAGGAAGATGATGATCGTAACCAGCAGCTCAGATTTCATTAATATGAGAAAATCGTTCATACCTGTATGTTAGCTTTCCTCGCTTCCCTTTCCAAAGTTTTATAACTTTCCAAAGTTTTAAACTTTGGAAAAGTTATAAAACTTTGAAAATGGAAAAACAGGATTGTTTATTTATTCATAACCGCTTTCATAATTACACCCGCACCCGGACTTACAAGGTTATTCAACCAAAAAGGTGCAACACCAATAGCGATAATACCTATTATCAAAATAATTGCAGCCAGTTTTTCATTCCAGGCAGCATCTTTTAAATGCAAATAATTTTCATTCTTTATCGGCCCCATTACAGCTTGTCCGATTGCCCTTAAAATATAAACAGCAGTCACTACAATGGACATACAGGCTGCTACTGTAGCCACACGATAGAATGTCCCGGCATTTTCCCATGAACCCATGAATATCGTCATCTCTGCAACAAAACCACTGAAACCCGGTAATCCTAAAGAACAAAAACCTGCGATAAAAAATACCGTTGAAATAAAAGGCATCACTTTTATCAGGCCGCCCATATCACTGACATTCCTTGTATGTGTGCGTTCGTAGATCATTCCGATCACAGCAAAGAAAAGTGCCGTCATCAATCCATGCGATACCATTTGCATGATAGCTCCGGTAATGGCTGTTTTTGTAAGCATGCCAATACCCAGCAAAATAAAACCGCAATGGCTAACCGAAGAATAAGCGTTGATATATTTCAGATCTTTCTGCATCATGGTCGCGAATGCTCCATATAAAATAGCAATCGCTGAAAGCAGGATGATAACAGGAGCATATTCCTTTGCAGCATCCGGCATCAGGTATGTCGCAACCCGGAGACAACCATAGCTCCCTAATTTCATGGATATCCCGGCCAAAAACATGGAACCAGCTGTAGGCGCTGAAGAGTGACCATCAGGCACCCATGTATGAAAAGGAAATAAAGCTGTGAATACACCAAAGCCAACAAATAATAATGGGAAAAAAATCTTTTGCGTTTCAAGCGGAATATGTAATTGAGCCAGTCGCAATAAATCGAAAGTCCTTTCTGTGCCGGCAGTGAAATAAATTCCGAGTAATCCAACCAAAACAAGCGCCGATCCACCCATCAGCATCAATGCCAATTTATTTGCGCTATATTCTTTTTTACCACTTCCCCAGATACCGATCAATAAATATTTTGGAATGACGGCGATCTCCAGGAAAAAGAAAAGAATAAAAAGATCGAGCGAAAGAAAAAAACCATAAGCGCCCGCGCTGAGAAGGATGAGCAGGAAATAGAATTCTTTGGTCATATGCTGTACATTCCAGGAAACCAAAACCCCGGCTATTACAACGAATGCTGTCAGCAGGATCATTGCCACAGATATACCGTCCACCCCTACATGGTAACTGATATTCCAGGCAGGGAACCAATTGTATTGCTGAATGAATAACATTTGCGCTTCGTTGCCGGTCATCCGTTCATGGCAGAAAGCGTATAATAAAATAAAAGTGAAAATAAATTGAATGGCTGATCCCGTCAATGCCAGCCATCTTACCTGATTTGCATTACGCGCAAGTAAAACAGCAATTGCAGTTAATAGTGGAACAAGCAGTAATACTGTTAAATTCATTCTACAGATCTTGAGTCAATTTTATTTACAATATTTTCTCGTGACATGACAAACGTGAGCCTTTCACGTTTATCGTCTCCCGTTTTAATTCCACCAATAAATAAACAGCAATGCCAGTCCGATCGCACCCGCTAAAAAGTAAATAGCATATTGCTGCACTTTTCCCGATTGCACCCCTTTTATTTTCTCCGAAATAATCTGTGTTGTATTACCCGTCAGGTTTACCAATCCGTCCAGGATATTTTTATCAAACCACGCGGCGGGCCTGCCTACGAGGTTGAATAATATTTTTTTTGTGATGAAAAGATATATCTCATCAATATAAAATTTGTGATAAGCTGTTTTGTATAGACTTTTGAATAATAAACTGATTTTATCCGGCCTGTTGCTTTGTTTTTTATACAACCGCATAGCTGTAAAAATCCCTGCCAGGCCCAGTGCTACCGGCCCTGCGGAAAACACAGCATCGAAGCCGGTTTCAAGATGGTTGCCATCCGTACTGATAAAATTTCCGAAAGGAATAAATCCGCTTATTACAGAACCAATTGCCAAAATAATTAATGGTAATGTTATCAGCCAACTACCCTTGGTCGCCGAAGTATGATGATCATTATAATCTTTATTCCAGAAAATACTGAAATAAAGACGGAACATATAAAAAGCGGTAATACCTGATGTAATCAGCCCCATCCAATAGATCGTTTTATTCTGCTGCCAGGCAGCCAATAAAATTTCTTCCTTACTAAAAAAACCGGATAAGGGCGGAATACCGGCAATCGAAAGACAGGCAATCAAAAATGTAATATGGGTAACCGGTAGTTTCCTTCTCAATCCGCCCATATCTCCCATTTCATTACTGTGCACATAATGAATAACAGCGCCGGCACAAAGGAATAGCAATGCCTTGAACATAGCATGTGTAAAAAGATGGAACATAGAAGCCGTATAACCCAACCCATCTTCTCCTCCGTATTTTGCAATTCCCAAAGCGAACATCATATAACCTATTTGCGACATGGTGGAATAAGCCAGCACTCTTTTAATATCTGTTTGTGTGCATGCGATGATGGCAGCAAGCAGGGCGGAAACAGCACCGACATAAGCCACGATATGCAATGAATCAGGAGCAGCAATAGAAAATAAGGGGAATAATCTTGCAACAAGATAAACTCCGGCAACAACCATGGTAGCGGCGTGTATCAATGCAGAAACCGGCGTAGGTCCTTCCATCGCATCGGGCAGCCAGATATGAAGCGGGAACATTGCGCTTTTGCCGGCACCACCAATGAATACAAGAACGGTTCCCCACGTCAACGCAGATATACCAAGAAAAGAAGAAGTAACTGCTGTTTTTAATTGATCCGATCCTGGTGTGGTTAATCTTTGAATCAGGGTATTGAAATCAAGTGTATTTGAGTAGAACGATAATACGAGGATCCCGATCAAAAATCCAAGATCAGCAAAACGGGTAACAATAAACGCTTTTTTGGATGCTGCCACCGCTCCCGGGCGATCATAATAATAACCAATCAGCAGGAATGAAGAAACACCCACCAGTTCCCAGAAAATATAAATCTGGAAAATATTGGAAGAAAGAACCAGGCCAAGCATCGAAAAAGTGAAGAGTGCAAGGAATGCGTAATAGGTAGGAAATCTTTCTTCGCCTTTCATATATGCCAGGCTGTAAATATGCACCATCAGCGAAATAAAACTTACAACTACCAGCATCATCACAGAAATCGGATCGAGGATGACGCCCATATCAATGGATAAATTGCCGGAAAAGGTTAGCCATGTATAATTAAATGGAAAAAGTTTTTGGTATATGCCATTCACTTTACCATAATCAAAGAAATAACCGTAAGCGGTATATAATGAGATGAGTGTGGCTGCGAGTAAAAAAACAGTTCCGATTATTCCGGAACTGTTTTTGAATATTTTTCTCCCGAATAATCCAAGCAATAGAAAGCCAGTTAATGGCAATAAGGGAATGAGTGCTATGTATATGGCATTTGGCATGTTGTTGTTTATTTCGAATAAGGCGATGAGACCTCAAACTCAACGGTCAGACGGAGACCGTCAGACCGGGGTTCCTGTTTTAGTATTTTAATTCCTCCGCTTTCTCTACATCAATCGACTGATGGCTCCTGTATAAATTAATGATGATCGCAATAGCAACAGCAGCTTCTGCGGCTGCAATGGCAATAATGAACACAGTAAAAAATACTCCATCGAGCCGGTTTGGCCACAGATATTTGTTGAACGCAATAAAATTCAGGTTCACACTATTCAATACAAGTTCCACGCTCATTAATATTGTGACCAGGTTTTTTCTTGTGAAGAAACCATAGATTCCAATAAAGAACAGCGCCGTGCTCAGAAACAACAAATGATTTAATCCTATTTGCATCAATTTATAATTTATGATCGCTTATCTCTTTCGGAGTGCGCATTGCAATCACAATGCATCCCACCATTGCAGCAAGTAAAAGCATGCTTACTACCTCAAACGGCAATGCATAGCCGTGATCAGATGTGCCCAGCATCTGGTTACCGATATTCGCCACGCTTGCTTCTACGGGTTGCTCTGTTGTTGCAGTGAATGTATGTTGATATACCTGCAACATAATTAATGCAAAACCACAAAAAGCCGCCAGGGCAGAAAATACAATTCTTCCCAATTTTTGTTTGGGCAATTCCTGTCCCGACTGCTGGGTTAAAAAAATGGAGAAGATGATAAGCACTACAATACCTCCGACGTAAACCACAATCTGTACTGCTGCGATGAATTCATATTGCAGCCAGAAATAAATACCGGCAATGCCTATCAGTGAAAACAGGAGATAAATAGCTGCCCGGAATATATGCCTTGTTGTTACAGCCAGCAATCCGTTCAACAAAATAAATGCCGCCAATAAATAAAATATAATTGTTGATCCACTCATTATTCTACGCCATCCATAATTTTAGATCCGGGTTTATTCAGCACTTTTGTCAACTGGCTTCTGTCGTATACACTATGTTCAAAACTCTGGGCCATTTTAATAGCATCAGAGGGACAAGCTACGATACACAGATTACACATCGTGCACAATTCCAGGTGATATACCAATTTATCAATTGCTTTTTTCTTTTTGCCATCCGGCGTAATATCAAATTTGGTAACCACTTTGATAGTTCCATTCGGGCATGCGATTTCGCAGGCAGTACAGCCGGTACAACGATGCTCATTATTTTCATCATGAGGCATCACCACTTCACCGCGAAACCGTTCAGGCAATACCATTGTATCCCGGTTATCGGGATATTGCTGGGTGATGATTTCTTTGTGATGCGTAAAATAATATCCCGTCCGTCTCATGCCGGTCAGCAGTGATTTTACAGCGCCAAAAACATCTTTGATATAGTTTTTTAAAAACATAACCTCTCCCCCGTCCCCTCTCCACTTGTGGAGAGGGAGGACGAAATTTTAATAAATTAATAATTTATCATTTACTCAAACATATCAACATTTCAACCCAATCAACTTTCTAATTCCTAATTCCTTATTTCTCATTTCAAAAATGCCATCCCATAATCGCCATCAACGTTACTATCAGCATATTCACCATGCTGATGGGTAATAAATATTTCCATTCCAGGTTTAATAACTGATCGATGCGCAATCTTGGAAAGGTCCACCGGAACCACATAATCACGAATATCAGAAAAAAAGTTTTTCCAAAAAACCATAAGCTCGATGGAATAAAATCCATCACATGATTAAAACCCTGCCAGTTGCCGACATGCAACGGCATCCAGCCGCCAAGAAAAAGTGTGGCACCGATGCCGCATACGATAAAAACATTCACATATTCTGCCAGGAAGAATAACGCAAACTTCATTCCTGAATATTCTGTATGAAAACCCGCCGTCAATTCTGATTCTGCTTCAGCAAGATCAAATGGTGCGCGATTGGTTTCGGCTGTTACTGCAATCAAAAATATAAGAAAAGCAATTAGTACCGGAATATGTCCCTTGAATATCCACCAGCCATTTTCCTGCGATTGAATGATATCCGATAGTCGCAAACTTCCAGTAAGGATCACGATTGAGAGCACTGATAGTCCTGCTGACAATTCATAGCTCACGATCTGCGCACCACTTCGCATGGCGCCAAGCAGCGAATATTTATTATTGCTTGCCCAGCCCGCCATTAAAATGCCGATCACAGAAATAGATGATATTGCCGAAATATACAGAACGCCAATATTGATATCCCATATCTGAAAATTTTTGGCAAACGCAATCGGCGCCAGCAACAGCATAGAAGCAATCATCGCAATGAACGGAGCAAGGTTAAAAAGAAATTTATCTGCGCCATCCGGTGTCAATCCTTCTTTCACCAATAATTTTAATGTATCAGCTAATGATTGAAGCATTCCTTTCGGACCAACACGATTGGGACCCAGTCTTACCTGCATATACGCCGAAACTTTTCTTTCCATTATTACCAATACCAATCCCAGCAATGCAAACAAACCGATCACACAAATACCTACGATCAGCATTTCAGTGATCAACGCAAATGTTGGATTGAATGTTCGGTTCAATGCATTTTGAATAGATGTTGTTATGCCTGATAAACTCCACATGGGAAATTAGAAATAAGAAATGAGAAATAAGGAATGAGAAAGGGCATTATCATCAGCCACTTTCTCGCTCAAACTATCTCCTATTTCCAGATTTCATTTTTTTTATTTTGAAAATTATTACTACAAAATTAAAATACGATTTTCATCTCCTTTCTCATTCCTTATTCCTCATTCCTTATTTCTCATTTTCATCTGTCAATATCCGGAATCACCAGGTCCAAAGATCCCATCATCGCAACGAGATCGCCGATCTTTTGTCCGCGCGCCATATGATCCAGTGCACTCAGGTTCGAAAAGCCCGGTGAACGGAATTTGATCCGGTATGGTGTTGTTGCACCTTCACTCACAATATATACTCCGAATTCTCCTCTTGCTGTTTCCACTCTTGAATAGTATTCTCCTTTGGGTAATTTCAATACGGCCTTGGTTTTTGCAAGGAAATCGCCTTCAGGAATATTATCGATCAATTGTTCTATAATAGATAATGACTGCCGCATCTCTTTCATTCTTACCAAATATCTTGAATAAGAATCACAACCGGTTTCAATGATTTCTTCAAATTGTAGTTTATTATAAATTTCATAAGGATATAATTTCCTGATATCGCAACTCACACCACTGCCTCTCGCAGTGGGACCGCTGCAACCGTAAGAAATAGCATCTTCGTATGACAACATACCAATTCCCTTCATGCGCGCTTTGAAAATAACATTATCGGTTACCAGTTCATCATATTCATCAATCTTTGATTTGAATAACCGGATGAATGCATGTACTCTTTTTTGAAAATTGGGATGAAGGTCGAACATCACTCCACCCGGGGCCATATAATTCATCGTCAGCCGCGCGCCGCAGGTTTCTTCCATAATATCATTGATGGCTTCTCTTTCACGGAAAGCATGAAAAAAGGGAGTCAATGCGCCGACATCCATAGCGAGCGCGCCCCACCACAATACATGCGAAGCAATTCTTGTAAGCTCATCCATCAATACCCTGATCACCTGTGCCCTTGCCGGTAATTCGATCTGTAATGCTTTTTCCACGCAAAAAGCGCAACCATGATTATTTATATGCGAAGAAAGATAATCCATCCTGCTGGTAACATAAATAAACTGCCGATACGAAAGGCTCTCGCACATTTTTTCAATGGAGCGATGGATATATCCTAAATGCGGCTCCACTTTTTTGATCGTCTCTCCATTCAATGTAATAACAAGATGCAACACGCCATGTGTGGACGGATGTTGCGGTCCTACATTGATGATAAGATCACCTTGTTCGGTGGTGGCGAGTTCTTCGATCATGCCTGCATTTTATATAATGACTCCAAAAAACAAATATTCGATATAGGATTAGGTAGAATATTCGCAAATCCGTCCGCCAGTTGGCGGACGGCTGGTCGGTAGAGTAATGCTACGAATGAAGTGCGTTCCGTAGGAACGCCTGGTAATTTACCAAACGTCCCTACGGGACGTCAGATGTCATCTTATTTTTTTCTACCGACCAGATGTC
>Ga0137407_10000379_pt1 | contig 31250 bp, 27 predicted proteins | sample CZOMad2_2_16fung_FD_108410 | JGI IMG/M metagenome (GOLD analysis project Ga0137407, IMG submission 108410) | Vadose zone soil fungal communities from Angelo Coast Range Reserve, California, USA - CZOMad2_2_16fungal (Illumina Assembly) | ecosystem: Environmental > Terrestrial > Soil > Vadose... | reverse complement strand
TTTTTCTTATGCATCCTCGATTGCCGTTTCCGGCAATGATGTTTATGTGGCCGGAGGCATTGGTATTGACAGTGCAGCGTATTGGAAAAATGGAGCTGTAGTCCGTATGACAAATGTTGCAAAATATTCTGCTGCAAATGCCATTACTACTTTAGGAAACGATGTATATATCGGAGGTATGGAATCGAATACCAACAATTTCAATTTCGTTGCTACTTATTGGAAAAATGGCAATTCGACGCCATTGGCACAAGCTGATACTTTAGGATATAGTTATGTGTACTCTATTTGTGTACCACCTGTTAATAATTGATTTTCCCGGAATGGTGATAAAAAAATAGTCGTTGAAATTAACAACGGAACCAGGTTTTATTACTTCTCTCTAACTTTATATTTCAAATAATTTTTTTATGGAAGATCCCACCTACCAGGTATTCACTTTTGTAAATCCATATATGACGAGTGATCATAGTAAGTCATATACTTTGAAAAAGATATTTACCGGAACAATACCTTTCACCGAATATGATGATGCTGTAAGATGGATTGAATCGAAAGGGCAAAAGGACGAAGAATACCTGATTTTATCAGTGTATAAAAGATAAGCGATTCGAGATGACATATTCTGATTGAACTGATTTATTATGGAAATTTTCGCGCAGGGCTAACAGAGAAAAAGAGAACACGCTCCTTTTCTCTGCGCGAAAATCCTTCAACGCTAAAAAAATTCAGTTCAATCAGGAAAATCGTTTAGAATCCCGGTTCTGACTAATTTGTTAAAATCCCCATAACGATTAAATAACAATAGGGAATTTCATTGAATCAGTGCTAAAACAACCGCTATTCTTAGCAGGCTGTTTGTACATAGCCACGAGGCTTTTACTCCGCGTATTTCTATACCCGGAGTTTTTTATTTTGATAAGATACAGTTCATTTTAAGATAATATAAAAAAACTTATTTGCACAGTTGTCTTTGGCGACAAGATTTGAAAACGGCCTGCTATTCTTAGCGGGCCTTTGTTATTAATAGATGCCAATAAACCTTAAAAAAATGTGGAAGTGTGAAAATATGGAAATGTGAAAATGAGCGGATTATAATTTTCACATTTTCATATTTTCACACTTCCACATTTTAAAATGACTTTGCCGAAGTTCCGGGTTTGATGTCAGAAGGATTTACTGCTTTTTGCAGGGTATTGATATCCAGTGTTTGTCCTTTTTGCGCGATTACTATTGCATATTTCCACCAATTATAGGTTGCGTCGAAAACATCTTCATAATGATAAAACCTGTTTCTTCCATTGGGTGTTCCATCATCCGAATTTGTAAGTCCTAAGCTATAAGGATCATAAATCTGGAAATAGAAAATATCATCAACCTGCTGGTATCCTTTGACCACAAAAAAATGTCCCCAGTTGGGAGTAGTAGAATAGAACTTGTTCGTCCGGAATAAAGTATTGTCTGAGCTTCTTATATAGTTCATATCAATACAAAGAATAATGATCCGGTTAGAATCCAGTTGGCTCCTGATTATTTTCTGTGATAACATTGCGCTGCTGCCTAAAGGAATAATGGCATGAGGAATTGAATAATTATTTAAATACCAATTGATATCATCGGTTGTCCACCATCCGCCATTCTCATAATAAGTATTTCTTGCATCTGCCGGTGTTTTGGAAAAGCCGGAATCGGCCCATTTGATCGCCATGGTTACTGAAGTGGGACCGCAATTGACAAGGGAAGCGGCTCCCGTCTGTCCCTGGTCATAATACCATTCATAATCGCGGTTATTGTTCACCGATAGATTCATAAAATGACCCAATCCCCAATCATATGAATGATCATTGTTGGTAACGGTTACGGTCCATTTTTTTTCGGTGTGATTAGCAGCTGAAACAACATAATCAATATCAGACGTAAAATTATTTTTAGTAACTCCGCTTACCTGGACTGTATTATTGATTCTTGCCTGGGCCCCATCGGACAAGGTAAAACCAGCAACCAGGTCATTACCGCTTAAAACATTATCCGGTAATTGAACCATGATGTGTTCACGCAGCGGTATCAGGTTAACTGATGACTGCGTTCCAGTGATGGTATATGTTGTGATATCAGCAGCAGCAGAAAGATTCATATCAGTTTTCTTGCAACCAATGGATAGAATGATAGCAAGAATAAATAAAGCAAGCTTGTTTGGGGAATAACTGCAGTACATAATGATGTTCTGATATGGAAATAAAGATACTGAAGAATGAAGAAGCGGCAATAGGGTGTAAGAGGTGTAGGGTATGAGGTATGAGGTATGAGGTATTGTTTTCCCTAAGCCCCTAACCCTCCACCTCATCTCTCAAAATAGCAAACACTTCCACCAACCCAGTCTTTATCTTTATTATATCTCACGCCAATCATTTTGCCCTTGCTCAGGCGCGCGAGGTTAATAGCCAATTGCGGTCTTGCATCAGTATCCTTCCACATATACATCATTCGAATTTCCACTTTGGCTGGCTGGTCGGGCGTTTTGATCACATCAGCATATTTCACTTTACGTTGCAATATCCAGTTTTCCGGATCTTTGATATTATCGATGTCGGTTTGTGTTACATCAATAACTACACCTTGTCCGGCAAAAGAGAAAAGTGGTTTGAGTACAAAATTTTGCAAATCCCCGGGCAACTGCTTTATTTCATTCAGGAAAAATGTTTGAGGCATATGGGGATGATGAATGAATGGCAACGTGTATTTGCTTATACGGTAAAACCAATTGGGATGAGGGATCCATTCAACATCAAGATCCTGCCGGATATCAACGAATTTTCCAAGGGAATCTTTTTGCGCGTGGAGTTCATCAAAAATAACCCGGTTGTAAATGCGCTGTACAAGCGTTTTTTTCTTTGTCTGCTCATTGATATAAAATAATTTTTTTCCTTCCTGTACAAGGTCTGTGATACATACCGGCTGAATGCCGAGATATTCCTGTGTACAATAGAAATCGATCCTGGTTTTTTGTTCATGCGGTTTTATTTCCAGCAGAATCACATTTTCCTCGGGAACATCATCCACAATTATTTTTTTCAGATCACGGAGATATGTTTCGCGGTTGTACCCATTCAGATATTGACTATAATTATCCGGGATGGAAAAATATTTTCGCAGTAAGTCCGGGTAATATACCTGGAACCCGAATAATGTTGGAAAGCCCTGCATCTCGATGAGTTTTGGTTCCAGTTCATTGGCTTCATTGACGCATATGCCAAAATCAAATGCAATAAAATGCGCATATGCATTTTCATTACTCACCTGGTCGGCAGAAGGTATTGCTTTTTCGCTTAGTTTTTTGAATGAGGGATCCGTGATAACATCTACAATAGCTTCGCAGGCATCAATTATTTTTTTTCCGAAATCCTTTGGTACAAATACCGGCGTTTCTGCCACGCGGAATTCGATCGCGCCCGGATAAGGTTGATCCAATGCTTTTATAAACGCGTTGTATTGTTGTTGTGTGAATGCAGCATTAAAAGCTTCGCGCAAAGCAGGGACCATATGAGATTTTTGTTATAGGAAGATAATGAAAATGTGCGAATGTGCTGATGTGCAGATGTGCGAATTTGACCTTGATTGAAGGATTAAAAGATTGAAGGATTTTACGCAAGTTTGGGAATCCATCCTGATATTCCTTTAATCCTTCAATCAAGGTCAAATTCGCACATCTGCACATCAGCACATTCGCACATTTTCTCAAGCTTTGACATTCTGCAAATCCTCTACTGCAATATTTAAAAAATTAGGGATGATATGGGAATAGGTCCAGAGAATTTTATCCGGGTCGTTGAGTTGTTCGATCATGCTGCGCCATTTTTCTACACCATGTTCTTTGATTACCATTTTTTTCTTGTCCTCACGCTGCAGATACATACTCATTCCCTGAGCATCGGCTTCGGGATGAAATTGTGTACCCAGCATATATTCATCGAAACGGATAGCCATTACGGCCCTTTCGAGTGGAACATGCGGCCTTTCTTTTTCAATAGCAAGAACATGTGCACCCATTTTATGTAACATCTGTTTATTAGGTTGTATTACCTGGTAATCGCGGCTGTCAACTGCATAAAAAGGGTCCTGCAGACCACTAAATACAGGCTCTTTTTTCCCATCATCAAGCATATGAATAGGAAATACGCCAAAGGCTGTTGATTTCCGGCTCGTGACTCTCGCTATTTTATAATACCTGCAGACTACCTGGAATGAATGACAAATAAAAAGAACATATTTTTTGTCATCATTCGCGTCATTTGCATTGTGTTTTTCAATTTGATGCAACCAGCGAAAATATTTTTTTTCCCATTCGCTGCCTTCACTTTCGAGAGGGCTGCCAGGGCCTCCGGTGGAAATATAAATATCATATGAAAGGTTTGGGACCTGCTCCTTCAACCTCACATCAAATTCGTCCCATTTGAGGCTTAAATTATTATTACCTGCAAATTGTTTCAGGATTTCCTTCAGGCAACGCATCCCCTGGTTCGGCTGCCCTTCATAAAGGTCAAGAATAGCTACACGTATTTTTCTATCCATAAACTGCAAACTTAAGTATTTTTAAAATTTTACCGGTTCAACCTGTTCACTACATATTAACATTTACACATTTCGAACCGATGGGAAAACGAAGATGTCATATTATTTATGATACATGACCTTCATAAAAAATATATTAAATCAGGTATAATTAAACCCGGGTTACTACTAAAATAGTATGCCTCTGTTATTTTATAGTATATATCTTTATATTAAGATTCATACATCACCGGACTTAATGAATAGCTCTGTATACTCCTCCTGACCCGATCGATAAAAATAAAGTAACAAAAAAAAATTAAAGCTCTGACGTAGAAACATCACTTATCTGAGTGTAGCCAAAAATTTGTTGTCGACGAAGACTCGCTCTAACCTAAGTAAGCTATTTTCTTAATTATAAAATTCAGTTTATGCCAAACACAAAGAAACCCTCATCTTTTCCGAAAATGAAACTCAACGGCAATGTAGAATTAAAAGGAAGTGCGCGCAAAATTCCCGCCGGCAAAAATTTGGGAACAACCAACCTTAGTGATGTGATAGAAGTCACGGTCCGCTTGCGACGAAAAAACTCTATTGAGGAATATGTAAAAAATATGCCTGGCAATAAAAATAAAGTCCTTTCACAGGAAGAATTCGAACAAAAATTTGCAGCTAACGATAAGGATATAGAAAAAGTAGAAACATTCGCACAGCAAAATGATCTCACGGTTGTGGAATCATCCGCTGCGCGGCGTAGCGTCATATTGAAGGGTACTGTTCAGGATTTTTCAAAAGCTTTTGGTGTGTTCCTTGCAGATTACCAGCATGAAGACGGAAAAACATTCCGTGGCAGGATGGGGAGTATCAAAATTCCGACTGCACTGGAGGGGATTGTGGAAGGTGTTTTTGGTCTTGATGACCGGCCACAGGCAAAGCCTATGTTTCGCATGGTAAAAAATGACGGGCATGTTATTCAACCTCATGCTGCGAATATTTCTTACAATCCCAACGATGTTGCGAAAGCATATAATTATCCGAAGAATGTTAATGGCAGTGGTCAGTGTATTGCATTGATTGAACTGGGCGGTGGTTACCGCGCTGCCGATATGAAAAATTATTTTGCTCACCTTGGCCTGCCTCTGCCTGTTATCAAATCCAAATCAGTAGATGGCGCGCATAATAGTCCCTCTACGCCCGACAGTGCAGACGGGGAAGTGGCGCTGGACATCCAGGTTGCAGGCGCCGTTGCAACCGGTGCAAAGATCGTCGTGTATTTTGCCCCGAACACCGATAAAGGTTTTTTGGATGCGATTACTACAGCACTGCATGATACAGTCAATAAACCGTCGGTGATTTCCATCAGTTGGGGCGCTTCCGAATCCCAATGGAGTGAACAGGCAATGCAAAATTATAACCAGACATTTATGTCGGCTGCAGCACTTGGCGTAACGATCGCGGCTGCCGCGGGCGACAATGGATCATCCGACGGGCAAACTGACGGTAAGGCACATGTGGATTTTCCGGCAAGCAGCCCTTATGTGCTTGCATGTGGCGGAACCAAACTTGAAAAAAATAAAGAAACAGTTTGGAATGATGGTGATGGCTGGGCAACCGGTGGTGGTATCAGTGATATATTCCAGGTGCCGGATTACCAGAAAAAAATTTCCCTGCCTTCGTCGGTGAATTCCAAACTACATAAAGGGAGAGGAATGCCTGATATCGCAGCAAATGCAGATTCTGCAACGGGCTATAATATATTGGTAGATGCACAATGGAGCGTAATAGGAGGAACAAGTGCCGTGGCTCCTTTGATGGCCGGGCTGATTGCTTTATCCAACCAAAAGCTCAAAAGATCGGTAGGATTTATAAATCCAAAACTATACTCAGCTAAGACGAATGTTTTTAAAGATATTACACAGGGCAACAATACAACTGCAAAAGCCGGCGGCTATTCAGCTAAAAAAGGATGGGATGCGTGCACCGGGCTCGGAGTTCCGCTGGGAACGGTGGTTGGAGTTTTATAGAAACAAGGTTAATGTGCGAATGTGCAGATATGCAAATGTGCGAATTTGACCTTGATTGAAGGATTAAAAGATTGAAGGATTTTACGCAAGTTTGGGAACCCATCCTGATACTCCTTAAATCCTTCAATCAAGGTCAAATTCGCACATTAGTTCTTAAATTTTTCCGGGTGTTTTTTATTGAAATCAGTTTTTTCCTGGTAAGCTTTACCTACCGCAAGGATGGTTGCTTCGTCAAATAGATTTCCGAGTAAGGTAATACTGGCTGGCATTCCTTCAGCAGAAAAGCCGATGGGAAAACAAAGTGCCGGATGACCAGTCAGGTTGGTCATAGCAAGCTGGTTGCCGGAAAAACTGGGAACGATTACAACATCATAATTTTTCATGAATGCATTCAAAGCAACAATCAGCGAATAGCGGTGCCTGTTAGCATTGATATATTCAACCGCGGGAATAAAACGTGCAATCCGGAATTGAGTGGGCCAATCATATTTTTGCTGTCCCGTTAACAGGTCATCCTTATTGCCGCGTGTAAGTTCATCAAAAGAAGCAGCGCATTCGGAACTGATAATAGGATCCATGATAGGAAATGGGTAGATGGTTGAATCTGGAAAGTTTACAGCCAGCGGAACGATCCCCATTTTTTTGAATACCTGCAATACTGACCACTCCGCAGCCGTGTCGGGCAGTTTTTCAAAATAATTCGCGGCGTATGCCACACGTAATTTCTGAGGGTTTATTTTTCCGGTATAATTAAATGCTCTTTTCACAGCTCCCATATCTTTACCATCAGTTCCCTTGATATAATAAAAAACAATGGCTGCATCTTCGGCGCTTCTGCAAATGGGTCCCACCTTATCCAGGCTCCAGCTTAATACCATGGCGCCGCTGCGGCTGACGGATCCGAAAGTAGGGCGTAGTCCCGTTGCTCCGCAGGTATGCGACGGAGAAATGATTGAACCCCAGGTTTCTGTGCCAATCGCAAAAGGAAGCAATCCTGCAACAGTAGCCGCAGTTGATCCGGCAGAAGAACCACTGGATCCGGTTTTAAGATTCCATGGATTTTTCGTCGTGCCACCGAACCATAAATCTCCCATCGCCAAAGCACCTAATGAAAGCTTTGCGCAAAGTACTGCACCCGCCCTGTGCAACTGCTGGTATACAAATGCGTCATCATCTACAACCTGGTCTTTATATGGTGTAGCGCCCCATGTTGTCGAAGTCCCTTTCACGGCAAAAAGGTCTTTCAAGCCATAAGGAATTCCGTGTAATGGTCCCCGGTAGATTCCTTTTTTCAGCTCATCGTCAGCCTGCTGTGCCTGGTGCATGGCAATATCTTCAGTAAAATTAATCACGCATAATAATGTATCCCCCCACTCATGAAGCCGGTGGAGGAAAAACTTTGTCAGTTCAACCGAACTGATCTTTTTATTCCTGATCAGTGATGCCAGTTCCATTATGGAATAGAAAGCCAATTCATTCCTGTTGACAGGCAATTTTATATTGTCCGGGATGTTCCAGTTAACGGATGCCTGTGCAGTGGGAACAACAAAGCCGGGTGGGGTAGGGTTAAAAGTAAATGGGTATGGATGACTGTTAGATAGATCGTAATGATGCATTTTCTGAAAAGTGACGAGGTTGTCTTTCAAGCCATCGAGCATGGAATCTTTTTCAGCAATTGTAAACTGCATGTCAAACAGTTTGGATGCCTCGCTAATGTTTGAGGTATCAATTTTAACCTGTGCTAAAACGGGTATAATGAAAACCAGGAGGCAGGTGCAACCTGCCAATAATATTTTCCGCATAAGAATAGTTGATGGTTTGACGGGGAGAAAAGGTAAGGAAAATTTATTAATGTGCGAATTTGCGGATGTGCGGATGTGCGAATTTGGACCTTGATTGAAGGATTACCATGATGAAATTACAAATTGTAAAATCTTTTAATCAAGGTTCAAATTTCGCACATCCGCGCATTTGCTAATTCATTTTTACTCCTTTGGTATTCCAGAATTCACGATAAGCGAGTACGAGTGTGAAATTAAAATATCTTTCCTGGATAAGATTGTGTGAGTCCATCCCTTTCATTCCATATTGAAGAATAATATTGTAAGATAAGAGACTTCTTTTGGCGTTTAAACCTACTCCGATTGTTGCACCCATATCTTTAACTGATTGTCCGTAAACGTTGAGATAAGAATTGCCATAATATAATCCTGCATGCAAATAACCTGTTTCGACAGAAGTATTGTAGTAATTTTTTCTTTTGGAAATTTCAAACCCGACAGATATACGGTCACTGCTTTGCAAAGAATAATTGAAACCAGAATATTTCAAAGCTGCCCAATCCTGGTATTTATAATCAGCGACGAATGTATATTTTTTGTTTTTAGTAAGAGAAAATCCTACACCGTATGAGTTTGGCAGTGAAAGCGTGCTCTCATTCAATGTTTCATCTTTCAGCGCAACAGAGTCAATATTCAATATAGTAATATGATTTTCTGACCTGAGATTTGCTTTGTTTGCAAAAGTCGCCCCCAAAGTGAAGTCCCATTTTTTATTGATTTTACCAAAGTATTGAAGGCCATAATCAAAATAAAAATCGCTCAAAAAAGTATTTCTGTTCGTAGATATATATGTTGATGGCGTGTTCGGATTTTCAAGAATTGTTTTTTGTGAAATAGATCCGAATAAATATGAGGTGTTAATGCCTATTGACAAGTGATGAAACAATTCATAAGCGTTTGTCCAATATACACGGTTAATCCCTCCATATCCCTGTGAATATGCATTTGTAAATTCTCCGGTGGTTCCCAGTACAGGTTGTGGTGCATTGAATTCATAGTTTTCAGAACTAAAAGGTACCAGGCCCACACTAGTTCCCCAGTGTTTTGCGAGTTTGATCCCTAATGCAAATCTTTTGAAAGTAATATCTGAAGAAGAATTGTTATTGGCATTGATCGGGGTACCATAATAATTTACGAGTTTTGCGCGAATACCAATTTCACCTGTAAAAAATTGATTTTCCAGGCCGCTGAAAGAAGCAGGGTTATTGCTTATCAAACTACGGCTATTTCTATATCCAATACCAGTATTGGCCATTCCTGAAGTCCTGTTAAAATAACTGTCTTCAATATCACCAATACCTATAATCGAATAGGGCGAATTATTGGTTTGAGCTTCTGCTTTCGCAAGTAAAACAAATGATAGAAATATAGTCAGTGTTATTCTCATTGCATTTTAGTTAACCTTATTCAACCAATCGCTTTAATAAAACGAAGCATAATAAATTTTCAATTTTACCTGATTGATATTTTTCGAATTAAACTGATCGCCGATAACAGTTCTGTTGAAAGTGGTGTTATTGGCTGGTGTTGGAACAAGTATCATCAAACCATTTTTGATGTTGCTTTCTGCACCAGCCGAAATTCGTTGTTTGATATAAGGCGTTATATCGTAAGTATAATTCGTATTTGCTCCGGATAAATAATCAATAACCAGGTCACCAAAACCCAAAGGCAATGATTGACCTGCTATATTACTTTGATCAGTTAATGCAAGAGATAATTGTGGTGGAAGGGCCAGCGTTGGACTATATGATCCTTCAATTGGTTTTATTGTCAGTTGCGCTTTTAATACGCTCAGGTAATCGGGATATTGAAGCAGTGAGCCAATAGTCGGAAACCTGATCTTTACCTCTAATCCTGTTGCCGACTGAATGAATGCTGAATTATTGGTTGCAGTGGAAGCTACTTCATTATTCAGGCTATCTATCGAATTTGTCGGAGTTCCTGTTCTGTCGAAAGTTATTTGATTAAACTGGTTCGCTTTATTATTTAAATTAAAATCTGCGATTTTGGTTGTATAAAGCAGTCCGGGTTCATGATAATATATGCGCATAATCACGGTATCCCTAAAACCATAAATGGCGCCCATGCTGTTATCATCAGGATAAATGGTGAATCCTTTAAAATAGTTTAAAAAAGTATTGATATTTTTTAGTGTATCAGATTGATTAAACAAGAGCCTGAATAATTCCTTGCCCTGTGTATCGGGCAATTTGATTTTCAGAGAATCATTTATTTTTTGCGATGTAAAAAAAGCGGTCGGGTTAATTTGTACATCCGAACTTCCAAGGGGAGCAGGATCGAATGGTATTTTTGAGTTGTTGTAAAATGTAAATTGGTTAGTTGGTAACTGGATAATTGATTGCAACTGGCTCACATTATAGCGCTGAACCTGGGCCGTATCACCATAAAAAGTTTTATTGATCCGGAGGATAAGCGATATTGAATCATATACAGAAAGATTGGAGATGGTAGGAAGTGAAGATGGCGGAGACACCTGCAGATAAGATCTTGAAGTAATAGTACCGAAATAAGGATCTTTATATCTTCCGACTAATATACTCCCTGTTCCTGCGGTTGCAAATGAATCAACCAGAACCGTTGAAAGCTCGACACTAAATGTATCCACCACAACCACGTTCGTGGTGTTAGTATTAACAAAGGTACTCCCGAAATTGATAGAAGGTTTTTGACAGCCGGCGAGGAAAAAAATCACCATAACCGGTAACAAAAACAAAATGCTGCTTTGCCTGAATTGCCTGTTCCTTGTCATGCTGTGATTATCTGCTTATTACTGTGTTGGATATATACAAACAAAAACATCCCTGTCCCGAACATGATTCTGAACGCAATCCTGAACTTCGTCTTGCGCGTAGCTTTGAACGTAGCTTCGTGCGAAGTTCTGAGCGTAGTGTAAGGATGGGCATAACTGTTGTCATTATAATGTATACGTGCTTGTTAAAAAGCAAAAGTATGTTTTTTGTGTACCAATTTCAATTTAATACGCATAGGCTAATTGATAAATTTTTGTGAAATAACTTTATTTATCCGTATTTCGCGGTTCAAATAAAATACTTTTATCCAATATTTTCTTATCTGAAAATTCAATTATTGTTCTAAGTAGTTTTTACATAATCATTTTTCTCTACCTGACCTTGAAATTGTTATTTAACGATTTTTGTCAATCGCCTATAAAATAAATTTGCAAAAAAAATTACAAACAATACAAACAATATGAAGCGGAGCAACACTACATTACTCTCTTTTTTTCTTGCATTTACTTTATTCTCTTGCCATAAAACGAACGTACCTTATACACAGGATGGTAACTGGATTACACGTTCTCAGCTCAATGGTCCGGCCAGGAGTGAAGCTGTTTCATTTACTATTAACGATGTTGCTTACCTGGGCACAGGATGGGATGGCTTAAATAAAAGATATACTGATTTCTGGCAATATAATGTTGACAACGATACATGGTCACAGGTGGCATCTATGGATTCAGCAGGAGGCAGAAGTTCCGCGGTCGGATTCAGTGCAAATGGAAAAGGATATGTAGGCACCGGGTACGATGGATTTAATTACCTTAAGGATTTTTGGGAATTTGATCCTGCAGGTAATACCTGGACGCGTAAAGCTGATTTTATTGGCTCCGCGAGATATGAAGCAGTTGGTTTTGGCATCGGCAACCTTGGATATCTTGGAACAGGGTTCGATGGCAGTAATGCAACAAAAGATTTTTTTAAATATGACCCTTCGTCTGATACATGGACGGATATTGGATTCAGTGGCAACAAGAGATATAGCGCGGTTACCTTTGTTTATCATGATAAAGCATATTTAGTAACGGGGATCAATAGTGGAGCTACAGTAAATGATTTTTGGGTATTTGATCCGGCTGTTGCAGATGCCAACTGGCAACAATTGCGTCACATTATCAATTACAGCAGCGATAATTATGATGATGCTTATGCAAATATCGTAAGAAGCAATGCTTCAGCATTTGTTATTACCGGCACAACCACCGGTGATAAAGCATATATCAGCACCGGCGAAAACGGCGCTTTGTATACTTTTACCTGGGAATACGATTTTGCAACGGATTTGTGGAAACAGAAAACTCCTTTCGAAGGTCCTGCGACTACCGGCGCTGTTGGATTCAGCGTAAAAAATCATGGTTTTATTGCAACAGGCAGAAGCGGAAATGGTCAGGCGGCGCAATCAGATTTCCTGAGGGAATTTCATCCTGATGAAGTTGTCAATGCCAATGACAATTAAAAAAAAACATTACCAGTATATTGTTGTTGTCGTTTTAACAGCCCTGTTGTTAACGATTTACTTTAGTCATCGCAATAGAAACCAGGATAAAGTTTTTATAGAATCAAAAGCTATTAAAACAAAAGATGGTTGGGGATACAATATCCTGATTGATGGCAAAACTTACATTCACCAGGAATTCATACCTGCCATAGCAGAAAAACATAGTTTCAAAACAAAGGAAGACGCATTGCTGGTTGGACGTGAAGTGATCAAAAAAATCAGCACAAATCAACTACCAAGTATTACTGTGGATGATTTGAAAGAACTGGGAATTATTAAAGATTCTGCAACATATAAATAGTGTGCAAATGTGCGGATGTGCAAATGTGCGAATTCTTTGATGCAATCTGCATTACAGAATTCGCACATTTGCACATCCGCACATTTGCTGTATATTGCTTTTCCCATTATGAAAAGATATTGCCTTGCATGTGATTTGAAGGATGATGCCGGCCTGATTGCCGAATATGAGCAATGGCATCGCAATGTGTGGAAAGAAATAAAAATAAGTATTACCGATGCAGGAATCAGCAATATGGAAATTTATCGTCTTGGGAATCGTTTGTTCATGATCATGGAAACCGATGACTCTTTTAGTTTTGAAGGCAAAGCATCGAAGGATGCAGCAAATGCTGTTGTGCAGGAATGGGAAACTTTGATGTGGAAATACCAACAGCAACTGCCGACGGCGAAAGAGGGAGAAAAATGGATACTGATGCAAAAAATTTTTGATCTGCACATATGAAGGCATACATGGTATGAAAGAAACAAAGAATTCCTGTTCAAAATTTTTTTTAATTTTTTAAAACTTTATCCCGGCAGGGGGTTATTTATGGATCTGCAATTACAAAACAAAATAATTGTCGTATCAGGCGGCGCAAAAGGTATCGGTGAAGGGATATCTTTATTATTGGCAAAAGAAAAAGCAATTCCTGTAATTGTTGGAAGAAATAAGGAAGACAATCTTAAAACGGTGAAGGCAATTGAATCTGCAGGAGGAGAAGCATACGAGGTAACAGCAGAATTAACCGAACCAGTCGCATGCGAAAAATCTATAAAAGAAATCATTGGAAAATTCGGACGTATAGAAGGTCTTGTGAATAATGCCGGTGTGAATGATGGGGTGGGACTTGAAAATGGTAATTATGAATCATTCATGGCATCGCTGCATAAAAATCTTGTTCATTATTATTTGCTGGCGCATTTTGCATTGCCCGCTCTGAAAAAATCAAAGGGTTCTATCGTCAATATCACTTCTAAAACAGCAGAAACGGGACAGGGAAATACATCTGCATATGCAGCGGCTAACGGTGGCCGTAATGCGTTGACAAGGGAATGGGCAGTTGAATTGCTGAAATATGGCATCCGGGTAAATGCAGTTGTCGTGGCCGAATGCTGGACTCCATTATATGAAAAATGGATCACCTCCTTACCAGATCCGAAAGAAAAATTAAATTCTATTGTTGCTAAAATTCCACTTGAAAACAGAATGACTACTGCGGAAGAAATAGCAGCAACCACTGCGTTTTTGTTATCGCCCAGGTCAAGTCATACGACCGGCCAGTTGATTCATGTAGATGGAGGTTATGTTCATCTCGACAGGGCACTGGCGAATGCGTAGAACCATGATTTGCCTGATTAAAAATGATTTGAGGAAATATAGAAGATAACTCTTCTCCTCAAAATCCTTTTTTATCAGGTAAATCATGGTTCTATCCCGGTTGTGACAACAAAAAAGCCACCTTTTCAGGCAGCTTTTAATTCGGTTAACCGGTAGTCAGAGTGTAAATGCAATCATAAAGATTAAGGTTTTAATTGAACGATCCGGTTTTTTTACGATACTGGTTTTTGTTTTTCAAGGATAGGATTAGACTTTAGGGACTTTCAACTTTTTTTCAATGGATTCGGACTCTTTTGGTTTAAGGATCAGGATTTTTGTTGGCTTTTCAGCGTTTGGATTCTTTTTTTCTAAGGTTAAGGTTTAGGATTTTTATTCGTTTTCGTAGGATGATTGGCTTCAACAATACAAAGATTGCCATAGTTTACTTTTTCTCATAACTTATTCGATCAAGCAATAAAAAGCTTCGATTTTTGGATTAAATTCAACGATAGGCTGAAATACCGCTTTTGTTTTTTGAAGAGAATGGCGCTAAATGCAATCCTTTAAATAGCAGCTACGTATTGATAATCAATTTATTATGTAGCATGACGAATTTGCCGCTAATACACTTCAATCTTTTAACAACAAACCAAATAATATGCGTTGCAACATCAAAACAAAAAAAAACTCACTTGCAGTGATCATTGCTTTTATTTCATGCTTGTTATTTCAAAATGCCATTGCTCAAAATAACCAGGCTGCTTCAAAGGATTATTTCACCATTGAAAATTATTATAAAGTCAAGTGGGGTTATGCCAACGAATTCGTCGATCTCTGGAAAAAAAATCATTACCCGTTATTAAAAAAAGCAAAGGAGAAGGGAGATATTATCAGTGTTATTGCAGAAAGACCGATGTTACATAGCGGAGAAGATACACGCTGGGATTTTAAAGTGACAATCGTTTTCAAAAACGCCAAGCTCGCTTTTGATCCTGACTTAACTACTCCATATAGAAAACAACTATATCCTAACCTGGAACAACTTGAAAAAGATGAACAGCATCGTTTTGAAATTTTATTGGCGCACTGGGATGTGATGGTATATGAATTATCATTAGACGAAAAGTAAATGTGCGAATGTGCAGATGTGCGAATGTGCGAATTTTTCAGGACTGACTGCATAAACGAATTCGCACATCTGCACATTTGCACATTCGCACATTAAGGATAATCAATTGCTTCCATTTGCAACAACTGGTGCAGGTGATGCAATAAATGTTTTATATAATCTTCTGCCAGCCATTCGATCGTGTGTGAATTTCTATTATTTGTCTCACAGGTTCTTGTAAGCGCTTCATGCGGAGTGTTGATGAGTATATTGCATATCTGCTTATTCAGTAAACTCCAGAGTTCAATCAGGTGCCGGACGGAGGAATGCTGGTAATCGTTAATGGCCACCCATTTATCCTGGTCATATATTATGAATGGTGATGTTTCATATTGTGCCACGATAAAACGACGAATATTGTTCTGTGCAGAATCAATCAGATGACCGAGGATTTCTATTTTGCTCCATTTATTTGGATAAGGTTTATCAACAAATTCTTCCTGGCTGATTACGTTCATCATCGCAGAATAATCGGAAATAATTTTTTGTAATTGTGCTGTTATGGTCTTCATCATTATTGAAATAAAATTCTATTCTAAAGGGTTAGCTACACTTTTTATAATGTCAGGTTGCAAGCTATATTAAAACAACAATTTTTAGGAGGCCGGTTTTGATTTTTGCGGGGTGCCGGCAAATCAATGACTTCACCAGAACCCAATTTGATAATATCCTTTACAACCAATATTTTTGCCACTCGTTAAATTACAGCGAATGAGACAAATTGCTTTTCGGGAGGCTTTGCGGGAAGCCATGAGCGAAGAAATGCGCCGCGATAACCGCGTTTTCCTGATGGGAGAAGAAGTGGCAGAATATAATGGTGCATATAAAGTCAGTCAGGGAATGCTGGATGAATTTGGCGCCAAACGTGTGATTGATACTCCTATTTCTGAACTTGGCTTTACAGGAGTCGGTGTAGGCGCTGCACAAAATGGTCTTCGCCCGATTATTGAGTATATGACATTTAATTTTGCGGTGCTTGCATTGGACCAGATACTAAATACCGCATCCAAGATGCTTGCCATGAGTGGGGGACAGGTGGGATGCCCAATCGTTTTTCGGGGTCCAAATGGTTCTGCGGGCCAGCTTGGTGCCCAGCACTCAACCGCTTTTGAAAGTTATTTTGCTAATATTCCCGGAATGAAAGTTGTATCGCCCAGCAATGGATATGATGCCAAAGGCTTATTGAAACAGGCTATCCGCTATGAAGAGGACCCGGTTATTTTTATGGAAAGTGAAGTGATGTATGGCGACAAGAGTGACGTGCCTGAGGAAGAATATTATATTGAATTAGGCAAGGCGGATATTAAGAAACAAGGGAAAGATGTAACCATTGTGTCCTATAATAAAATGATGAAAGTCGCATTGGGTGCTGCCGCTGAACTTGAAAAGGAAAATATCAGCGCTGAAGTAATTGACCTGCGTACAGTTCGTCCGCTCGATTGGAAAACCATTCTGGAAAGTGTCAAAAAAACAAACCGGCTGGTTATTGTAGAAGAACAATGGCCATTTGCATCTGTATCATCGGAAATAACTTATCACATACAAAAGGAAGGATTCGATTATCTCGATGCACCAATCCGCCGGATTACTTCTGCTGACGCACCTTTGCATTATGCACCTAATCTTGTTGCTCTTGCAATGCCCAATGTGGAAAGAACAGTGAAGCTGGTAAAGGAAGTGATGTATATGAAGAAGTGAATAGTGTAGGAAATCAGGATATTGAATATCAACCATTGTCTATTGTCCATTGCTATTACGAACTGCTCAATCTTTTTTATGAGAAAATTCCTGCTTGCTATTTTCCTTCTTGCTTTTTTATTTTCAGGGTTCTCCCAATCTGCTTATACACCCACTGCCGAAAACCTGCAGGCCCGCAAATGGTTCGATAGCGCACGTTTCGGCATGTTCATTCATTGGGGAGCTTTTAGTGTTCTGGGAGACGGGGAATGGGTGATGAATAACCGTAATATCCGGGTCCCCGAATATACAAGGCTGTTACAAATCTTTAATCCCATCGATTTCGATGCTGCAAAATGGGTAAGCATTGCAAAGAATGCGGGTATGCAATATATTACTCTCATTACACGACATCATGATGGATTCAGTGATTGGGATACCAGGCAATCCGATTGGAAAATTACTAATACCCCCTGGGGTAAGGATGCTGTAAAACTATTGGCAGACGAATGTCATAAGCAGGGCATTAAACTATTTGTATATTATTCCTTGCTGGACTGGTATCGTTCCGACTATCAATACGAAACGGGTCGCACAGGTCATGGAACCGGGCGTACAAAAAAAAGCGACTGGAATAGTTATCTCAATTTCATGAAAGCACAGCTTACGGAATTACTGACAAATTATGGAGAGATCGGAGGTGTTTGGTTCGATGGTTTTTGGGATCAGTTGGACAATGATTCTGACAAAAATCAACAATCAAAGGTTGACTGGCACATCAATGAAATTTATACCTTGATCCATAAACTACAGCCACAGTGCCTGATTGGTAACAATCATCATCAAACGCCATTAGCGGGTGAAGATTTCCAGATGTTTGAAAAAGATTTGCCAGGTGCAAACACCACTGGTTTCGGTGGTGCATCGGTTTCTTCGCTTCCGCTGGAAACCTGCGAGACCATCAACGATTCATGGGGCTTCAATATTACCGACAGGAATCATAAATCACTTAAAGTTCTTGTTCAACTGCTTGTGAAAGATGCTGGTTATGGAGCTAACCTCTTATTAAATATAGGCCCGTTGCCCAACGGTGATATACAACCGGAATTTAAAGAAAGATTAAGTGGCATGGGCAATTGGTTGAAAATATATGGACCAACTATTTATGGTACGCATGCTGGATTTATAAGGCCACAGGATTGGGGTGCCGTTACAGAAAAAGAAAATAAAGTGTATTTACATATTTTTAAAGCGGGTGGAGATAAATTCTTTCTGAAACTTCCCTATAAGGTAAAGTCAGCAAAGTTATTTTCAGCCAATAGTCCGCTCAAATTCCAGGCGCTTTCGGACAACTATATTATGATTGATCTGAAAAACATTCAACAGGATGCTATTGATACAGTGGTTGAACTGGAGGTGATCAAATAAAAATCCGCAGCCTGTTTTCAAAGAAAACTGACTGCGGAAATAAATTAATGTTTTGGATTAATGTAATGCTCTTAATATATTATTTAATATCAGTAAAGAGATATAGGCAAAGCCCAATAAAAAACATCCGAACACAGTAAGCTTAAGGAAAATTTTGCCTGTCGGAATAGGACTAACTTCGGGATTGTGCTTCATAGGTTGAAATTTAAATTTACGGTTTTCAATAATTTGGATGATCTAAGATAATTCACAACAACCTGCTTTGCAAGGTATTTTTACTACGATTAATACTAATATTTCAATGTTTTTCAAAACTCGTTGATAATCAGCTACTCCCAGCGTCTGAAATGTTCCTTTAAAAAGACCCATCCCGGTGTATAAATGGTTTTATCACCTATTTCATACCATGGACTTAATTTCGTGTTCATGGGATTCACTACAATATGAATATCCTGCGCGGGCATGTACCCCTGCGCCAGCATATAAATAATCTTTTTATCCTTGTTCATTGCCTTATCAACTATTAACATCGCATGTCCGGGAGAACCACCCTGGATCAATACATCACCAATTTGTAGATCATTTGAATTTTTTACTGGATGCAATTGTTTTTCGAGTGATAAAGTGCCACAATATGAAAATACTTTTTCCAGGTATTTATTAAAATGATCTCTGTCAAATGGGAAGCCGAATGGATAATTTCTGTTGTTATTGTCTTTGAAATTAATTTCATCAAATCTTTTTAGCGCGTACAAATATTCTGCGCGCAATCGCATGATAGCGTCTGCGCATTGCTGCAGGTCTTTGTTTCCGACAGAAATATTTAAAACGGCATATTGCGCCGACTGATCTTTTTTTATTGAACCATCGTATAGGTAAACCGTTTTGTTTTTTTTGAGTGATATATTTCTTAACCATCCTCCAAAAGAATTTCTCACGGCATCAATCCTTGCATATCCTTCCGGTAGTGGAATGGCGCTGATGAAAGGATAAGGATTTTCATTGCTCGACTTACTGGCTGGCGCCAGATTAGCGATTGGATTCGATTGGTTGCTTTGCAATAATGCAGAGAAAAGTGGCAAAATAATTGCCATAAGGAGGTTCGGTTTCATATGCTTATTTTTGAAGTATAGCCGGTAAGATCCCGGCTGTGAAATTTTCCATACCAAAAGATTGTTAAACATGTCTAACATTTTGATTATTGATGATGAAAAGGCGATCCGCAAAACTTTGACTGAAATTCTTTCCTATGAAGGTTATAAAATAGATGAAGCGGGTGATGGTGAAGAGGGGTTGAAAAAGTTCAGAGAAAAAGAATATGATGTGATTCTCTGTGATATCAAAATGCCTAAAATTGATGGCATAGAATTTTTGGAAAAAGCGAAAGAACTCAATACAGATATACCAATCATTATGATCTCGGGTCATGGTACTATCGAGACGGCTGTAGAAGCTGTTAAGAAAGGCGCTTATGATTATATTTCAAAACCACCCGACCTGAATCGTTTATTGATTACTATCCGCAATGCAATGGATAAAACCCAGTTGGTTGCTGAAACCAAAGTGCTGAAACGTAAGGTGAGCAAGGTACAGGACATGGTAGGTGCATCTGTGCCAATTCAGAAAATTAAGGAAACCATCGATAAAGTTGCACCTACCGATGCACGCATCCTCATTACGGGCGAAAATGGTGTAGGGAAGGAACTGGTTGCACGCTGGGTGCATGAGCGAAGCAACCGCGCAACAGGTCCATTGATTGAAGTGAATTGTGCGGCCATTCCTGGTGAATTGATTGAAAGCGAATTGTTCGGTCATGAAAAAGGCTCTTTCACTTCGGCGCTGCGGCAACGGATCGGTAAATTTGAACAGGCTAATGGAGGTACTTTGTTTCTCGATGAGATAGGTGATATGAGCCCGAATGCCCAGGCAAAAGTATTGCGTGCATTGCAGGAGGGAAAAATTACCCGCGTCGGGGGTGATAAAGATATCAATGTCGATGTGCGTGTGATCGCAGCAACTAACAAGGATCTTTTGAAGGAAGTAGAAGAAAAAAGTTTTCGGCTGGATTTGTATCATCGCCTGAGCGTGATCATCATTCATGTGCCCTCACTCAATGAACGCATAGATGATATTCCATTATTAATCGATAAATTCCTCGCTGATATTTGCAGCGATTATGGCATCGCAAAAAAAACAATCGACGAGGAAGCCATCCGTGCATTGCAGGAATATAACTGGAGCGGCAATATCAGGGAACTCCGCAATGTAGTAGAACGCCTCATCATTCTTTCCGGCAGAACCGTCAGCCGCGATGACGTGGAAAATTATGTACTCCCCAAAAAATAAGAAACAAGGAACAAGGAACAAGGTGCAAGACATGAATAATAGCAAGCGTGATTATGCGAATCATTAAGTTGCTGCTTTAAGTCTTGTACCTTGTTTCTTGTACCTTGTTCCTTGTTTCCTAAACTTAAGAAAACTTTCAGCATCAATATTTCGGCGCCTGAATTAATATGGTATTTTTGCCGGGTTATAAAAATTAAAGAATGAGCACTCACCAGATTTTAGTTCTTGTTTTGATTGGATTGATCTTGTTTGTTTTGCCATCGATAGGTTTATATTTCATGTTCAGGAAAGCGGGTTTTCCGGCGTGGAAAAGTTTGATACCTCTTTATAATACCTGGGTGATGATGGATATCGCTAAACGCCCAAAATATTGGGTCTTTCTGCAATTTATCCCTGTTGTTGGATGGTTTATTACGCTGGCGATATTGATTGAATTTGTCAAGACTTTTGGGAAATTCAGATTTTATCAGCATGCGCTTACTGTTTTCAGTGCCGGTTTATATTTTGTATATGTAGGCCTGAACCCGAAAGATAAATTTATAGGACCTGAAGCTGTTCGGAAACATAAAAAATCTTCTGTACGTGAATGGATTGATGCCGGCGTTTTTGCAATAGTTGCTGCTACCCTGATCCGCACATTTGTTTTTGAAGCATATACAATTCCAACACCATCCATGGAAAAAACATTGCTGGTGAGTGATTTTCTTTTTGTAAGCAAATTCAGTTATGGGCCTCGCATTCCGAACACGCCAATAGCAATGCCCTTTGTTCATCACACGCTTCCTTTCATCAATGCCAAATCATATGTTGAGTGGATTAAGATTCCTTATACCCGCTGGTTCTCCGAACCGGTTAAAAGAAATGATGTGGTGGTTTTTAATTTCCCTGCTGGTGATACAGTAATTAATAAAGAAGGATATCAATCCGAACAACCATATTATGATGTCGCCCGGATGTTGGGCAATGGCGATATCAATGCAGGACGCCAGGTTATCTTAAATGATCCTGATGAATATCCGCTGATCGTGCGCCCGGTTGACAAACAGGAAAATTATATCAAGCGGTGCACTGCTGTTGCCGGAGATACTTTGCAGATCAAAAAGCAGGTAGTGTATATCAATGGGAAACCATCCATTTTCCCACCATATTCGCAAACCGATTATTTGGTATCAACATCGGGACAACCTTTGGATGAAACTGTAATGAAAGATGAATACAATATAGATGTTACCAATTCACAGGAACTCAGGCAAACAGGTGTACCTGGCCAATATAGCATGCTGCTTACTTATGCTGCAAAAGAAAAGATGTTGAAAACGGGGCTGGCGAAATCCATTAGCCTTGAACTCGATACTTTCGCCAATGGACGCGTATACCCTTATGATAATATTCACAGATGGTCGGTCGATGAATTCGGTCCGATATGGATTCCAAAAAAAGGGGTTACGATTATACTGACTCCTGAAAATTATTCTCTTTATGAAAGGCCTATCCGTGTTTATGAAGGCAATAAGCTGGAAAGAAGAAATGGTAAGATTTTCGTCAATGATAAAGAAACAGACCAGTATACATTCAAAATGGATTACTATTGGATGATGGGTGATAACAGGCACCAGTCGCAGGATTCCAGGTATTGGGGTTTTGTTCCGGAAGATCATGTAGTCGGTGAGGCATGGCTGATATGGATGAGCTGGGACAAAGGCGTTCGCTGGAGCCGTTTATTTCAAAAGATTAAGTAATTTATCCTTGTTCTTCCAAAGTTAAAAGCTTTTGAAAAAGAACAAAACATCTTATGGAAAAAAAAGAATATCAATTTTCATTTGAAGTATATGACTCCATTGAAGCGCTGGAAGATGAAGATGCATTATTACTAAGAGAAGCACAAAAAATAACTGAACAGGCCTACGCGCCATACTCACGGTTTAGGGTAGGTGCGGTTGCAATTCTGGGAAACGGGAAAAAAATTACGGGAGCTAACCAGGAAAATGCATCTTTCCCGGCAGGCATTTGCGCAGAAAGAGTGTTATTATCCGCCTCGTCCTCATTATATCCGGGCATTCCTATAAAAACCATCGCGATCAGTTACTGCGATGATCATGATGGAAGCAATCATCCCATATCTCCCTGTGGTATTTGCCGGCAATCATTGCACGAATATGAGCTCAGAATGAAACAACCGATCCGTCTCATTCTCGGGGGACTGAAAGGCAAAGTGTATATCATTCCTGAAGCAGGCTTGCTTTTGCCTTTGGCTTTTACCAGCGATGAATTAAAATAATAACAGTTTTGGAATTGAGCGTTGATTATTGAATGAGATCAGGTGGTCGACCTCGAGTTGATCTGTAAAAGTTTTCTCGATGTCGACCACCTGATCTCATTCAATAATCAATATTCAGATGCAATATTATCAGCTTCGGTTTACTGAAAACTTACAAGTGTGACGTCAAAATAAACCGGGGCATTACGGGGAATTCTGCCATCGGCTGAGCCCGAACATGTATAAGCCAATGCGGATGGTATTAGCAATTTGATACGGCCTCCTGAGTAAATTTTAGGCAAGCCGATCTGCCATCCCTGAATTAATGTATTGAGGATCCATCCTGTGGTTGTTGAATTTCCCACTGAATCGAACGTTGTTCCGTCCATCAATTTTCCAACATATGTCACATATACTGCAGAAGTACCTTTAGGTCCGGGCCCTGAGCCAAAACCCTGAATTTCATAATAGAGGCCGGAACTATCCCTTGTTGGTTTAATATCGTGATCACTGGCAAATTTTAGTAAAGCTGCAGAATCATTATCAACGGGAACCGGAGTACAGTTAGAATAGCCAGGATCGTAGGATTTTTTGCAACCATTCATGTATATCAACACTGCTACAAAACTGACTACTAACAAAAATCGCTTCATGTTTATTTTTTTAATTCTTCAAAAATTGAATTTTTTCCTGGATTACAACAGGATAGAAAGTTAAAGTTATACAGAATTTTTTTGCACAGATCGAACAAAGAAAAACGGGAAATAGAAATAAACCTCTTTTTCCTTGTTGGCCTTGTGGGTGAAACTTAATCATATTGTTTTTGCTATCAACATATACGCAACCATCGTCTTATGAGTTGCTATTTTTTCTTTGAATGGAAAACAATGCCAAAGCATAATTCAATTGTATCAGAAAAATGGCCAGCTTTTCCACAGCTTTAAACTTTGGAAAAGCTGGCCATTTTTCCAGGTTAAACAACCTCAACTGTCAATCCCTTATTTCCGATCAATTCTTTATAATCAATCCGAATATTTCTTATCAATTCGGATTCGAGCATATTGGCGAAAGCTACAAAATAGTCTATTACATCTTCACGAACATTTCTTTTCAGCCGCCGAAAACCTCCCTGTAGATTGTTTAGCACTTTTCTGTCCTCCAAATATTCAAGATTGTGTATATCGGTAGTCGTTAGTCCCAGTGCTTCGAGTTTTGAGAGCATGAGATAAACAGGCGCGCCGGTTATCAAACAATACTCTTCTGCGATTTCCGTCCACTCGCCGGTTCCGGTATGCGCGTACCTTAAAATTTCTTCCTTGGTCATGCTGGTGATTACCTGCAGCAGGCTGCCGCAATTGCAAGCCCCATGATGACCCCATGCATAATAAGATCCCTCGCTGAGCCTTTTCGCAGTGCTGCGTAATGCCTCGATAAGCTGGATATTAGGATATGCCATTTGTTTTTTTGCAAAGATAACTTCTGATTTATTCTGATTGAACTGATTTGGTTCTGATTATTTTGGTCAAACTGATTTTAATCTGGCACGATAAGAACTATTAAAATACTAATCAGAACCAAATCAGTTCAATCAGAACAAATCAGAAGTTCAGTTCCAGATCCGTTTCCGCATAACCCACACATGTTAGTATTAACCCCTCCTGCAAATCTTTTTCAGTCAGCACTTCGTTAATACTCATTATCACTTTCCCTTTCATTAACCTGGCTACACAGGTAGAACATCTTCCGCCCCGGCAGCTATAAGGCAATTGAATATGATTGTTTAAAGCTGCCTGCAAAATATTTGTGGGATAAGCTGCTGTTATCGTATATGTTTTTTGCTGGTAATGGATAATCAACTGCCGGGGATCAGTATTCGAAATCAACGGTGGCGGGGGAACGTATTCAACTGTGAAATTTTCTTTCCTGATCTGTTCGTCAGTAAAGCCCATCAGTTTGAGGGTAAACTGTGCCATCCTCATCATGGCAGGTGGTCCACAGAGGTAAAATAATTTTTCTCTATGAGAAACACCGTGGGTGTTGATTAATTTTTCTAACAGAAAATTGGTAAGCCTGCCTGACGGTAGGCCAGGCCTGCCTGCGTGCGGGCTGGACCTGTTTCCGGCATGTGGGTATTTGCCTGGTTTGCTTAGCAGGTTGATCCATTTAAACTGCACCGGGTATTTTTTTTCTATTTCAAGCAATTGATTTTTGAAGATGATACTTTTTTCATTGTGACTCTGGTAAATAAGAAAAATGCTGCTCAAAGGTTCTTCAGCCAAAACCTTTTTTAATAATGAAAATATGGGCGTGATGCCGCTTCCTGCAGCGATGAAGAAAATTTGTCGTTGTAATGCGGGATTCGTATCGATCGTAAACCTCCCTGATGGCGGTAGTGAGGTCAATACTTCATCCTTGCTGATATGATCCAGTAAAAATCTTGATACCTGTCCATTGACGACGCGCTTTACTGTAACTGCCATGAATTCATCTATTCCGGGAGTGGAAGAAAAAGAATAGGAGCGCCTTATTTCATTGTTTCCCTGATTGAAAATAAATGTCAGGAATTGTCCTGCTTCATATGGAATTTTTAAACCATCTGCGTTATACAGCTGAATAGTTATTGTATCCTTAGTTTCCCGGATAATCTTACTGACCTTCAATTGCAGGAAATCCATGTGGTAAATTAAGGACAAATTTTTGTTTTACAGGATAGACACCGTCACATCTGCCTCATTCACCGACCATAAATATCAGGTTCATGAATACATTGCAGAATTAGGCGGATAAAGCATCTCAAAAGAAACGGATTCTCATTATTTTTCCATTTTATTTTATTTTTGGCAATTGCCATTTATCCAAATCATGTCATGGCTATTAGTGGAGAGCATGAATCTCATTATATTTGAAATTCGGTCATTCTTAAAATTGTACATAGATGAGTTTGTCAAGCAGTGGATCAAAACTTTTTTTACACGTAATTATTATCACAAGTTCATTCATTGCCTGTAAGGGGAAAGCTGATCCTTCTTCCAAACTCAAACCAAACCCGCCAACGATCGTAGACGTAATCATTGCAGCACCTCAATCCATCACCAATCATATAGAAGTTAATGGCACAGTGGTTGCCAATGAATATGTAGAATTACATCCTGAGGCAAGCGGACGCATCATTTACCTGAATGTGCCCGAAGGCAGGATGGTTAAAACAGGCACAATCATCGCCAGGGTCAATGATGCAGATCTGAAAGCACAGATACAAAAAACGAAAGTACAGTTGGATCTTGCGGAAAAAACCGAAAACCGGTACAAGCAGTTGATTGCCGTGAATGGCATCAACCAGAGCGATTATGATGCTGCACTGAATATTGTAAACGGATACAAGGCCGATATCGAATATACCCAGGCATTGCTGGATAAAACGGTTGTAAAAGCTCCATTTGACGGTATCGTCGGGTTGAGGCAGGTGAGCCTGGGAGCTTTTGTTTCTACTACAACATTGATAGCAACCATCCAGCAGTTGAATAAAATTAAAATAGATTTTACGCTGCCTGAGGAATATGGCAACATTCTGAAAACCGGGGGAATAGTAGATGTTGAAGTAGATGCATCAAACCAAACAAGAAAAAAAGCGGTTATTCTTGCTATTGAACCACAGGTAAATCAAACGACACGTAATATCAAAGTGAGAGCTATCTTACAAAATGGGAAAGCTAATCCCGGAGGTTTTGTAAAAGTTTATGTAGATGCCGGCGAAGATAAAAATGCGCTGATGGTTCCAACCAATTGTATCATCCCTGACGATAAAAACAAACAACTGGTAACGGTAAAAAATGGCAATGCTGAATTTGTCAATGTGCAAACGGGTCTGCGCCAGAATAATAACGTGGAAATTACCAGCGGAATAAAAGCAGGGGATACCGTGGTAGTAACCGGCGTGTTGTTTGCAAGACCGAAGAGTAATTTAAAAATTCGTAAGGTGTTGATCCTGGACAAGCTTTCGAAAGCCAGTGAGTAGAGAATGGCGATCGTGGCATTTTGAATATTGAGTGTTGAGTGTTGAATATTGATTATTGAGTGTTCGATTATCGAACACTCAATAATCAATATTCAACACTCAATGTCGAAACAGAATATTATTTTTTTTAAACCTAATTAGAAGTTGTGTGGACACAAAAGAATTCACACAGTATTAATTCATGAATATTTCCGAGTTATCTTTAAAGCGGCCCGTTTTGGCAACGGTGATGAACCTGATGATCATTTTATTTGGCATTGTGGGGTTCACATTTCTTGCTGTCAGAGATTATCCTGCTATTGATCCGCCTATTATAACTGTTTCAACTTCTTATACCGGTGCCAACCCGGATATTGTCGAAAGTCAGATAACCGAACCCCTGGAAAAACAAATTAACGGTATCCCTGGTATCCGTACAATCACCTCGTCGAGTTCTTTGGGCAGTAGCCAGATCACTGTTGAATTTAATCTTGGAATTGATCTTGAAGCTGCGGCTAGTGATGTCCGTGATAAAGTTGGTCAGGCCGCACGTAGTCTTCCACAGGATATCGATGCGCCACCCGTAATAAGCAAGGCCGATGCCAATAGCGATTTTATATTGATCCTTGCAGTGCAAAGCAGGACCAAGAGTTTGCTGGAATTGAGCGACTATTCAGAAAATGTACTGCAGCAGCAATTGCAAACCATTAACCAGGTTAGTTCGGTAAATATATTCGGGCAAAAAAGATACTCGATGCGTCTCTGGCTCGATCCGGACAAAATGAATGCCTACGGCGTTACTTTTTCAGATATCAGCACTACGCTGAATAATGAAAATATTGAATTGCCACCAGGTAAAATATATGGTGACAATACGGAAATGACTATCCGCACATTGGGAAGGTTAACATCGGAACAGCAATTCCGCGACCTGATTATCCGGGAGGACAGCGCGGGTATTGTTCGCCTGAATGATATTGCCAAAGTGGAACTGGCCCCGGAATCGTTGGAGCAAAGCTGGAAATACAATGGAGTAAATGCAGTGGGTCTTGCCATCATACCACAACCCGGTGCAAATAATATTGAAATTGCGAACGAGTGTAACAAACGCCTCGATGAAATCAGGAAATCAAACAAATCAGACATAGAATTTAATGTACTCATTGATAACACGAAAAATATCCGTCAATCTTTGAGCGAAGTGGAAGAAACATTAATAATTTCTTTCAGCCTGGTGGTGTTGGTTATCTTTTTCTTTTTCCGCAGCTGGCTGATAGCCCTTCGGCCCCTCATCGATATCCCTATATCGCTGATTGCTACTTTTTTTATAATGTACATCGCCGGATTTTCTATCAACATACTCACCTTATTGGGAATTGTGCTGGCAACAGGTCTTGTTGTAGATGATGGTATCGTGGTAACAGAAAATATATTTCGTAAACTCGAATCAGGGTTGCCTATAAGAAAAGCTGCGCTGGAAGGGAGTAAAGAGATATTCTTTGCCGTTATATCTACTTCAATAACACTTGCCGTGGTTTTTCTGCCGGTAATTTTTTTGCAGGGATTTGTAGGAAGATTGTTCAGGGAATTTGGTATCGTTCTCGCAGCCGCAGTTTTAATTTCAGCATTCGTATCACTCACAATCACTCCTGTGCTCAACGTATATCTTACCAGGAAGAACAGCCAGCATGGATGGTTGTATGTAAAGACAGAACCATTTTTTACAGGAATGGAAAATGGTTATAAAAGCTTGCTAAGAGCTTTTATGAAAATCAGGTGGATGGCCTGGGTTATCATTGCAGGATGCGGACTAATTATTTTTTTTATATTAAAAAACCTGCAAAGTGAAATTGCACCATTGGAAGATAGAAGCAGTATCCGGTTTACCGTAACGGCAGCAGAAGGAACCAGCTACAATTATATGCAGCAGATTGCGGATAATATTTCCAATTATTTGTATGATTCAATACCGGAAAGAGATTTTGTTTTTGCAAGAACACCTGCCGGTGGTACTGTTAACACATCGCAGCCAAGGGTCGGACTGGTAGATGTTGACAAAAGAAATCGCAGCCAGGCGCAGATTACAACAGATATTCAAAGAAGAATATCGAGATTCAATGACGCAAGGATTTTTGCTGTGCAGGAACAAACAATTGCCGTGGGATCTGGTTCAAGAGGCGGATTACCGGTTCAGTATATTTTACAGAACCAGGATCTGAATAAATTAAAGGAGGTCATTCCAAAATTTCTCGATGAAGCCAGGAAAGATAAAACATTTGCTAACGTTGATGTTAACCTGAAATTCAACAAACCTGAATTACAGGTAACTGTCGACAGGATAAAAGTCAGGGACCTTGGTTTATCTACTACAGATGTGATTTCAGCAATGCAGGCTGCATTCAGCGGAGGCCGGCTCGCTTATTTTATTATGAATGGATATCAATACCAGGTAATTGCCCAGGTCGAAAGGCCCGACCGTGATAAACCATTCGATATTGAAAAATTGTATGTAAGAAATGCAAGGGGCGAGAGCATCCCGCTTAGTGCAGTGGTGCGTCTTGAAGAAAGTAGCAGTCCTTCAACATTGTTCCATTTCAACAGGTATAAAGCCGCTACAATTTCTGCATCGCTCGCAGAAGGCAAAACAATCGGTGATGGAATCAAGGCCATGCAGGCAATTGCTGATAAATCGCTTGACAATAGTTTCCAAACGGCTTTATCCGGACCATCAAGGGACTATGCTGAAAGTTCATCCAATATTGTTTTCGCTTTTGTACTTGCATTGATGTTGATCTACCTGGTACTTGCTGCACAGTTTGAAAGTTTTGTTGATCCTTTAGCAATCATGTTGACGGTACCGCTGGCATTGGCAGGTGCATTATTGAGCCTATGGCTTTTTGGTCAGACGCTGAATATATTTTCAGAAATCGGTATGATCATGCTGATCGGTTTGGTGACGAAGAATGGTATTTTGATTGTTGAATTTACCAATCAGAAAAGAGAACATGGATTATCAAAGATGGAAGCAGTGATCGAAGCCTCTGCCCAACGGTTGCGTCCGATTCTCATGACCAGCCTTGCTACTTCATTAGGTGCGCTGCCAATTGCTTTGAGCCTTGGTGCTGCGTCTACCAGCCGTGTTCCATTAGGTATGGTTGTAGTAGGAGGCATTTTATTTTCACTGATTTTGACATTGTTTGTTATACCGGCAGTGTACACATTCATTTCCAGCAAACATAAAGTGCACCAAACAGAAATTGTTGAATGAGGTATGACCAGATTGCAGGTGTTCAAAAAATAAAAAATGAAACGGAGCTTATTCATATTTTTATCGGTATCGTTTTTTGCAGATGGGTTTTCTCAAAAACTTGACTTACAGGACGCCGTTAGTATAGCGTTGAAGAATAGCCTGGATATACAATTGTCGAGGAATAATATGGAGATTGCTGCTATCAGCAATTATATTGGCATAGCCGGAGGATTGCCGGTTGTTACAGCAGCGGCTACAGATAATTACTCATATGCTGCCGTACATCAAAAAATAAATTCGGGTGAAGTAATCAATCGGAATGGCGCCAACGCGAATAATATCAACGCGAATTTTAATGGGAGTATTTTATTGTTTAACGGCAACAGGGTACATGCTGCCAAAAAAAGACTTGAAGCACTGCAACTGCAGAGCAATGATCAGCTGAATAGTCAAATACAGAATGTGATGGCATCTGTAACAAATGCATATTTTGATATTATCCGCCAGCAGAGCTTTATGAAAACAATCGACCAGGCCATTGTTGTTGCAGATAAAAAATTAGAAATTGTTAAAACACAACAAAGTGTTGGATTGGCAAACAATGCGGATTTGTTTCAATCGCAGGTTGATTTAAACAACCTGCTTCAGTCGCAGCAATCACAACAACTGGTGGTAGACCAGGCCAAAGCGGAATTACTTCGGTTACTCACGCTAAAACCGGATTCTCTTATTATCGTACAGGATACTAAGAGAATCCGGTTTTAGCGTGAGTAACCGAAGTAATTCCGCTTTGGCCT
>Ga0137407_10000378_pt1 | contig 31344 bp, 25 predicted proteins | sample CZOMad2_2_16fung_FD_108410 | JGI IMG/M metagenome (GOLD analysis project Ga0137407, IMG submission 108410) | Vadose zone soil fungal communities from Angelo Coast Range Reserve, California, USA - CZOMad2_2_16fungal (Illumina Assembly) | ecosystem: Environmental > Terrestrial > Soil > Vadose... | reverse complement strand
TCGAGATAGTGGGATTCCGCGACGTGCCAGCGGCAATGCTGTGCGGTCTCGTCGAAGTGCGAGCTCAGCTGAATGGAGTTGCGAACCTTGCGCAACTTCGACGTGAAATCACAATCGTGCGGCGTGTCATAGACCGGGTTGCCGCCCAGGATCAACAGGGTATCGACCTTGCCGGCGTCCATGTCCGCGCAAAGCTCGCGCAGCGATTCCAGGTGGTTGACCGGATTCGCGTCCAGCGGCTCGGTGTGATACAGGGTGTTCCCGAAATTGCTGAGCGCCGCATTGATAGCGTGCGACAGGGCGTGCACTTCCGCGGATTGCTGTTCTCCAGCGATGACCAGAGAACTGCCTCGATGGCTCTGAAGGTCTTTGGTAACCGCGTCCAGCCATTTTTGCGCGGCGGGCGAGAGCGTTCCGGTTCCGCCGAGGCCCAGCTTCGCTGCCAATGCGCGAGCGAACTGTTCGATTTCCGACGCGCGCAGCGGCAGACGATGGTCGGCGCTCGATCCGGTTACCGAAGGTGTTGGCTCGACGACGTACAGGCGATTCATCTCGCTGCTTAACTGTTCGACCTGAGGATCCTGGTCGAGTTTGCGGCGGCGATAAAAGGCCTTCATGTAGCGGATGTGGCCCGGCCCGCTGGCCAGAAAGTCGGAATCGAGCGACAGGATGACTTCGGCTCGCTCGGGACGATAGACCGTGTTTACGTAGCGACCAAACGCGAGCTTTCCACCTTCGCGGGCGCCGTCGCTGACGGCGGCTTCCCACTGATGCCACTTCGCTTGCGGATATTGCTTGAGCAGCGCCTGTAGCTGTTCGGCGAGCACCGGAGACGTGACCGTTCCAGTCAAGATGCGGAAGCCGGCGCCGTTGGTGGTCTTGAGGGCGGCGGCATCGGCCTGGGCACTGTCCAGGAAGGAGGACCAAGTGCGCAGTTCGCCCGCGTAAGTAACGGTTTGCGCGCGATCCGGGTCGTACAGATTGAGTACCGAAGCTTGCACGAACGCGTTAGTCGAGCCCTGGCTGGACGGGTGATCCGGATTTCCTTCGATTCTGGTGGGACGCCCCTCGTGGCTTTCGACCAGCACGCCGATGGCATCACCAGCGAATGGCATGACCGTCGCAAAAAATAGCGGCTTACCCAACACCATGCCGTCGGGCTGCTTTACATACGGCACGATGTTCTCTCGTTCGTTCGACTTGCAGCCCGCCAGGCCGGCGAAGGCCAGCGAAGCGGCCATCAGCTTCAGGAAATCACGACGGTCGATCGCGTCGTCCCACTCCGACGCCTGCCGCGGAAATTCCCGGTGCAGCAATTCTTCGAAATGAGGGTCATCGGCCAGCTCATCCAGCGTTCGCCAATACTGCTTGCCGCTCTTGGATTGCAGCCGCGCTCGCACCGCCGCCAAGTCCAGCGGCCGTTCGCTGGGCGTCAATTCCGCAGGAGCATCCTCTTCGTGAGACTGGCGAGAGTCTCCGGCGCTCGGGTGCATGGCAAAATAATTGTGTTCGTCTTCGCGCATACCGTCCGTCATTCAAGCGTTCGTCACTACAAGTACGTCTACGTCACTAGCGATGACACGTCGAGCAGCTGGTCAGCTCAGCCGTTGTCCGAATCTTATAGTCCAGCGCCAAGTTCTTTCCTACTTCAGCCTGGTCCGCCGGAGCTTTCCAGTCCATGTTGAAAACTTGATCGTGTGGCCGCAGTACATTTTCCGGATTGCGATGGCAATCTAAGCACCACGACATCTGCAATGTCGACGCTTGAAACATAAGCGGCATCTGGTTGACTTGCCCGTGGCACGTGGAACATCCGACGCCCTTAGCTACGTGAATGCTGTGATTGAAATAAACGTAATCGGCCAGGCGGTGTACGCGGACCCACTGGATGGAGTGATCGGTGCGGTAGCTTTCGCGGACCGGCTCCAAGTAACCCGCAGTGTTAAACAGCACGGAATGGCAGTTCATACACGTTTTCGTCGGAGGAACACCAGCTGTCGCGGAACTCTCGACCCCGGTATGGCAATACCGGCAATCGATACCGTCATCGCCCGCATGGTGCTTGTGGCTGAACTGAATCGGTTGATCACGGGTTACGTTCTGGTTCGTCAAATAGGGAGAGCGCGCCGCCAGCAGGACGCCCGTCAGCGCCAAACCCGCCAGGAAAAGCGACGCGAAGACACTGAAGCGAGAGATGAAATTCGTGCTGCGGTGAAAAATCTGCGCCATGTCTATGTTTGCACGTTGGAGGTGAGCGCTCCGGGAGGGAGCGGCAACCTAGGCGTCCACCAAAACCTATCCGGGATGTGCCAGCCCGAGTCCAAAATTGACGCGATGAGTTTCCAACAAAACTTTCGGGAATGCAACTGCTCAACCCTTTTTTCGTTACTTTTTCATAAGATCATGGGAATCGAATGGTTGGATTTGTTCAAACATTTTGAATCTCCGGAGCGCTTCACGACGGGTTCGTGCCAATTTGGATTTTAGAAAGCCAGTCCCAAACTAAGTCGTACCGCTTCAGTCCGATTCTCCTCAGTTCTACCGCTATGATGCAACTGACACGCCGCCAGACGCATCTTTTTCTCGGCTTAGAATTTGTGGGACCCCATGCCCGTGTTATCTTAGAATGAGCCTTCGCCGCACCGCTGGTGGCGAAGTTTGATCTGCTTCGCGCAGGCAGGGTAGCGTTTGCTCTGAGTGGCTGCAGAACAATGCGTGAAACTGCTGGGGCGTGGTCCAATCGGTAGGACACCTCACTGTTAATGAGGACGGTGAAGGTTCGAATCCTTCCGCCCCAGCCAATTTTTTTCTTTTTAGCCGGTGCGAGTCCGCGTTTGAGGGCCTGCGCCAGGGTCACCTACAACGGGCAGGGTTACGCCAGGAATTTCCACTACACCATATTCTCACAAGAGAGCTTGCGAGCAATTCTCGCGAAGTGGGATTGTCCGCTGACCAATACACGGCATTGGCGAGCCCGAATGGACTGTGCTTGGAGATGGAGATCACGGCGACAAAGAAGCCGTAAACATACCGCGGGATCAAGGTGAATCAAAAACCTCGTTCCGAACTTTCGGTTAATCCTTCGCCGTTGGAAGTCCCGCTTCTACCCAGCCCTTCCAGCCGCCGTCCATCGATTCCACGTTGGTATAGCCCATCTTCTGAAGATTTTCAGCCGCCAGCGCCGATCGAAACCCGCCGCCACAATACAAAATCACCTTGGCGTTCGTGTCCGGAACGCGTTGCTCGATATCCCGCTCGATGATGCCTTTGCCCAGGTGCACGGCGCCGGGCAGATGTCCCTTGACCCACTCGTTGTCTTCGCGAACATCCACTAACAGGAACTTTTCTCCCGCGTCGCTGCGGCGTTTCACATCCGCCACGTTGGTTTCTTTTACGTTCTTCTTGGCATCTTGGACTAGCTTCAGAAACTGCGATGAGTGCGCCATATGCGCCTCCCTGAGTTAAATTGCTCGACAGGGAAGACTAACACACGCTCCGCGGTCCAAGCTGACCACTCATCGATGGGAGCCGGTGGCGGCTGCAGGAGATTTCGCTTGCGCACCCTTCCCGGCCATCGAGCGCACCAGGTTCACCAGGTTCCAGCGCAACTTTTCCGGCTGGCGGTCGCCTTCGCCCATCATTTTTCCCTTACCTTTAGTGATGATATAAAAGATTTCGCCGTCGCTTTTGCCTTCTAGGGCCGCAGGGTCGTGCCAATCACGCATCGCTAGCTTCATAGACTCCACGACTTCCCCTTTGCCATCGCCCGCCAGTCCGTGGCACATGGCGCAATCGTATTTAAAAACGCGGCGCGCTTCGGCCAACCCTTCGGGTGACGACTTCATCGGATTCTTCCGCGCGATATCGTCCGGTGTGATTTTGTATTCGTCGACCGGTGTCTGGGATGGAGTTGAACCTTCTTGGGCGCTGTGCCGCGGAATAGCGGCGACGCTGAAACACACAACCAGAAACGCACCCGCAACGGGGAGAGAGCGCTTCATATCTACCTCCTGATCAACGATTCGACCGAAGAAACCACTCCACTTGCATCGTGACCGGATTCTACGCCCGGAAAGAAGGCAAAGAAAGAGAAGAGAATTCGATGTGGCGCAATCGTTAATGTGACTCGATGAAGTCCTCGTGCTTGAAGGGTGCTAACGGACGGTCCGTTTGCGCGGTATGGTACAGGCGCGTTGCGGCTCAAGTCCGCGGAAGCCCGCACGGAACCGGCTCGATTCACGCACACGTGTTCGCAGGCCGTCGATCAGCGGCGGGATCGGGCCGTGCGTCACGCCGCGAATCAGGAAGATCATCAGCGCCGCTTCACCCGGCGAATCGATGCTGGAAGTGATTCCCACGCCTTGCACTCCGGGCTGCTGCATCAGTGATTTCGCGTGCGCCGCGTGAACCACATTCGCACGCTGCAGTTCTTCTGGTATCAGCGAATACGCCATTTGGCGAGGCGCCACAGCTCGTTCGTTGGTTGCGGTTTCCGCCGCAGAAATTGCACCGTGGCGCGCGAACAAATCGCCTTCGACGATCCGCGTGCGCAGGCCATCCACCTGCACCGGGAGGTTGGAGCGCGACTGTCCTTTGGTCACAAAAAACACGATCGCAGGCTCCGCAGGATTGTCGAAGCTCGCGCCGACGCCCACAGCCTGGACTTCCGGATGTGCTAACAATGCTGGAGCTTGGGCGTCCCGCGCAGTCAGCGCTTTTTGCAGGGTTTCCGCGGCCAGTGACGCCGGCTGGACGGTTTTTGGAGCCGACTGAGGCGCGGTCGGCAAAGTGCAGCCAACTACCGAATGAGCCGTTCCGCCGACGAAGGTCACGGGATTCCCACCGCTCGCGAAGAAATTCAGCACCGGCGCCACCGGATTTCCCACCGTGTCGGTGTCTGAACCCGCGTAGAGGAGCGCCACGGGATCGGCGGTGTTCTGTGTCACGATCAACGAACCCGAATCGCCCTCCGCGCCGAATCCACCGCCCGCAACGTCCACTTGATTGTCGTAGAGCACCGTGAACGTCGGTCCGGTCCCGTCACAGCTCTTGACGTACTCCACGCTGGTGTTGGTGTTGACTGCCAGCACGTTCGAACAAGTCAGTCCCGTTGACCTTCCGCTCTTAGCCACCGCCATGTTTACCGAACCCGTCACACCGGACCCTGCGTTGGGGGCTCCGGGCACTGGTACTCCGTTGGAGTCCGCGGTAGCACCCAGATAGAGGATGTTTCCCGTAGGGTCTACGAGACCCGGCACGACCTGGGCGATCGCCGCATCGATGTTGTTTGACGAAGCGTTCTGGTCTTCCGCCTCCAGGTTCACGAACTGTGTGAGAGTGGCCACGGTGGTCGCTTGCGTCGCGTCGCATTTGGACTGGGGCGTTAACCCGGCATCGATCAATCCAGGCTGCACGATCGGATCGCCAACCGCAGCGGTGTCGCGCCGCGCCAGCACATGGTTGTTGCCCAGGATGTATTGCAATCCGCCGCGGGTCACCAGCGCACCCAGTGTTCCCCCGCAACAGGTGATGGTGTGATTGGTAGCATTCGAAACCGTGTCGTTGCCGTTTCCGCCCGACGTGCCCAACTGAACCGCGCCGATCTGTTGGTTTTGATTGCCGGGCAGAATCGAGACAGTCGACGATCCGGATGCGGTGAGATCGGCCTGTGAAACTGCGGTCACCGTCAGTGTCGTCGCTACGCTGCTGCCTCCGGCCGAGGTCGTTGGTACGTTCCCTGGAGCAACATAAAGACCGGCGGTTGAGATAAAGCCAACCGTTCGGCTTCCGCCGGTCGTGCCGTTAACTTGCCACGTCACGCCGGTATTGGGGCCACCGGACACGGTCGCGGTGAATTGCTGAGTGCCATAATTGGCTACACTGGCCGCCCCCGGAGACACCAGGACAGTAATATTTGACGGCCCTGCCGTCGTCGTTATCGTCAAGATTGCCGATCCCGATTTCGTCGGGTCTTCGTGTGAGGTGGCGGTGACCGATACTTGCGCGGGGGCCGGCACGGTGGTTGGGGCCGTGTACAAGCCGGTACTGGAAATCGTGCCATTTGCAGCGCCGCCCACTACGCTCCAGGTTACGCTGGTATTGAAGGTGTCCAGCACCGTTGCGGTCATTTGCTGCGTCGTGCTCACCACAATATTCACGCCGGTAGGTGTAACGCTGACGGAAACAGTCTTCCCAGCCGTGCCGCTCTTGCACCCGGCGAGGATCAATAAGGCCGCCAACGAAAGCAGTGAGTAAGTGCGTTTCATGAGAAGTCCCGACGCAGGGGGTATTCCTACTCTAGCAGAGGAATTCTTGCGACCGATCACCACGAGGGTTTGTGTTACCTAAGTGGGAATGCTCTTTTGGCTAAACCGATCCTGCGAATGACCCTTATTGGGGCAGCGTCGCTGCCTAAAGAGCTAGGGCGGTTAGTCCAACCGCCGAGTTGCGATCAGGAGATGCCTAATCCAGATCCCGCCAATTCGACCCCACTCCTATCTCGACCACTAGTGGAACCGCGAGCTTGTACACATTCTCCATCTCATCCCGCACCAAGTCGGTGAGCGCTTCCTGTTCCCGCTCTGGCGCCTCAAAAAGCAGTTCGTCGTGTACCTGCAAAATCATCTTCGCTTCCAATTTCCCCTTGGCTAGCCGCGCGTCGATCGCGATCATCGCCAATTTTATCAGATCGGCCGCAGTGCCCTGCAGCGGAGAATTCAGCGCGGTGCGCTCGGCGAAATTCCGTAGCTGTACTTGAGGCGAATTGATCTCCGGAATCGGCCGGATACGACCGAATAGCGTCCTGGCCATTTCCGTTTTTCGAGTTTCCGCCAGGGAATTGTCGAGATATTCTTTCACGCCTCGATACCTTGCGAAATAGGACTGGATAAACTGCGCCGCTTCTTTTTGCGGAATGCCCAAATTTTGCGCCAGGCCGAACGGCGATAATCCATAGATAATGCCGAAATTGATCACCTTTGCAGCGCGCCGGTGTTCGGCGGTTTGACCCATCGGGCCTACGCCAAAAACCTCCTGCGCTGTGCGCGCGTGGATGTCTTCCGCGTTGCGAAATGCCTCCAGCAGCACGGGATCGCTCGAGAGATGTGCCATCACTCGCAATTCGATCTGCGAATAGTCGGCCGCCAGCAGAAGTTTCCCCGGAGTCGCCACAAACGCCGCGCGAATTTGCCGCCCAAGTTCCGTGCGTATCGGAATATTCTGCAAATTGGGATCGGAAGAGCTGAGACGGCCCGTCGCCGTACCCGTTAGCGAAAAACTGGTGTGCAGCCGTCCCGTTTCGCGATGAATCAGTTTTGGCAGCGAATCCACGTAGGTGGACTTGAGTTTCGATACCTCGCGATACTCGATCACCTTTTTGGGAATCGCGTGCTGCTCCGCGAGGTCTTCGAGCACATCGGCTGCGGTCGAGCGCACCCTGCCGCGGCCGCGTTTAAACGGCGCCTGCAGATTTAGCTTGTCGAACAAAATCTCGGCAAGCTGGGTGGGCGAGTTGACGTTGAATTCCGCGCCGGCAAGCTCCCAAATCTCTTTCTCCAGCCGCCGGACTTCGGTTTCCATTGTCAGTGACATGGCGTCCAGAGCGTGTGGGTCGACGCGGATCCCGGATCGCTCGACCTCGGCGACCACCGCCGCAACCGGGAGATCGATTTTCTCGTAGGCGTTCTGAAGTTGCTGTGCTTCGATACTCTGGCGTAACACCGGCGCGAGCCGGTGCAGATAGTCCGCGCGCTCGCCGGGCCCGCCTCCCAACATCACGTTGAATTGGCGCATAAGGACATCCGCAAAATTGTGATTGCCAGTCGTCGGACGCAACAAATACGAATAAATCTGCGTGGCGTCGACGATATTTTCCGTGCGTCCGCCCAAAATCTGGAAAAGTTTAGGATCGTGAACGATCTTCGGCCGTTTGGGATCTGCAAGCAACGGCATCAACGCCGTCAGTGCCTCGCCTTTTTCGTCCATCCAGACCGCGCGGCCTTCGCCGGCTTTTGACGACACTTCGATGGACGCGACGCGCGTCCCGAATCCTTCCGCTTCGCGCTCGCCCGCCTCCAGATTGAACCAAACCGACAGGGGCGCTTTCGCAGGCAGCTTTGCCAGGTAGCCGCGAAATTCTTCCACCGTCGCGAACTGTACGTAGTCGGTCTTAACCGAAGCCTGCTCGCTAGCAGCGGCTGTGGCTACCGCTTGCGCACCCAAGTCCCTTAGCAACGAGTTGAATCCAAGTTCGCGGTACAGCGCGGTCAACAACGCAATGTCCGGCTCACGGCGTTTCAAGTTGTCGAGGTTTAGTGTCACCGGCACATCCGTAGCGATCTTCGCCAGTTGCTTCGACAACATCACCTGTTCCCGCTGCTGTTGCAAAGCCTCGCGATATCTTTTATTTGGAACCTCCGCGGCGTGATCCAGCGCGTTTTCTACGCTGCCGTATTTCTGGATCAGCTCCGCCGCTCCTTTTTCACCGATGCCCTTGGCCCCGGGAATATTGTCGATGCTGTCGCCGAACAGCGCCATGTAATCCACGACCTGTTCCGGCGTTACGCCCAGAATGTCTCTTACTTTCGCCGCATCCACGATGACGTCGTTCTTCAGCCCGCCGGTGCCCGGCCGTAGCACGCGAACTCCGTCGCCCACCAGCTGCATCATGTCTTTGTCGTTGGTGACCAGCAGCACATCCAATTTTTGCTTCGCGCCCTGTTCCGCAAGCGCGCCCAGCACGTCGTCCGCTTCGAATCCGTCATATTCCAGAATCGGCACCTGGAGCGCCTCGCACAACCGCCGCACATACGGCACCTGCAGCGACAATTCATCCGGCATAGGAGCCCGATGCTCTTTGTACTTCTCGAAAAGTTTGTCTCGAAACGTGGGCTTGCTGGTATCAAATACCACGCCAACGTAGTCCGGCTTGTAGTCCTTCAAAAGCCGTTGGAGAATATTGTTGAATAGGAAGGGAACCTTCGTGGGAAGGCCGGAAGGCGCATTCATGCGCACCATCGGCGCAAAAAACGCGCGATAAATGTGCGCCATGGCGTCGATTAGAAAAAGTTTCTTCGGAGCGGAGGGCATCCCGCCGAGTATAGCAAAGGGCGTCGCTAGCCCTCGAAGTGCTCCCGTCGTCGTCAGCCTCTTCGGATCGCGTCCCTCATTTCGCAGCCGGTTCGGAACCCTGCGACTGCACGACGAGCAACATGCGCGTGCCACCATCCAGGTGCACGCTCTTTCCGTTCGACACCACCACAGACGCCGGACGGTTGTTCGCGGACTCAGCATTCAAAGTAATTCCGCGCATGCCAATAACGCCGCGGCTTTTTGCGTCCAGTTGCGGGGATGAGGTCGATTCCGAGTCGGGTGCTGATCCAACCTGTGGGGATTGCGCACTGGGTGGCGGCGCAGATCGCGTGCCGGACATCGGCGAGGTTTGGGTGGTACCCGTTCGGGGCGTCGTGCCCAAATCGCTGGGCGCCGCGAATGTCATCGGAGCCGCCAGCGCTTGAATGACTACGTTTAATGAAATCTCCCCGCCCTCTTTGAGAACGGCTTTATCGAATTGGATACCCAACGCGGATTCTTCTCCGCCCTTGCCGCGTGCAGTAGCTTGCGTTATGTGCCCCTCGATTTTTGTGCCTTTGGGCACGATGGTGCGGTCATCGGTCGACTTCAAGGTCTCGACGGTGTGCGCCACGATTGGGTCACCGGCCTTAACCTTTTTGGAGTCCACGCTGGAATTCAGCTCCGCCAGAATCGCCGACCCCGGCGCCAGTGAGGCCTCGCTCTGTCCACTTCTTCCCGCCGCCGAGGATGGCTCCTGACCAAGAGTGGCTGGCGCTAACGCGGCGATGACCAGGTTTGCAGCAAACATTGCAAGCAGTGCTGATCCAGTGACTCTCATGCAGGAGACCTCCACTAGAAATGCAGGCTGGGTGCGGGCGGGGTTATTGCTGTGGATCAAGATTGGTGGACGATGAACTGGGCGCTTCCGAATCTGCCGCGGGCGGAGGCTGGATTACCAGCAACAGGTGAGTACCGGCATCCAAGTGCATGTTTTTCCTGGAAGACAGTAGGACCGTGCCGTGCGAGCCTTCTGATGTCGGTGTGTACACTTTCAAGTCGGGACGGCCAAATGCGCCCTTGCTATCGGAGGAAAATAGCCCGTCGGAGGTGAATTCACCTTCTGGCGTTGAGGTTCCCACAAGCGGAGCGCGCGGCGCGCTGTGCGGCGCCTGATAAATGGTCGAGACCACTAACGCGTCACTCGATTCCGATGAACCACCAGTGCTGGCGTCCACCGTCGAGGCTGGAGTATCTACAGTCCCGGCCTTGGCAGCACTGCCAGGCGTGGGCGTTAAAGCGGCTACAGCGAGGGCTTGGATGCCGGCGTTCAAGAGCACTTCCTGGCCATCCTTGAGAGTCGCCTTTTCGAACTGAACAAAGATTGCCGACCCTGTTCGACCGTGCCCAGAATTTACACGCACCACGTGACCGATAATCTTTGTGCCTTTGGGGAAAATCGTGCACCGCTGATAGGAAACGTCCTCGGCGGCTTCCGCAATCACAGGATCGCCGGCCTTGGTCTTTCGGGTATCGAGCGCGGCGTCCAAAGAGGCATTAAACGCTGTTCCAACGCCCAATGGAAGAATCACCGGCGCAGGCGCCGAGCTGGCGTCCGCTTTGTTGGATCGTTGGAGCTCTGGAGGGGTCTGTGCCGCAACTGTCGAAACCAGGAGCGCGCCTGCGAACAACATGCTTACCGCAAATTTGATCATTAACGCGTCCTCCCTTGTCCGGGAAAACCGCTAGACCGGGGAACCGCAAAAAATCAGACACCACTGCGGTGAAGCCAAGGATAGCACACGATAGGCCAAATGATAAGAGCACTGTTTTGTTGCAGTTATAAGATTCTTGAGCAGGCAGTCTTAGTTCAAAATGGCGTCCCGGTACTGCGAAAATACGCGCCGGGGCTAACAATGCTGAGTCGCGGGCTCGATGATCTCGGGTTGCTTAGATGACCCCCAGGGGCTTTCCTACCGCCGCCAGAATATCCGCAGCGCGCAATAGTTCATCTCGCTTGTGCGTGGCACTTACGATGGCCCGCAGCCTGGCCTTGCCCTCCGCTACCGTCGGGAACCCTACTGCCGGGGCAAAAACTCCGGCCTCGAACAACTGTTTGGAGAATTCGAAGGCCTTCGCGGCATCGCCCACGTGGATAGGAATAATCGGGGTCTCGCTTGCCTTGAATTGGAAGCCGCGCTTCTTGAGCTCGCGCTTGAAAAATTTGGTATTGGCCCACAGCTTCTTGACCAGGCGTTCGCCTTCGGGCGAGTCCAGCAGAGTGAAGGCCGCCTGGCAAGCGGCGGCCGTCGCCGGGGGATGGGAAGTTGAAAACAAGAAAGGACGTGCGCGGAGATAGAGAAAATCGATCAAGTCTCGCGATCCGCAGACGTAGCCGCCCATCGCTCCAATGGCTTTACTCAGCGTCCCGACTTGAATGTGTACCCGGCCGTGGCAATTTAAGTGGTCGACGGTGCCGCGTCCTCCGCGCCCCAACACGCCCGAGGAGTGTGCATCGTCCACCATCATGATGCAGTTATATTTTTCCGCCAGATCGCACAGCTGCGGCAGCGGTGCGATGTCGCCATCCATCGAAAACACGCCATCCGTGATGATCAGCTTGTGCCCGTTCCAAGCAGCGGTCTCTTGCAAAATCCGTTCGCAGTCTGCCACATCCTTGTGTCTGAAAACTTTGACCGTGGCTTTTGAAAGCCGCGCGCCGTCGATGATCGAAGCATGATTCAATTCGTCCGAAACGATCAAATCCTCCTTGCCGAGGATCGCCGAAACCGTGCCCGCATTCGCCGTAAATCCCGACTGAAACACCACGCAAGCTTCGACATTCTTGAACCGCGCGATCTGCTCCTCCAACTCCATGTGCAATTTCATCGTCCCGGCAATGGCCCGTACCGCGCCGGCCCCGGCTCCATATTTTCGAATCGCCTCAATCTCCGCCTTTCGCAATGCCTTATGCGTAGTCAGCCCCAAATAATTGTTCGAAGCCAGATTGATCACTTCCTTGCCATCAAAGTTGGCAACGGGCTTCTGCTCGCCTTCTAACACGCGCAACTTTGGCGCAACGCCCTTAGCGCGCAACTCCCCCAACGCATCCGCCACAAACTGCAGGGGATTCTGTTTCGTCGTCTGCCTTCCCATTTCTGACATCCCATCGCTCCTAGCTGAATTCTTCTCCGCGTCCTCTGTGCTCCGACCTCTGTGTCCTCTGCGTTAAATCCTTTTCCTCGTTTTTCCCTCGTTTCTTCAAGAGCCCATTGCTCTTTTACGTCGTTATTTCACCCCATCCGGATACAACAAAATCTTCCCCGCCAATCCGCCCTGCAGCATCGCAAACGCACCTTCAAATTTTTCCAGCGATGCTTTTTCGCCAAACAAGGGATCCAGATTCAATCGCCTCGCCTTCAACAGCGCGGTCATCTGCACCCAGGTCCCATACATCCGCCGTCCGTAAATCCCCTGTACGGTAGCCCCTTTGAAAATTACGTCATTCACTAAATCGAGTGGCACCGACTCCGTAGGAATTCCCAGCAACGAGGCTCTTCCCCCAGCCCGCAAAGCCTTGAACCCCTGTTGAATCGCCGTAGGATTCCCGGACATCTCCAGCAAAACGTCCACGCCAGTCCCATCCGTCTCGCTCAAAATCCGAGCGACAACATCCCCTTTCGCGGGGTTAATCACCACATCGGCGCCCATTTTCGTGGCCATCGCTCGTCGCTGCTCGTTGGTCTCGGTAGCAAAAACCGTCGAACTCCCGCAAGCCTTGGCCACCGCGATCGACATCAGCCCAATTGGCCCACAACCCGTCACCAAAGCCGTCATTCCGGCGATGGGCCCAGCCAACACTGTATGCACTGCATTTCCCAGCGGATCCAGGATCGCCCCATAATGTTCCGGAATACTCGGATCCAGCTTGATGATGTTCGAAGCCGGTATCTTCACAAATTCCGCGAACGCCCCATCCTGATCGATCCCGATAATCTTCAAATTCTGGCAAACGTGGGCTTCGCCCACTTGGCATTGCCGGCAATGCCCGCAATTGACGTGCATCTCCGCGCTGACAAAGTCTCCTGCTCGCACTGCCGTAACTTCGTCACCAACCTGCTCTACAGCACCGCAAAATTCGTGGCCCAGCGTCACCGGCGGCTTAATACGCCCCTGCGACCACCGATCCCAACCGTAGATGTGTAGATCGGTCCCACAAATCGAAGCAGTCCGCACCCGCACCAACACGTCGGTCGGCCCCACGGCGGGGACCGCAGCGGTCTCAAAGGAAAGCCCTCGCGCCGGCTGCATCTTGCGCAAAGCTTTCATCGTAGTCGTCATCGTGGAAGTTAAAGTCCCCGGTAAACCACAATCCAAACCGCGCGGACCTCAATCGTAACACACAGCGTCCGGCAGGGGCGGGGCTTGCCCCCCGCGTAAAGTTCAGGCGCGATTTGTACGCATATTTCGGCTACTCACCCACGAAATCTCCTTAGCGACCAGACCTCCACGCCCCTTCCGTCGTCAATTAACCGGGAACCTCCAGCTTCTTGTCTTCGTAAAGGTCTTCGAGGGCTATTTATGCAAAATTTACTCGCTAACATCCGCTACGCCGCCCGGCAATTTCGCCAAGCTCCCATCTTCACCGCCGCGGCCATCCTCACCCTCGCCCTCGGCATCGGCGGCACCACCGCCATCTTCTCTTTGATCCACGCGGTCATGCTCCGCTCGCTCCCGGTCTCCGATCCCGCCCGCCTCTATCGCATCGGCGAAGGCGACGACTGCTGCGTCGAAGGCGGCCCGCAAGATCGCTGGGGCATGTATTCTTACGCCCTCTTCGAACGGCTGAAATCTCAAACGCCCGAATTCGAAGAAGTCACAGCCTTTCAAGCCGGCCGTTGGCGCGCCAGTGTTCGCCGCGAAGGTGTCGAGTCTGTACCCCGTGCTCTCCGCTCCGAATACGTAACCGGAAACTATTTCTCCACGCTCGGCGTGGGCGCCTTCGGTGGCCGCGTCCTTACTCCCGGCGACGACACTCCCTCTTCTCCTCCGGCCGCCGTCCTAAGCCATCGCGCCTGGCAGACCATCTACGCATCCGACACGTCCGTCATCGGCGCGACCTTCGTCGTCGAGGGCCATCCCTTCACGATCGTCGGCGTCGCTCCTCCAGGGTTTTTCGGCGAAACTCTCGAAAGCGATCCTCCCGACATCTGGCTTCCGCTCCAACAGGAAGCCATGATCAGCGGCGAAACTTCGCTCCTGCATCAATCCATTTCCGCGTGGCTACGCATCATCGGCCGGTTGAAACCCGGCGCCAACACTGCCGAAATGTCTCCCCGCCTTACCGGCGTGCTCCGCCAATGGATGCAGTATGACTCCGGCTATCCCGCGAACTGGATGCCCGACGTCATCCGCACACTTCCCAAGCAGATCGTCACCGTCGTCCCTGCGGGCGCAGGCGTTGCCGTCATGAAAGAAGAATACGGCCGGAGTCTTCAGATTCTGCTCTCCGTCTGCGGCATCGTGCTGCTGATTGCCTGCGCCAATGTCGCCAACCTTTTGCTCGCTCGCGGTGTCGCTCGTCGCGGGCAGACCGCCGTCCGCTTGGCCATCGGCGCTACGCCGCGCCAGATTGTTTCGCAGGCTCTCACAGAAAGTGTCCTGCTCTCCATCGCTGGCGGCGTCGCCGGTCTAGCAATCGCCATGGGAGCCGCGCGCCTTCTACTCGCCCTCGCCTTCCACAATTCGCATTTTCTCCCCATCAGTACTGCACCCTCTCTCGTCGTCCTGGGCTTCGCCTTCGTTCTCGCTCTCCTCACCGGAATCATTTTCGGCGCCGCTCCTGCCTGGTTCGCCACGCGCACCGATCCTGCCGACGCGCTCCGCGGCTCCGGCCGCGGCAACACCGATCGCTCTTCCTTCGCCCGCAAAGCCCTTCTCGTCGTTCAGGCCACCCTCTCGGTCGTCCTCGTCGCTGGCGCAACCATGCTCGGCCGTAGCCTCAACAAACTCGAAAACCAAAATTTCGGTTTCCAGGTCCAAGGCCGCGTTCTCGTCGAGCTCCACAACCCGCATGCCGACAACACCCTGCCCAAGTTGCAGGCTCTCTATCGCCAGATGGAAGATGCGCTCAGTCGTTTGCCCGGCGTCCAGAGCGCCAATCTCGCGATGTACAACCCCCTCACCGACAATTGGGGCGAGCTCATCATGGTCGCTGGTCATCCTCCCGCTAAGCTCAACGGAGAATCCGGCGCCTCGTGGGATCGCGTCAGCGCGAACTATCTTCAAAATTTTGGCATTCCCGTTTTGCGCGGCCGCCACTTCACTGCCGCCGATAACGAGACTACCGCGCCGGTCGCCGTCGTCAACCAGGCCTTCGTCAAACGTTTTTTCAAGAGCGACGAAGATCCCATCGATCAACACTTCGGCTTGGATGTTCCCGAACTCGAGGGAACCTTTCGAATTGTCGGCGTTGTAGGTGATGCAAAATTCGCCGGCTGGGGACTTGAGCGTGCTGCGCGTCCCATGTTCTATGTCCCGCTCGCCCAAGTGGTGAACTACGACAACCAGCTCATGAAAGCTCTCGAGTTCCGTTCCCACTTCATCGGCGGCATCATGCTCGTCACCAACACGCCCACAGGCGTGCTTGAGCCCCTGCTCACCCGAACGCTCGCCGAGCTCGATCCCAATCTGACCATCACCAGCGTTCGAACCATGCAACAGCAAGTCGAGCTTACGTTTGATCAGGAGCGTGCCACCGCCAGCCTCGCCGGCCTCTTCGGCATCGTCGCGTTGATCCTCGCCGCTATCGGCCTCTACGGCGTCACAGCCTACTCCGTCGCGCAGCGTACCAACGAAATCGGCATCCGCATGGTTCTCGGCGCCGATCGCACAAGAGTTGTGCAAATGGTCCTACATGGCGCCTTCAGGCGAGTCTTGATCGGTTTGATCTTGGGACTCCCATTAGCAGTAGGCGCCGGCCGCCTGATCTCCGCTCAACTCTACGGAGTATCCTCCTGGGACCCGTTGGCCTTAACGATCGCCGCCAGCGCCCTGGCGCTGTGCTCGTTCTTCGCCGCCATAATCCCAGCAAACCGTGCCGCCTCCATCCAACCAATGAACGCGCTGCGGATCGAGTAACTCCTTCTTTCGGTTTCCGAATTCGAACAGTCTTTCTCCGCAAAGCGCCCCTCAGCGTCTCTGCGTTATCCTTTTCTCTCGACCACAACCTCCGGATGAGAGCCATAGTGTAGGGGTGGTCTTCGGACTAGCGATTCGCTCGCCGACCAAGTCTAAGGAACCTTCGCCACCACCTCAGTGGAATCCTTACTTTCGTTCCCCTCTGCATCGACAGCCCGGGTCACGTAGTAATAAGTCTTCCCGCTCTCGACCGCCTCGTCCCTGTAGCTAAGCCCATCCCGGACCAGCGCCGCATTGATCTTCACGTACTCCCGGCCTTTCACCGTGCTTCGATAAACGTTGTAGCCGGAAACCGGCGAGGTGCTGGCCTTCCACGTGAGCGTCACCGAATGCTTATTCTGCCCTGCGCCCCCGGCAGCCGACGTCGTCCCGTTGGTCGCGCTGAACCATGTGCCCCACAGCAAGCAAACGGCAACCACCACAATCCCGGTGCACACTTTTTGCCACATCAAAATTCGCCGGTGCCGGCTCACCAAGACCTGACACACAATCAGTACCACGCAAACAATACCGCCAAGCGAAAATAGAACGAACCACAAGGGAGTAAGAGACTCAGGCACCAGCGTGGGCAAGCTGGGAAACCTGGCCCTCAGCCACCCATCGAGCCAAAGATTTTCCACGAGGTACGACGCCAACAGAAACGCCAACAACCACGTGATCAGTTGGACTCTGGACTTCATCCCCACCCAAGGCGCCGCAACCGTGCCGTCGGCGAGGCGCAACGCCCACCACTCTAAAGCAAATCCTTCACCGTGGCACAGCCATTCCTGTTGATTCCTGGTTTCGAAGCGACTGTATCCTCGTCGTCGCCCGCGTCATACGAGCGGCCATTTCAATGACCTTTTTAAGCAGGTGCACCACGCTTACCCGCCCTCCATCTCCGCCAACCGCCTCCTCAAAAACTTTCGCTCGATATCATTCGTGGCCAACGCCAACGCTTGCCGATAAGCCTCGGCCGCTTCGCGCATTTTGCCCAGCCGCCGCAACAAATCCGCACGCGCTGCCGGCAACAAATGAAATTCCCGCAGGTCTCCGTGCCCTTGCAGTTCGTCCAGCAGCGCGAGTCCCTCTTCCAGCGATCCGCTCATCGCGACAGCCACGGCCCGGTTCACTTCAATCACCGGCGAAGGGTCGATACGCGCCAAAACGCCGTACAACCCCGCGATTTGCCGCCAATCAGTATCCTGCGCCGTCTTCGCGTTCGCATGGAGCGCCGCGATCGATGCCTGGACAGCGTACGCTCCAACGGCCCCGCTCCGCAGCGCCGACTCCACCAAACCCGTCCCTTCGCGAATTTGTTCCGACCGCCACAAGCCGCGATCCTGCTCCTCCAGCAAAATCAATTCACCGTCTGCACTCAACCGCGCGTCGCTTCGCGAATCGTGCAGCAACATCAATCCCAAAAGCGCCCGAGCCTCACCCTGCCGTGGCAGCAACTGGCACAGAACGCGCCCCAGCCGGATCGCTTCGGCGCACAGTTCCCGCCGGATCAGCGCATCTCCACTGCTCGCCAGATATCCTTCGTTGAAAATCAGGTAAATGACCAGCAAGACAGCATCAAGCCGGTCCCGCAGGTCTTCCTGCGTGGGCACGCGATACGGAATACCCGCGTCGCGAATCTTGCTCTTTGCCCGGACCAGCCGCTGCGCCATGGTCGCGAGCGGTACCAGGAACGCTCTGGAGATTTCCTCGGTCGTTACGCCGCAGACCGTCCGCAGCGTCAAAGCCACTTGCGCTTCAATCGGTAGAGCCGGATGGCAACACGTGAAGATCAATCGTAGCCGGTCGTCGGAAACCATATCGTCTTCATCGTTTTCTGCCTGGTTTTCCGGCTGCACCGCGGATTGCGCCGAACGCAAAATCTCGTCCGCTTTCGTTTCGAATCGCCGCTCGCGTCGCAACCGGTCAATAGCCTTGTGCCGCGCCGTGCTGATCAGCCAAGCTCGGGGATTGGTGGGAGTGCCCTCTACCGGCCATTTCTGCAATGCTGTGGCGTACGCTTCCTGCAACATCTCCTCGGCCAAATCAAAATCACCCAGGAACCCGATCAGCGTTGCCAGAATACGCCCAGAGTCGTCCCGGTGCAGTTTTTCAAGATCCATGAATCCGACAATGCGTGAATCCGACCGCTGCATCCATATCGTAGATCGATAATCCGGCACAAAGTTGTAGGGGCGCAGCACTGCTGCGCCCCAAACGCCCAGACGTCGTCAATCTCGCCTGGTTTTTCTCATTCCAGCCTTCACTACCCTTTCGCCGCCGCCTCGCGTACCACGATCGGCCGAACCTCGATGGATCCAACCTTCGCCGAAGGTATCTTCGCCGCAATCGCGATAGCCTCATCCAGGTCATTCGCATTGATCAAGTAGAAGCCACCCAATTGCTCTTTGGTTTCCGCAAATGGACCGTCGGTTGCCACCCGCTTCCCATCCCGCACCCGCACTGTCGTAGCCGTCGCTACGGGTTTCAGCTGGTGTGAGGCGATGTGCTTCCCATTCGCCTTGAGCTCATTCGTGAACCGGCCATACTCCTCGTACATCTTGGCCTGATCCGCCGGACTCATCTTTTCCAAAGTCGACTCGGAATCGTAAATCAACATTAGATATTGCATGTTCGTCTTGCCTCCTGCCAGATAGTCGAACGACTTTCCCGGAATCGACAAGGTAGCACAAGAATTTTCTGCGGTTCTGAATTCTCGTGGATCATGGCGAACAAATTCAGGCGGAATACTGCTCTTCCGAACGCCCGTAGTCGTGGCCTGTCGGATTCTCTTCAGCCATGTAAGCTTCTTTCTATCAGGCACTTGCAAGTTTTAGACCTGTTGTCCCCGGAGGGGATTGTGGCAAGCGGGGTGGACCTTCAATGTCGGCCCATCCGCTAGCCCATTCCGTTGACCCCGCTGAGGAAGCCACCGAGGTGCCCCGTCAATGCAACAATGCCGATCGCCACGAATTCCATCGCCAATCGATAGCTGGGCAGCGGTTTCGCGTTCTTGCGTGCGCGGGAATGCGTCCACCACACGAGCCAGATCATTGCGGTGGAGAGCGAGGCGAAGATTAAATGGAGCAGCAAGATGCCCTTGAGTTTCTGGCCCTCGAGCTGGAACTGCCAGGCTAAAAGGCCGGTCGCCAGAACTGGAACGGTGGATAACGCCGCGCCTAGCAGGTTGTAATAGGCGGCTTCGGCTAGACCACGGCGTTTGGTCCACTCCGCCAGATAGTCGAAAGCGGCGCCAGTGATGAACAGCGCAATCGGAAAATGGATCAGCACGACGTGTTGCGCATGTTTCGCCAGCAGCGCGGCTTTTGGATCGAAAGGGTTCAGCATGGCCGGCGCTCACTGCACGATGACTTTGCCGGTCATTTTCGGGTGCACCGAGCAAAAGTAGGGATACGTTCCCGGCCTGCTGAACGTGTAAGAAAACTGCTCCTCGGTATCCAGCACCTTGGACTTGAACACCTTGTCGTCGCTGACCACGGTGTGGGGAATGTCGTCGCGATTGGTCCAGGTGACGGTAGTCCCCACCGGGACGGTGATCGCTGCCGGCCCGAAGCTGAAGTTATCGATTTTCACCTCGATGGCCGGGGGCGCTTGTTGTGCGTTCACAGTGGAACCTTTCCCGCCTGCAAACAGAATCGCCGCGAACAGAATAGAAACTGCCAGACTCGCAATACACACACGCATCCTCATGACTTTTTTCCTCTCTAAATTTCGCTATTGGACTAGTTGATGGATCTACTGCAATTTATCCGAGCTTGGAATCAACGACTGCCAGCGCGCCGTGACCCTCCACGTAATTTACGTTGGTAATGCCAAGGTAACTGCGCAGCTGATCGGTCGGGACGGTCATCGGACCCGGCGAGGGCGCTTTGCCCGGCTCCGGCTGCGGGAACGCCGTCGATGCCGCGGTGTGAAATGTTACGTTTCCTTCGACTTTTTGCATGGTTTGATGGATGTGGCCGTTCAGCACCGTGACCGAGCCGAACTTTTTCAGATAGCCCAGCGCTTGGGCGCTGTCCTCGGTTCCCCAGCCCCACTCGGGATAGACCGTCCACAACGGGATGTGCGCGAATACTACGATCGGCGTGCTGGACTTCAAATGTTTTACGTCGTCTTCCAGCCATTCGAGCTGATCGTGGCCCAGCGACCCAAGTCCCCCCGCTTTCAGATTCATCACGTTCACCAGGCCGACGAAGTGCACGCCTTTTTGGTCGAAGCTGTACCAGCCCGCGCCCTTCGAATTTTTTGCGTAGCGTTCCCGGAATTGTTTGCCGTCGTCATCCAGGACGTCGTGCTCGCCTGGCACGAAGAAGGTTTGCTTCCCAGTGCTCTTCAGGATTTGATCGACGTTATCAAACTGCTCGGCGCGCGAGAGATGGCTGATATCGCCGGTGTGTAGCAGGAATTCCGGAGGCGTGGCGAGGCCATTGATCTTATCCACTGCCGCTTGCAGCGTTCCCGCCACGTCCGTGTTGGCGGGTTTGTTGAAGCCCATGTGGCTGTCGCTGATTTGCACGAAACTCAGCTCGCCCTTGGCGACGGCGGGGCCCGGATCACCCGGACGATTCAGCGCGAAGGATTTCAGCACGCCGCCCTGCATCAGGCAGAGGGTTCCAGTGCCCGCCCATGCCATGCACTTCAGGAATCCGCGCCGGTCGATTCCGTCGTGGTTGTGATCGTAGAGAATTTCGTCTTTCGTTTTGCCGGCCATATTTCCTCCATCACATCCCGCGTGTCGCAGTTTGCCTGTGCAGCGATCTTCAAGAACGGAGCAGCGCGAGTTGCATTGGTTCGGGGTGCCCGCGCCGCTCCGGGACGTGTTTCGCTCATCCAGACCACGAAGGCGGGCCGCTTATTCCCCTTTTCTCGAAGATTTTTATTCCGTGGGGAAATACGGAATTAGGGAATAAAATTTGGCCCGGGGCGGTCTACAGCATGGGTGCAGGTGTCGAAGGGAAAGACTTGGACGTGTTGGATCCTCAGGAGCGTGCGCGCTTCGAGCAACTGGTGCTGCCGCATTTGGACGCCGCGTTCAACCTGGCGCGCTGGATCCTGCGCGGGCGCAACGATGCCGAAGACGTGGCGCAGGAAGCGATGTTGCGCGCCTTTCGCTTCTTTCGCGGCTTTCACGGCGGCGATGTCCGCGCCTGGCTCCTGCAGATCGTACGCAATAGCTGCTATACGTGGCTGGAGAAGAACCGCCCCATGGAATTGACTACCGAATTCGACGAAGAACTCTACCCGCAGCCGGGCGTCACTCCCGAATCACTGGCCATCGCCGGCGACAATCGTGAGCGGCTCACTCGTGCTCTTGAGGCTTTGCCCCCGCGTTTCCGAGAAGTCCTCGTCCTCCGCGAGCTCGAAGGCTGCTCGTACAAAGAGATCGCAGCGATCACTTCGATGCCGATCGGCACGGTGATGTCCGCGCTCGCACGGGCGCGACACCGCCTCGAACGCGCGTTAGCGCCGGCCAATGCAATGCGCAGCCGGGAGGCCAGCCGTGAGCTGTGAACTGACTCAGTCCGTCCTCCACGGCTATATCGACGGCGAACTGGACGCCGCTCGCGCCGCTGATTTCGAACGCCACCTGATTTCGTGTCCCCAGTGCACTTCCGCTTTGGAAGCCCAGGAGGCTTTGCATTCCTCGATCCAGCAAGCCGCGCTTTATGAACGCGCGCCCGCTCCGCTTCGCAGTAAGCTTAGAGACCAGTTCTATCCTCCTGCGCCAGTTTCCGTTGTGCCCGTCAGAGTCGGATTGCGTTCGTCAAACTGGCGATGGCTCGCCACTGCAGCAATATTTCTTCTTGCGGCGATTCTTGGCTGGCGCCTGATTCCCAGCCTCGGCAGAAATCGTGGCGAAACCGAACTAGCGTCCGCCATTGTCGACGCTCACCTTCGCTCTCTGCAGCCGGGCCATCTCGTTGATGTCGTCTCCACGGATCAGCACACGGTAAAGCCGTGGTTCGATGGGAAAGTCGATTTCGCTCCACCCGTGCGTGATCTCGCCGCCGACGGGTTTCCGTTGCAAGGCGGCCGCCTCGATGTTGTTAAGGGCCATCAGGTCGCAGTGCTCGTCTACGGGCGCCGCAAGCACGTCATCAACGTGTTCATCTGGCCTGCCACGGAGCCGGATACCAGACTCCGATCCGGTTCTCAGCTTGGCTACAATTGGGTCGACTGGCGCAAGGGTGGGATGGAGATATGCGCCGTTTCCGACGTCAGCTCGTCGGATCTCGACGCACTCCGCAAACTATTTGGGGAATGAACGCTATCGCATCTAGTTGTTCTGCTCGTATGTTCGAGTCGCTGTGTAGGCCTTGGGAATTTCTTTCGCGTAGATGGTGTGCAGCGTCAGAGTCTTGGTCTTGCCCGACCGCACCGACACATTCTCCCACGCGCTGGACACTCCCTTACCAGATGCCTTCAAGGCATAGTTATCCGAACGAAGTTTCGAAATTGTGAAGCGGCCCCTGGCGTCCGCGTGGGCCACGTGCGGCGCACTCCCACCACCCGATTGGTACGTAACGATCGCGTGCGGCACCGGCTTGTCGTCGGGTCCAATCACAACGCCGGTCACGACTCCAGACCCACTGCTTTGCGGATAGGCGATTGCCTGTCGCGCGGCAGCCATCGCAAACAAGAACATCACACTCGAAATCAGTACGCGTCTCATGATTTGACTCGTTTCTACTCGGCCGCGTTCTTACTCGATATCTTGGCGGCGTTTCGCGAGAAAGAACAGGCTCCTCGAAGATTGCTTCACCCAACTCAACTGCTTCCAGTGTAAGTCCGCAGCGGCGGCGGCAAGACGTGCCATGCTCCAATTGTGCCTTGCTTCAACCTGCCTGATGGTACAGGTCGCCGTCCGCGGAATTCTCGATCCGGATTCGCTACCGCCGATCCAACTACCCGGTATCGGGCGAAAGTCCCACCGCGGCGGGCGGTTCGTCAAGTATCTGCCGTACCAAGCGCGCAAGGGTCGTAGGGCTGTACGGTTTCTGAAGATAACGACATCTCGCGCCTTTCGGAATCACTTCGGATTCGGCGGAATAGCCGCTCGTAAACAGAACCCGGAGTTCTGCAAAACGCGCTGCAAGTTTGGTCGCGGCCCCCGGTCCCCCGAGTTTCGGCATGATGACGTCGAGAATCGCCAGCGCAGGCTGCTCGTGCTCGCAAAGACGCAAAGCTTCCTCGCCGTCGTTGGCCGACAGCACTCGGTAGCCCAGTCCAACCAGCGTCTGACGAGACATCTCGCGCACCGAATCATGATCCTCGGCAAGAAGCACCGTCTCCGTACCGCGCATTTCCGCCATCGATGGCGTGGGCGCCTTGCCGACCGCCCCTTCCGCTAGCCCGCCTTCCATCACCGGCAGGTACACCCGAAACAAGCTTCCGTGCGCCGGTTCGCTATACACATGAATGAAGCCACCGTGCTGCTTCACGATTCCGTACGCCGTCGCCAAGCCCATGCCAGTGCCCTTACCGCGCTCTTTCGTGGTAAAAAACGGCTCGAAGATTCGCTCGCGAGTCTCCACATCCATCCCTATCCCGGTGTCCGCGACAGACATTACGGCATAGCGGCCCGGTCTCACGTAGGGATAGAAGCGGCAATAGGCATCGTCCAGTTCCACCATCTCCGTTTCCATGACCAGGCGCCCGCCTTCCGGCATCGCGTCGCGCGCATTAATACACAGGTTCATCAATACCTGTTCAATCTGGGTTGGGTCGGCTTTGACGGAATCGAGGGGCGACGTCAGAAACTTCAGCTCGATATGCTTTCCGATAATTTTGTCGAGCAGGCTGTGCAGTCTGCCGGCCACGCTGTTCAGATCGACCGCTCGCGGCTGGAGCACCTGCTGCCGCGCGAAGGTCAGCAACTCGCGGGTTAAGGCTGCGGCACGATCCGCCTGTTCGCGAATGCGGCTGAAGCGGTCCGCGATCGCCGGATTGTCGCGGCATTGGTCAAAACCGAGCTCAGCCCATCCCAGAATCGCACCGACGACATTGTTAAAATCGTGGGCGACGCCTCCCGCTAGCTGTCCAACCGCTTCGAATTTTTGTGCCTGGCGCAACTGCCGTTCCATCGCTCGCAGGTCGGTCACGTCTTCGACGATCACTTCGAACTCGTCGAAGCTATCCGCAATGGACAAGCGCCGCGCGTGCAGGCGCACCATCACGATCCCTCCGTCGGCCCGCCGCCACTCCGCTTCCGCTCCGTGAGTCTGGCCATGCTCGCGACACGTGGCCATCAGCCGCGCGTGTTGCTCCGGGAAGCGAAACAGGTCCCGGGCGAAGTTGATGGTCTGCAGCCGGATGGAGTGCGAGCAACCGAGTATGCGAAGCAGGGCAGGATTCGCGTCCATAAACTCACCGTCCGCGGACACCCGGGAGATGCCGTAGGCCGCGTGCTCCACGAGGTCCCGGTTGCGCGCTTCCGAGACACGCAGCGCGTCGTGCGCCTGCGCATTTTCGTCCCGCAAACTCTTTTCAGCCATGGCCCGCGTCAGCGCGATCGGCAAGCGCGAAAGGTGGTTCTTCAGAATATAGTCGCTAGCGCCTTGCTTGATGCATTCGACCGCCGCCTCTTCACCAACCGTTCCGCTTACCAGCAGAAACGGTATGTCTTTGCCGGTGCGTCTCAGTTCCACGAGCGCATCGAGCCCACTCCAGCTCGGGAGCCTGTAGTCAGCCAGCACCGCGTCGAAGTCTTTTTCCGCAAGTGCCGCACGAAAATCCTCTCGCGTTTCCACCAGCGTGTGTTCCACAAGAAAACCGGATTCCCGCAGTTCGAATAACATCGACTCGATGTCGCTACCAGAATGTTCGACAATCAGCGCCCGGAACGGCGCTGCGATCTTGGAAGTCGAAGTGGCTTCAAGTGTCCCGGCCTTCATCTGGCGGCACCCACTGCTTGGAGATCGGCGAGCCCGCGCGTCGGCATGTCACAGCCGCCGCTCGCTGGCCGGAATTCTTGCCCGCACTTCAATGTGCGATTCATGGCCTTCAACCGCGCACAGCACTTTGCAGAACGAGCGCCCGCGGTACTTCTTCTGGAACCACATTCCGCAGGTGCGATTCTACCGAATCCAGAAACTGACTGAAGGTCCTTCCATCCTTGGCGGCCCAGGCCCCTAGGCTCAGCTTTAAATCGATCGGGCCCCATGGCGAACGCGTCTCGTTGTGCACCGCGATATGCTGTTCCAGCCGCTGGAGCATCACCGGCGCGCTGGGCGCTATTGCGTCGACTGCCAGCAGCGCAAATTGGGCGGGTCCCAGCCGCGCGACAATATCGCTCCGGCGGCAGCTGGCCACCAGAATCTGTGCGACATCCCGCAACGCCCGGTCCGCCGCACCCGGCCCGAACCCCTCTCGCAACGTTTCCAAATTCTCGAAGAGCGCGCAAATCATCACCAGCTCACCGCCAGTGCGCTGCGCTTCTTCCCGGCAACGCGTCCCAAGCGTCAGCAGTCCTTCGCGGGTGTACAGACCCGTCATGGGATCGCGGAGCAAATCCGCCAAGCCTTCGAACGTGTTCCGTTCCAGCGCCGTCCGCAGCACTCGGCCCAGCGTCCGCGCATCTAGGAATCCTTTCAAAACATAGTCCATCGCGCCTTCGCTAAGGCTCTGCGCCGCGAACTGCTTCTGTGTGGGATCGGCAAGAACCACAAGCGGGATGCCTGGTGCGGAACGATGCACCAGATGTACGGCATCGAGGGGATCCCGAAGACTAAGCTGCAAATCGAGAATGATAAGTTCCGGGTCAACCATCTTAACGGTAGGAATCAACGTCGCCATCGTCGATACCACCGTTAAATCCAGCCCTCCCGCGGTATCTGGAAACAACAGCCGAAGGATATCCACAATCTCGCTGGCGTCGTCTTCCGCAAGCAGGATTCGAACTTTCTTTTGGGTCATGGCGGAGCCTCATTTCCCAAGAGTGTCGGAATGGAATGGCGCTTGACTCAGCAACAGGCAGCTTCAATCGAGCCCGCTGTTACTGCCTAGCGCGCGCTACACGACTAGAGAGGACAGTCATTCACACAAAGGATAAACCGCAAGGAAGGGGGTGCGTTCATTGTCGCGCATTGACGAAGATAGTCAAGAGTACTCCGCGCGTTGGTTCCGGATGCGCTACGTCCTTGTGACAGATCGCCGGGCGTTGCGGCGGCCAAGCAGCATAGCGATGCATCCGGAAATCAATCCGCCGGCGATGATGACGCCCTCCCATACCAATCCCGCCGCAAGCACCAAGTGGCTGGCCGCGCCAAACGGCGCCAGCAGCGCCACCAGCGCCGCTTCGCGCACCCCGATTCCTCCCTGCGTCAACGGAAGGATCGCCGCGAGTTTCGCCAAGGGCCACGCGAATAGCCAAATCCGCAGCCGCAACGTCAGTCCGCAAGAAACCGCAAGCCGCGCCGTCAGGATCAAAAACGTCGCCTGGATGAAAGTCCCAGCGAGCCACCCGAGCAGCAATACATGAGGCTGGCGCGAAACGCTGCGAAGCGCGTGCCGGAGTCGCGCCAGTCGCCGCCGAAAGCGAATCGACCGGCCACCCAACAACATGCGATGCAGCAAAATCGTCATAGCCACCAGCACAACGACGCCGGCAACAAATACGAGCAACGCCTTGCGCGCTGACTCCTGCAGGTTCTCCGGCATCGAGCCAGGCAGCAGCCCAATTCCCAGCAGCACCAGTCCCGCCTGCGCCGTCACGTCCAGAAATCGGTCCACCGCGTTGCCTGCCAGTACCGCCGCCGGACGCGGGCTGCGTCGCAGTCCGACCGCCAGCCGAATCACATCGCCGCCAACAATCGACGGTAGAAACAATGTCCCGAACAGTCCTCCCAGATAACATTGCGCGCTCGTCGCGAAATCCAGTTCCGCTCCCGCTGCATTCACCACCATCCGCCATTTCGCGATGCCCAAAGTGTGCGCGAACAAATAGCCGAGCAGCACCGCCACAAAGAGCCACGCGGGAATCTGCGCCATCGCCGCGCGCACCGTCGCGAGCGGAAGGAAATGCAGCATCACCGCGAGAACAGCCGCTCCTGCGACCCATCGCAATACAATGGGCAGCCAGCGGCGCGAACCCTGCTGGGGATGATGGGCGCCAATCATGGAGAGCCAATCATAAAGGCGAGGTTATCTCACAAAAACGAAGGCAGGATGCAAAAGGATAGGAACGATACTTCTTTCAAGCCCCGAAAATCTCGTCAATCTTCGCGGCCAACTCAAAATCCAGATTGCTGATCCCCTTGACGCTATGCGTATTTAAATCGATCACCACTTTGTTCCACACGTTAAACCACTCCGGGTGATGATTCATGGCTTCGGCAACCAGCGCGACCCGCGTCATGTTTCCAAATGCAGCCACGAAATCCTTGCACTCAAACGCGCGATGCAACTTTCCGTCCTTCAGGGTCCATCCCTTGGTATGAGCCAGTCGTTCATTCAATTCCGCATCGGTTAGCTTCTTGGCGGCAGGCATTTTATTTCTCCCAGAGGGAAGACTACATCAAAAAGCCATTATTCCGGCGCGCTGGCATCTCCAGGCGCGCAAATAAAATTCGCTGCATCATTCGAATCGCCACTGCCCTTGTACTTCGCAACCTGTGGATATGGGCACAGTGGCCGCGTCATCTTCACGTCTCCACTCGCACCGCGGTCTTCATATTTCGTCGCGATGATCGCAGACGGCGCCACGCCCTTCTCGACCCATTGTTCGACCGCGAGTTGCACGCTGTGTCCCGCGTCTCTCTCCATTGGCGAAGGTCCCGCTTGCCCAAAAGAATCGGGTCCCGGGCCTCCGTCGCAATGCTGCATCCCCGGCGCCATGTACAGCCGCGCAAACGCATCCACGCTATCGCGTCCCATCACGCCTACAACGCTGTGGTAGTAGTCGACCGAGTTCAGCGCGGAAATCGCCGGATCATCCCACCCGTGATACATAATCAGCTTCCCGCCCCGCGCCTTGAACGCCGCAAGATTCGCCTCCGTCGCGTTCAAAGTCTTCGCCATCTTCGCGTCCGCCGCCTTCACCGCCTCCCCAAGATCAGCCCCTTGATAACTCCAGTCCGCGCGGTCATAAATCATGTCCCTGTAAAATCCGCTGCCGAACGCGAACAGCAAACTCTTTCCTGGCGCGGTCCCGGTAATCCAGAGCGACCAGCCTCCAGCCCCGTCCTCCGCCCCAGGCAAGAGCCCCGGAAAAATTTTGCCGCCATGCGAGTCATGCGCGCCCTCGTACAATTTTTTCAGCGCGGTCACCTGCGGCGCCGTCAAGCACGTCTCCGAATCCCCTGTCTCGCAAAGAATCGCCGACGGATCGAAGCGGCACTTCCTCGGATCATTCAGAATTCCGTCGGTCACCCCATCCTGAGCATCGCACGCTTCATTCACCGCAATCGCGATCGCCTGCAATTTACTCGGAGGAATGTAGCTGGCTTCTTCCGACGTGGTAGCCTGCGCGTCCCACACCGCGCTGGTCAGCAGGTGCGTCCAGAAATTAGCTGGCGCTCCCGCTACGATGCCGTCATAGTCCGCCGGAAATCGCTGCGCCTCCATCAACGCCTGCCGCCCTCCATTCGAACAACTCGCAAAATACGAATGCTGCAGGCGATTCCCATAAAACGCTTTGATCACCGTCTTTGCGTTCTGCGTCATTTCATGAATTGCCCGGTATCCAAAGTCCGTGATTTTCTCTGGATGACCGAGCGCCCACCGCGCATCCGTCCCGGCCGCGGCATGGCCTGTGTCTGTCCCCGCGGTGGCATAACCCTCATGTATCGCCACGGCCAGCGCGTGATAATCGATCTCGCCCGCGAATCCCCCGTTCCCGCGCCCTTGAAATTTTCCATTCCACTCCCCGGTCGGCAGCCAAACCTCGATTTTGATGTCCGAATCCGCACTCGGGCGCGCCTCAATCGCCACTCGGCAAAACGGAGGCAGCGTCCGGTAGAGCGCCGTGTCGCTGGCCATCCACTGCGTTACCGCCGTCGTAGGAGTGAACGATCCGGCCACCGCCAGCTTCGCCAGCGTGATCTTCGCGTTGGGCAACGCCACTTGAGCCAGGCGCTCGCAAGATTGCCCGGCATCCGGCGGCTTTTTCTGCCCAAAACTCGCGTTCGACAGAAACGCCGCAATCACCGCCGCCACAAAAATCTTCTTGATCGCCAACTTTGCCTCCATCGCCAAATGCAATACCAACCTCGCTATCTCCAACAGTGCCCAACACGCCGAGGTCGCGTGTACTTCGCAATACGCGTGCACATACTAGCGGAATCACCAACCCAGTCCAACCCATTCGCCCAACCGCGGCCACCCACGCGCCTGCTGGTCTGCGCCGGCACAATCTCTCCGAACTCTGTGCTCTTAACTCTGTGACCTCGGTGTTAGTTCCTTTTTCTCGCCCCCATGGCCCACGTCTCTTTCTCCCCGAACCTCGAAACGCCAACGCTTTTCCGTTAATCCTGCGTTTAGCTTTGTCGCTGCATAACATAAAAGGATCGCCGCTCTCGTCAACGTGAAAGTCAGAAAAGAGAACACACCATGCGCAAATACGCAGCCCTGTTTACAGTGATCGCCGCCATCGCACTCGCGATCACCGCCGCCGTCGCTGCGCCCCCTCCCGGCACCTCCGGCTATCACGTCATCAAAACCGTCTCCGTCCCCGGCGATGACGGATGGGATTACGTTGCCGTCGACAGCGACGCCCGCCGCGTCTACATCTCCCACGGCACCCACGTCGTCGTCATGAACGCCGACACCTACGCCATTGAAGGCGACATCCCCGACACTCCAGGCGTCCACGGCATCGCCATCGTCCCCGACCTGGGTCGCGGTTTCATCAGCAGTGGCCGCGCCAACACCGCCACCATCTTCGATCTCAAAACGTTGAAAGTAATCAGCACGGTAAAAACCGATGCCAATCCCGACGCCATCGCCTACGACAGCGTCTCCAAACGCGTCTTCACCTTCAACGGCCGCGGAAAAAACGCCACCGCCATCAACGCCTCCGACGGCACCGTCGTTGGCACGCTAGCCCTGGGCGGCAAACCAGAATTCGCAGTCGCCGACGGCAAAGGCAGCATGTTCGCCAACAACGAAGACACCTCCGAAGTCATCGAGATCGACACCAGGAAACTAACCGAAACTCATCGTTGGCCGCTGGCCCCCTGCAAATCCCCCTCAGGTCTCGCCCTGGATGGCAAGAGCCGCCGCCTGTTTTCTGTGTGTGATGAAAAAGTGATGTCGGTCGTGGATGCCGACAGTGGCAAGGTTGTCGCCACGCCCAAAATCTGCGACGGTCCCGACGCCGCAGCCTTCGACCCAGCCACCAACTACGCCTTTGCTTCCTGCGGTGACGGCAATCTCACCGTCGTTCATGAAGACTCCGCCGATAAATTCTCCGTAATCGACAACGTTCCCACCAAGAAAAGCGCTCGCACCATGGGTCTCGACCTCAAGACTCACAACATTTTCCTACCCGCAGCCGATTTCGATCCCCCAGCCCCGGGCGAGCGCCGCGGCAAAATGAAGCCCGGCAGCTTCGTAATCCTCGTCGTAGCGAAATAGTGTCGCGGCCGCCGACCGTTTACCCTGAGCCGTGAAGGGGCGCGCGTTTTCCCGTGGATGCCGCACCCATCGGTTTTAAGGGTGCGGTTCTTGAACTTTCTTGCGGTTCGGGAGCCCTTGGGGGAGTGTGGGGAAATGAGGAAATGTGGGACAAATGTGGGGACGACAAATGTCAAATGTGCGGACGAGATGTGGGCACAGACGGGATGGTTTCTGGTATTAGTCACTTGCACTTAATCCCGCCAATTGCCATCCAGTCCCGAATTCTTACCGTTCCCTGAATAAGACTTAACCAATTCGATATCTCGTGCTATTCTTATGCATGTATATCGACGCAGACCACCGCCTGCTCGTTGTTCTCCCAGCAGACGTCGATCCTCGTGCGAAATTCAAGCGCTGCTGCCTAACTTCTAAGCTATTCAGAATCAACACTTCCAAAAGTGCATCAAAACAAACGACTTTAACTCTCATTAGAATCAACACTTGCGCAAGAAGGGGGGA
>Ga0137407_10000375_pt1 | contig 31582 bp, 30 predicted proteins | sample CZOMad2_2_16fung_FD_108410 | JGI IMG/M metagenome (GOLD analysis project Ga0137407, IMG submission 108410) | Vadose zone soil fungal communities from Angelo Coast Range Reserve, California, USA - CZOMad2_2_16fungal (Illumina Assembly) | ecosystem: Environmental > Terrestrial > Soil > Vadose... | reverse complement strand
TTGGCCGGGCGCGTCTCGTCGCCGAGCACGTACTGGATCGTGCCGATCACGCCGGTGGCGAGACCGCGCGCCCGCAGCAGCGCCTCGACCAGATACGAGGTCGTCGTCTTGCCGTTGGTCCCGGTGATGCCCACGAGCGCGAGCTGCCGCGACGGGTGGCCGTAGAACGCGCCGGCGAGCCGCGCGAGCGACACCCGCACCGACGGCACGAGCACCTGGGCCACCGGCAGATCGGCGACCGGCTCGCCCTCGGTGACGACGATCGACGCGCCCCGCCGGATCGCGTCCGGGATGAAGTGGCGGCCGTCCTGCTTGAAGCCGGGGACCGCGACGAAGCAGCCGCCCGGCTCGACACGCCGAGAATCGCCGGCGATGGACGACACCGAGCGCGGCGGGTCGCCGATCACGCGCTTCTCCGGGAGCGCCGCGAGCAGCTCGCTCATGGCTGCGCCCGCCATGTCACCTGGTACCCCCCGACGCGGTCAGCGTGAGGCGCGCGACGGCGCCCGGCTCGAGCGGGTCACCGGCCGCCGGCACCTGGCGGAAGACGCGCCCCTGCCCCGCGAGGCGCACGTCAACGCGGAGCGGCTCGAGCGCTTCGAGGGCCTGGCGCAAGGTCTTGCCGCCGAGGTCGGGCATGCGTCTCGTCCCGTCCGGCTGACTGGCCTCCGCCGTGCTCACGAGCCGCATGCGCGCAGGACTGACCGGCTCGACGGGGGGCCCGGTGACGATCTGGACCGGCTGGACGTCGCGCGGGGGAACCTCGAGGTAGCGAAGGATCTCCCGACCGATCGCGCCGAAGATCGGCGCCGCCGCCTCGCTACCCCACTTCTCGTTGCGGGGCTCGTCGAGCATCACCAGCATGGCGAAGCGCGGCTCGTCCGCCGGCGCGAACCCGACGAACGACAAGACGCCCGGCGCGTGAGAGTAGCGCCGGGTCGCCGGATCGAGCTTCTGGGCCGTGCCCGTCTTGCCGGCGACGGCGTACCCGGGGATCGCCGCGAAGCGTCCGGTGCCCGACTCGACCACGCTCGCGAGCAGATTCGAGAGCGTCCGCGCGGTGGCCGGGGAAACGACCTGACGCACCGCCTTGACGTCGAACCGGCGCGTCTCGCGGCCCTCGGGGTCGAACGTCGATTTGACGAGCCGGGGCTGCATCAAGGTGCCGCCGTTGGCGATGGCGCCGAACGCCGTGACCAGCTGGAGCGCGGTCACCGAGATTTCCTGGCCGATCGACATCGTCGGGAGCGACAGGAGCGACCAGCGCTGGGGGTCGCGCAGGAGCCCACGACTCTCGCCGGCGAGGCCCACGCCGGTCGGCGCGCCGAAGCCGAACGCCTTCATGTACCGGTAGTAGCGATCGCGGCCGAGCGACAACCCCACCTTGATCGACCCGACGTTCGAGGAGTTCTGCAGCACCTCGGCGAAGCTGAGCCAGCCGTACTTCTTCCAGTCGCGGATCGTCGTCCCGGCGAGCGTGATCGAGCCGTTCTCGGCGTAGATCCGGTCGTCGGGCCGCACGACGCCCTCCTCGAGCGCCGAGGCCGCCAGGATGGCTTTGAACGTGGAGCCAGGCTCGAAGGGGTCGGTCACCGCGCGGTTGCGCCACGAGTCCGACGACTGAACGTCGAGGAACGTGTTCGGGTTGAACGTCGGGCGCACCGCCATCGCGAGGATGTCGCCCGTACGCGGCTCCAGCACCACCGCGATCGCCGCCTTCGCGCGGGTCCGGCGGTAGGCCGCGTCGATTTCCCGCTCGGCGATGTACTGGATCGTGCGGTCGATCGTCAGCATCACGCCGTGACCGGGCTGGGGCTGCTGGAGCACGTGCTGCGCCGCGACCTCGCGGCCGAGCGCGTCGCGGCCGGCGATCGCCTTGCCCGGCACGCCGGCCAGATCCGCGTTGAAGGCACGCTCGATGCCCTCGAGCCCGCCCTCGGCCCCCTCGAAGCCGAGGACGTGCGCCGCCAGCTCGCGGTTGGGATAGAGCCGCAGCGGCTCCGGCAGAAAGCCGAGCCCCGGCTCGCGCAGCGCCCTCACGTGCTCGGCCACGGTGGGCGGCAGCTTGCGACGCAGCCAGACGAACGAACGGGTGCCCGTCAGCGCGGCGTGGACCTCGGACTCCGGCTGGCCCAGGATCGGCGCCAGCCGCGCGGCGACGCGCACCGGGTCGCCGACGCTGCGCGGCTGGACGAAGAGGGATTCCGTCGCGGTCGATGTCGCCAGGGACCCGCCCTGGCGGTCGACGATCGGGCCGCGCGGGGCGTAGAGGACGACCGTGCGGGAGTACTGGCGCTCGGCGATCTGGGCCAGCTCACCGTGCTTGACCACCATCAGCCAGCCGAGGCGCGCGGTCAGGCCGCCGAAGGCGAGGGCGAGGACCGCCGCCAGCAGCAGGACGCGCGTCCGGACAGCCGAATCCTTCACGGAGCGGGCGGCCTCGGGGCGCGCAGTGACGCCGCCCGACTCCGGTCGGCCGCGAAGCCGGTACCGCCGGCCACGTACTCCTTGGCCAGCCGGATCTGATCACGCCCCGCCGCGACGAGGCCGAGAGCCCGGGCCCGCGCCTCGATGCGGCTCGGCGAGCGAAGCGTCGCCACCTCGATCTCGAGCTGCCGGATCCGGTCTTCGGCGCGTCCGCGCTCGCTCCGCACGGCGTCGAACCGATAGGCGAGATGGACCTGCTCGACCCGGACGCCCACGACGGTGAGGGCGCCGGCCACGAGCAGCGCCGAAGTGGCGAAGGCCACGACGAGCGAGCGCCGTACGCGGGGATCCGGTTCGCGATGAAGCCGCTGGTCCTTCTTCATAAGAGCCGCTCCAGCACGCGCAGCTTCGCGCTCCTGGCGCGGGAATTCGCCCGCACCTCGTCGTCGCTGGGCTGACGCGGCGACGGCTCGAGCTCGGCGAACCCCGCCGGCTCAAGAGCTCGGAACGTCTGCTTCACGATGCGATCTTCGCCCGAATGAAACGAGATGACTCCCAGCCGGCCGCCGTCCGCCAGCAGGCCGGGCGCCTGGGCCAGCGCGTTTCGGAGCGCGCCGGGCTCGTCGTTGACCGCCATGCGCACCGCCTGGAACGTGCGTGTGGCGACGTGCAGGCGCCGGGGCCACGCCGCGCGAGGCACCGCGCCGCGGACGGCCGCCACCAGGTCGCCGGTGCGCGTCAGGGGGCGGCGGCGGACGATGGCCCGCGCGATCCGCCGCGAGTGCGGCTCCTCGCCGTATTCGAAGATGATGCGCGCCAGCTCCGGCTCCGGAAGCCGATTCAAGAGCGCGGCCGCGGTGTCGCCGCTCGAGGGATCCAGGCGCATGTCGAGGGGCTCGTCACCCTGAAACGAGAAGCCCCGATCCGACTGCTCGAGCTGCCACGAGGACACGCCAAGATCCAGGAGGATCGCGCGCGCGCGGCTGATCCCGTGCGCGGCGGCGGCGCCCTCGAGACGGCCGAAGCTCGAGTGCGCGAGGGCGACCCGATCGCCGAACGGGACCAGACGCTCGCGCGCCTGCGAGAGCGCCGCGGGATCCGCGTCGAGGCCGAGGAGGCGCACGGAATCGCCGCTGGCGCTCAAGATCGCCTCGGCGTGACCGCCCATGCCCACCGTCGCATCGATCACCCATCCCTCGTCGCGCGGTCGCAAGAGAAACACGACCTCGTCGACGAGCACCGGAACGTGAACCGCTACACTCCCAGGCCTGACAGCCTTTCGAACAACGACGGCAGCCGGTCGGCGCGCGTGCGCTCGTACTCTTCGAACCGGCCGCGATCCCACACTTCGAACTGGGGCAGTCCCCCGCCCACGAGCGTCACGTCCTTCGAGAGCCCTGCCTGCTCGCGCGCGTCCGGCGGGATGAGCACGCGTCCCGCCGCGTCGAGCGTCGCGTCCTTGGCGCGCGAGATGAAGAGTCGGCTCAGCTCGCGCACCTCGGGGTTGAAGATCGACTGCTCGCGCAATTTCGTTTCGATGCGCTGCCACTCCTCCAGCGGATGCACCTCGAGGCAGTAATCATTCGGGACGACAATCAGCGCCCCGTCGTACTGCGCGAGGGCGTCCCGGAATTTCGCCGGCACGCTCAGGCGCCCCTTCGGGTCGATCGTGTGCTGGTACCGTCCCCTAAACATATCCGGAATTCACCGATCTCTGTCTAAGCCTTCATCCCACTTTGCCCCACTTGAAAACCGAGATTAGCGTTACCTCAAACCTCGTGTCAAGGGCAAAAGTGACGATTTTGAGCGGAATTAGGACCCAGAGGGCGCTGACGACCGGTTGGGGATGGTACCCCACTTTTACACCCGGAGTGGTGGGTAGGCCGGGATGGGGCCCCTGGAAGCCGGCCGGAGATCCAGCCGGGGCCCGGATCGGGGGCTTGGAGGAGGCCCGCCAGGGGGGAGATCGTGGCCCGCGGCACCCCGGCTCGACGGCGATCCGGCGAATCAGCGTCGGAGATCGCGCGACGCCGCGGACAGCGCGCGGCGCCGCGCTCGATGTCACCGATAGATCACATCGAGGTCAGGGCGAGACCGAAATGCTCGCCCAGCGCCGGAGCAGCGCTCGCTCAGCGATTGCGCAGTCGCACGCGCGTCGCGAACCTCGTCACGACCGAGCGATCGGCCAGCTCCCACGCGGCCTCGGTGACCAGGGTGATCACGACGGTTCGGACCTCGTCGGGATTCTCGACGGCGTTGCCTGCGGCGTCGAGATATTCGAGCGCGAAGCTCCTGACGCCGTCGACGACCGGTTGAGCGCCGGCGCCGGCGTCGCGGCGGAGTGTCGCGCCGGTCAGGCGCCAGGTGATCGCCTCACCGGAGCCGGCGATGACACCGTCGCCGTCGAGATCGCGATGCAGCACGATGCGGGTCGGCTCGGCGACGGCGATCGCGGCGAAGGCCGCGGGGCGTGGCCCGAGTCCGGCCGTCCGGATCTCTCCCGCCAGACGCTCGACCGCGACTCGCCCGCCCTGCTGCGACTCGGCGCGCGAGACGCCGACGGTGTAGACGCGGAGGCTCTCCTGGAGCACCGTGAACATCGCGGCCGAGACGCCGCCGAAGATGGCCATCGCGACGAGAAGATCGGCGAGGTGCACGAGAGAAAGCGTCACCTCGCGCGCGCGTCACGTCAATGTCCGAAGCGGAAGACAGCGGGCGCGAGGCGCTCGCTCGTCTAGGGGAGCCGCACCACCGTCCAGCCACGGACCTGGATCTCGGCGTCCTCGAGATGACGACCGCGGCGGCCGTACCGGCGCCGCTCCGTCGCCGGAGGAGCCTCGTGACGCCGGCGCTTCACCACGCGCCGGTCGAGGATCACCTCGACGCCGCGCTCCTGCCCGAGCACCACGCGCAACGACTCGTAGAGCTCTCGCCGGCCCTGCGACACGATGAAGATGAGCCGTTCCACCGACCCTACTCCAGCACCGGCCGATGCTGGGCCCACGGCCGGGCGCGCTCGAAGGCCGCCGAGGCCCGCAGCACGGTCGTGTCGTCGAACCGGCGGCCGACGATCTGGAGCCCGATCGGCAGACCGTCCTTCGTGAATCCGCACGGCACCGAGGCGGCCGGCTGTCCCGTCATGTTGAAGGGATACGTGAACGGGATCCACGCGTAGGGCTCGACCGGCTTGCCGGCGATCTCCGCCGGGTTGTCGAGACCTACCGCGAACGGCGGACACGCGATCGTCGGCGTCAGCAAGAGATCGTACTTCTCGAAGAACGCGCGCGGATGCTGCCACCAGGCCAGGCGGTCGAACCACGCCTGCACGTACTTCGTGGGCGGATTCTTGAGCGTGGTCTCGATGATCCGGCGGAGCCCGGGCTCGATGTCGCTCGGCCGATCGAGGTACGGCGCCATCCGCGTCGCGATCCCGCCGCAGAAAATTTCTCCCCACGCCTCGCGCGGCGACGGCCAGCCCGGCTTGACGTCCTCGACCTTGCAGCCGAGCTCACGGAACGCGCGCGCCGCCTTCGCGCACGCCGCGCGCACTTCCGGGTCCACCGCGTCCACGAAGCCGAGGTCGTCCGTGTAGGCGACGCGCAGCCCCTTCACGCTGCCGCGCAGCGATTTCAGATAGTCCTCGCCGGACGCCGGGAGCGAGTACTGATCGCGCTCGTCGGGGCCGGCGCAGACCGTCATCATCAGCGCGGCGTCGGCGACGGTGCGCGTCAGCGGTCCGATGTGCGAGAGACTCCAGGCGCCGCTCGCCGGATGCGTCGGGATGCGTCCATACGAGGGCTTGTGGCCGAAGATCCCGGCGCACGACGCGGGGATCCGGATCGAGCCGCCGCCGTCGGTGCCGATGTGGAGCGGCCCGAGTCCCGCGGCGGCGGCCGCCGAGGCGCCCCCGCTCGAGCCACCGGGCGTCCGCTCGAGGTGCCATGGGTTGCGCGTGATCCCGAAGACGAGGTTGTGGGTGGCGCCGATCCAGCCGAACGTCGGCGTGTTGGTCTTGCCGAGCATGATGCCGCCGGCGGCCTTCATGCGCTCGACCATCGGCGCGTCCTCGGCCGGCACGTTGTCGCGGTAGAACGGCGTGCCGAACGTCGTCCGCACGCCCTTCGTGTTCACGAGATCCTTCACCGAGAACGGCACGCCGTGCAGCGGACCGAGCCGCGCGCTCCGCTTGCCGAGCGCCCGCTCGGCGGCCTTCGCCTCGCGCCGCGCCGACGCGTCGGTCACGGTCACGAACGCGTTGAGCCGGGGATTGAGCTTCGCGATGCGATCGAGGACCGCGTCGATGACCTCGACGGGCGACACCTTCTTCTTCTTGATCATCGCCGCCAGCTCGGTCGCCGGCAGCCAGGCGAGCCTTGAGTCAGCCATCTGCGTCTCTCCTTGTGTCGCGGATCCGGGTCGTCCGATGGAGTCGCGCGCGGGAGCGTCAGCTTCCGCGCAGTCGGGGATCGAGCGTGTCGCGAAGCGCGTCGCCCAGCAGGTTCGAGCCGAAGACGGCGAGGCTGATCGCGATGCCCGGAAAGAGCACGAGGTGCGGCGCCTTCTGGGCGTACTCGGCAGCCGAGACCGAGAGCATCCGCCCCCACGATGGATACGGCTCGGGGACCCCGAGCCCGAGGAACGACAGGGTCGCCTCGACCAGGATCGCGCTCCCGAGCTGCGCGGTGCAGAGGACGATGAAGGGCCCCATCGTGTTGGGCAGGATGTGACGAAACGCGATGCGCAGGTGCCGCACGCCGAGCGCGCGCGCCGCCTCGACGTACTGCATCTCGCGGATCGAGAGCACGCTCGAGCGGATCACGCGAGCGGCCCGCGGGATGATCGGGATCGAGATCGCGATGATCACGTTGTGGACGGCCGGACCGAGGGCGGCCGACATCACCAGCGCCAGCACCAGCAGTGGCAGCCCTTGAAGGATGTCGAGGATCCGCTGGGTTATCAGATCGGTGTTGCCGCCGACGTAGCCGGAGAGGAGCCCGATGATCCCCCCGAGTACCGAGCCGAGCAACGTCGACGCGACGCCGACGATCAGCGAGACGCGCGCGCCGTGCACGATGCGCGAGTAGATGTCCCGGCCGAGGTGATCGGTGCCGAGCCAGTGGTCCGCGCTCGGCGAGGCGAGCGTGGCGGCCGCGTCGGTGGCGATCGGATCGTGCGTCTGGAGGATCTCCGCGAAGATCGCCGTCACCAGCATCACGAGAATGAGCACGCCGCCGGCGGCGCCGAGCGGCTTCTTCCGCGCGAAGCGCACGAGGGCGGTCCATCGCCCGGCGCGCGGGCGGGCGCCGGCCGGGACGGCGATCTCGACCCGGCTAACCGCCATACCGGACCCGGGGATCGAGCACGCCGTAGAGCATGTCGACGAGCAGATTGGAGAGGATCACGACGACGGCGATGAACATCACGAGGTTCTGAACGATCGGATAGTCCCGCCAGAGAATCGCCTGCACCAGAAAGCGGGCGACCCCCGGCAGGTTGAAGACGGTCTCGGTGACCACGAGGCCGCCGATGAGAAACGCGAACTCGATGCCGATGACGGTGACGACCGGGAGCAGCGCGTTCTTGAGCGCGTGACGCCAGATGACGACGCGTCCGGTCTGTCCCTTGGCCCACGCGGTCCGGATATAGTCCTCGCGCATCACCTCGAGCAGCGACGAGCGGGTGATGCGCATGATCAAGGCCGAGGAGCGGTAGCCGACGGCGAGCGCCGGGAGCAGGAACTGCACCGCGTGGAGCTTGAGATCCTGAAACGGGCTCACGTAGCTGAGCGGCGGGATCCACGCGAACCACGTCACCAGACAGAGGATGATCACCATCGCGAGCCAGAACGCCGGCATCGAGAGCCCGGCCAGACTGAACAGCCGCAGCACGTAGTCGAGCGTCGTGTCCTGCCGCACGGCGCTGATGACGCCGGTGGGCACGCCGATGAGCACCGCGAAGAGCGTGGAGAGCGCGGCGAGCTCGAGCGTGACCGGCACCAGCGGCCGGATGATCTGCCAGGCCGGCTGATCGTACCGATAGGATTTGCCGAGGTCGCCGGTGAGCATCTGGCGGATCCAGTCGACGTACTGGACCCAGTAGGGCCGGTCGATCCCCAGCTCTTTCATGATCGCCTGCTTCTCGGACGGGCTCACGTAGCCCGCCGTCGAGAAGAGGATGTCCACGATGTCGCCGGGCGCCAGGCGCAGCAAGGCGAAGATCACCATCGACATGCCCAGCAGGGTCAGGAGGGCGATGACGAGTCGTTGGGCGACGTAGGTCTTCACGCGCTCGCCGCCGCCCCCGGGTTTATTTGTCGCTCCACACTTCCTGCATCCGGCCGAAGTTGTACATGGACTGGTGCGGGATCAGGTTCTTCACGTGCGGCCAGACCGTGAAGTAGTCGAGCTTCCAGTCCAGGATCGGCCGCGCGGCGTCCGCTTCGAGCCTTTTCTGGATCGCGAAGTTGAGCGCCAGCCGCTTCTTGGGGTCGAGCTCCTGCGACTGCGCGTCGAACATCTTCATGACTTCCTCGTTGCAGTACTGACTGTAGTTGCGCGGCGAGCCGCAGGCGTAGTTCTCGTAATAGTTCGCGTCGGGGTCGTCGGGCCCGACGCCCGTCAGGTTGGCGCCGATCTGATAGTCGCCGCGGGTCGCCATCGCGTGCCACTGCGCCGTGTCGATCTGCTTGAGCGTGGCCTCGATGCCGATCTGCTTGAGCTCGTTGATGACGAACGAGGCCATGTCGACGTAGATGGCGATCGCGCGCGTGACGATCTCGACCTTCAAGGGTTTCTCGCGCGACAAGCCGGCCTCGGCCATCAGCTTCTTTGCCAGCGCCTTCTCGTCCGCCGGCTTGGCTCCGTAGCCCGGAAGCCCGACGAGGTCCTTCTCGGCGAGTCCCCAGAAGCCCCAGGGCTTGGGCGCAAGCCCGGCCCCGACCACGGCACCGCCTTGCTGCACGGCCTGGATGAGCGCCCGGCGGTCGATCGCGTGGCTGACCGCCAGCCGCGTTTTCACGTTATCGAAAGGGGGCTTCTTCATGTTCATGATGATGTTGTCGGTGACGTTCTGGCTGTACGGCGTGATCACAAGCTGTGGGACCGCCTTCTTGAGCTGTTCGGCGGCCGTCTTGCTGGTCTCGCTCGGGAACGTCACGTCGACCTTGCCGGCCTGGATCGCCGCCTGGCGCGTGCTCCGCTCGAGGATGACGAAGTACTTCAGCCCGTCGAGGTACGGGCGCCCCTTGACGAAGTAGTCGGGGTTCTTCACGTACTCGACGTACTCGCCCTTCCGCCACTCCTTGACCTTGAACGGCCCGGTGCCCACGCAGTTGGTGCGGTAATCCGCGGGAGGTACGTGGGCGGCGTAGACCGGGGTGTAGCCGGAGGCGAGCATCAGGAGCAGCGAGGGCTGCGGCTTCTTCAGGCGGAAGACCGCCGTGTAGGTGTCCGGCGTCTCGATCGCCTCGACGTTGGCGTACCAGTCCTTCCGTGGGTTGATGCGCAGCTTGGCGGGAGCGTCGGGCGCCTCGCGGAGCATGTCGAACGTGAACTTCACGTCCTTGGCCGTGAAGGGCTGGCCGTCGTGCCACTTGACGCCCTTGCGGAGGAAGAAGACGAGATTCCGGTAATTGTCCTGCCACGACCATTTCTCGGCCAGCTCACCGATGATGGTGTCGACGCTCTCGGTCTTCTTCAGCGGATCGAACAGCACCAGGTTGTTCAGACACGGCATGGCCGGCCACACGGTGGAGATCGTGGCCGTTTCGTGGATGGAGAAGCCCTGGGACAGGTCTTCTCGCAACGTCATGTTGAGGACGCCGCCCGATTTCGGAGTCTGCGACTGGCTCACCGTCGGCACGAGGAGCACCGCGGCAAGAGCCAGGATTGTGATCGAGAGGAGCGCGATGCGGACGCGGGACATTGACACCTCCTGGAAGATTCCGCGAATCGGAGTGTACGTGAAAACGCTGGAGGCGACAAACCGGTTTCCGACCGCTCGCGACGGTCAGATCAAGCGCAAAAGGAGGTGAACGGCGTAGAGCAGCCCGCCCGCCAGCCCGCCGACGACGGTGCCGTTGACGCGGATGTACTGAAGGTCGTCGCCGGCGTGCTCCTCGATCAGTCGCACCGCGCCCTCGGGGCCGAGGGCCAGTACGCCGTTCTCGATGAACTCCGCGAGCCGCTGGTGATGGCGTTCGATCATCTCGAGCACCCGGGCCTTGGCCCATCGGTCGAGCTGCCGGCGAAGATCCTCGTCGGCGGCCAGCGCCTGGCGGGCGCGCTCGAGCCGCTCCACGATCCACTGACGTACCTCGGAGCGCGGCCGCTCGAGATCGGCCAGGAGGATCCGGTGGAGCGCGGCGGCCGTGTCCTCCAGGACCCGCGTCGCGATCGGCGTGGCGAGGAGATCGCGCTTGGCCGCCTCGATGCGCGCGGCGAGCGCGCTGTCGGCGCGCAGACGTCCGGGCAGCTCGGCCATCGCCTCCGCGAGGCGCTGGCGCACGGGATGGTCGGGCTCCTTGGCCACCTGGCGAAGCCCGGCCTGAAGGGCCGACAAGACGCGCTCACGATCGATCAGTCCGAGCAGGCTCGCGACGCCGATCCAGAATCGAGGAGAGACGCCCATCCGCTCGCGGTAGCGCGCCAGGAGATCGTCCACCAGCTCGCCCACGGTCGAGCGGAACGCGGGCCGGTCGAACGCCTCCGCGAGCGAGCCGGCCAGCGCCGTCACGGCCCGCTGGTCCCACCCGTGACGATGCGCCATGTGCAGGGCCGCGGCGAGCACCGGGCTCACCGGCCGGTCGAGCAGCAGATCGCGGAGCCGCGTGATCAGGTCGCCCGCGGCCTTCGGCGAGAGCTCCGCAGCCAGCCAGCGGGCCAGCTCCCGCGTTGCCACGTCGAAGTCGCGCGAGGTCAGCCGCTCGGCGGCGCGCGCGATCAGGGACGCGATGTCGACGCGGGCGATCTCCTGTACGACGTAGTCCTTCGTCAGGACGCGGCTGCCCACCATCGTCCCGACCCGCGCGGCCATCAGCTCCCAGTTGGCGGGAATCAGCGCGGTGTGCGGGATCGGCAGGCCGAGCGGCCGGCGGAAGATCGCGGTGACCGCGAACCAATCGGCCAGTCCGCCGACGATCCCCGCTTCGGCGATCGCCAGGATCCAGCCGCCCCACCAGGTGCCGCGCAGCGGGAACGCAGCCACGGCCAGCGCGGCCGCCGCCAGCAGCACCCCGAGCGCGAGTCGTCGCTGGCGCCTGGGCGGTCCGTCGCTCATCGCCGGCGCCGCGACGGCAGAAGCACGCGGCCCCGCTTCACGTCCCAGACCCCGCGCGGCGAGAGACGCACGGTCGGGAGGAAATCGGCGGCCATGAAGAAGAGCGAGTAGAGCGGCTCGTGATGCGCGTAGCCGCGGTCGGCCAGCTGACGGCGTAGCTCGTCCTCCGACCGGGCCGCCTCCTCGACGGACGAGGACGTCATGATCCCGCCGAGCGGCAGCGCCAACTCGTAGACGATGCGCTCGCCTTCGACCAGCACGATCCCGCCGTGCAGACCGAGGAGCCGGTTGACGGCGCGTGCCATCGCCTCCGGCCGACGCCCGAGCGCCAGGATGTTGAAATCGGTGCTGGTCGTCGTGGCGAAGCCGTCGAGCCCGTCGGCGAAGCCGGCCACGACGCCGGGCGCGACCCACCGCCCGGCCCGATCCAGGAGCGCCGCGTGCAGATCGCCCGGCTGCATCGGTCGCTCCTGCAGCCGGCTGATCACCGCGCTGACGAGCTGGATCACGGGATAGCTCGCGCGGCCGGGAAGCACGAAGTCCTCCGGTCGCGCGCGCCACTGTACCGTCAGGCGCGCCTCGGGCGATCTGAACACGCGCGCCCACGGCGGCTCCGCCACGCGCCCGACCAGCAGGCCGCCCGTGGCGACCACCTTGCCGCGCGCGATCACGGTCGATGGCCGCGGCTCGGCGAGATCGTCGAGCACGCAGAGATCGGCGTAGCGGCCCGGCGCGATGCCGCCGAGGTCGGCATCGAGACCGTAGTAGGTCGCGGGGTTCAACGTCGCCATGCGATAGGCGTCGATCGGCGTCACGCCGCGCTCGAGCGCGACCCGGATCAGATGATCGACGAAGCCGTGGGTCCGCAGGTACGCGGGCATCGAGCCGTCGTTGGTGAGCATGAGCCGCGAGGCGAGCGCCGGCGCCATCGTGAGGGCGTCGAGGAGCCCGACCAGATCGGGGCGCAGCGAGGACTCGCGCAGCATCACCGCGATGCCCTGGCGCGCGCGGTCGAGCACCTCCTCCGCGGTGATCGGCTCATGGTCCGAAGTGAAACCGGCCGCGGCGATCGCCGGGATCTTCTCGGCGGATGCGCCGGCCGTGTGCCCTTCGACGCGGCCGCCGCGGGCGAGGCCGAGACGGCGCAACAGCTCGGGATCGCCGCGCCAGGCATCCGGCCATCGGGTCACCTCGCCGACGGCCAACGTCCGCGGGTGCGCCAGCGCCTTCGCGAGCGTCTTCACGCCGAACCGTCGCCACTCGTCGGGTGCCCGGCTCTGCGCGTGCGGGCGGATCATCCAGTAGAAGCGGAGCGGCGCGGTGAGCAGCGCGTCGGCCACCGTCTGGAACGCCGCGAGACCGCCGAGCTCCCAGAACTGCAAGGTGTCCGCGACGACCGCGGTGGTCCCGAGCGGCAGCACGAAGCGCGCGAGCGCGGCCGGCGTCGTCAGGGTCGCCGGGTGCACGTGGGGATCGATGTAGCCCGGGACCAGCACGCGGCCGGTCGCGTCCACGATCCGCGTGCGCGCGCCCACCATCTCGTCGCGCACGCCGACGTACGCGATCCGTTCGCCGTGCGCGGCGACGTTGGCCGGGTAGAGCTCGCCGGTATAGACGTTGAGCAAGGTCCCGCCGCGCACATACAGATCGGCGGGCGCGGCGCCGCGAGCGACGTCGGTGAGGCGGCGACGCTCAGCGATGGTCACAGCATTCAATTATAAAGGCTACAATCGAGGCGTGAGCCGCGCGATCGTCGTCAACAGCCTGGTGCGGGTACCCGAGCGGGCGCTGCAGGTCCGCGCCGTGCGCGCCTCGGGGCCGGGCGGCCAGAACGTGAACAAGGTCGCCACGAAGGTCGACGTGCGCGTCGATCTCGACGCGATCGAAGGGCTCTCGGCGGCCGCCCGCGCGCGGCTCGCGACGCTCTGCCGCCACCGGCTCGACGCGGACGGTCGATTGATGGTATCGAGCCAGGCTGAGCGGAATCAGGCGAGGAATCTCGAGGACGCACTCGATCGCGTCCGCACGCTGGTCGCCGCGGCGCTACGCGAGCCCCGGTCGCGCAAGGCCTCACGGCCATCGGCGGCGGCGCGCGAGCGGCGGATCGAGTCGAAGAAGCTCCGGGGCGCGCTCAAGCGCGAGCGCGCCCGAGACCAGGACTGAAGGCGGTCAGCGTCGAGGAGCGCGGCCCGCGCGATAGGCGGCCGCGCCGGCACGCACGCCGACCCGAAGGCTTCGGCTCAGCAACGCCGCCTGAGCGACGGCCTCGCGCACGCGCGGCTCGGCGCGGCGGATCATCCGCTCGACCTCGACGCGGGTGCGGCGCTCGATCCGGCGCATGCGACGACGCGCCTGACCGCGCGCCCGGTCGGCCTCGGTCTTGAGCGTCTTCAGGTGCTTCTGCAGCGCCTTTATCTGCCGCTCGAGATTGGTCATCGCGCCTCTCTCCGTTTCAGAAGCCCAGCGCGCGCACTTCGTCCCGGAAGCGCTGGACGTTGCGGAGCTTGATCTCCTCGTAGCCCCGGATCACGTCTGGCAGACCCGCGACCTTCACGGCGCGGTCGTAGCTTTCGGGCGAGAGACCGACCAGCGCCTTCTCGACAAGCGAGCGGTACTCGCCGGGAAGCTGCCGCTCGAGCCGTCGCACCGTGGCGAAGCCGAAGGGATCGAGCGGGGTACCGCGCAGCATTTTCATCCGGGCGAGCACGCCGAAGACCGAGCCGAACCACGGACCGAGCTTGAGCTTCTCCTTGAGGCCGAAGGCCCTGAGCATCGGCGGGTGGAGGTTGTAGGCGAGCTTGACGCCGCCGGGGAACTCGTCCGCGAGGGCGCGGGCGATGTCGGGCTTGAGTGACAGGCGCGCCACCTCGTACTCGTCCTTGTAGGCCATGAGCTTGAAGAGATAGCGCGCGACCGCCTCGGAGAGCCGCGACTTGCCCGGCACCGCACCCGCCTCGGCCTCGCGCACACGCCGCACGAATTGGGCGTACCCACGCGCGTAGCCCGTGCTCTTGTAGGCGATCAGCTCGGGCACGCGGATCTCGAGGAGCCGCTTGAGCTCGCCCGTGGCGCCGACCGAGTCCACGAGGTTCCGCGCCTGCGCCGAAAGCTCCGGCGCCGCCTCGACGGCGCCCAGCCGGCGCCGGACGACCGTGCGCGCCCACGCCGGGTCGGCGACCAGCAGCCGGCCCACGCGGAACGCCTGACTGTTCATCTGCACCGAGACGCCGTTCAGGACGATCGCTTCCTCGATGGCCGCCGCGCTCACCGGCAAGGCGCCGGCCTGCCAGGCGGCTCCCAGCACGATCATGTTGGCCGCCATGTGGTCGTCGAAGAGCGTCTCGGCCAGCCCGAGCGCGTCCAGATAGACGTTCTCGTCCTTGCGGGTCACGCGGTTGATCGACGTGATGAGCCCGTTGGCCTCGGGGAACTCGACCGCCGTCGACGTCACCATGGCGCCGGTCGGCACCTGGCTGGTCGAGATGACCGCGATCGTCCGCTCGGGCCGGGCGTGATCGAGATTCTGAGGCGAGGTCGCCACGAGGATGTCGAAGCCGAGATAGCAATCGGCGGACCCGGCCGCGACCTTGTTCGAGACCTGCGTGGCCCGGTCGAGGATCTTGAGGTGCGAGACGACCGGCCCGCCCTTCTGGCTAAGACCGGTCTGGTCGAGGCCGCGGACGTGCTTGCCGTCGAGGAGCGCCGCCGTGCCCAGGATCTGGTTCACGGTCACCACGCCGGTGCCGCCGATCCCCATCATGAAGACATTGGCTTCGCCGGGGACCTGGAGCGTGGGCTCGGGCAACGCGCGCTCCACCTTGTAGATGCGGCGCTCCTTCTTTCCCGGGTCGACGAGCGGCACCACGGTCAAGAAGGACGGGCAATCACCCTTCAGACACGAGTAGTCCTTGTTGCAGGACGACTGGTGGATCTGCGTCTTGCGTCCGAACTCGGTCTCGACGGGATGCACCGAGAGGCAGTTACTCTTCACGCCGCAGTCGCCGCACCCCTCGCAGATCGCCTCGTTGATGAAGACGCGCATCTCCGGATCCGGCAGCCGACCGCGCTTGCGGAGCCGACGCTTCTCGGCGGCGCAGCGCTGGTCGTACACGAGCGCCGTGACGCCGGGAATATCGCGCAGGAGGCGCTGAGCCTCGTCGAGTCGGTCGCGGTGCCACACCTGGACCCCGGCCGGCCACGCGGTACCCTTCGGATACTTGTCGGGCTCGTCGGTCATCACGATGATGCGCTTGACGCCCTCGGCCGCGATCGAGCGCGTCAGCTCGGGCACTGGCATCGCGCCGGCGGCGTCCTGGCCGCCCGTCATCGCCACCGCTGAGTTGTAGAGGATCTTGTAGGTGATGTTCGCGCTCGAGGCGACCGCCTGGCGGATCGCCAGGGAGCCGGAGTGGAAGAACGTACCGTCGCCGAGGTTCTGGAAGAGATGCTTCGTCTCGGTGAAGGGCGCGATCCCCACCCACTGGACGCCCTCGCCGCCCATGTGCGTGAGCCCCATCGTCCGGCGGTCCATCAGGAGCGCCATGCCGTGGCAGCCGATGCCGGCGCTGGCCATCGAGCCTTCGGGGAGCACCGTCGAGCGGTTGTGCGGGCAGCCCGAGCAGAAATAGGGCTGGCGGCTCAGGGTCAGCGGCGCGGGCCGCTGGCGTAGCGTCTCGAGCAGCGCCACACGCGCGGTGATCGAGTCGAGATGAATGCGGCGCTCGAGGCGCGTGGCCAGGATCTGAGCGATCCGGTCGGCGTCGAGCTCGGCGTCGGCCGGCACGAGCGGGCGACCCTGCTCGTCCTGCTTGCCGACCACCCGCGGGCGCTCGGCCTGGTTGTAGAGGATGTCGCGGATGAAGAGCTCGCAGAACGACCGCTTCTCCTCGATGACCATCAGCTCCTCGAGGCCCTGGGCGAACTCGCGAACCGTGCCCGGCTCCATCGGGAACATCATCTCGATCTGCATGAGCCGGATGCCGTAGTGCCGGAGCGCCGCGTTGTCGAGCCCGAGCTCGGCGAGCGCCTCGCGCAGGTCGTAGTAGGTCTTGCCCGGGGCGGCGATGCCGAGCCACGCATTCGGCGTGGGGAGCGTGATGCGATTGAGCCGGTTCGCCGCGGCGAAGGCCTTGGCCGCCTCGAGGCGCCCGTAGTGGATCTCGCGCTCGGTCTCGAGCCCCCACGGTGGCATCAAGAGCGGGTTCTGCTTCGCCTGCCAGGGGCGGCCTTCATAGAGGAAGCCGGGATCGGCGACGACGATCCGGTCCGGCGCGACCTCGGCCGTCCCTATCTCGTCGGCCACGTTGGTCACGATCTTGAAGCCCACCCAGAGCCCCGAATAGCGCGAGAGCTCGAAGCCCAGGCGGCCGAGATCGAGGATCTCCTGTGCGCTGCCCGGATAGAGCACCGGGAAGAGCGCGTCGTAGAACGCCACCTCGGAGTGCGACGGAATCGTCGACGACTTCGAGAGCGGGTCGTCGCCGCCGAGCGCCAGCACGCCGCCGTGGCGCGAGACGCCGGCGAAGTTCGCATGCTTGAAGATGTCGCCGGTCCGGTCGACGCCCGGTCCCTTGCCGTACCACATGCCGAGCACGCCGTCGTACTTCGGCTGCGGGAAGAGATTGGCGAGCTGGCTGCCGTAGACGGCCGTGGCGCCGAGGTCCTCGTTGACGCCCGAGAGGAAGACGACGTTGTGCTGGCGGAGGAGGTCGGGGTTGCGCTCGAGCGTGAGATCGAGCCCGCCCAGGGGCGAGCCGCGGTAGCCGGAGATGAGCGTGGCGGTGTTGAGGCCGCGGCGCTTATCGGCGCGGTGCTGGTCGAGGGGCAAACGCACCAGCGCCTGAATGCCCGAAAGGAAGATCTGACCTTCCTCCCGACGGTATTTGGCGTCCAGAGTGAAGTCACGCTTGATCGCCATGGGTCTCCTCTCGAAGTGACTACACGTATGATACGGGGCGCGACGGGTGGGGCGCAAATCGGTCGGAGGTGCGTACGCGATGATCGAGATCAGGTCGTGCCGTCTCGAAGAATGTCCCGACGTGCTGGCGCTGTGGCAGCGCGCGGACGCGATCCCGAGCCCGACCGACTCGCTCGACGAGCTCACGCGCCTGGTCCGAGCGCACGCCGACCATCTCCTGGTCGCGGTCGACCGCGGTGCCGTCGTCGGGAGCGTCATCGGCGGATGGGATGGCTGGCGCGGCAACATCTACCGCCTCGCGGTCGCCCCTGACGCCCGGCGGCGCGGCCTGGCGCGACGGCTCGTCGACGAGGCCGAGCGCCGGCTCGTGTCCAAGGGCGCGCGCCGGATCTCGGCGCTCGTCGAGCGCCACGAAGCCCACGCGGTGGGTTTCTGGGATGCGCTCTCCGACCGCGGCTGGAGCCGCGACGAGCGCATGATGCGCTACATCAAGATGGCCTAGCCGGCTGCTGAACACGGCCGATCTGCTTCATTGGCGCCCTCGCACCTGGACCTTGTTCAGCAGCCTGCTGGAACGGGCCGCCAGAGGCCGCGGGCGGCTTCGCGGGCTTGGCGTTGGAGCTTCAGGAAGAGGTCCTGATATCGGACGTTCGGCGGGACGGTCATCACCTGGGCGTAGCCCAGGCGAACCAGCTCGGCGTTGACCATCGTGTCGCCGACCCAGACGTATGCCAGGAGCCGGCCGTAGCGATCGCGAGTCTGGACGTCCAGCTCGAGCCGAGCGCGTCGGCCGTTGACGAGACCTCGATTCACCTGGGCCGCCTCGCGCCCGCCCGGCTCCTCACCCTTGATCGGGTGGTGGATCTCCGGAGTGTTGACACCGATGTAGCGGATCTTCTCGACGCGATCGGCGAGCTGTACGTAGATCGTGTCGCCGTCGACGACGCGGACCACCGCGCCCTCGATCGTGCCGGCACCCGCGGCGCCGACAGCGAGAAGCGGGAGCAGCAACAGCGCAGGATGCCATCGCCGAAGCGCCACGCCGCCACGGTGTCACCGCGGATCGGCGAGTGTCAAGATTTGGAGACTGTTGGGCTGGGGCTACTGGACGCGGAACATGGCGTAGCCGAGGGACCTCAGCTGCGTGTCGACGAACGGCTGATGGCGCCGGTCGGCGCTTCTCCGCTCGACGGTGTCCCCGTTGGGCTCGGCCACGCGGCGGTCACGACCGGATCGACGATCCAGGAAGACCGCGACGTTTTCTTCGGACTTGAACTGCCGTGTGAGGTAGTCGCACAGGCTGGTCTGCTCACGCGCGACGATGAAGTAGTGTCGAGTCATGACTGCCACACGACAATTCTCCACGAAACGCGCGCGAGGGTCAAGGTTGGCGGAGCCGTCCGAGGGCTCGCTGAGCCTTCCGCGCTTTCTTGGAAAGACGACGGGGGTTGCCGCGCTTCTCGCGCGCGGTTTCGCCGTCCGACTCATCCTTTATATCGGCTCCCGAACGGGCGTCCGATGACCTTTCCGGAAGATCCAGGGCTTCCAGAAACTGGTCGGCCGTCAGAACGGCACTACCGGCCCGGCGCGCCGCGTCCTGGATCTTCCGGTCGGAGCTGACGACGACCGCGCCGCTTCGAAGCTGGCGCGCCAGCCTCATGAGCTCGTCATCGGCCGTCAGGGGCGGGCGCGAGAAGACCACGCGGATGCGACCGGCTATCGGCGCACCGCCGGCGAGCCGCGCACCGTCGAAGACCACTGTGAACTCGTCCTGGGGCGCGCGACGAGCCCGCGCGATCAGGTGCAGCAAGGCCCTCCGTCCAGCCTCGAGGCTTTCGGCCTCACGGGCCTGCAGCTCCGGGTCGCGCCGGATGACGTTGTAGCCATCGACCAGCCACCGCATGAGCCAAGTATCCTATCCTCTCTCTCGGCAGGGAACGTTCATGGACGATCCATCGCTGACCCTCGTCGGAGGCGGCTCCTTGACGCCGGAGTCCGCGCGGCGTCTTCCCCCGGAGGTGGTGGTCCGACTGATGGTCGATCGCCCGTCGATCAGGCCGGTCGACGTCGGCGACGTGGTGGAGATCGTCCCCGGCCGGCGCGGCCGCGCCGGCGACCTGGTGCTCTGCGCCGACGACGATCGCTGCGAGCTCGGACGGCTCATCCGCCCAGACGGGCCTTCCGTCGAGATCGAGGTCGGTGCCGACGGGGCTCGACTCCGGCTCCCGGCTGCCGCCATGCTCGGCATCGCGACGGCTCTGGAGCAGGGTGATCTCCTGTTCGACCTCTCACGCGGGCGCTGGCGAGCCGCGGGCCGGCTGGCCGCCGGCCTACCGTCCCGACTCGGCAGCCTCCTGGTGGCTCTGGCGTGGCTCGAGCGCCTGCGCCGTCCGTTCTTCCCGCCCCTCTTCATGGGCAGCGAGCAGCATCTGTTGTCCCACCTCACCGCCGCGTACGACACGGAGGTCGAGGTCATCGGTCGCGAGACGTCCCTTCTGCCCGAGGAGCAGACCCTGCTCGAGCGCCATCTCGCGCCGGGCCGGCGTCTGCTCGACGTGGGTTGCGGCGCGGGCCGCGAGGCGATCGGGTTCGCGCGCGCCGGGCTTTCCGTCGTGGGGATCGACGTCGCGCCTGCGATGATCGCCCTCGCCCGGAAGCGAGCTCGCGACGCGGCGCTCGCGATCGAGCTCGCGGTCGCCGATCCCCTGACGGTCCCGGTGAGCGCCGGGCCATTCGACGCGATCTATTTCAGCCCGGGAATCTACTCCCACATCCCCGGACGTGACCGCCGCGTCCGCACGATGGCGCGGCTTCGCGATCTGCTGACTCCAGACGGAATCATCGTGGTCGGTCCCGTCCTGGCCCCACCCCTGCGAATGCTCTCGCGCGCCCGGCTCGTCGACTCGCTTCGCCGGTTCGGGCGACTCGCCGGCTTGCCTCGACTCGCCGAGCCCGGCGACCACTTCTACCGCGGCCACGCGCTCGACCGCGCGGCGACCGCGTACCGCTTCATCCACCACTTCAGAACCGGCGGCGAGGCGGAGGCGGAGATGGCCGAAGCCGGGCTCGTCGTGGCCGAGCGGCTCGACGAGACCTGCTGGATCGTGCGCCCACGGCGCTGATCAGCGCAGCTGGCGAGCCGCCAGCCAGCACACCCTCAACGGGTGAACGGCGCGATAGAGGGGCACCTGCCAGGGCTCGAGCGCGTAGTGGTGTCTGAGCCAGGTAGACGAGGGGAAGAAGGTCCACGCGAGCACGCGAAGGACGTCGGATCCGCGGTCCATCAGGAGCGTCTGAGCCGGGTAGACTCGCGTGTCCTCGAGCGCGCCTCCGAGGCTCGGCGGAGTCGACGCGCCGATGCACTCGGCGACCGCGGCTCGGCGCAATCGCCCCTGTCCGAACCGATCCAGCAGCCCGGCCGGCAGCGGCGTACCGAACGAGACGGCGACCACGCCGAGCGTCCAGCCCACGAGCGTCCGGATGCGCCAGCGGTCGGCCTCCCTCGCCAGGCGCACCCAGTCGAGCTCGGACGCGAAGCGGCGGATGACCGCGTCGATGTCGGCGTACCAGAGCACGCGCGCGAAGTCCGAGCCGAGCGTGAGGTGCAGGACGAGGTGCAGCACCAGGTCCTCGGGCGAGAGCATGTGGCTCCGGCCCTCGGCGATGACGAGCGGACGCGCGCGGCTCCAGAGCCCTTCGTGATCGACCTCCACGATCCCCTCGAAGCGCAGATAGCGGGCGGCGTGCCAGTGAAGATCGATCCGCGACCCGTCGCGCACGAGCTCCGCGAAGCTCCGCGACACGCCGAGGAGGTCCGCCGCTTCCCCCGGCGTCCGGTACCCGAGGGCGCGAAGCGTCGCGAGCGCTGCGGCTCGATCATCCGGACGCACGAGCAGATCGATGTCCGCCATGGGCCGGAGCCCGGGCTCGGCGTAGACGGTGTTGGCGAGCGCCATGCCCTTCAAGGTGAGCGTCTCGACACCCGCCTGCCGCAGCGCCGCGGTCGCCTCGCCCCAGTGGCTCGCGAGCACAGCGTTCGCGGCCCAGACGCCGCGCGCGACCTCGGCGAGTCGCCGGCGCGCCCCGTCGGGCAGGCGATCGAGAAGGCCGAGGCGTTGGAGATGGGAATGAAGGAGCGGCGCGGTGCCCTCGCGGGTCGCGAGGTCGACGAGGCCCGGCCAGTCAACGATGCCGGACGCGAGCGCCACGAGCTCGACGTCCGCGACGGGCTCTGGACGACCGCGCGCGCCCAGCAGGAGCAGTCGCGCGTCGGGACGAAGCGCGGCGCGCACCGACACGGTTAGGCTACGACGTCGTGCTGGTCCGCTGGCCCTTGCCCAAGCTCGTGCGCTGGGCGATGCTGCACGTCCCGTTGGTGGCGCGGCAGCACGTGGTCGTGTCAGCACCGAAGATGCTGCTCGGCTCGAGCGTCGGCTTCTCGTAGGGGCGCTTGTCCTCGGTCGCCATCGTTAGCTCCTCCCCGCGGTGCGGATCTGGTAGAGACGGCGCTGGGCGCCGGCGAGCGTGCGCGCCCGGTCGTGGCATCGCTTCCACTCGCCCTCGCCGCGTTCGAGCAGGTTGTCACCGTGGCAGCGGTTGCAGAACCCGACCAGCTCGCACGACGAGCACTCCGGCAGGTCCGCGTAGTGCTGGATCGACAGGAGGTCTCGGATCGCCGGCGGCGGAGCCGTCCAGAGCTCGCGGAACGGCGTCTGGCGAATGTTGCCCATCGGGACGCGAAACGCGATGCACGGAAAGACGTTGCCGTAGGGATCGATGCAGCATCCATTCGTGGCCGGCCCGCACGTGGAGCGCTGGCGGGCGACGTCCTCCGGGCGACCTTCCTGCGGATCGAGCTGCTCGCTCCAGGTCGACTCGCGCAAGTACCGGAACAGTTCGTCGGCGTCGAGCTGGTACTCCTGCGGCACGTGCCCGTCGCGGGGCACGGCGCCGTCGACCCGCGGGCTCACCTCACAGCTGTAGGTGTGGGTGAAGACGCCGAGCTCGCGGCCCAGGCGGTCGAGCTTGTCGAGGCCATCGATGTTGGGCTTCATCACGACGGTCTTCAGGTAGACGCGTAACCCGTGACGTTGCAGGCGCTCGACGGCGGCCATCAGCCGCCGGAAGGAGCCCGGCACGCGAGTGATCGCGTCGTGCACCTGCGGATCCGCGGAGAAGATCGACAGCTCGACCGTCAGGGGCTCGAGCGCGGCGAGCCGCTCGACCTTCGCCTCCGTGAGACCGATCCCATTGGTGAAGACCCGATAGACGAAGCCGCGCCGGCGCGCGTGCTCGGCGATGTCGAAGAAGTCGGGCCGCACCATGACCTCGCCGCCCGAGAGCGTCAAATAGAGCCCGCCCATGTCGGCCAGCTCGTCCAGGAGCCGTCGGATCTCGTCGAGCGTCAGCTCGTGGCGGCGCACCTCCTGCTCGCGGCCGTGGTCCACGACGCAATAACAATGGACGCACTGCTCGTTGCATCGGTAGGTGAGCTCGAGATGGACGTTGAGGGGCGTCCGATTCCGGTCGGCCTTGGCGCTGATCAGCTCGAGCAGCGAGGCGTCGCCGAGTCCCGCGTTCTGGGCGCACCCTTCGAAGATCATCGGCTCTCTCCCCTGCGCCGGCGCTCGATCGAGACCAGCTTGGCGTCGGCGAGTCGTTCGATGAACTCGATCGCGTCGCTGCGGATCGTCGTCTCGGCCGCGGCGAACTCGGCCGCGAGCACGCCGACGATCTCGTCCACGCTGCGCGCGCCGTCGCACAGATCCCAGATCCGCGCGCCGACGCTGTTGAGAGGGTAAAGCAATCCGCCTTTGACGTCTACGACGAGCGCCTCCGTGTCGAGCGTCCGCCACGGCACGGATTTTCGCACCGGGAAGGACTCAGTCGAGTCCATCGAGGTAGCTCCAGATCGCGGTGTCCGGCGCGAAGGCGAGCTCCCACGCGGGCACGTCGGCGGCCAGGCGCGCGAGCGTGGTAAGCAGCCGCTCGGTCACGCGGGCGTCGCGCTTGGGCAGCATCACCTCCGGGAACGCGCGGCTGACGGTCTCCGACGGCGAGAGACGCCGGTGGGCGAAGCGGTCGGCCTTGCGGAGAAAGCAGAGACCGCGCAGCGGTGCCCGCTCGTTCACGCGCGCCATCGCCGGGCCGCCGGATCCATAGAACGGCGTCGCGCAGGCTTCCCAGCCTCGGGCACTCGGGCGCAGCGCGATCGTCTCGTCGTTGAGCACGGGTCGATCGTCCGCGAGGCCGGCGATGGTGGTCTTGCCACTGCCCGACGGTCCCGAGAATACCCAGGCGCGACCTCGGTCCACCACCGCGGAGGCGTGGAGAAGCACCCCGCCCTTCTGCATCAGAAGGAAGCTACACAAGAGACGGAACAGGTCGGGATTGAGCGCGGGGCCGGGGCCGGCGCGGAAGGCCACACGGCGCCGGGTCAGATCGCCGTCGGCGCGCGAGGGGTGGCTCGCGAGCGCGAAGCAGCCGTCATTCCACGTGACCGACGGGCGAGGCGTGCGCCCGGGACGGTAGCGCTCGCTCGCGCGCACGTGCACGCCGAAGGTCGGCGCGCGCCGCGACAGGAACGGGCGGTAGCGTCCCTCGACCCAGGCGCGGCCTTCCGCGGCCAGACCCGCCACGCCGAAGACGAAGCCGGCGACCTCGATCCGCGGTGTCCGCTCAGCCAACGAGCGCCTCTTCGGCCGCGTCGCGGGTCACCCCGACCTCGCGGCACTCGAGGATCGTCACGATTCGGGTGGCGAGATCGAGCGTGCGCTCGACGGCGCTCCGACGCCGATCGGCCTGCCAGATGAACGGAAGCAGCGCCCGCAACGCCGGCGCCGCGCCCAGCACCCGATTCACCGTCGCGGCGCCGGGCAGCCAGAGCGTCGTCGCGCGCCATCCGCTCGAGCGAAGCGGCCCGTCGCCCTCGAGAAACGGGGTCGGCCGGACGCTGACCTCGTCAGCGCGTGGCGTCACTGCGAACCAGCCGGCGGTCGCGGACGGTGGCGTCGCCCCGGCGGGCGGTCCGCAGGCGAGCGTCGCCGAGGCGGCCCGGCCGAAGCACGCGGCCCGGATCAGCAAGGTCCCGCGCTCGAGGTGCCACAGCGCCCCCAGGGTCCGCATGAGGCCGGACACGTCGAAGCCGGCGGCGATCCGCACCGCGACGCGGCCACGCTGAGTATCGAGGGCTGCGCGGTAGTAGCCGGTCGACACGAGGAGCTGGCTCCCGCGGCGCCTCACGTCGGCCGAGTCCGGGATGGTGTCGCCGACGGGTCGGTCCGTACGCTGCCGGAAATCTTCCTCGTACTCGATGCGGACGATCACGTCCGGGCGGCGGGTGGTGATGAGCTCGGGGTGGCGCCGCGCCCAGAAGCTCGGCTTGGGAAAGCGACAGGAAAGCTGAAAGACGACGCCCGCGACGTCGACGGTGTCGGTGTGGCCGGTCACGCGAGCGGCCACGCGCGGCGCCGCGCGGCCAACCGTCGAAGGGCGCGCCTCGGCCGGCGGGGCCCCAGCCCCGCGACGGCCTGCTGCGCGCACGACACTTCATATGCGCGCCTCGGCCGGCGGGGCCCCAGCCCCGCGACGGCCTGCTGCGCGCACCACCAAGCCGCGGCCGCGAACGAGCGCGCGGCCGCGAAGGTGGCCAGCGCCCGTTGGCGGAGCGTGAAGAGGTCGACGGTGGCGCCGCCGCACTCGAATGCCGCGACGATGCCGACGACCTGCGACTCGCGCACGACTTCGGGTCCGGCGCCGCGATGGTCCGCGCGGGTGAGCAGCGCGGCGCCACGCCGGCCGATCACCCGATGACACACCAGGGCGCCACCGCACTCGTACGCGAGCAAGTCGCCGAATCGCACTCGCGCGGGGGGCGTGACGAAGATCCGCGAGCCCGAGCCGAGCAGGGGGCGCATGCTCCGGCCGCGTACCGGCAGCCAGACCGACTCGCCGGCGTCGAGTCGTTCGCGAAGGATCTCGGTGACGACCGGGCGCCAGACGGCGGCGAGACTCGCCATACGGCCTCATCCTACCCCGAATCGCCGCCACCCTCTGCTACCATCGCGCGCGTGACCGCCGCGACCCGATGGCCCGAGAGTCGCGCCGCACGCGGGCTCGTCGCCACACCGCACGCGCTCGCTTCCGCGGCCGGACTGGCGGTCCTCCAGAATGGCGGCAACGCGGTGGACGCCGCCATCGCCGCGGGCGCCGCGATCGCCGTCGTCTACCCACACATGAACGGCGTGGGCGGCGACAGCTTCTGGCTCATCTACGACGGCCGCAATCGAAGGCTGCGCGCGCTGAACGCGGCGGGCCGCTCGGCGGCGGCCGCCGACCTCGAGACCTATCGGGCCCGTTTCGGCAGCTCGATTCCCGTACGCGGCGGGGCCGCGGCCCTGACCGTCCCGGGCGTCGTGTCGGGGTGGTGGGCGGCCCACGCGCTGAGCCGCGACTCGCTGGGCTCGCCGATTGCCTGGAGCGCGCTACTCGAGGCGGCGATCGCCCACGCCCGCGAGGGCTTTCCCCCGTCAGCGGGCCAGCGGCGGGAGACCGCCGACGCCACCGATCTCTTCGGTGACGAGGCGCCGGGTGAGCTCCGGGCTCAGCTCGCGCGCGTCTTCCGTCCGGAGCTCCTGACGCGCGAGCGCTTCGTGCAAGCCGAGCTCGCCGCGACCCTCGACGAGATCGCCCGGGAAGGCGGCGACGCGTTCTATCGCGGCGCGCTCGCCGACCGGATCGCGCGGGCCGTACGCGCCGCCGGCAGCCCGCTGACAGCCGACGACCTGGCACGGCACCAGGCCGAGTGGGTAGAGCCGCTGCGCGTTCCCTACCGGGGCGGCGAGGCGGCCAGCTTCCCGCCGCCGACGCAAGGATTCGCCGCGCTCGCGATCCTGTCCTTGCTCGAGGGCTTCGACGTCCGGTCCCTCGCCGAAGCCGACTACGTCCATATAGTCGTCGAGGCGACGAAGCTCGCGTTCGAGGACCGCGACCGCTACCTCGCCGACCCGACGATGGCCTCGGTGCCGGTCGCGCGTTGTCTCGACCCGACGCGCCTCGCCGAGCGTCGAAGGCGTATCTCGCGGCGGGCCTCGATGCCGGCGGCGGGGCCGGCCGCGACCGGCGATACGATCGCCATCGTCACCGCCGACGCGCAGGGCAACGCGGTGTCGTTGATCCAGAGCCTCTACTGGGAGTTCGGCTCGGGCGTGATCGCGGGCGACACCGGCATCCTCCTCCAGAACCGGGGCGCCTTCTTTTCCCTCGATCCCGCCCACGTGAATCGCCTGGCGCCGCGCAAGCAGACCGCGCACACCCTGATCCCGTCCATGTACCTCGTGGACGGCCGCCCGCGCCTCGTCTACGGCACGATGGGCGGCGAGGGCCAGCCGCAGACGCAGGCGGCGCTCGTCACGCGCATCGTCGATCGGGGACTCGACCCCCAGGCCGCGGTCGAGGCGCCGCGCTGGCTCTTCGGCCGCACCTGGGGCGAGGAGACGCGGTCGTTGCGGCTCGAGGACCGGTTCGGCGACGGCGTCCGCGAATCGCTGCGCGAGCGCGGCCACGAGGTCGAGGTGGTCGAGGGGTGGAGCGACCTGATGGGGCACGCACAGGTGATCCGCGTCGATCCCACTGGATTCACCGGCGCGTCGGACCCGCGCGCCGACGGCGCCGCGCTGGGCGTGTGACGACCCGATGCTCACTCGGACAGTTGCCCGAAGCGCACAAACGGTTGCCCGGACCGAACAAACGGTTGTCCGAAGTTCACAAACGGTTGCCCGAAGCGCATAAACGGTTGCCCGAAGCGCACAAGCGTTTGGGGGGTATGGGGGGCCATTTCGGGGCCCCCCATGTCAACTGAGAGGCAGCTCACGCTCGAAGACGCTGAACGGCGAGCGGCGCGCCGCCTCGAGCGCCTGGCGGATCTGCGCCTCTCCGCGCCCCGCGCCCTGCCGCAGCAACGTCTCGAAGAACGCCACGTAGAACGCGTCCGGTTCCACGATCACCGCCACCCGCGCGCGCATGCCGGCTGCCTCGACCTTCACCCGGTACGTCAAGGTCGCGCTCTTCCCGGGCGAGAGGCGGGTGTCGGAGAGCTCGCGCGAGAGGTCGAGGGCCACCTCGCGCCCGATGACCTGCTCACGCCGGCTGCCGGTCACCACCTGCCCGGCGTCGTCGATCAGCTCGGCGCTCAGGACCACCCGTGGCGTGACATAGGTTGGAAACGCGTGACCGATGCGCGAGCTGGTCACACGGAGCGAGACGAGCGCGACGTCGCCGGGACGGTAGCGCGCGGCCCCCGCCTTGGCCGTGATCGTGAGCCCCGACCGCACCATGTCGGCGTCGTGGATGCCGCGCCAGCGGTGACGCCGATCGGGCATGTGGCAGTCCTGGCACTGGACGCCCTGGCGCGCGAACCGGCTCGCCTTCCACTCGTCGTAGGTGCTCTGGAGCAGCTTGCCGTTGAGCGCGAACCCGTCGGGGGTGAACTGGTGACAGCTCTTGCAAAACTCGGCCTTGAGGAAGGCCGGCGTGCGGGTGACGCCGTGGTGAGGCAAGGTCTCGCGCGGAGCCGTGTCGGCGAGCGAGCCGTCGCGCCGGGGAGGACCGAAGCGCTCGTGGCCCCGCACGTGACAGCCCGCGCACGGCACGCCCTTGCCGGCGAGCGAGGCATCGTAATCCGGGTTGGTCTTGAGCTGGCGCCCCTCGGCGACGAGCGGCGCCTGCTCGGCAAGCGGCGCGTGGCAGACGAGACAGGCGTGGGCCGACGAGGGATCACTCTCACGCATCTCCACGAGCTGGCCGGCGACGCCGGGGCCACTGGCGGCGGCGTGCACGCTCTCGCGCCAGTCGGCGAGCTGAGCGGGATGGCAGGTCCCGCACGACTCGGGCTGGAGCGAGGCCTCCAGCGGCGAGAACCGTGCCGGCGGCGGGCCCTGCGGCGCCAGCGGCGCGCTCCAGTGGCGTCGGATGAACTCCTGGATCGCGTCGGCGCCGGCGGCGGCCGCGGCGGCGAGCAGCACGGTCGCCGTCGCCGCGCACGCGGCACGAAGGCGAAGTCGCATCGACGGGAGCATGATAGCGCGGGCCGACTGCTGTACAGTATGACCCGCAGTCATCCTGATCGCTTCCGGAGAACGCCGTTGGATCCGTACCGCCTGCCTCGACACGTGCGACCAATCCGTTACGATTTGCGCCTCGAGCCCGACCTGACGACCTTGACGTTCACGGGCGACGAGACCGTCACGCTCGAGGTCCAGGAGGCGACCGCGGAGATCGTCCTCAACGCCGTCGACCTCGCGTTCGGCGAGGCGACGCTCTCGAACGCGCGCGGCGAATCCCACCGGGGGACGCCGATCGTCGACGAGGCCGGCGAACGCTGCCGCATCACGTTCGCGTCGCGGATCGCGCCGGGGACCTGGCAGCTCCGGCTGGCCTTCACCGGCACCCTCAACGACAAGCTCCGCGGGTTCTACCGGTCGAGCTACAAGGACCCGACCGGCGAGGCGCGGCTCATGGCCGCCACGCAATTCGAGGCGACCGACGCGCGCCGCGCGTTTCCGTGCTGGGACGAGCCGGCCTTCAAGGCGGTGTTCGCGGTGACGCTCGTGATCGATCCGCAGCTCACCGCGGTATCGAACACGTCGATCGTCAGCGAGCGCGTCGAGCGCGGACGGAAGGTCGTCACCTTCGCCGACACGATGAAGATGTCGACCTATCTGGTGGCGTTCGTCGTCGGCGAGCTCGAGGCGACGGACGCGGTGCTGGTCGGCCGGACGCCGGTTCGCGTCTGGTGCGTGCCGGGCAAGCGGCACCTGGCCGCCTTCGGGCACGAGATCGGCGTCGCCTCGCTCCGCTTCTTCGAGGACTACTACGGCGTGCCGTATCCGAGCGACAAGCTCGACCTTCTGGCGATCCCCGATTTCGCCGCCGGCGCGATGGAGAATCTGGGGGCGATCACCTTCCGCGAGACGGCGCTCCTGGTCGACGCGCGCGCCGCCTCTCACGCCGAGCTCGAGCGAGTGGCCGACGTGGTCGCGCACGAGAACGCGCACATGTGGTTCGGCGATCTCGTCACGATGACCTGGTGGAACGGCATCTGGCTCAACGAGGCGTTCGCCACCTTCATGGAAATCCTCGCGGTCGACGCCTGGAAACCCGAGTGGCAGCGCTGGACGACGTTCGGGGTCTCGCGCGGTGCCGCGCTCTCGGTCGACGGCCTGCACTCGACGCGGCCGATCGAGTTCCACGTCGAGGCCCCGCGCGACGCCGACGCGATGTTCGACGTGCTCACCTACGAGAAGGGCGCCTCGGTGCTCCGCATGCTCGAGCAATATCTGGGCGCGACGGTGTTCCGGGACGGCGTTCGCGAGTACCTCCGGCGCCACGCCTACGACAACGCCGAGACCGGCGACCTCTGGGCCGCGCTCGGACGCGCCGCGAACCAGCCGATCCCCGAGGTGATGGACGCCTGGATCTTCCAGCCGGGCTATCCGCTCGTGAGCGCGCGGCTCGACGGCAACCAGCTCGTGCTGAGCCAGCAACGGTTCACGTACTTGCCGGAGCCGCTCCCCGGATCGACGCCCACGCCGCGGAATCAGCTCTGGCAGGTGCCGGTCCAGGTCCGGTTCTCCGCCTCGGGTCGCTCGTCGGCCGAGCGACGACTGCTCGTAGGCACCGACATCCGGCTCGCGGTGCCCGAGCGTCTCGACTCGGTCCTCGTCAACGAGGGCGGCCACGGCTTTTATCGCGTTCGCTACAGCGGCGAGCTGCTCGAGCGCCTGCTCGGCGGATTGAGCGGGCTGGCCGCGATCGAGCGGTTCAACCTCGTCAACGACGCGTGGGCCGTGACCGTGGCCGGCCACATGACATTGACCGACTATCTCGACTTGACGGCGCGCTTCCGCGGCGAGCGCGACCGGAACGTGTGGTCGGTCCTGCTCGCCTCGTTCGCCCTGCTGAACCGCATCGTCGAGCCCGAGCACCGGCCGCGGCTCGCCGCGCTCGTCCGCGACCGCGTGGCGCCGGCCTTCGCCGAGCTCGGCTGGACGCCGCGGTCCGGAGAAGACGAGCTGACGCGGCAGCTACGCGGCGATCTCGTGCGCGCGCTCGGCGCGCTCGGCGACGATCGCGCCGTTCAGGCGCGCGCCGCCGCGCTCTACGCCGAGGCGGCGGCCGACCTCGACCCCAACGTGCTCCCCGCCCTCATCGGCGTGCTCGCCTACGCGGGCGACGCCGCGCGCTACGACGAATTTTCGAAGAAGTTCCGGTCCGCCTCGACGCCGCAGGAAGAACAGCGCTATCTCTACGCGCTGGCCGCCTTCCGCCAGCGCGAGCTCCTGGGGCAGACGCTCGAGCGCGCGATCAACGGCGAGTTCAGGACCCAGGACGCGCCGTTCGTCGTGCGATCGCTGCTGACGTCCGTCTACGGGCGAGAGCTCGCCTGGGAGTTCGTGAAGACCCACTGGGACACGATGGAGCGGCAGTACCCGAAGGCCGGTCTCCGCCGCCTGGCCGAAGGCGTCGTCGGGCTCGCCACCCCAGAGCTCGAGCGAGACGTCCACGCCTTCTTCCAGGCGCGCCGGCCCGAGTTTGGCGGCAAGACGCTCGAACAGTACCTGGAGCAGCTGCGGATCGCCGTCCGCCTGCGCGAGCGTGAATCGACGGCGCTCACCAAGTACCTCGCGCGATTCGCCTGAGGCGATCATGCCCAGACGAGATTGGCCGCGGATCTTGATGGTGACGGTGCTGGCCGTTGCCGCGCTGTTCGCGGCCGGTTCGTCGGTCTCGTGGGGCCAGCACGGCCACGGCGCCGGGCACGACGGCGGTCATCAGGCCGCCCAGGCGTGCGCCGTCGAGTTCGACAAGGTGATCGGCGAAGGCCGCGGCTTCGGCATGGCGTTCGCCGCCGACCAGAACGGCTATCCCGGCCCGATGCACGTCCTCGAGCTGAAGGACCGGCTC
>Ga0137407_10000374_pt1 | contig 31585 bp, 26 predicted proteins | sample CZOMad2_2_16fung_FD_108410 | JGI IMG/M metagenome (GOLD analysis project Ga0137407, IMG submission 108410) | Vadose zone soil fungal communities from Angelo Coast Range Reserve, California, USA - CZOMad2_2_16fungal (Illumina Assembly) | ecosystem: Environmental > Terrestrial > Soil > Vadose... | reverse complement strand
TCCAAGTCGCTCAGTTTGTTGTTTGGAGCTTGATGTTTCTCTGGAGCTTGGAGCTTGGTGCTTGGAGCTTTCGACGAATTACCTCCCGCGATGCTCCGGAAAAAGCGCCAGGATGCTTTCCTCCGTCGCTTCGCAAACTCCGCGCTCGGTGATGAGCCCGGTCACGAATTTGCGCGGGGTAACGTCGAATCCGAAATTTGCCGCCGGACTGTGCTCGGGAGTGACGCGAACTTCGACGTGCGCGCCGCCGTGAAACCCATCGGCGTGGCTCACTTCTTCGGAACCGCGTTCCTCGATCGGGATCTCGTTAAGGCCATCACGAATGTTCCAATCGAAGGAGGACGACGGCAACGCGACGTAAAACGGAACGCCGTTATCTTTCGCCGCGAGCGCCTTGAGATAAGTGCCGATTTTGTTCGCGACATCGCCGGTGTAAGTCGTCCGATCGGTCCCGACCATGACGGCGTCCACTTTGCCGCGTTGCATCAAATGCCCGCCGGTGTTGTCGGCGATGACAGTATGCGGCACGCCGTGTTGACCGAGTTCCCACGCGGTGAGTTTCGAGCCCTGGCTGCGCGGCCGTGTTTCGTCGACCCAAACATGAACCGGAATCCCGGCGTCGTGCGCCGCATAAATCGGCGAAGTCGCCGAGCCGTAATCGACGAACGCAAGCCAGCCCGCGTTGCAATGGGTGAGGATGTTGACGGGCCCGCTTTTTTTCTCGCTCAGTTTCCGGATCAATTCGACGCCGTGCTCGCCAATGCGGCGGCAATATTCGGCGTCTTCGTCGGCGATCTGTTGCGCGGTTTGAAACGCCACGCGCTGGCGCTCTTCCGCGGTTTTCGCGCCGCCGATATTTCGCAGTTGCCGATCGATTGCCCAAGCCAGGTTCACCGCAGTTGGTCGCGTTGCCTTCAGTCGGTCGGCGGCTGCGTTCAGATCGGACTCGAAGGTGGCGAGATACATTCCATAACCCGCGGCCGCCCCGATTAAACCAGCGCCGCGAACATGCATCTCGCGAATCGCGGCGGCCATTTCCGCGACCGTCCGCACTTCTTCAATCACGAACTGATGCGGCAGGCGGCGCTGATCGATAAGCTGGATCACGCGCTCCTCGCCGCGTTTCGGCCAGATGGTCCGGTAATGTTGGCCTTGGACGTTCACGAATCTTTTTACAACTGGTTGCTCAGGATCACCCGCGATCCGCAGGTCGTAACCTGATGATAGATGTGGACGCGGTCAGTGATCAATTGGCGCCAATGCGCGACGCGTTTTTCATCGATGATCAAATAGAGCGGATCGGATCGGTCCCAGGCGTCGAGGAGAAAATGTTCGTCGAGATATTTGCGGCGGGCGGTGTCGTCGCGCTCGAAGAAACCGGGCGGCTGACCGACGAAGAAGAATTTTTTCTCCAGATAGAAACTAAGACTGCTCCCGTCGCGTAACGACCCTTCGAAAATGACTTCGCCGCTGCGGCCGAGCCGTGGGTTCAGATATTTGGCGGCATCGGCCAGGGAAAAAAATGACGCCACTCGCGCGCGACCTTCAACCAGACAACAGCCGGCGGGCACCATGGCCGCGAGCGCGAGAACGAGAGTGATTTCACCGCGCTGGCGGATGGCGAAAAAGGCGCCAACCGCGAAGATGAGAAACGATACGATGACGAACTGGGCCAAAGGACGCAGCGAAAGCGCTATCTCGGCGTCGGTCGGCATTCCAAGAATCGCGGGACGAAAATAGATAACCCCGGCAGCCGCGAGGCCGGCCGCGAGAGAAAGCCCGATCCCCACAGCTCGAAGTGGGCGCGAAGTCCGTTCCCATGCGCACGCGGCGAAAAGGGCGAACGCACAAAGAAGCGCGGTCGAAGCTTCGTCTCCAAAAATAAGCGCGATTCCCAGCGTGACCATCAGCCAGCAAATCGGGAGGCGATCGGCGAATGTTACCTCGTCGGGACGCAGAATTTTTCGCGGCGCGAAAAGCAAACCGGGCAGAACAAGAAAGATTGCTGGAAACCAGCGCGCGAGGTGGAGAAGGAACAATTCCCAACGCGGCAAAGCGAGCGCGGCGTCTGCCCTGGTTGCGAAGCGGGAAAGAAAACCGGGGAACTGGCTTTCCATGAAAGCGAACCACGGAGCGACGATCAGAACCAAGAGAAGAAGATTTGTCCAATGAAGCAACGGTCGAAAGCGGAGCCGCGCTTCGCGGAATAGAATCGTGAGACAAATTACGGTGCCCGCGAGCACGAGAAGCGGCGCGGCGCCTTTCGTTAGAAACGCCAGAGCGACGCCGAACCAAAAACCGGCGAACCAAAGACGGCGAAACTTTTGGTGTTGATAGCCGCGCACCACGCAGTAAATCGAAGCGCAGACAAAAAGCCCGCAGATCGCGTCGCGCGCGACCATTCGCCCGACCAAGAACACGCCGGTGGAACAAAGGTAGATCAGGCCCGCGGCGAATCCGCGCCAATAACCCGCCAGGCGTTCGGCGATCAGAAACGTAAGCGCGACTGTGCCGATGGTGGCGAGTGCGTTCGGCAGTCGCGCAGCCGCCGCGCTAATCCCAAATGCTTTGCAGGAAAGCGTGACCGCCCAATACGCGAGCGGCGGTGTATCGAGGACCGGCGCGCCGTCGTTCGTTGGCACGAGCCAGTTTCCTGAGATCACCATTTCGCGCGCGGCGCCGGCAAACTGGCCTTCCACGCCGTCGAACAGATCGCCCCAGGCGGTGGTCCCGATGTGGAGGAGCGCGGCGAGGGCGAGCAGAAACGCGAGGAGCGCGTGCCGCGTCGGCGGCGGATTCAGGATTTGCGGTGAGAGAAAAGTCTCCTCGAGTGAAAACGTGCGAGCGCCGGCGACCATTTTCGTCAGGCCGCTTCGATCCGGTAACGGTCCCAATCTTCCGGCACGCGCAGGAGGTTTGCGTCCGGCATTTGGATAATGGCAAGCATCTGGCGGCATTCCGCGATGAGGGTTTCATCCGATGGCCGGATAATTTTGAATGCGCACCAGAACCGGACGCGTTCGAGGCGATCGAGCCACCCTTCGATCGTGAGCTTATCGCCGAGCTTCGCCGCGCGCCGATAATCGATCTCGGTTCGAACCACTACGGGATATTTTTGCGTTTCCGCCATCGCGGCGAGTCCGAGTCCGAGTTCCTCGGCGAGAAGGGTGCGCGCGACTTCGATGAAACGCAGGTAAGCGATGTTGTGGACGACCGCGGCGCAGTCTGTGTCGAAAAACATGACCTGCACTTCGGTGCGAATCCGCGGCGCGTTTTCTTTCAACATCGCAAAGAGCATTTCCGAACGAGCGCGCAAAGCAATGGATTTATGGTAGGGACGCCGCGCTGCGGCGTCCGTGATCCAGCTATTGATGCGATGAATTGCGGACGCCGCAGCGCGGCGTCCCTGCCATCAGTTTTCGAACGATGAGGCAGCAATTGGACCGCGAGGCGTCTGCCAGCGATCGAGCTGGGTTGAAACGGCGGAGACGACTTCTTCGACGCTGACGGCGTTCATGCAGCGAAAGTCAATCGGGCATTCGCGCAGAAAACAGGGGCTGCATTCCACCTGGCGCCGAATGATTCGGTGACCGCTGCCGAGCGGACCGGTGAGCCGCGGCTCGGTCGAGCCAAAAACCGCGACGACCGGAACGCCGAGAAGCGTGGCGAGATGCATGGTGCCGGTGTCGTTCGTGAGAAGCAGCGCGCATTCGCCCAGTTCGGTGGCGAGCTCCTCGAGCGTGGTCTGGCCGATGCGATTCACGCAATGCGCGCCGAGTGCGGCTCCAATCGCGGCGCCGCGCTCCTGGTCCGCGGCTGTGCCGAAGAGAACCCATTGGACTGGCCGTTGCTGAGCGATCGCAAGCGCGACTTCGGCGAAACGCTCCGGCAGCCAACGCTTGGCGGGCCCGTATTCGGCGCCGGGACAAAGTCCGAGCTTTGCGGGCGCGCCATTCGTTTTAATGCGGGGAAGAAACTTTCGTACTTCCGGCAGCGCCTGAGGTCCGCCGAGCTCGCGCGCCATTCGCAAATAACGATAAACCTGATGCTGGATCGGACCCCATCGTTGTTCTTCGGCGACGATCTGGTTCAAGAGCCAGCGACGATTATGACCGGGAAAACCGACCCGGCGTGGAATGCCGGCGAACCAAACTTCGAGCGCGGCGCGAAGCGAGCCCGGGAAAAGGATCGCGACGTCGAACGCAGCCTGGGCACGGATTTTTTTCACAACCGAAAAGAGAGATCGCGATTCCAACGCCAGCACTTCGTCGACTTCCGGAACGAGCTTCCAGACCGGGGCGATCTTTTCCGGCGCGACGACTACGACATGTGCATCGGGCCGCCCTGCTTTGATGGCTCGAACGGCGGGCACGCTAATGACGCTATCGCCGAGCCAGTTCGCGGCGCGGATCAAAATCCGGAAGGGCTTGAGCTTTGCATCCGGCGGCAGATAAACGCCGCGCTTGTAATGGGTGAGAAGGAAATTCGGTTTCGGCGTTTTCCAGCGGTTGTGGACCCAAAACCAATCCTCGGGCGCCCTCCGAATTTCCTGCTCGATCATTTCATTCGCTTCGAACGTGACCGAGTTCACTGAGAGGCCGGTCGAATCGGTGAGGGGAGTAAAGACGAGCCGCCAGCGCGCCGGTCCGACTGTGTAAACCGCTAAGGCGATTACCGCCGCGCCCGTTCTCTTTGCCAGGAGAGCCGACAGCGGAGAAGTGGAGGCCAGCCTGCCGAAGAATGGCGTCCAGAGACCATGATCGCCCGCGTGTTGATCGCCCAGGATCCCGATGAGGCCGCCGGACCGTAACAATTCGATCGGCTTGTGGAACCCTTCGCTCCGATCGAACAACTCAGCGCCGGTGCGCGCACGTTTCCGATTTACGTCCCGATCCAGGTAACGGTTCCTCAGTTTTTGATAGACCGTTCCGACCCTGGCGTAATGAAAGTAATGCGGCACCAGCGGCCCGGTAACTTCCCAATTGCCGATATGACTCAAAAGCACGATCACGGGCCGGCGGGCGCGCAAATGTTTATGAACGGCGTCCGCATTTTCCGCTTCGACATATCGCCCCAGTTTTTCCGGAGACATCGACCCGAGCTTCGTGCCGCAGAGGAAATTGGCGCCGGTCCTTTGGAAATGGCGCCGGCAAATTCGGCGCAATTCTCGCGGCGATTTTTCGTTCGCGAAGGCGGCCTCGAGATTGCGCCGGGCGAGCCGGCGATACTGCGGCAGGAGGAGCCAGCCGGTGAAGCCCATGAAATTCCCGAGAACAAACAAAACGCGCAGGGGAAGCGCGCTGGCGATTGCCGTCCCGGCGCGATAGAAAAGGTAAATGCAGAAATCGAGCATGCGGGAGCTACGAGCCGGCGAACTCGCGCCGAAGGGTAAATTTGCCTGCGGAACGCTTCAATCAATATAATGTCGTTTGTGTTGCGGCCGCGCTCCCATTCTTTGCCATCCGGTTTTGCGCAGTTAATCGCGCAGAGATTCGGCCGCGGGCCGTTTCTGGTTGTCGGGAGTGAGCGCGAGGAATTGCAGCGAGAACTCGCGGCGGCGGAGGTGAACGCTTCGGTCTTCGCTTCTCTCGATGAGTTCGGGGCAATTTTCGCTCAAAATGGCGTGAGCGCGCGGGCCAGTCTCGCGATTTGGTTTTATCCGCGAGACAGCGCGAGCGACGATCGCGCCGTCGCGACCCTGTCGGCGGCCGCCGAAAGCGTGTTGGTCGTGCCTGAACCCGGCGATGACAGCGCGTCGCGGCGGCCGGAATTGGTGCGGCGTTTTGCAGAACAAGGTTTTCTTCCCGATTACAGTTGCGATCTGGGAATGCTCGAGCCCGGCGGGCTGCGTTTGATTCGCGCCGTTCCGGAATCCGCCCAGGCGCTGGTTCCCGCGGTTGAATCGGCCGTGGCGCGTCTTCAGCGACAGGTCACCGGTTTAGAGCGCAGCCTGCGGACGCGCATGGCCGAACTCGAAGCGGCCGACCATCACATTTCGAAGCTCGAAGAGAAGCTGCTCAAATGGAAGGAAGCTCGGAAGCAGCTGAAAGAATTGAAGGCCGAGAAGCAGGCGCTCCGCAAATCGCCGGAGCGCAAGGTCGGGCAAGTTCTGCTCGCCCCATATTTGTTGCCGCAGCGATTGGTGCGCGGAATTCGCAAACGCCTGCCGCGTGCGAAAAAATCCCGGACGCCGGCAAATGAATATCAGAGTTGGTTCGAGGCGCATCGGACGAAACCGTCCGAATTGGATCGCTTGCGCAACGAAAGCCGCGCTTTCAAATACCGGCCCTGCCTTACCATAGTCACGCCGGTATTCGACACGCCTGTGGCCTGGCTGGAGGATTGCGTCGAGTCTGTCCGCAATCAGGTTTACGAAGAATGGCAGTTGATCCTCATCGACGACAATTCCACCGATGCGGACTTGTTGAAGTTCCTGCCAGAGCTGGCGGCGCGCGATGAGCGAATTATTTTGACGAGAAGCGACAGGCGCGGCGGTATTTCGGCTGCGTCGAATCGCGGGCTGGAAATGGCGGAAGGCGAATGGATCGGTTTGCTCGATCATGACGATCTGCTCGAGCCCGACGCGCTTTTTCAACACGTGAAATGGCTCCAGGACCATCCGGATGCCGACCTCATTTATTCGGACGAAGATAAATTGACCGAGGACGGCCTCGACGCGCCGATCTTCAAGCCGGATTGGTCGCCGGATTATTTTCTTTCCTGCAACTACATTTGTCACTTCACGATCATCCGCGCAGAGGTGCTGAAGCAGGTGGGCGGGTTTCGTTCTGAATTCGACGGCGCCCAGGATTACGACCTGTTCCTGCGAATCATCGAACGGACCAGCCGGATCGATCACGTTCCGCGGGTCCTGTATCACTGGCGACGGAGCGAGGCTTCGACCGCCGACAACATCCGACGCAAGCCCGGTTCCCTCGAAACCGGCCGGCTGGCGCTGGAAGCACACCTCGAACGCCAAAAGATGCGCGGACACGTCACCGTCGACTGGCGGACGCACGCTTATTGGATCAAGCGGGACCTGGCCGAAGCGAAGCCGATCTCGATCATCATTCCGGTGCGCGATCACATCGAGTTGCTCAGACATTGCGTCGAGAGCATCGAGAAAGAAACGATCTACGCGCCCTACGAAATCGTTATCGTCGACAACGACAGCCAGACTGACGAGGCGCGCGCTTTTCTCTCCTCGACGAAACACCGCGTCCTGAACTGCAGCGGTCCATTCAACTTTTCCGCGATCAACAATTTCGCCGCCGAGCAAACCGGCAATCCGTGGCTGCTCTTTTTGAATAACGACACGGAGGTGATTGACGGCGATTGGCTCACCATCATGGCGGAGCACATTCAGCGGCCGGAGGTGGGCGCGGTCGGCCCGCGGCTCCTTTATCCAGACGACACGGTGCAGCACGGGGGCATCGTCGTGGGCGTGGGCGGGATCGCTGAGCACGCGTTTCGTGGTTTTCCGGCGGAAGCGCCCGGCGTTTGCCGGCAATTGCAGGTGACGCGCAATTACAGCGCGGTCACCGGCGCGTGTCTGCTCACTCGCCGCGACGTCTTCAACAAGGTCCGCGGATTCGATGAAGAACGGCTGCCGGTGACCTTCAGCGACGTCGATTTGTGCCTGAAAATTCGCCGCGCTGGTTACCTCGTCGTTTACACTCCGTTCGCCCGGCTTTATCACCACGAATCCAGCAGTCGTCGCCGGACCGTCGAGCCGATGGAAACCGGCGTGATGCGGGAACGCTGGGCCGGAATTCTTGACGACGACCCCTATTACAACCCAAATCTTTCTCGCGACCGCGCCGATTTCTCGTTAGGCAAATGACGAGCTAGATTTTTCCCATGGCGAAAAACAAAAAAGAGCTTTGGCGGGGCCTCAGCGCCGAAGCACAGAAGGCGCTCGTGATTCGCGACTACGCACCGGCAAAGAGTGGCGACGAATCAATCCCGGGCGTCGAGATTTTTCCGCGAAAGATCCATCACCAGCGGCATCGAGGCGTATTCGGTGAGTTCGCCCGGCGCGATGAGGGCGTTCTCGAGCGGATCGGGTTTTGGCCGGCGCAATGGGCCACCGCACGGACGTTCGCGCAAACCGCAAAAGGGTTCCACGTTCATCCGCCAAGCATTCCGACGGGGACGAAACCCGAGAAATGGATGCGCCGGCTCTTTGTTGAGGAGCCGAAAAATTACGCGCTGCGGCGTTACGCCCACGAACAATGGGACGTGATGTTTTTCGTCCAGGGCGTTGCGGAAATGATTTTGCACGATGTGCGGGCCGGATTGCCGGCGCGGACGATGCGTTTCTTCGTGGACGGCGACAATCACCCGGGCGGAAACAATGTGGGAATCGTCGTGCCGCCCGGCGTCGCGCACGCCATTCGGGTTGAAGGATCCGAAGACGTGATCATGGTTTACGGAACGAGCACGTCGTTCCAGCCCGAGTTTGAAGGACGCATCGCGAGCGACATCGAGACGGCGACGCTGCCGGACGATTGGGCGAAGTTCTTGGGTAGGGGCGATTGACCCAATCGCCCGCGTGGCGTGCCCGATGAAGCGAAGCTTCAACCCGGCCGAACCGGAATTGATGGACCGGCCGCAACCGGTCACCGCCGAGCTGGAAGCCGACCTGCACAATCTTCGGCAACTGAATCGCTACTTCGGCAGTTACCGGCTTATCGAGCGTTTTCTCCGGCGTTGGGTTCGGCCGCGGAGCCGAATGCGAATTCTCGATTTGGCGACCGGCTCTGGCGATATCCCGCGGCTGGTGGTTGATTACGCGCGAACCGTCGGCGCTGAGGTCAGTGTCGATGCCGTCGATCAGCAACCGTCTACGCTGGAAATCGCGCGCCGATTGAGCATCGATTATCCGGAGATTGAATTTGTCGAAGGCGATGTCCTGGCGTTTGACCGCGAACCGTACGATGTCGTTCTCTGTTCGCTCGCACTCCATCATTTCGCCGAGTCCGACGCGGTGAAGTTGCTTCAGCGCTGCCGCGAACTTTCGAAGCGGTACGTCCTCGTCGCCGATCTTCAGCGCGGCTGGTTCGCGACCACCGGCGTTTTCCTGCTCACGGCTCTATTTTTCCGCGAACCCATGACGCGAACCGACGCGCGCCTTTCAGCCGAGCGCGCGTTTTCCTTCGCGGAATTCAATTCGCTCGCCCGGCGCGCCGGCTGGAAAAATTTCGGCCACGCCAAATTCGCGTTCGCTCGCCAGGCGATCTGGATGGAGCAGGCATCGGTTGTCTGATTTCATCTCGGATCTCGGGCCTTTTTCCTCTGGAAAAAGCTTCCTTCCCCAGCTAAAAACCACGCGTTCCCTTATGACGTCCTTTTTCAATCCGCCGTTCAACGACTCCGACTGGTTCCACAAAGACGGGGCCGCCCGGTGGGAGTTTGGCCTTGCAGTCTGCCTTTGGTTCCTTTCTTGGGATGAAGGCGAACATGTCCTGCGTCGGCGGAGAGGACCGAGAAAGCTCTCGCCCCGATTTCGTCGAACAGAAGCGTTACCGCGTCTCCCTCCCGGCGAACTATGTTAGACGTTGAATTATTCGCCGGCGGAGGTGGAATGGCGGTTGGGCTACGGGCCGCGGGATTCTATCCAGCGACTCTGTACGAGCGCGATCAGCAATCATGCGCGACTCTGCGATATAACCTTGGTGCGGCAAAACCGACATTGATCGGGACGGTTAATGAACAGCACATTGAAAAATTTCTGTGGGACTCCTCGAACGAAGAAGTTCGGTTGCTAGCAGCGGGAACGCCGTGTCAGCCATTTAGCTTGGGAGGGAGTCACAAGGCACATGACGATCCGCGGAATCTTTTTCCAGACTTGCTACGGGTCGTGCGGTTGACGAGACCGCGCGCTGTCTTGGTCGAAAACGTACGCGGTCTTATTAGACCGTTATTCCGTTCATATTTCGAATATGTGTTACGGCAACTCGAATGCCCTTCCATCGCACCACGTCCTGGCGAGCGATGGTTCAGTCACGACGTGCGAATCCGAGAATGCCAGGTGTCGCTGGGTTACGAGCCAGAGTACCGTGTAGAGTATCACTCGCTCGATGCAGCTGACTTCGGTGTTCCGCAGCGCCGATTTCGTGTATTTATCGTTGCACTGAGAAGAGAATTTGGCGCGTTCGACTTTCCAAAGCCAACTCACTCGCGAGTCGCGCTGGTTGCCAGCAAGCAAACCGGAGAATACTGGGATTTGCACGGGGTCCCAAAACGTCAACGCGAGCACGTTGAAGCAGCTCTTCCACTCAACGGTACATCTTCGACGGTGCCTTGGATTACGGTGCGACAAGCATTAAACGACCTGCCTAAGCCAACCAACCAAGAAAGCAACGCGTGGATGAACCATTGGATTATCGACGGCGCGCGTACGTACGGCGGCCACAGTGGCAGTTCATTAGATTGGCCGTCGAAGACCATTAAGGCCGGTGTACATGGCGTTCCCGGCGGCGAAAACACACTGGTCGACTCTACTGGAAGATTCCGCTATTACACGCTGCGAGAGGCTGCACGACTACAGACTTTTCCAGATAATCATTTTTTCTCTGGCGCTCGAATCCACGTGACGCGGCAAATTGGGAACGCAGTTCCCTGTGTTCTAGCCACAATACTAGGTAGAGCTTTACATCCACTTATCAGTCGCAATCCCAAGGATAACTATGTGACCAATGCCAACACACACTAACGATTTTGATCTCAGCCCTCATCCTCGCATTTTGCCGATGCTTGGTGAAATCACTCTTGCACCTTGGCGGTGCCTTGCAGAGCTGATTGACAATTCTGTAGATGCTTTCTTATCGGCGCGACGTACTGGTGCAGGACTAACTCATCCTGAAGTCAGCATTTCTATTCCGACGGCCGACGTCGCTAGCGCAAAGCTAACTCTTCGCGATAACGCGCCAGGCATGACGATCGAACGATTGGAAAACGCGATGCGCGCAGGTTGGACCGGAAACGATCCGATTAACAACTTGGGCATGTTTGGAATGGGATTCAATATAGCCACAGCACGGCTCGGAACGCTTACGCGTGTCTGGTCCACGATCGCGGGAGATGGCGAATGGATAGGACTCGAAATCGACTTCGACACATTGATGCGCCAGCGACATTTCCGGACGCCAATCCTACATCGCGCTAAAGCAGATCCTTCGGAGCACGGCACCGAGGTTTCCGTTGAACGCCTGAAACCCGAGCAAAGGCAATGGCTCACTCGAGCAGCAAATCTATCGAAGATACGACGCGACCTGGCGCAAGCGTATTCCGCAATGCTTCGACCGAACGGAGTGCCGATTGCTTTTGGTTTGATGATTAATGGTCAAGCTGTCCGAGGTCGCGATCATTGTGTTTGGGGAGACGGACCAGACGAACGCATTGTACACACAAACCGTTACGGACCAATCAATGCATTCCAACGAGTGGATGTCCGTCTCGATGATCGCCTTTTCTGTACGCGTTGCTGGCAATGGCTCGCCGCCCAAGAGGAATCTTGCCCAGCTTGCAACACCACTGAAGGCGTTGTCTCGCGTACACGACATGTGCATGGCTGGCTAGGTATTCAACGTTACGTGAGCGCCACTGAATACGGTATCGACCTAATTAGGCACGGTCGAAAAATCGAGTATGCCAGCCGGGATCTGTTCAAGTGGACGGGCGATACAAGCGTAGAGGAAGAAGAATACCCAATTGATGATCCGCGACATCGAGGCCGCATCGTAGGTGAAATCCACATAGACCATTGCCGCGTTACATATACGAAAGACCGCTTCGATCGAAACGACCCGGCTTGGGAAGAGATGGTCTCGATTGTTCGTGGTGAAGGACCTCTGCGACCCGATAAAGCTGCGGGACTAGGCTTCGGCCAGAATAATTCACCGTTATCTCTCTTGTTCCAAGCATTTCGGCGATCGACGCCGAAACCCAAAGCGGCAGGCTGCTACGCGCGATTGCTGATCGTACCGGATAATGAACGCGCAGAGGAGATGGCGAAACGTTTCTATGCAGCTGACCCTGAGTACAGAACAGACGTAAAGTGGTGGGAACTAGTTCAAGAAGCGGATCGAGAACTTCTTCAAAGCCAGCAACAGCCCGGAGGTGGAACTGGCGGAATTCCTGGACTCGTCGGGGGTCCCAGTGAGGACGACCAAGCTCAGTCGCCTGAACCGCCCGTCCCTGCTTCCACGCCGCCACCGGCACGAACGCCGCTGCAGGCGCTGTCGCGTGAGTATCGTGACGAGGTAACAAATCAACGGTGGGAGGTGCAGGCGTTTGCCGTTGAAGCTTCGGATCCAATTATATCCGAGCAGTCGGTTCCTTGGCTACTCCGTGCAACGGCTGCGGGAGTACACGAGTTTTACGTCGACGCGCAACATGTGATCTTTGATTCGGCTACGATGACGCCTCTTGATGGACTGCTTGCGGAACTAAGTTGGGCCGCAATGGACTTCATCCGTGGTACTAATACTCAAGCTCGCTTCGCAGGTATCTTGGCCGGGTTAAGAGACCGCTACGCAACCGCAACTAAGCTTGATGAAATCGCATTGTCTGCGGACGCAGTTTCGACCCTATCTGATATTGCTCGCGCGGTCGCAAACGCGCTCTCGTCAGCAGATTCCGCTTCGCTTTTTGAGGAACTCCCACTTGCAGACCGTGAAGCCATCTTACAGAAAATGGCAAGTCGTGCCGTCAGTGAGCCGCAACGTGTTCTCGCTCAAGGCCGCTTTCTTGAGTTCGCGCCGCGAAGAGCGCTTCTAACATTCTTCCAAAAGCATCCAGAACTATTCTTCGACGGTAATTACTGGGATGAACAATATGCTGGCCTGGATTTTGGAAGTGCGTCGGCCACGGAAGAAGCACGGGCAAGGCTAGTCGCGTACTACTTTACATTGCTCGCTGATGCCGCATGGCTTGCGGAAAACGAGCCTGCGGATCTCGCCGATGCAAGCCGCGTTCGCTTATTGCGGGCTGCCCTTGCGCTGGACCTTCTGGCGCCGACTTCTCCCGCTATACCTACAACTTGATTAACTCCTCCTCAGGCTTTCTAGATCATCGGCGGTTGCTTCAAGGCCCATGGCAAGCTTTTGAACGTGACGTCGCCCGGCTGCTCCTGGCGAATGGCTTTGATGATGTACGCATCGTTGCCGGAACCGGTGATCGAGGCGCGGACGTACTTGGCGTAAAGGCCGGCAAACTATGGATTTTTCAATGCAAGCACACGACGAGCACGCCGCCGCCATCCGCTGCTGTTCGAGAAGTCGTAGAAGCAGGGAAATTTTACGGCGCAGACCGTCTAGTGATCGCTTCGTCGCGTCCTGCCGGAGAGTCATTGCTTCGCGAAAAGACGCGCTACGAACGACTCGGCCTCACGATTGAGCTTGCACAACCGGAAGACCTATTAGTTATGATGCGCGCGACACCGGAATATTCGTTGCATCGGAGAACTTTGCGTCCATATCAGGAGGACGCTTCATCTCGGGTCCGAGCCGCGCTTCTGGACACCGGTCGCGCGCAAGCCGTTCTCGCGACAGGTCTCGGTAAAACCGTTATTATCGCGGAAGTGTGTGCAGACCTTCTCCGTGACGGTCTCGTTCCTCATGACAGAATTCTAGTCTTAGCTCATGTCAAAGAACTAGTTCATCAGCTTCAACAGAACTTTTGGTATCAATTACCGAAGTGGGTACCCACGCATAGATTAGCGGAAGGTGAGATTCCAACGTACTGGGACGGCATCACCTTCGCTACAATACAGAGTGCTAAGTCGCGTCTAAATCAGCTTCCCGAGTTTGGGCTTATTCTTGTCGACGAAGCACACCACATCGGCGCCGAGAGTTTTCGCGAAGTTCTCACAGACCTAAGCCCACAACTCACCGGAGGAGTGACGGCGACTCCTTGGCGCGGCGATGGGTATGATATCGATGAATTAATTGGTCCCGCCGTAGTGAAGATCGGCATTGCGGAAGGTTTACAGCGCGGATTCCTTGCCGAGATCGACTATCGGTTGCTTGGAGACAATCTTGATTGGTCGTTTGTGCAGGAAGCCTCGCGTTTCGGTTACTCTCTTGCTCAGCTAAACCGAAAGCTGATCATTCCGACGCGCGACGAGCAAGCGGTCAGGATCGTTAAAGACGTTTTCGAAAACGAGCGCAGACATACTGCAATTGCTTACAGCCCAACGACAGTTCACGCGACAAGCTTTGCTGCTATGCTGCGTCGGTACGGATTCAGAGCGGAAGTGATGTCCAACGAAACTCCGCCGCGCGAGCGAGATGTACTAATGTCTCGATTCCGCGCCGGGCAATTAGATGTGCTGACGACGGTAGACCTATTCAACGAAGGTGTGGATGTGCCAGATGTAGATCTCCTCATTTTTATGCGAGCGACACACAGCCGCCGCATTTTTGTTCAGCAGCTCGGCCGCGGGTTGCGCGTTCGCGCAGGAAAAGACAAAGTCGTCGTCCTTGACTTCGTCACCGATCTTCGACGGATGGCCGAAGTCATTCAGCTCGACGCGGCAATGCGTGGCGCGTCCGTGGAACAACTTGGTCTTGGGGGGCGCCTGATTGAATTTAGCAATCGGTCGGCCGGAAGTTTCCTTCGTGAGTGGATTCTCGACCAAGCCTCACTGTCCGATCGTGAGGATGACGCAACATTGCGAATTCCGCACTTCGATTTTCCGGAGCCAGCACCTCCCGGTGGTGTGCAATGAGTGTTCCAGACAATATTCGAGAGCAGTTACGCTGTAGGCTCTACGAACTCGCCGACGAGAAGAACTGGATGTCACTGTCTGTCGCGGAGAAGTCGGCCACGTATGATGCATGGACGCGCGATCCTGCTGTCGGGGGGGTTCTTTCGCGATTCATTCGAGTCAGCGATGTCCGACTTTACCTTAAGGATTCGCTCCTCAAAGACTATGCTCGTCAGAAGCAGGCCGATGACACGCTAGTTAATCATGTGCTTGGAGTTAGTGGCGCGGAAGTCCTTCGTGCAGATATAAAACCACACGGCCGCGTATTAGCAGATGGACGCGTATTTGCCTGGGGAAGAGCGAACGCTTGGAAAACAATACTCATGGCAACGTACGAACGCGCGCACAATGAGCCAGGTGGAAAGGCTTTTGGGGTCGTTCTGACAAATGCTTTTGGTCAGTTTCATCAGCCTTCAGTTCGAACACTGATTGAAACAGCTGCGAGCAAGTTGGGGATTGAGCGCGTCGTATGGCTAGAGCGTTGATTCGACGTGATCCGCTCACGATCAGTGAAAGATCGACGCGAATGTCACGCGTCCGGTCAACCGGCAATCGCTCGACCGAGGTTATAGTCGAAACTCTCTTGCGGGCAGCGAAAATTGCCGGCTGGCGGAAGCATCCACAGGACATCCCCGGGCGGCCGGACTTCTACTTTCCCAAGAATAAACTCGCCGTCTTTGTCGACGGATGTTTTTGGCATGCGTGCCCTCGATGCGCGCGGCGGATACCGAGCACACGCCGCCAGTTTTGGAAGACAAAGCTGCTCGGGAATCAGCGACGTGACAATCGTCTACGTCGATTGCTTGTGCGTCGCGGCTTCAAAACAATGCGACTCTGGGAACACGAGTTACGCGGAGCTCACTGGCTGGGTCGATTACAGCGTCGGCTCGCGGAAGATCCGACAGTATAGACTGATCAAGTGCACATAACGCGAGAGGAGGAGATCGCCGTCTTGTACGCATTGCATTGCCATGGGGGAACGGCATCGAAATCACAAGTAGTTGAATTAATCCTACGCAACAAACTGCTTCAGCCGCGCGTGGACGACGAAGAAATCGTGGCTACCGGAGAGCGAAGAATCGTAAATCGAATTGCTTGGCTGCGTCAGAACTTAAAACAAAAAGGCGATCTAATGATGCCGCGTCGCGGCGTGTGGCAGTCGACACCAGCTGGCAGGCGACGGCTTTTTCGCTTCGCTGAACGGCTACACGATGATGCAGATGATGACTTGGGAATTCTCGATCAGGAGTTTTTTGAGCGCCTAACGCCGAATTTTCTAGCAAGGCTGCGCGCATTAGCACCGCATGCTCCACAAATCTAACGGGACCTAGTTTCGGCGCGGATCGGCAGAGAGATCGACGAGCGTGCGCCTTCAAATGCTGTTCTGTCAACGCATCAGTCAATCACACATCCATCTTGCATGGTTGCCGCACGAATTCAATCCAAGACAAACCCACTTTTGATTGTCCTTCAAGATGCCGATGCCACCTGATCTAACGCAGTTGCTTGGCAACAGCGTTAGTGGATCATCGCAGGGTGCAGATTTTTTCCACGGTGCGGGAGGCAGTGTCGCACTCTCGCGAGAGTGATAAGCGCAGAGTTCTGGTGCCGACTATGGGCGCGCTCCATCGCGGCCATGGTGAATTGATTCGCGTCGCGCGCGAGGCGGCCGGGAAGAAGGGCGAAGTTGCGGTGAGCATTTTCGTGAATCCGCTCCAGTTCGCACCCGGTGGCGATTACGAAAAATATCCGCGACCGGAAAGGGAGGACGATGAATTCTGCCGCGATGCCGGAGCAGACATTCTGTTCCGCCCGAACGTCGAGGAAATGTATCCCGCGGATTTCTCGATTTCGGTCGACGAAAATTCGCTCGCCATGACGCTCGAAGGCCGATCACGACCCGGCCATTTCCGCGGCGTGTGCACTGTCGTGGCGAAGTTGTTCCATTTGCTGGCGCCGAACGCGGCGGTCTTTGGCGAAAAGGATTTCCAGCAGCTGGCCATCATTCGGCGAATGGTGCGGGACTTGAATTTTCCGGTCGAAATTATCGGGGTGCCGACGGTGCGGGAAGGGGATGGACTCGCGAGCAGTTCGCGGAACAAATACCTGACGGCGGATGAGCGCGCGCAGGCGCCGACGTTGCAACGCGCGCTACAGGAAGCGCGGCGGTTGTTCACCGAAGGAGAACGATCCGCGGAAGCGATTCAAACCGCGGCGCGCAACGTGATCACGACCGCACCGCTGGCGCGGATCGATTATCTCGAAGTCGTCAATGCCGACACGCTTCAAACCGTCAGTGTAGCGGACGCAAATTCGCTCATCGCGGTGGCCGCGTTTTTCGGGCAGACTCGACTGATCGACAACCTCCGCCTCTCGTGAAGCAATACGATTTCGTCGTGATCGGCAGCGGGATCGCCGGACTGACTTTTGCGCTCAAAGCCGCGAAACACGGCTCGGTCGCCGTGATCACGAAGCGTAAGGGTGTCGATTCCAACACCGCGGTCGCCCAGGGCGGGATTGCCTGCGTGACCAGCGACGAAGATTCATTCGAACTGCATGTCGCCGATACGCTCGAGGCTGGGGCCGGCCTTTGCGACGAAGCGGCCGTGCGGACGATTGTGATGGAAGGACCGAAACGGGTCGCGGAGCTGGTCGAGCTCGGGTTGCACTTCGACGATCGCGAGATCGGCGGGCATCGCGAGCCGGATCTGGGACGAGAGGGTGGTCATTCGAAACGGCGGGTGCTGCATGTGCAGGACGTGACCGGCCTGGAAGTGGAGAAGACGTTGCTGCGGGAGCTGGCCCGTGCGCCGCAGGTGGAGCTGCTGGAAAATCACATGGCGCTCGACCTGATCACAGCGGGCAAGCTCGGATTCGCGACCGAAGATCGTTGCCTGGGTGTCTACGTTCTCGATGAACGCAGCGGCGAAGTGGAAACGATCCGCACAGATCGGCTGGTGCTGGCGACCGGCGGTTGCGGCAAAGTTTATCTTTACACAACGAATCCCGATATCGCGACCGGCGACGGGGTCGCCATGGCGTGGCGCGCGGGCGCAGTCATCGCGAATATGGAATTCATCCAGTTCCATCCTACCTGCCTGTTCCATCCGCTCGCGAAATCGTTTTTGATTTCCGAGGCCGTGCGCGGCGAGGGCGGCATTTTGCGGAACGATCGCGGCGAAGATTTCATGGCGCAATATCATCCGCAGCGCTCGCTCGCTCCGCGGGACATCGTCGCCCGCGCGATCGACGCCGAGATGAAGCGGCTCGGTTCGAAATGCGTGTTTCTCGACATCACCCATCGATCGCCCGAGTTCCTGCGGGAACGTTTTCCACACATCTACGAAACGTGCCTGCGCTTCGGAACCGATATGGCGAAGCAGCCGATCCCCGTCGTGCCGGCCGCCCATTATCAATGCGGCGGCGTGAAGACGGACGTAAATGGCGCGACGTCGTTACCCGGCCTGTACGCGATTGGCGAGGTCGCGTCGACCGGTTTGCACGGAGCGAATCGGCTCGCGAGCAATTCGTTGCTCGAAGGCCTGGTCATGGCGCATCGGGCCTGCGACGCCTTGCTCCGCGAACAGCCGGCGTCGCGCGTAGCACGTGAGATTGCGTTACCGGAATGGGAGTCTGGTGACGTTCAGAACGTCGACGAGCTGGTCGTGATCTATCACAATTGGGATGAAATCCGGCGCCTGATGTGGGATTACGTCGGCATCGTTCGCACCGACAAGCGCCTCCAGCGCGCGGCCGCCCGTTTGCGCAATCTCCAGCGCGAGATCCGCGAGTTTTACTGGAATTTCAAAGTCTCGGTAGATTTGCTTGAGCTCCGCAATTTGGCCACGGTCGCGGCGCTCATTGTCGATTCGGCGCTGAACCGAAAAGAGAGTCGTGGCCTTCATTTCACCCTGGATTATCCGGAGCTTTCCGACACGCGCTTCAAGCGTGACACGCTGATCAGCCGCAATTGACGATGGCTTGGTTACTGCTAAATAATGCGCCGGAAACGCCGGTCGGCCACGGCCTTGCGAAAGGGCTTGCCGAATCCCCAGCTTTCCCGGTAAAAGTCGTGCGCCCACTGCCTTAATGAGAAACTTTCTTGTCCTGCCCCTCGTTCTGCTGACTGCGATCGCAGTCCGGGCCCAGTCGCCGTACGAGAGCAGTGCCGACTTTGCCAAGTATGCAATGAAGCTGCGCGAACAGGCGCTGCTCAAAGTCGAGCCCCAGGTTTTTGTCCCGACGACCTCCAAGGCAAGCATGACGCGATTTCCTTGGAAAACGAATATCGTCACGACCGTTTTCTGGATCGGAGAAGCAGCCGGCGGCAACAACCCGGTGCCGAATGTGAAAAGCTCCTGGGACGCGAACTGGACCTCGAACTACGGTGGCTTCGACACCCCCGATGCCGGCTCGCGGAAGAACTACACCCCGGTTTCGTTCGTTCCGCGGCAGAACCCATTTTATTGCGCGCTCCCTTACAACGACGTGACCCACGGGCAATTCAAGCCCGAGGCGGCCCTGGTCATTCCGTGGTTTAAGCAGGCTTACAGCGAGCCCGGCCGTTCCGTCTGCAAAGACCGGTGGATCGCCATCCGCAAAGGGAACAAGACCGCGTATGCGCAGTGGGAAGACTGCGGGCCATTTCGGACCGACCATTTCCAGTACGTTTTCCAAAACGAACGGCCCAAGCCGAACCTCAATCGCGGCGCCGGCCTCGATGTTTCACCGGCGGTTCGCGATTACCTCGGTCTCTCGCCGACGGACGTGACTGACTGGCAATTTGTCGAAGTGCGTGACGTTCCACCCGGCCCGTGGCGGAATTACGGCGACAATAACCATTTCGTGATCGCCAAGCGCCAGGCCGAGCAGCGCCTCGTCCAGGAAGCGACGGACAAGAAAAAGAAAGAGTAGCGCGGCTAAACGCCGAGCCGTCTGCTCAGTCCGCCGAGCGATTCCTTCAACGCGTCCGCTTGTCCGACGAGCGGCTCGTAACGTTTCCGTTCGGTGACGCAAAACGCCGCCAGCGGCTCGAACGCGACCGAGATCTCCTTGTAAAACAGATCAATCGCGTGCCGCATCTGTTGTTCGATCGCGTGGATGAGTTCGTCGCGCTTCTTCTCCATTTCCGTGGCGTAAGCAGTGAGAATTCTGCGGCGTTGGGTAAACGCGACGATCGTGCCGAAGATTGCTGCTGATGCTGCGAGAATCCCAGTCACATCGGCGACCGACGCACTGCTCATCGCCACAATTACGGTGATGATTCCACCGGCTGCTGCGATGCCCGCCGGCAAACGCAACCACGCCGCTGTCTCCCGGAACATCTTCGCCAGTTGTTCCTCGACGGCTTTGCCGGCCACGCGTTCCACGAGCGTCAGCTCGATTGATTGCAGCAGCTCGCGCCGTTGCCGCGCGAAATCCGGGATTGTCTTCTTCATCCGGTTCTTTCCCTCGGATGCGAACTGGGCCTCGATCGCGTCCTGCAATTGTGGCCAAAGACTGCGCAGGTCCGTTTCCAGCAATTGCACGGCGTTCTCCACTTGCGGCTCCACAGTTTGTCGCAGCTTCGCTTCCACTTCGGATTGAAAATCGTGCTGCCACTGCTCGCGGCTCCAGATCAGCCGCCACGTTTTCCAAAAGCTCAGCTTCTCTTCGAGCAATTGCGTTCCCTGGCGGGCGCACTCGCGGCACGCTTGCTCCACCCCACGCAGAAATCCGGCGACCTGCCGCAGCGTTTGATCTTTGCGGACCCCTAGAAATTCCTGCACCCGCCGGAGCTGTTTTTCATCGCGCGTGATCGTCTCCATCGATCCGTGAATTTCATCCGCGATTTCATTCAGGATCACGCCGGCCGTTGTCGCGGTTGATTGCAACTTGAGAAAACGCACGCCGGACTCGGTCACCATGCGGTTGACCTGTTCTTCGAGCGGCCCGAACCCGCTTTCGCGCCACAATTCTTCCCTCGGCATCCCGGTCTTTTTGATAAGCAAAGCCTTGCGCGCCGAGACTGCGAATACTGGCGGAGCGAACCCGAGCTTCTGCTTCGCCGTGTCTTGAAGGTGCCGGTAGATTATTTCGATCTCGGAACTGTTGCGGAGGTCGGCCTGTTGAAGAACGAAGACGATGTTCTTTAGCCATTTCTTTTGCACGAGATCGAGCAGTTGCCACCCCGATTGCGACCATGGATTCGTGACCGAAAAAACGAACAGCACCACATCCGCCCGTGGAACGAATCCTTCGGTGATCGTCTGGTGCTCCGCGACCATCGTGTTGGTTCCCGGAGTATCAACGATGTTGAAATTCTCGAGGAACGGAATCGGAAGATAGCGCTCCGTGAGTTGCCCGGAAACTTCGACGGATTTGTCCTCGGCCCCGTGGCGAAAAATGTAAACGCGGTCCGTTGCCGGCAGAACATCGACTTTCGCGAAGTCCTGGCCGAAAAGCGCATTCAGCAGCGACGATTTTCCCGCTTTCACTTCGCCGACAACGACGAAGAGGAGCGGCTCGCGAACGTCCGTCAGCAAAGCGTGAAGCGTGTCGAGCGTCGCGGGCTCACGGCGCATTTCCGCCGCGAGCCGCAGCAGTCTTCCGAGCGCAGTTTCGAGCTCGGTCCGAACCTGCAGGTAATTATCGGCGATCATGCCGGCCGCCCTGGCTTCAAGGCGTGCTTGTTGGGACAGGCGGAGACGCGCTCGGCGTGGCGCTCGGCAAAGCGACCGCGCGCGGAACGGCTGGCGACGGCGTCGGCTTCGGCGGAATCGGCGTCGCCATGGCCAGAAGCTCCGTCACCGTGACCGATTTGAATCCTTTCTTCATCAATTGGTCGAACGTCGCGGGCATCGCTTCGATCGTCGGCGGATGAATATCGTGCGACAGGACGATCGAGCCGGCATGCGTCTCCTTGAGAATGCGCGCGGTCACGACGCTCGGTCCCGGTCGTTTCCAATCGAGCGGATCGACGTCCCAAATAATGATCCGATAACCGAACTCCTCGTGAATCCATTTCTTTTGGCGCGCCGTGATCGATCCGTAGGGCGGCCGCAATAACGTCGGCCGCTTTCCGATCGCAGCTGCGATCGCGTCGTCCGTTTTCTGTAACTCGCGCCGCACCGCTTCGTCCGACATTTTTCCAAGATTCGGATGCGACCACGAATGGTTTCCAATCTCGTGCCCTTCACGGACCGCGCGTTTCAGGATATCCGGATGATCCGCCGCATTCTGTCCGACGACGAAAAATGTCGCCTTGAGATGCCGCGCCGCGAGCAAATCCAGAAGTTTGGGCGTTAATGTCGCGTTCGGACCATCGTCAAACGTCAGCGCAATGTAGGGCCCATCAACGTGGACCGAATTGAACGTGATCGGCGGCTCGGTCGGAGTCGGTGTCGCTCTTGGTTTAACCGGAGACGCGCTTGGTTTTTCCGCGGACGGAGCCGGCTTCGGTTCCTGTGAATAAGAAACCGGCGCAATCAAAAAAATGATCGCGCCAAGAGCGATGAACCTTCGAGAAAGCATGGAGAAGAGAGCGCGCGAAAAAACCTGCGTCTATCTAGCAGACGCCATCTGCAACGCAAGCCAGGGGCAATCTCGCGTCGCGACGGGACCGGACCGGCTCGCGAAAACGAATCATTAACCAACCGATGTTTCCCGACATATTCGCAACCTTGGCAGTTATCCTGCTAAAATGAGGGACATGACTCACTCCGCCTGAGCGAAGTGGCGCCGGGTTGCGCAGTGAGGCCCGGCCGCTGCGTCGGTTTTTTGGCTTCTCCTTAAATGAAAATTTTGCTTGTCGAAGATCATCCCGGCAGCCGCCGCAATTTGCAGCGGCTTATCGCCAAGCGCGGTCATGACGTGACCGCCGTCAGCAGCGCCGAGGAAGCCGAAGCCGAGCTCGCCGCGCAGAGCTTCCCCTTCCTGATCCTCGACTGGATGTTGCCCGGAAAAAGCGGCGTCGATCTTTGCCGCGAACTGCGGACGCGCCCTGACGGCGACGCGATGTTTATCCTCCTGGTCACGGCGAAAGCCGACACGGAAGACCTGGAGCAGGCGCTGGAAGCAGGCGCCAACGATTATCTCACCAAACCGCTCGACCTCGGCCTGCTGAGCGTCCGGATTTCCGTCGCCGAGCGCCAGATCCGCGAGCTTGCGGAACGCAATCAGGCGCGGGCGGCGCTAATCGAATCCGCGCGGACAATGACGAACATCCTCGAGAAGACCACCGACGGATTTTTCGCGGTCGATTCGGATTGGAAACTGACCTACATCAACGCGGAAGCCGAGAAGATGGTCCGGTGCAAACGCGAAGACGTCCTCGGCCATGTCCTTTGGGAACAGTTCCCGTGGCTCATCGGATCGATTTTCCAGACCAATTTTGAACGAGTGATGGCGGAGCGCGTCGGGATCGAATTCGAAGCGGCGGACGCGACTGGCAAGATTTGGTATGACGTTCACGCCTATCGCAGCAACGGCGGGATTTCGGTTTTTATCCGGGACGTTAGTGAGCGCAAGAAATCCGAAACAGAACGGCTCACGACCAGCAAACTCGAATCTCTCGGCACGCTGGCCGGCGGAATCGCGCACGATCTGAACAACATTCTCACCGTCATTTCCGGAAACATAGGGCTGGCGCAGATCGAAGCGCCGGCGGATTCCGGCAGCCTCCTCGGATTTCTTTCGAAAGCCGGCCAGGCCGCGCAACACGCCGCCCATTTGTCCAGTCAGCTGCTCACCTTTTCAAAAGGCGGCGCGCCTTTGAAGAAAATGGTTTCGATCGGTGAGCTGCTCGAGCACTCCGCCGAGTTTGCGCTTTACGGCTCGAATTTGCGGACCGACTTCGACATTACCGTCGATCTCTGGAAAGCGGAGGTGGACGCGGGCCAGATCGAGCAGGTGGTCAACGCGCTGATGTTGAATGCGCGCGAAGCGATGCCGCAGGGCGGAACGATTCGCGTCCGCGCCCGCAACGTTGTCTTCGAGGAAAACGTGAACCAGCCGCTGCCGCCCGGGCGTTATCTCAAGGTCACGATAACCGATCGCGGCACTGGAATTACCGACGATTTGCGCACGAAGATTTTCGATCCGTACTTCACGACGAAACCGACTGCGACCGGTCTCGGCCTGGCTATCAGCTACTCGATCGTGAAGAAACACGGCGGTCTGCTTCTGCTGGAAAATACGTCCGGCGAGGGATCGGTCTTTTCATTCTATTTACGCGCGACAGACAACGCCAATGGCGCCCGAGCGGGACGCGGCGCCGGCCGTCCGTTTCATTACAATCACCAGCGCATTCTCATCATGGACGATGAGGAAGCGATCCGCGAGCTGACTTCGCAACTTCTCGGAACCCTCGGCTACGAAGTCACCGCGGTGCCTGATGGGCTAGAGGCGGTTCGGATTTACGAGCGCGCTCTTCGCAAGGGCGAACATTTCCAGGCGGTCATTCTCGACGCAACGGTGCGCGGCGGAATGGGCGGCGTGGCGACGATTGAGCGGCTCCGCTCGATGGATCCGAAAGTGAACGCGATCATTTGCAGCGGTTATTCTGACGAAGCCGCGCTCTCGGAATTTCTCGCCTACGGATTTCGCGGCGCGCTGCCGAAACCGTTTACGCGCTCCGAATTAGCTGACGCACTTCAGCGCGCGTTCGAAGTCAAGAACGCAAACTAGCTAGCCTTTTCGCAGCTTTTCGAGTTGGGCGATAAAAGCTTGCGGACCGCCCGCCTGATACCCAAGGGCGCCAAGGGGCTTACCGTTGCTGTCGAAAACAACGACCGTCGGAAAACCCTGAATTCCGTACTTCACCGCCAGTTTCTCATTCTGCGCCGTTACTTCCGGGGGCATCTTTTTCATCCGCGGAAAATCCAGCTCGAGCAGCACGAGATTCTTGTTTGCATAGTCTTTGAACTCGGGCTTCGAAAAAACTTCTTTGTCGAGCATGATGCACCAGCCGCACCAATCCGAGCCGGTAAAATCCATCAGCAACAGGCGATTCTTCGCCTGCGCTTCTTTTTGAGCCTGCTCGAGGCTGGTCAACCAGCCGGGCTTCGCCGCCGCGACCTGGGTCTCCGGCTTTTTTTCCGGCTGCTTCTCGGCTGTTTCCTTTTTCGAACAGGAAACCGCCAACAGCGTCGCGACCACCAGCATCAAGCGGAGGAATTTCACGCTGCGAACTTCCCGCAGCTTGGCTTCGTCCGCAAGCCGCCGCTCTTTCTGTACAAAGCTAGCCCGGCGCATAACACGCCGGGCTAAAAAACTTAACCGAAAGATTTATTTAAGGTGTCCGGAGACCAGTTTGGTCATCTCGAACATGCTGACCTGGCTCTTGCCGTTGAACACCGGCTTGAGCGAATCGTCCGCGTTGATCATGGTCCGCTTTTTCTTATCCTGGCAACCGTTCTTCTTGATGTAGTCCCAGAGCTTCTTGGTGAGCTCGGAACGTGGGAGCGGTTTCGAACCGACGATCGCGGCGAGTTTATCGTCGGGCTGCACCGGTCTCATGAAGGCGGCGTTCGGTTTACGTTTTGAAGCTGTCTTTTTGGCTTTGGTTTTCGGCATAGAGGTTGACTAATCCTTCACTCGTAAGAGGGCAATAACAAATTTCTCGAAAATTTTTCGCGGCTCATTGTGAACGCCGGACCGCGATCGCGGCTATGTCGTCCGGCGGTTCTTTTCCATTGTTCTGAATTCCTGCCGTGGCGAGGACGCGATCGAGCAACACTTGCGCGCTTTCTGCCATTGGCTGAAGCGATTCCGACAGACGCTTCGCCGAGAGCAACGGATTCTCTCCGTGCTCCGATCCATAAATTCCGTCGGTATAGAGCAGGAATGCATCGCCCGGTTCCAGGTCCGCGGTCGCTTCGACAAATTCCGAACGTTCCAACAGCCCGAGCGGCGGAGCGGACGACGGAATCGATTCGCTCCGTCCGCCGGCCCGCGCCACGAGCAACGGCGGATGACCCGCGCCGACCACGCTCACCCGGCCGCTCGCCGAATCGAGCGCCACGCACATTGCCGTCATGAACGAGCGCGCACCGAAAATACTTCGAAAATCGTTGTTCACTGTTTCCATGATCTTGGCCGGATCGTTGTTCTCCGCGGTGCCGTGATGAAAGAGCAATTTCGCCAGCGTCGTCAGGAGCGCGGCCGAGGCGCCGTGCCCGGTCGCATCGACAATCCAAAAGAGGGTCCGGCCGTCTGCCATCCGCAGCCATCCGTAAATATCGCCGCCGACCTGGATCACCGGCCGATAACACGCCGCGATTTCCCAGCCCGGCAACACCGGCGGTTTTAGCGGAATGAGCGATTGCTGAGTGAGCCGCGCCGCTTCCAGGTCGCGCTCCAGATTGTGCCGCCACGCCTCGAGCTCATCGTTCTGTTTCTGCAACTGGCTCCGCATCGAACGCAGTCGCAATTGCGTATCGATCCGCGCTCGCAGCACCGCGTCGTTGATCGGCTTCGTCACGAAATCGTCCGCGCCCGCTTCCAGACAAAGAACTTCGCTTTCTTCACCGCCGTGACCGGTGAGCATAATCGCCGGTATTTGGGCGACGATCGCGTTGCCATCACGGCGCAGTTGCTTCAGCACCTCCGCGCCGTTCATCCCCGGCATGTCGTAGTCGAGGAGCAACAACGACGGCGCGTCGTCGTGCAGCTGCTTCAACGCCTCGATCCCGTCCGGCGCTTCCGTGCAGGTGAATCCGGCGCGCGTCAGGATCCGCGTGAGCAATTTGCGGCTCGTTGCGTCGTCGTCCGCCACCAGGATTCGTTCGCCGGAATTTTTCGCCATGCCTTTTCTTTTGATTCGGAACCAGCTTGCCCCGGAACTGTATTTTTTCTCAAGCGATCAAAGTTCGACATTGGCCTTTGGTCCCATGTATTTAGCGATTGTCAGAGGCTCGAGATTGAATTACAACGGATACAATGTCGTCGAAATCGCTTATGAAACTTTCGCTCTCGTTTTCGCTTCTCGGTGCCTTTGCTTTGCTGACCGCCTGCGAGGACGAACCGCCCGTGCGCCCGACGCGCCATCCCTCTCGTTATCCTGCGGCGACGCCCTCTCCCTATCCGCCACCGCAGCAACCGTACGATCCGAACGCCGGCCCGCCGCCACCGACGACAAATCCGCCGCCGGAAACGGCCCCGCAGCCGACCGCCGCCACGGTGAACAAACCAACCAAGGGCGATTTGCCTTACGGGATTCCGGTTCCGAATAAACCCGGATTCGTGACCAGCCCGTACGCGCCGAATTCTGGTTACGTCGATGTCCGCGGTTTCCCGCCGGGAACCGAGGTCAAGGATCCGTACACGCAAAAAATCTTCCTCGTTCCCTGACGCGTTGGTAGGGACGGCGCGCTGCGCCGTCCGCGACTGTCGGCGGCGTGATGGACACCGCAGCGCGGCGTCCCTACCTAGGCTGCGCTGGACAACGCTGCCGATTGTCCCGATGCTGAGCGTCGCTCGTTGCCGTTTTTCTGCGCGCGCGACGGCGTGAGTCGAACCGAATTAATAGAGTCACATGGAATTTCGCATTAAACGCGCGCCCCGGATCGAATCCGAGATCACCGTGCCGGGCGACAAGAGCATTTCGCATCGCGCGGTCATCATCGGCTCGCTGACGAACGGCGCCTGCGTCCTGCGCGGTTTTCTCCCGAGCGACGATTGTCTGCGCACCGTCCAGGCGATGCGGTCGCTCGGAATCAAGATCGAGCACCCGGAGCCGGACATGCTGATCGTTCACGGGAAAAAACGGCTGCTCACCGCGCCGTTGGGCGAGATCGATTGCGGGAATTCGGCGACGACAATGCGGCTGCTCGCGGGACTTTTGGCGGGCCAGAATTTCGACAGCGTCCTCGTCGGCGGCGCGACCCTTTCCGCGCGTCCAATGGACCGCGTGATTTTGCCGCTGCGGAAGATGGGCGCGAACATCATGGCGCAAGGGCCCAACGAAACTGCGCCGGTAAAAATTCACGGCGTGAAGTTGAAGGGCGCCGGCCATGTTCTGCCAATCGCAAGCGCGCAGGTGAAGAGCGCGCTCCTCCTCGCCGGCCTTTTCTCGAAGGGAAAAACGACCGTCCGCGAACCGTCGCCCAGCCGCAATCACACCGAGCTGATGCTCAACTATTTTCTGGTCCGGACAGCGCGCGAAGAAGACGACGCGATCAGCATTTTCGGCGATCAAGTTCCGGAATCGCGCGATTTCACAATCCCGGGCGACATTTCTTCAGCCGCGTTTTGGCTTGTCGCCGCCGCGGCGCAACCGGGTGGTCATCTTCTCGTGCGCGACGTCGGCCTTAACGAAACGCGCACCGCGGTGCTCGGCGTTCTGGTCCGGATGGGCGCGCAAGTTCGCGAAGCGGTCGACGACGTCGAACAAATGGAGCACAGCGGGACGGTGGAAGTCACTGGCGCGCCACTGAAAGCAACGGTCATTCAAGGGAAAGAAATCCCGCAGTTGATCGATGAGCTGCCGATCCTGGCGGTGGCGGGCGCGCTCGCCAGCGGCACGACAATTATTCGCCAGGCTGAGGAATTGCGCGTGAAGGAAACCGACCGCATCGCCGCGATCGCGCACAATTTGCGAGCGATGGGAGCGGAAGTGGTCGAGCAAAAAGACGGGCTCGAGATCCATGGCCGGGGCGAGTTGCGCGGCGCGCGGGTGGCGAGCTTCGGTGATCACAGGATTGCGATGGCGTTCGCGGTGGCCGGCATGTTCGCGGATGGCGAGACGATCGTTCAGGACGTGGAATGCGTCCGCGAATCGTATCCGGGTTTCGAGAAAACGCTCGATGAATTCGTGAGCGCGAAGCGGGTCCGCGTCACCACGCCGGTCATCAGTTCGCTGACGCCGGCGAAAGTCGACGAGGAATGAACGCGCGCGAGAGCGCTCATCGGGTTGTCGCAATCGACGGGCCGGCGGCCTCGGGAAAAAGCAGCGTGGCGCGGGCGCTCGCGAAACAGATCGGGTTCGATTACGTGAACTCCGGCGCCATGTATCGCGCCATGACCTGGCACATCCTCAATCATGGGGTGCCGCCCGGAGACGCGGCCGCGATCATTCGCCTGGTGGAAGATACGCGGATCGATTGCACGCTCGACCGCGACGGTTCCCACATCCTCATCGATGGAACGGATCCGAGCCCGCATCTCTGCGAGGATCAGGTGAACGATAATGTCTCGCTCGTGAGCAGCGTTCCGCGTCTCCGCGAAATCCTCGTCGAAAAAATGCGCGGCTATGCGGTCGACCACGATATCGTCATGGAAGGCCGCGACATCGGCTCGGTCGTTTTTCCAGACACGCCCTACAAGTTTTACATCGACGCTTCGCCCGATGTCCGGCTGCGCCGCCGGCAGGCGCAGGGTCTGCGCGATCAGATCGCCGCGCGGGACCGGGCCGATTCCTCGCGCCGCGCCTCGCCCCTCATCATCGCCGAGGACGCGCATGTCATCGACAGCTCGAACCTGACCATCGAAGGCGTCGTCGGGGAAATCATTGGCCGCTTAAAGCTGAAGGGGCTTCGTTAGGCCGTTTTGAATCCATATTACTGGGTCGGCTATCATCTAACTAGAATTCTGGGCCGGATCTTCTTTCGGCTTCGCGTGATTCATCGAGAGCGGATGCTGAATCACGGTCCGGTGATCCTGGCGGCGAACCACCAAAGCTTCGCCGATCCGCCGCTCGTGGGCAGTGTTTCCGATCGCGCCGTGTATTTCCTCGCGCGGCGTTCCCTTCTAAAGGGCTGGTTCATGGGCTGGATCCTGCCGAAGTTGAACGTGATTCCGGTGGATTCGGAGACCGGGCGCGATCGCACGGCCTTAAAAGCGTTGATCCGAATTCTTCGAGCGGGCCAGGGGACGGTGGTTTTTCCCGAGGGCCAGCGAACCTCCGATGGGAAACTGCAGCCGGCACAGCCCGGACTCGGCTTGGTCATCGCCAAAACGCTGGCGCCTGTCGTGCCGATGCGAATCTTTGGCGCTTACGACGCGTGGCCAATCCATGAAAAATGGCCGCGAACCGGCCGAATTACGATCGTGGTTGGGGAACCGATTTTTTTCACGCAGGGAGATGTCGCCGCCGGCGGCAAAGAAGTTTACCAGCGATTGAGCCAGCGCGTGATGGACGCAATCGCGGCCTTGCGAACGGAATGACGCGCTTGCGTTAAATTGCCGCGCGGCGGACGATGCGCGGTGCCAACGCCAGACGATCCATCCCGCGCCCCGCGCTCCGGGCTCGTGTTGATGCTCGTCATCGCAGTCGCGGTCGCACTGGTGGCTGTCTATGCGAACGTGCAGAAAGCGCGGCGCGATAAGATCGAGAAAGTCACCATCATTCCGATTTCAGAGTCGCCCACGGCATCGCCATCTCCGCACGACTAATTCGAATAACCCAGGCGTATTAAGGTCTAACCACAACATGAAGAAGTTTTCCGTTTTCCCGTTGATCGCGGCCCTGGCGGTTTTTGTTTCCTGTCAAAAGCAACCGACCGAAGAGGAACGAAAAGCCGAAGTCGAACGCCAGGTGCAGGACCGGCTCGCGGCGGAACGCCTGGCTGCGGACAAGGATCGTGTCGCGAAACAACAGGCAGAACTCGAAGCGCGCGAGAAAGCCCTCGCTGATCGAGAAGCCGTCGCGGCGGCCAGCCCGACGCCCGTTGTCGAAGAACCAGCCGCTCCGCCAACGGAAGAAGTTGTCACCGAACGAAGCGATGGAGGAAGCCGTTCCGAAACGCGTTCGACTGCGACCTACGGAATGTTTTACGAGAGGCTCGATCCCTACGGTGAATGGCGAGAAACGAAGGACTACGGTTACGTTTTCCAGCCGCGCGAAGCGGAGAGCTCGCGCGATTGGCGGCCGTACACGGAAGGCCACTGGGTTTACAGCGATGCCGGTTGGACGTGGATCACGGACGAATCGTTCGGGTGGGCGACCTATCACTACGGGCGCTGGGTAAGGTTGCGCCGCGTCGGCTGGGTTTGGGTGCCGGGAGAAGAATGGGCGCCGGCCTGGGTCTCGTGGCGTTCGAGCAAGGATTACGTTGGCTGGGCGCCGTTGCCGCCGGAAGCGCGCTTCGATCGCAAGAGCGGCATCCAGAATTGGGCCGATAGCTACTACGACATCGGCCCGGACCAATACTCGTTCGTGCCCTCCAACGAATTTGGCGCCGAACATGTGCGGCGCGCGGTTGTTCCCGCCGAACGCAACATCAACATCGTCATCGAAACGACAAACGTCACCCGCATCACGTTCTCGAACACGACGGTCGTCAATGAAGGACCGAGCTACGATGAATTACGTTCGCGCGGCCAGCGGCCGATCGAGCGTTATCGGCTCCGGCGCGAGCGAAACTTCGAAGGGCCGCCGCGCGTGCAGGGGAACGAGCTGCAAATTTCCGTCCCCGTCCTGAGTGAAGTCCGAAATATTTTCCGGCCGCGTCGCGTGAAGGAACGCGTGACGGAAGTGAACGTCGACAACGGCTGGACCTCCGTTTCCGATCGATCCGCGGCCGAGCGCGCGCGCACGAAGATCAAGACGGAAGCGACGCCGCCGCCAAATGCGCCACCGAAGAGATTCGTGCCGCCGTCGGAAGCCGGTCCAACTTCTGCAGCGTCGACGACACCAGAGGCGACCGCTGCCGCCACGGCCACAATCGCCCCCGCTGGCAGCGCAACGCCACCTTCAGCCGCTTCTGCGACGACAAGCCCCGCCGCTTCCCCGTCACCGCGTGCGCGCAGCTCACCGAGCGTTGCTCCGACAATGGCTCCGTCGCCAGCAGCAACGCCACCTTCAGCCGCTTCTGCGACGACAAGCCCTGCCGC
>Ga0137407_10000372_pt1 | contig 31701 bp, 27 predicted proteins | sample CZOMad2_2_16fung_FD_108410 | JGI IMG/M metagenome (GOLD analysis project Ga0137407, IMG submission 108410) | Vadose zone soil fungal communities from Angelo Coast Range Reserve, California, USA - CZOMad2_2_16fungal (Illumina Assembly) | ecosystem: Environmental > Terrestrial > Soil > Vadose... | reverse complement strand
AAAGATATAGGTGCCTGCCAGCAAACCTGTAATATCAGGCGCAACAGTATTGGCATTGGTGATAGTAGATCCTGTACCTGAAATCTTGATCCAGCTGTAAGAAGCGATGGTGCCATCAGGATCAGAAGATAAAGATCCATTGAGACTTACAGAGCTGGTCGGCAAAGTGATGGTTTTATCACCGCCTGCATTGGCGATAGGAGCCAGGTTAGGTGCAGCGAGTACCGTGATTTTCACTTGTGCCTTAGCGGTAGCTCCATCATTATCCGTCACAGTCACCTCAAAAGTATATTGTCCCACCAGCAGATTGTCGGCTGTTGGCGTATCTGTATTTGTACTGGTTACGGTGGCTGTTGAAGGCCCTGCTATTTCTGCCCAGCTATAAGATGTAATAGTTCCATCCGGATCGGAAGACAATGATGCATCCAGCTTCACTGATTTAACAGGATGGGTAATCGTTTTGCTCGAGCCCGCATTTGCAGAAGGCGCTTTATTCGGCGCTTTATTTACCTGAACCGAAACAGTGTCTGATGCTGTGGCGCCGGTATTATCAGTAATTACGAGTTTAAAAACATAAGTGCCTTGTACCAGGTTATTTACTGCTGTAGTAGCATTGCCCGTACTGACAATGGTTGCAGCAGAAGGTCCTGAACTCTGCGTCCATGCATTACTTGTTATGCTTCCTGCAGGTGCTTGTGATGCGGTTCCATCTAGGTTTACTGTATTGGTTGGTAAAGTAATGGTTTGGTCTGCACCGGCATTGGCTACCGGAGGTAAGCTACCCGCAGTAATCACAGTGATTTTCACTTGTGCCTTGGCGGTAGCTCCGTTATTATCTGTTACAGTCAATTCAAAAGTATATTGTCCTGCCACTAATGAATCCGTGCTTGGTGTGGCAGTGTTGCCATTGGTGATTAGAGCCGTTGAAGGCCCTGTTATCTGCGCCCAACTGTAGGAAGCAATAGTACCATCCGGATCGGAAGATAATGTTCCATCCAGGCTCACTGTATTAACAGGAAGCGTAATCGATTTGCTTGCTCCTGCATTTGCAACAGGCGACTGATTAGCTGCGGCATTTACTTTAATAGTTACCGAGTCTGAGGCTGTAGCTCCTTTATCATCGGTAACTAAAAGTTTAAAAACGTATGTTCCCTGAATAAGGTTGGTAATATTGGTATTGACAGCAGTAGCGCTGGCAATAGTTGCTGCAGATGGTCCGGAACTTTGAGTCCAGCTATAAGATGCAACAGATCCATCCAAATCTGCTGAGGCACTGCCATCCACATTCACTGAACTGGTCGGTAAAGTAATGGTCTGATCAGCACCTGCATTGGCGACCGGAGGAACATTTGATGCAGGTTTTACAACAACCGTATCGTAAGCAGTTGCACTTGCTCCAACATTGTCTTTTACAACAAGTTTAAAAATATAAGTTCCTGCCTGAAGGCCGGTAGCCACCGTTGAAGCAATATTGCTATTGGTGATCGTAGCGCTCGGACCAGAAATCTCTGCCCAGGTATATGATGCAATCGTTCCATCTGGATCAGAAGAATTTGTTCCATCCAGCGTAACTGAATTGGTCGGCAATGTAATGGTTTGATTATTGCCTGCATTGGCGACAGGTGGTAAATTACTCGCTGCATTTACAGTAATTATCACTTGTGCCTTGGCGGTAGCTCCGCTATTATCGGTTACAGTTAATTCAAAAGTGTATTGTCCTGCCTGCAAACTAGCCATCGTAGGCTTAGCGGCATTTCCATTGGTAATAGTAGCCGTTGAAGGTCCTGCTATTTGAGCCCAGTTATAGGATGCAATCGTTCCATCAGCATCGGAAGAAGCTGATCCATCCAGCGCAACCGAACTGGTCGGCAATGTGATGGTTTGATTATTACCAGCATTTGCTGTAGGCGGCTGGTTAACCGGAGGAGGGGTATTTTGATTATATTCTCTTGCGCCCTGATCATACGCATTTCCCTGTGGTCTCGCGATTCCCTGAATATCTGCACCGACACGAGCAACAGCAATACCTTTATCAATGGCAGGGCTTGCTGCAAGCAAATAACAATTCACTGGATCAACTAATCCCGCAGCAGTATAGCTACTATAATACACATTATTTGATCTTATCGGAGGAGGTAAAATTAAATTCCAAAATTCGGTTCCATCGCCATCTTTTCCGGGATTTTGATTATTGAACGAAAGATTATTTCTGATTTCGGCGGTATATCCAAGCTCCATGGTTGGAATAAGCCCTACTGCAGTATTATAAGTACCAAAATTATCAATTTTATTACCCGCTGTATTATTGATTATATGAATATTTATTCCTCGTACCAGGCCACCTGTTGCAAGCCACTCGGCAGCTTCACACCTCACTTCTGCTGTTCCATAGCAGGTACCATTTAAATCAATATTATTATAAACCCAAACATCATTCGGATAAGTTGCAAGACTGGCTCCAAATATTCTGACAAGCCATCCCCATCCGCCACTTCTATAAACATTATGAACCTGGCCACTCCCTCCGTAAATAAAAATAAGACCCTGGTCACCAAAATTTGTAACTGGTGCTTCTTTGATGTTCATATCATGAAAATCAAACCTGAACATACATCCGCCGGTAATAACTCTCCCATCACTAGCCCCTATATTATAAATAATATTCCATGCCGCAATACTGTCGATATAATTATGCAAATTAGATGCATGACCAAATGGTCCACATATAAGACTGCCGCTATTGCTCATTTTTATATTAGCAATAGAAACATTTTGAAACAATATGGAAGACTGAGCGCCTGTGTAAGTTAAGAGTGCCTGGTTCTCCGAAGCATCAACAAACCTGCCTGTATTAACGCACACGAAATTATAAAACCTCATTCCTGTGCAACGGCTGTTAATAGTAAACCCACTTCCGGCAAAACTAAATCCATATTGAATAGTGCTATTTCCTGTACCTGAAAATGTAACATTTACATCGGCACTCAATCTGATAAGCCCGGTAAAAGTGACGAGACCACCATTATTAATAATTGTAATGCCTGATAAATTTGTAAAAGAGCCTCCATTATAAGTACCAGGTGTAATCGCTAACACATCGCCCGGATTCAAACCGCTCATGGAGGTTTGTGAAACATTCCCACTACCACTGCCTATTACAACCGTTTTTGCATTCACTTGTGTGAATGATAAAAATAATATGGTTACTAATAATATAAGTTGGGGAGAAAAATTATTTATGCAAGAAAATAATCTTCTGATAAGGGCGTAGAAATTGCCTTTCATAGACTTGGATTTTGGTTTTTCAAGGTTACGCAACAAAATTGGACGATATGTCTAAACAAATTTCTTGCCAAAAAAAGCAGTTGATAGGTTTAAAATTGGATTGAACACTTTTCTTTTTCAACAAGACTCTCAAAAATGGAATTTTCCAAAGAACAAAATTTCGGCCATAGAAGACGATGTTGAATAAATGTTAATAAAACACTGTTTATCCACGTTAGTTGGTAGCTTAAAAATTAGTTGAGCGTAGAAAAATGGCCACAGCAGAGCGCTGTAAAGCAATGAAAATTATCAGCGGTAGAACATTAATTATTTATAAGTATACTGGTATTCAATTCTCCCTAGTAATTCTTTTCGTTTATTAAAGCAGTTGTCTTTCTTTTTTAAACCTTTCTCATCATATTGGTAAAGCCATTTCTGATAATTACTGCTTCCCGGAGGCACAAATATCATGGATGATAAACGACCGTTATTATCATATTCAAATATGTAATCCGGTAAAAGTCGTTGAGCCTTTGCGTTATAGTGTACGATATCCGTTAGCAGATTATCATTGTTATAATAATAGTATATCACCGGAAGCGCATTTCTGTTCCTCATGGCCCTTTCTTCCGTTATATTTCCCTTTTCATCTGTTATGAATTGTACATAAGTGGTGTCGATATCATCTTTGATTTTAAGCATATTCAATGGAACGGATTGCTGGTTGTATTTCCAGATATGCTTTTCAGTATTTTTTACCTGGTTATCTGTTTCGATAGAAGTATTGGTAATGGATGCTATTCGTCTATCGGCATCATATTCATAATCGCAGGTACTTTGATATGTATCGCTGGTATCGACTGTTTTTGTAAGCCGACCTTTCGGGTCATAATAAGCAATCAGGTTGGATACGCTGCTGCTGTTGGATCGTGTATAGGTGCTGATCGATAAAAAATCTGCTGCGATCGTTTGCCTGCATTCAAACCCTTCTGTAGGGGCGCCATTACTTTCGAAACTGATTAAATTAACCGAGCCTACCTTGTTTTCTTTGAAAGCCTTCCATTTTTCCACGGTCTGTTTCGTCAGTATAATATCCTTGTAATAGTATTGAGCCATGGCAGTGTTCGTCAAAAACAATATCAGTAAGCCGATCAATCTTTTCATTTTATCCCGGTTAAGTAGTAAAATTATAAACGTTCCCCTAAAACGAAAAAAAGTAATATTTAATGTGCGGATGTGCAAATGTGCGAATGTGCGGATTCTTTCGGGCAGATCGCTTTAAAGAATTCGCACATTTGCACATCCGCACATTCGCACATTTGCATCCTGTTTTGCTTATTTTTAATCAAAATTTCGCTATTGTCTCATTTAAAGGAAAGAAAAGAGAAAATATGCCTGAACTGCAATGCAGAGCTTCATGGATTTTATTGTCATGTATGCGGCCAGGAAAATATTGAACCCAAACAATCAGCATGGCACCTGGTTACGCATTTCTTTTATGATATCACCCATTTCGACGGCAAATTTTTTACGACATTAAAAGATTTGCTTATCAGACCCGGTTTTCTTTCCAGGGAATACATAGCTGGAAGAAGAGTTAGTTACCTTCACCCGATTCGCATGTATATATTCACCTCCGCAATTTTCTTTATCATCTTTTTTTCCATTTATGATGTAAAGCGGTTGACTGAAAGTTCAAATATCAAAGTCAACGTTAAAGGAATGGATGATGCGAAACGGGAAGCTTTATCCAACGCGAAAAGCAAGGAGGATTCATTGGCTATTGAAAAAGCATTTTCAAGCGTGCAAAATTTGCCCGCGGCTTTTGCGAAAGATTCTCCGCTTACAAAAAAAACGGAAGACCCTGTTGTAGCGATTGGAGGATCGGGGCGTCAATACAAATCCCTGCAGCAATATGATTCTGTGCAGAAAGGCTTACCTCCAAATTTGCGTGATGGATGGTTTGCCAAACTCATTATGCACAAACAAATTGAAATAAATATTAAATACAAGGATAACCGGAAAGGTTTTTTGCAGGATTGGCTTACTACTTTCTTCCACAGCTTTCCTAAATTATTGTTTATTTCATTACCCATATTCGCATTATCGCTTAGATTAATATACGTGCGCCGCAAAGAATTCTATTATGCAGATCATGGCATATTCACGATTCATATATACATCTATTCTTTCATTGCGCTGTTATTTGTTTTTGGAATCAGTTACCTGGGTCGGCTTACTAACTGGCCATTCTTATGGTTGCCCAATGTAGCTATCATGATATATTCGCTGTATTATTTTTACAAAGCCATGCGCATTTTTTACAGGCAGGGCAGAATGAAAACTTTTCTTAAATACATCATTCTTTATTTTCTTTCATTGATAACTATCATAATTTTATTCTTTTTGTTCTTTGTTTTTTCAATTTTAGAAGCCTAATTTATGCAACAAGAAAGCGCTGTAGATGAGTTCGCCAAATTGATTAAAATCATGGATGAGTTGCGGGAAAAATGTCCCTGGGATAAAAAACAAACCATTCATTCTTTGAGGTCCCTTACTATTGAAGAAACCTATGAACTGGCCGATGCCATTACGGAAAAAGACTGGCAGGGCATCAAAGAAGAACTGGGAGACCTCTTGCTTCATATTATATTTTACTCGCGTATCGGAAAGGAAGAAAACCATTTTACTTTGGGAGAAGTAATCAGGACGATTGTCGACAAGCTGATTTTTCGCCATCCTCATATTTATGGTGATGTGAAGGTGAATGATGAGGAGGATGTAAAAAAGAACTGGGAAAAACTGAAATTGAAAGAAGGAAAGGAATCGGTACTTGGTGGCGTGCCGGTATCTCTGCCTGCAACAGTAAAAGCCATGCGATTGCAGGAAAAAGCAAAACAGGTTGGATTCGAATGGGACGATACCGGTAAAGTATGGGAGAAAGTGCAGGAAGAACTGAAAGAATTGCAGGAGGCAGTGCAGGAAGCCAATCGCGCTAAAATAGAAGAAGAGTTCGGAGACGTGGTTTTTTCATTGATCAATTACGCACGATTTTTGCATATAGATGCCGAGAACTCACTGGAAAAAACAAACAAAAAATTCATAAAGCGATTTACCGGGATGGAACAGGAAGCTCTTTCAAAAGGCAAAATATTATCAGATATGTCCCTGGAAGAAATGGATGCTATATGGGATTCAATTAAAAAGAAAAAAACGAAGGATTGAAGTCTTTTCTAAAAAATTTTTTTCGGAAAAACATCTACCTGATATTGGCGGTGCTCATCGTATTTGCTGCCGCATATATCATTAATTTATACCTCGCCGGCAATACTTCTACCAAATTATTACGCAACTCCATCGAATCTTTTTTACAGAAAAGAGAATCTGATATCAAAAACCTGTCTGCAGATACCGGCATGATACAAAGACTCGCCGGGCAACAATATACAAAGTCCGAACTGGACGAACTGGTGGAAAAGCAATACGGGATTTTGCTTTATGAAAAAAATATCGCCAATGGATATTCGCTGAAATTCTGGAGCGATCAGAGTTCTGTACTGCCCGATAGTTTATTGAACCGTGCAGACGGGAATTATTTTGTTCACCTGAGCAATGGCCAATATGAGTTCATCAAAAAAACATTGCATACCGGAAATAATAATCCTCTTTTATTCATTGCACTAATACCGGTGCGCTGGGAATATTATATTTCGTATGAAAACCTGAAACCTGAATTTGTTGGCTCTCCTTCGGCAGAAAACAGGGTGCGTATCACCAATACAACAACTGATTTCCCTGTGACAAGTTCTTTCGGAAATATTTTATTTTACCTGCAGAGAACCGAAGGATATCATGCGGCGAAATACAGCGGGCTTCTCCTCTCGGTGATCCTTATCGGTGTATTGCTGGTGCTGGTGGTTATACATAATATTGCCCATTCCATATCCGAAAAATTCGGCCGCTATGCCGGAATTATTTTTTTAATATTGGTCATCCTGATTTTGCGGGGATTTGTTTATTATTTCCCCGATTTCCTGCATCTGCGCCAATATGAATTGTTCGATCCTACTATCTACGGTTCCAATTTCGTATTAAAATCTCTCGGTGACCTGCTTATCAATGCATTGCTTTTTTGCTGGATCGTGCTATTCATCAAACAGGAAATTGACGAATATGCGTTTCCGTTATTAAATAACTGGTGGAAAAGATGGTTCCTGGTGGGTGTTGTTTTGGTGGTGACTGTTCTTTCCACATTTGTTTTCGCTGATATCGTACAAAGCCTGGTAGCCGATGCAAGGATTTCATTTAATGTGACAAATTTTTTCAGCCTTAACAATTACAGCTTCATAGGATTTATTGTACTGGCTGCGCTTGCACTGAGTTATTTTTTCTTTACGCAGATCATGTTGCGGCTTATTCGCGCCAATATCAGGAGCAGCATGATCATTTATATTATCATTGCATTTACAGGCTTGTCATTATTGACTTTCAGTCATGATACCGCAAAAGTTGAATTAAATATTTATGTGTTGCTATGGTTGCTCTTATATGTATGGATCATGCTCCGGAATCTTTTTTCCGGGTTGAATTACCGCCTGAATGTTTCTGAAGTGTTATTCTGGCTTTTTGTATTCTCTATCTCGATGTCTGTAATTATCATTTTTGAAAATCGCAAAATAGAGCTGGAGCAACGGAAAAGTTTTGCCGACCGGATTGCAGAGCAAATGGACCCAACCAGTGAAAAACTGGTCAGTATATCACTGATCTCTTTTGACAATGATTTTCTTTCCGAAAATTTCAGCCGCTTTAAAGATCCCTTTATCAATCAGTTTATAAAAGATAGTCTCATCAATAATAATTTCACGGCTTACATTAATAAATACGATACAAAAATTTATACATACGACTCTTCAGAAAAACCGCTTCATAACCAGGATTCCGTTTCCTTCGATGTGCTTAATACAATCTTTAAATTACAGGGAAAACCGACCAGCATTGCAGACCTGGAGTATTATGAAAAATCGTTTGATAAATTCACCTACATATTTAAGAAAACAGTTGTCAACCGGGCACAGAAAATTATCGGTTACTTGTTTATCCTGGCAGAACCCAGGAATTATAAAATCAGTGGTCTCGTGCCACAACTTACCCAGCAAAAAAAAGAATATTTGCCAGAATATTCTCCCGTTTATTCTTATGCTATTTACAGCAATAAATCCCTGATATTTTATTATAATAATTATCCTTTTCCAACGGAATTATCAGACAGCATGATTCCTAAAAGGGATTTTTATCAAAAGAAATCAGGGGCGTATGATGAATTATGGCATAGCATCACAGATGATAAAATAATTGTGATTGCAAAAAAGGACAATTCCATCATCGAAGCCATCACTTTGTTCGCCTGGATTTTCAGCGCATTTCTTTTATTGGTTGCATTGTTTTGGTTTGCATCCGTTCTTATCCAGACCCGTTTGCACTGGAGCCAGCTTAAAACTTATTTGCAGCTGAATATCCGTTCACAGATTCATACCACCATTATTTTTGTCAGCTTATTTTTATTCATTGTAATAGGCGTGGCGACTATCTTCTTTCTCATTAACCGGTATAACCGCAATAACCAGGATCGCTTAAGTAATTCACTCAAGGTGATGGTTAAAGAAATACAGGTTAAATTACCTGCCCTGACAGCTTTCCCGGATTCCATAAGTCTTGAAAGTATTGTTCCAAAAGATCAGCTCGAACGACTTATTGATAATGTAGCAGAAATTCACGACAACGATATTAATTTATATAGCCTCCAGGGCAGTCTGGTTGTTTCTTCCAATCCCTTTGTATATACTAAAGGAATGTTGAGTAAGCAGATGCATCCGCTCGCTTATTATTATATGCATCAACTGAGTTCGGTTGAATTCTTCAACAATGAAAAAATGGGAAGAATTTCTTATCAGAGTATTTATTGCCCCGTCCGCATCGGCAATGGAAAAGCCTGCGCATTCCTGAATGTTCCTTCGTTTAGTACGGAAGATGAGCTGAATGATGAGATATCTAAATTTTTAGTAACGATTATCAATCTAAACGTTTTTATTTTCCTGATCGCAGGAACAATCGCCTTATCCCTCACCAACCGTATTACTTCATCCTTTACACTGATAACGGAAAAAATGCGCCAGGTAAACCTGAGCAAAACAAACGAGCTGGTGGTATGGAAAAATAAAGATGAAATCGGAGGGCTGATTACAGAATACAATAAGATGGTGGAAAAGCTGGAAGACAGTGCAGCTGCTTTGGCGAAAAGTGAAAGAGAAAGTGCCTGGCGTGAAATGGCAAGACAGGTCGCTCATGAAATTAAGAATCCGCTTACACCTATGAAGCTGAGTATTCAATACCTGCAAAAAGCGATCAATAATAATTCGGGCAATGTAAAAGAGCTAACTGCCAACGTTGCCAAAACACTCGTCGAACAGATTGATCACTTGTCAAAGATCGCTGCAGATTTTTCGCAGTTCGCGAATATCGGTAATCCCAAGAATGAAGTGTTTGACTTGCATGAGATGTTGTATTCGCTCACATCGTTGTACGAAACAACAGAAAATCTTTTGTTCAAATGGGTGCCTGTTCATCCAAGAATTATGGTTTATGCAGATAAAACACAACTCAATCGCCTTTTCACTAACCTGCTGCAGAATGCGCTGGAAGCTTGTCATGAACGGGAAAAATGTGTGATCAGTGTCAGCGAGGAGTTCAAAGATGATACGATTCTCGTCAAAGTAACTGATAACGGCGAAGGCATACCCGAAAAAATGCATTCAAAAATTTTTATGCCCAATTTCACTACCAAATCATCAGGTACGGGCTTGGGTCTGGCGATGAGCAAAACGATCGTAGAGCAGGCAAAAGGAAGAATATGGTTTGAAACAGAAGAGGGAATGGGAACAACTTTTTTTGTAGAGCTTCCGGTGTTGAGGATAACGTCGTGATAAATGTTGGAGGTGGTCGACCTCAACTGATACTTTTCCAAAGTTTTAAACTTTGGAAAAGTATCAGTTGAGGTCGACCACCTCCAACATTTATTTCTTCTTTTCCGCAAGAAATGCCTCCATTTGTTTCAGGCCAAAACTGCTCAGGTTTTTTTCAGGAGTAAGTCCGGCTTTTTGTGCTACCAGTGTGCCGTATATTACATCGTGGTATCCGTCAACAGTATGTGCATCCGGATCAATTGAAATAAGCACTTGCTTTTCCAGGGCATAATCGATCCACCTCCAGTCCATATCCAATCTCCTTGGATGTGCATTCAATTCAATCACCACTTTATTTGCGGCGCAGGCATCAATTATTTTTTTATGATCAACAGGATATCCTGGTCTGCTCAACAATAGTCTTCCTGTCATATGACCAAGGATAGTGGTATGTGGATTTTCAATTGCACGCATTAGCCGCATCATGGCTTTTTCTTCATTCATCTTCAAATTGGAGTGAACGGAAGCAATTACCAGGTCGAATGTGGAAAGTATATTGTCTGAATAATCCAGGTTGCCATCGTTCAATATGTCGCACTCGATGCTTTTAAAAATCTTAAAGGGTGATAGCTTTTGGTTTAATTCATCAATATAGCGATGCTGTTCCCTGATACGATCTTCTGTAAGACCGTTTGCATAGAAAGCGCTTTTGCTATGGTCGCTGATGACAAGATATTCATATCCTTTGTTGATGCATGCTTTTGCCATTTCTTCGACGGTATTGGAACCATCACTCCAATTACTATGACTATGTATAATGGCTTTGATATCTCCGGGTTGGATGAGTTTTGCCAATGGCCCTTTTCCTGCTTTTTCAATAACAGATGCGTTTTCCCTTAAACAAGGCGCAATGAAATGGATATTTTTCGATAAAAAGATTTCTTCTTCGGATTCATAGTTGGCGCTGTTGTCATTGGATAATTTATTCCAGGCCTCAAGGAATTCTTCACTGCAGCTAGATTGAAACAGTTTGCTATAAAAAGATGATGCGTCAGCAATATGGAAGCAAAGGGTTATATTTTCTGTTCCCTTGAAAATATTTTTGCCTGCTTCCTCATGGATGGTTGTAAAATTATTTTTTTCGAAAAAAGTTTTCAGAGAAGCTGCATCAGCTGTTGTAACCCATTCCAGTTGGTTGATAATTTCCAGTTGTCTCCGCCATTCGCCTGTCAACTCAAATTTATTTCCAGTAAAATGTTCTTTGAGTTTTTTATCAATCGCCGATGTATAACTTTCGATTTCCGCGTACAAATGACTTCCCTGGTTTCTCAGATAGAACTCGATTGTTTCCCGGATATTGTTTTGCGTCTTCTCTCCAAATCCTTTATAAAGCAGCAAACGGTTTTCATTACAGGCATAAACCAATTCGCCAATTGACTCAATTTCCATTTCTTTCCAAACGGTGGCAATTTTTTTTGGCCCCAGGCCTTTTATATTTAACATTTCCATGACTCCGGGGGGTGTTTTGGCGATAAATTCTTTCAAAACCGGTAATTCACCCGATTCCAGCACCTCCATGATTTTCTTACCAATGGTGTTTCCAATTCCTTTTATTGCAAATATTTTGTCCTCCGGAAGTGCAGATAATTGTTCCGGTAATTTTTCAATCGTGAATGCGGCGATGGAATATGATTTTGTTTTAAAACTATTTTCACCATGAATATCCATTAGTTTGGACAAGAGTGAAAATTGATCGGCGATATAGTAGTTGTCTGTAATCATTTGATGGGCGCGAGTTTCATGAGATCCCGAAGTTACAAAAAACAAAAAGTCCCGAAAAAATTTCGGGACTTTGTTATTTTCAGATTTCTAGAAAAAGAAACTATTTCTTCTTACCAGATTTCTTTGCAGCTTTCTTTTTCGGAGCAGCTTTCTTTTTCGGAGCTGCTTTTTTCTTTTTTGCTGTTGCCATTTTTTTAGAATTTAATTGGTTAGTAAACTAATTTACGATAGTAAAAATAGAAACTTCTTTGGAACATCCAAAAATTTTTTTGAATATTTCCAAAAAATGTTTACGCGCTGGCTACTTCCGTAAGGATGCTGACAAAAGTTTTGTCACCTTTTTTCTTCCTGAATTCTACCAAACCGTCAACAAGAGCAAATAAAGTAAAGTCTTTTCCTACGCCAACATTTTTTCCGGCATGATATGTTGTGCCGCGTTGGCGAACAATAATATTACCAGCTACAGCAGCTTGACCGCCAAAAATTTTTACTCCCAATCTTTTACTGTGGGAGTCGCGTCCGTTCTTTACACTGCCTTCACCTTTTTTGTGTGCCATATCATTTATTTTAAATTCTAAATAACAAATGCTAAATAAGGTTTTCGCCTTTAGTATTTATAATTTAATACTGATTAAACAATGTCATTAATTTTGATCTTCGTGTAGTGTGTACGATGACCATGTTTTTTGCGAAAGCCTTTTCTTCTTTTCATTTTAAAGGCAATCACTTTATCTCCTTTTACCTGGTCAACGATTTCGGCTTTGATAGTAGCCTTTACATCGGCGCCAACAGATAATGTACCTTTTTTATTTGCCAATAATACTTCAGCAAATTCAATTTTATCGCCGGCATTTCCTTCCACGTGTGGAACAAACAAAGTCTGGTCCTTTTCCACCCGGAACTGCTGACCTGCTATTTTTACAACTGCGAACATAACGATACAATATTAGGGCTGCAAAGGTAAGGGTATTACCCGTAAAACTGGAGGATAAATGCAAAAAAAACTTAAAAGACATGATTGGGATTTACTATTTAAGGCCTGTTGATCAATTTCACGTAGGTTTGTTTGTTATTTTTATTTGCCCATTTATATGAAGATCAAATCATTTCTGGCGAAACCTTTCGCTTCTTATATATATAGGAGTATCCGGAAAGGAATGGCCTCGGCTGTTAGTGACCAGGAAAATATTCTTAAAAACCTGTTACGTACCGGGAGTAAAACGGTTTTTGGGGCCGACCATCACCTGGCCGAGGTTAAAACTTACGAAGAGTTTAAAAATGCCGTTCCGATCCGGGATTATGAGCAGTTCAAAATATATATCGATCAGGTAAAAGAAGGTAAGCATAATATATTATGGAAGGGGATACCGCTTTATCTGGCTAAGACTTCGGGTACCACCAGCGGGATTAAATACATCCCCATCAGTAAAGATTCAATAGATAATCATTTCAATACTGCCCGCAATGCCGTGATGTGTTATATGGGAGAAACAGGCAATACCGGGTTCTGGGAAGGAAAAATGATTTTTTTATCAGGTTCACCGGAATTGGAGCGTATCGGGGGAATACCTACAGGCAGGTTGAGTGGGATCAGCAATCACCGTGTTCCGCAATACCTGCGCACTAACCAATTGCCTTCCTATGAAACCAATTGTATCGAAGAATGGGAACCCAAGCTCGATAAAATCGTGGAAGAAACGATTGAACAAAACATGACCCTGATCGGCGGCATCCCACCCTGGGTACAAATGTATTTTGACCGGCTTATAGCAGTGAGTGGCAAAAAAATAATGGATCTCTTTCCTGATTTTTCCTTGCTGGTGCATGGCGGTGTAAATTTTGAACCCTATAAAGCAAAATTATTCGACAGCATCGGCAAAGAAATTGATACAATAGAAACATATCCCGCTTCGGAAGGATTTTTTGCGTTCCAGGATACGAGGAAAGAAGAAGGACTTCTTTTAAATACCAATGATGGAATTTTTTTTGAATTTGTTCCTGCTTCGGAAATATTCAATGAGCATCCAACCCGGTTATCTCTCAAAGATGTAAAACCAGGTGAAAACTATGCATTGATCATCAGCAGCAATGCCGGTCTTTGGGGATATAATATCGGCGATATGGTGAAATTTGTGTCGGTTGATCCATATCGTATATTCGTTACCGGTAGGGTCAAACATTTTATTTCAGCATTCGGCGAACATGTAATCGGGGAAGAAGTGGAATACAGCCTGATGAAGGCAGCACATGAAGAAGGCGTTCATATTACCGAATTCACTGTCGCACCCGTGATCGGTCAAAATGGGGAAGGGAAATCCTTTCATGAATGGTTTATTGAATTTGAAAACAAGCCTGCAGATTTGCATGGATTCGCGATGAAGGTAGATAGCAACCTGCGCGCAAAAAATATTTATTATGATGATCTTATTGCAGGAAATATCCTGCAGCCATTGCATATTCACCCGGTAAAAAAGAATGGGTTCATTGATTATATGAAGTCCATCGGCAAACTGGGTGGACAAAATAAAGTTCCCCGGTTGAGCAATGACCGGGCCTTCGCAGAGCAACTGGAAAAATATGCGGAATAAGAAAAGGTGAAAGGTAAAGGGCATAAGGCATGTTATACCTTACACCCCATACCCCTCACCATTAACCCTTCACCACAATACCTTTTTTTGAATTTCGTTACATTTAACCTCCATCTTAATCAGGAACATGCCAGAAGATCAATATAAGAAACGTGTTGCGATATTCGGTTCTACAGGATCTGTAGGAAAACAGGCACTCGATGTGATTGCAGCCAACATGGATAAATTTTCCGTAGAGATACTCACTGCACAATCGAATGATGAATTATTGGTGAAACAGGCAATCGCATTTTCTCCGGATATAGTCGTTATCGGGGATGAAAAAAAATACAATAAAGTAAAAGAAGCATTATCAGATAAACCTGTTAAAGTATTTGCCGGTGAACAGGCATTACAGGAAACAGCCGCGATGGATAATTATGACATCATGCTTGCTGCTATTGTTGGATTTGCAGGACTGATGCCCACATTGCGCGCGATAGAAAATGGCAAAGCCATTGCGCTGGCCAATAAAGAAACACTTGTTGTTGCCGGTGATATCATCATGCGAAAAGCGGTAGAGCACAGAGCTCCTGTAATACCGGTGGATTCTGAACACTCCGCAATTTTTCAATGTCTTGTCGGAGAAACAAGGAACAGGATTGAAAAAATTGTGCTGACTGCTTCGGGCGGACCATTTTTGGGAAAGAAGCCGAACTTTCTCGTGAATGTAAAAAGAGATCATGCTTTGCAACACCCGAATTGGAGCATGGGTGCAAAAATTTCAATCGACTCTGCAACGCTTATGAATAAAGGGCTGGAAATGATTGAAGCGAAATGGCTTTTCAACCTGCAGCCAGACCAGGTGCAGGTGATCATACATCCGCAGAGCATTATTCATAGCATGATACAATTTGAAGATGGCAGTATCAAAGCGCAGATGGGTTTGCCTGATATGAAATTGCCTATTCAATATGCGTTGGCTTTTCCGCACCGGATCGTGAATGATATGCCGAGATATAATTTTAAAAAACCGGATAAGCTTACATTTGAAGATGCGGATACAAAAACATTCCGCAATCTCATTCTTGCTACAGAGGCTTTATATAAGGGAGGAAATGTTCCCTGCGTATTGAACGCGGCCAATGAAATCGCTGTATATGCTTTTCTTAAAAACAGGATCGGCTTCCTGGATATGACAGATCTCATTGAAAGAACCATGCAGCATGTGCCTTTTATTGCACAACCATCACTGGAAGATTATTTTGACAGCGATGGCGAGGCGCGTAACTTCGCGGCTTCTTTGATAAAATTGTGAGGATCGATATTCAAGTGTACTTAAATTCAACAGATATTTATCTACAATTAAAAAGTCCGCTGAGACGGATAAAAATTATATTATGACATTATTGACAATTGATTGGGCAAATGTGGGCATCAAAGCATTTCAATTAATCTTATCATTATCCATCATTGTGATCATTCATGAATTTGGACATTATCTTCCTTCCAAAATATTCAAATGCCGGGTTGAAAAGTTCTTTTTATTTTTTGATCCATGGTTCGCATTGGTGAAAAAGAAAATAGGAGATACTGTTTACGGAATCGGATGGCTACCACTGGGTGGTTATGTGAAAATTTCCGGGATGGTTGATGAAAGTATGGACAGGGAGCAAATGAACAAACCTCCGCAGGAATGGGAATTCAGAAGCAAACCCGCCTGGCAAAGATTGATCATCATGGTGGGTGGTGTTACGATGAATGTATTGCTCGCATTTTTTATTTATGCAATGATATTGTTTGCATGGGGAGAGGAAAAAATCCCTAACTCAAGTTTAAGGAATGGTATTTCTGTTGCAGACAGCCTGATGTATGATATGGGTTTTAAGGATGGCGATAAAATTCTTGCCATCAATGATCAGCCAATTGTGTATTACGATGATATTCCGAAAAAAATGATCCTTGGCGAAAAAGTTACCATTGAAAGAAATGGTAAAGAACAAACCATCGATTTACCTGTGAACCTGATCGGTAAACTGGTTGAAAAGAAAAGAAAAGGATTATTGCTGTTTTTACCCAGGACTCCTGTGATTGCCGATATGATACCCGACACATCGAATGCGGCAAAAGCCGGGTTAAAAAAATATGACAGGATCATCCGGGTTGACTCTGCAAAAACAGATTTTTTTGATGAGTATAAAACGGTGATGGAAAAACACAAGGGGCAACAGGTGCAATTGATCGTGGAAAGAAAGAATCAGCAGGATACATTGATCGCGCAGGTAAGAAATGACGGTACGCTTGGATTTTTTTCTTACCGTGATCCCGGGAGCCTCGACAGTTTGGGATTTATTAAAATAGAAAAAAAGCAATATGGTTTTTTTGAATCCTTTCCCGCAGGCGTGATGCTGGCAGGAGAAAATCTGAAATCTTATATCGATCAGTTTAAAAAAATACTTTCTCCCAAAACAGAAGCATATAAAGGTGTGGGTGGATTTAAAGCGATGGGTTCTATTTTCCCTTCCATTTGGGACTGGCGATCTTTCTGGACAATCACCGCGTTTTTTTCCATCGCACTTGCATTTATGAATTTATTACCGATACCTGCATTGGACGGCGGACATGTATTATTTACGATTCTTGAAATGATTACCGGCAGAAAACCCAGCCAGAAATTGCTTGAATATGCGCAGGTAGTGGGTATGATTTTATTACTTGCACTGATGCTTTATGCAAATGGGAATGACTGGTTCGGATGGGGAAAAAGCAAGTAGGAAATAATATGTAAATTTGTAGTTGACAATTGAAAAGTTGAAGAGTTGATTGAGTTGATAAGTTGAAAATTGAATGTTGAGTGTTGAATATTGTTTATTGTCGATGGAGTAAAATATTCAATAATCGACATTCAACATTCAATTTTCAACTTATCAACTCAATCAACTCTTCAACTTTTCAACTCACTCGGGGGTGCCCGGTTTTGACAGCGTAGATCTTTGAAAGTGTAAGCATGCCGTGCGTTGGGTAATTAGCACGATAATCTGAATACTCAACATTCAAATGGCAATACTCAGTATGCCATGGCTGCCTAATCAGTGATTAGATAGTCATTAGGGCCGCGTGAGCAGGTTGTTCTGTTACCACGTTCCGCCGCCGACTCATAAACAAATACAGAATGCCGCTGCAGAAGGCTGTGACTGCAGCGTAAGACTATCCAGCTAAGGAAACGATTGGTTTGTTGCATTCCTGTTGTTTCCCGACAAGCAATATGCAAATAAGCATGTAGAAAGCTTTCGGAGAATATGTTTGGACAGGGGTTCGATTCCCCTCACCTCCACGAATGCGCACGCAAAGGCGCCAAGGCGCAAAGATGTTTTTCTTTGCGCCTTGGCGTCTTTGCGAGCATTTAAAAAGTTACCACTTAAATACTTTTCTCAAATCATCAATAATCAAGTTCGAACTCGGGCTACTCACCTCCACGAATGCTCACGCAAAGACACAAAGGCGCAAAGATGTTTTTCTTTGCGCCTTTGCGTCTCTGCGTGAGCATTTAAAAAAGTTGCCACTTAAATACTTTTCTCAAATCATCAATAATCCAGTTCGAACCCGGGCTACTCACCTCCACATACCTCCTAAATTGAAACGGAGAGTCCCGCGTAAAGCAAAAATTATAAATCAATTTTATGTGATATTGCATTATTCGCTTACTTAATAAATTCATACAGCTCTGAAACCATTTTGTATGTTTGTAGCATGAGTTTATTTCCAGATTAATTGATTTAAAAAAATCTCTATGGAACCTGATAAACAAATACCATCACCTTATGAATGGGTAGGCAGTATAACTAAGTTTGAAACGCTAACTGAGGTGTTTTACGAAAAGGTTTTAAAGGATGAAATTTTAGAGCCAGTATTTCGGGAGATGCCTCCAGGACATTCAAAACATGTCGCGCATTTTATGGTGGAAACACTAATGGGGCCAAAAGTTTATAGTGAGGAATATGGTACTGGCGCCTTGAAACATATGGTTGGCAAACATATTGGAAGAAAACTAACGGAGAAACAGCGGAAAAGATGGGTTGAACTATTACTTGAAAGTGCTGATGATGTTGGATTGCCCAATGATCCTGAATTCCGTTCCACATTTGTAGCTCACATTGAATGGGGAAGCCGGGTGGCTTTAATAAATTCTCAACTTGATGAAAACCCATCTACAGAAAATGAACATATTCCTGAATGGGGCTGGGGCGAAGTAAAGGGACCTTATGAAATAGTGGGTTCTTTATTTCAACAAAAAAAGAATGAACAGTAGTTAAGCGGAGGGATAATAAATAAATTTCTTTTTAAATGACTTTTCAAAATGGTTCAATGGAAAACTTTAACGTTGATTGCTCAGGTAAAAAAGAATGATGCAGTAAGAATGGTGATGGGCGACAATTCAGGCAAACATTGGATATATATTGTTGAGAAAGTAAGCTCAAATGAAATATATCTTTCCGGCGGAGAACATTATCCCTCCTCTAAAATAATTTCCCAGGAAGAACTTGACCAGGAACAATTTGAATTTGCCAGCTTAAAAAATTTACATTTTGACAAATAGTTCTGATACTGCCAGCCTATCTTCTGTTTCGAAATAACAAAAAAAATCAAGCGCTCATTAGGATTAGCATAGTGGTTTGCTCCAGGCGCATTTATTCAGGTAAATTTTATTACTAACAGTAATATATAGTCGATTTTTAATATGCAGGGACGCACTATGTATACTCTTTTCCAGATTGGTTTCAGGCATAATGAATAATTCTTTTCAGAGATAAATAATAATTGATGCAACGATTATTACTTTTAGCGTCTATTTTATTAATTTACGTGAATGAATTTTTTTAGTAGTTTTTTTCAACAAAAACAAGGCGACAGACAGGCACCGAAGCAATTGACTTTTAAGGAACGACTTAAAGCGCTTCGTAACCTGCCTGCATTTTTCAAACTCGTGTGGGAATCAAGTCCCCGGATGACGATTATTAATTCTTTTTTGCGTATTGTCCGTGCTGCAATGCCACTTACCATATTGTATATAGGAAAATTAATTATCGATGAGATTGTTGCACTTGCCCGTAGCAATGGAACCCAATCCCATCATCATTTATGGATTTTGGTAGGAGTTGAATTTGGGCTGGCTATTTTATCGGATAGCCTGAGCCGTGCAATTAACCTGCTTGATGGTTTATTGGGAGATCTTTTTTCGAACCACAGCTCGGTCAAAATAATGGTCCATGCAGCAACGCTCGATCTGGATCAGTTTGAAGATTCAGTCTTCTATGATAAACTCGAACGTGCGAGGCAACAGACAACAGGCCGAACCATACTTTTGTCGCAGGTATTAAGCCAGGCTCAGGATTTAATAACAATGGGATTTCTCGCAGCGGGATTAATGGCTTTTAATCCGTGGCTTATTTTGTTGTTGCTGGTTGCAATTGTCCCGGCTTTTTTAGGAGAATCTTATTTTAACGATAAGAGCTATGCGCTTACGCGTAGTCAAACTCAGGAGCGACGTGAACTGGATTATTTGCGTTACCTGGGAGCAAGTGATGAATCGGCTAAAGAAGTAAAAATATTTGGGCTTTCTGATTTTCTGATCGACCGTTTCCGCAAATTATCCAATCAGTTTTATAAAGATAGCAGAAAGCTGGCCACGCTTCGGTCTGCGTGGGGAACATTTTTTGCTTTGCTGGGAAGCATGGGATATTATGCTGCATATGTCGTCATCATTCTCAAAACTGTTTCAGGAAGTTTGTCACTTGGGGACCTGACTTTCCTTGCCGGATCCTTCAGGCAACTCAGAAGTTTACTGGAAGGAATATTAACCCGTTTTACCACCGTATCACAGGGAGCAATTTACCTGCGTGATTTTTTTGAATTTTTTGAAATCAAACCCGGGATTATTCTTTCATCAAATCCACGACATTTCCCAAAACCCATTCAACAAGGTTTTATATTCGAGGATGTAGGTTTCCGGTACATGAATTCAGAGGATTGGGCTAACCGTCATTTGAGTTTCACGCTTCATCCCGGAGAAAAGCTCGCGTTGGTAGGAGAAAATGGTGCTGGTAAAACAACGTTGGTCAAATTGCTGGCTCGCTTGTATGATCCTACAGAAGGCCGTATTCTATTGGATGGATATGATTTGCGGGAATATGATCTGGCGGAACTCAGAACGCAAATAGGAGTGATCTTTCAGGACTATCTCCGTTATCAAATGAGTTTCGCTCAAAATATTGCTGTTGGAAATATCAACGAAAAAGAGAATCGTGAACTTATTATCAAATCAGCAAAACAAAGTCTTGCGGATACGTTAGCCAAAAAATTACCAAACCAATATGATCAGATGCTGGGGCGCCGCTTCAATCAAGGTATTGATTTGTCAGGAGGGGAATGGCAGAAGATCGCCCTTGCAAGAGCGTATATGCGTGATGCCCAGTTGTTGATTCTCGATGAGCCAACTGCTGCACTGGATGCAAGAGCCGAATATGAAGTTTTTCAAAGATTCGCCGAATTAACCAAAGATAAATCTGCAGTACTGATTTCACACCGGTTCTCCACCGTTCGCATGGCACACCGTATATTGGTTCTTGAAAAAGGAAGGCTGATAGAAATAGGCAGCCACGAGAAATTGCTCGAACAAAATGGACATTACGCTGAATTGTTTCGCCTGCAGGCAATGGGATACAAGTAAGACCTCGCAGGATTTATAAAATATTTTTCGATTCCCCTCACCTCATCGAATATGCACGCAAAGACGGAAAGGCGCAAAGAAAAACATCTTTGCGTCTTCGCGTCTTTGCGTGCATATTTAAAAAAGTTTCCGGGTGAATACTTTTCTCAAATCATCAATAATCAAGTTTGAACTGGTTTTATGTTCCGGGATGAAAAAAGGCCATAGTAGATAGTTTAAATGAGTATGAATTATTAGAAATTTCTAAACCCTCTTTAATTAAGCTCGAACCTAAACTACGCTCACTGCTTCCGGAAAACAGACGGTGTTGAAATTTTAATGATGAAAAAGGCTGCGTAAGAAATTATCCATTGTATGTTTTGAGAGCATTAAGAGCCGTAAGATCATCGTATAACAGTGATGTGTTATAACGATCTTACAAACTTCAAATCCTCTTCATGCCACCAATGTTCAGCCTTTTTTTCGTCGTCCGGATAATATCCGTATACAACCTTATTTTCTTCTCCTGTTGAATTAGCGTGTTTCATTTTTATTTCTATTTCGGGATCCTTACCATATCCAGTCACTTCTATTTCCCTGGTATTATCTTTCATCGTTACTATATCTCCCTTCTGAAATGGAGGTCTTGCTATATGCATAGTATAAAAGTTTATGAAGACAAAGTTAATGAGAGTTTAATTGTTGGTAGTATTATTGGCTTTTGAAGTTATTCTGTCCATAATAAATAGTTTATTAAGGCATTGTCATAAAATACATAAAAATTCAACAGCCACCAACATGCGCACATGCCTTAACAATTAATATAACCACTTTGTCCGGCTGTCTTACAACCATGCGAGGAGGCCCGATTGAACACGCACGCTGGTAAGAAGCCTTCAATATAAATGGGTGTCTAAAAAATCCCTTTACTTTGGATCATATTTACCATTCAATTATTTCAATAACCGGGCATGCATCATTTGCAAAAGTATAAATTGATATCAATTGTTTTCATACAAATATTTTCAGTATTTGCAAATGCTCAGAAAATATCCTCAAACAGAGAAGCGCTATTGCCAGTACCACAACAATCGCTGTTAACCGGCAAAACATTCAGTTTAGATAAAAGCTGGACAATTAATAGAAATGGCATTAATAAAAACATGCCGGCAGTTTTATCCCTGCAGGAAGAATTGCTGAGCAGGTTTAAATTAAAGTTGGATTTTGGAATCGGGAAACATAATAATTTTATTTCATTAACTATCAGGGATGGCGCTGTACAGATTGGTAAGACGACAGATACAAACCGCATCGCATTATTACGCCAGGCTTACCGCATCGATTTAACTGCAAATAAAATTACTATAGTTGCAAATGCTCCCCAGGGACTTTTTTACGGCGTTCAAACACTATTGCAATTAATACGATCGAAAGAAAAAAAAATATCGTTTCCCGAAGGTAAATTAACGGATTGGCCGGAGATGAACCTTCGCATAATTTATTGGGATGACGCCCACCACCTGGAAAAAATGGATGTTTTAAAACGCGAAATCAAACAGGCATCTTTTTATAAAATAAATGGATTTGCGATAAAACTTGAGGGGCATTTTCAGTATTTATCCGCAGCGCCAATAGTTGAACCATATGCCTTGTCTGCTGCACAATATCAGGAACTCACTGATTATGCCGCCACTCATTATGTTCAACTGATTCCATACCTGGATGCACCTGCACATGTTTCCTTTGTATTAAAACATCCGGAGTATAAACATTTGCGGGCCTTTCCTAATTCGAATTACCAGTTTACTGTCAATGATCCCAAAACATATGAGTTGTTATCTGGAATGTTTAAAGAATTAATCGATGCCAATAAAGGTGCAGAGTATATATTCTTGTCAAATGATGAGGCATATTATACGGGTAAGGCAGCCAATGAAATTGATTCGGCCAGGGCGCTTGGCGGAAATGGAAAATTACTGGCACAATTTATTTCCCGTATGGCGGATACATTAAAACATTATGGTCGCAAGGCTATATTCTGGGGCGAATATCCATTGACGTTGGATGATATAAAGAAATTACCCCCGCATCTTATAGATGGAGAGTATGACAGCAGTTGGGCATCTTTAATAAAAGAAAGAGGCATCAGGCAGTTAATATATACATCGACGCAGGGCGAGGAACCCTTGTTTCCCAATTATTATCCACTTCCACCAGATAAAACGCTTCACGAGGAAAATGCAATGTTGAGTGCAAGGGTGCCTGGTTTGGTTAAAACAATCACCCAGGCAGTTGATGAAAAAAAAGCTGACTTTGCCGGTGTTATTGTTGCAGGTTGGGCCGATGCGGGTTTACATCCCCAGACATTTTGGCTGGGATACGCAACCGGAGCGGCTCTGGGCTGGAACCATTCAGGAGCAGGTGCAGATGAATTGGCTCAAAGATTTTATACAACTTTTTATGGAACAGAAAATGTCGGCGTAAAAAGAATTTATGAATTGACAAGCAGGTAGGCGCAATTTTATGAAGATAGTTGGGAATGGGGGCCCTCGGATTTCCGTACTCCAATATTTGGCAATCACGCGGAGGTGTACCTTACTCCAAAACCGGCGCTGGACCAGAAACTATTGATGTTGCCCGTGCCTGATTCAAATAACCTCTCCATAAAATTTAACTGGACAGACAGTAATTATAAACGGTTGCAACTGGCTCAATCATTTCTAAAAGAAAACGATGAATTGATATTTTTGATAAACAATTTAAATGGTATTGTAAATAACCAATACAATATTGAAGTGATTAAAACGGTTGCGGCTTTATGCAGGCAGAATATCACTATGCTGCTCTATCTGAAAAAAATAAACGAGTTATTACAGTCGGCATCTAAAGAGGCTGATATTAATCCTGCTAATGCTTTATACCTGGTAGATCAATCTCTTGATCTGACTGCTTTGTTGAAAACCGAACGCAATCATGTTCTGGATTCTTTAACGAAGGTCTGGTATCATGACTGGCTACCTCTGGTAAAAGAAGCGAATGGCCGAAAATATCTTCAGATAGTGGATGATGTGAAAGACCATCGGCCAATAAGAACTCCGGATATGAGTTATTTAATTTACCGCGAATTAAATTACCCGGTGGATAAATGGGCGGAAGAAACGCTAAAAGCAAGAAATGAATTCGCTCTTCATCACGCTTTAAAACAGCGCGACTTTAATCTTCTATGGAAGGATTATTAACCGGAGATAAACAAAACGGATTTTAGTTCAATTATTCATGACCGTTATATATTGTATTCTATTATGAAACTTATCTTTATTTTATCATCGCTTTTTATCACATTTCTTTCCGTAGAGGCCCAGCACAAAACCGACTATGGTAATAACAATGCTACAGGCCGATATTACAATATCCGCGGTATTAAAATGTATTGTGAAATATATGGCAAAGGCAGGCCCTTGCTATTGATTCATGGCAACGGAGGCTCCATAAAAGCTTTCGCCAATAACATTCCTTTTTTCTCTCAAAAATATAAAGTGATTGCCCTGGACAGCCGTGCACAAGGAAAAACAATCGATAACAAAGATTCTCTCAGTTTTGAAATGATGGCAGATGACGAAGCCGCGCTGCTTGATGCGCTTCATATTGATTCGGCTTATGTTTTAGGATGGAGCGATGGCGGTATCAATGCATTGCTGCTCGCAATGCGGCATCCTGAAAAAGTTATTAAGCTCGCTTCGACCGGCGCAAACATTTGGCCCGATTCCACAGCCCTGATTCCTTCAGAATGGATAAACGAAAAGAATACTGTTGATACCATGCATACCGACAATTTTACGGCAAAACAGAAAAACGACTGGAAATTATTTTTGCTCGACTGGCTTCAACCAAATATTACATTACAGCAATTGCATTCTATTAAATGTCCTGCCCTGATTATTGGCGGCGACCATGATGTTATCAGGGTGGAGCATACGGTTTTGATCGCTCAAAATATCCCGAAAGCATATTTATGGATTCTTCCTGACTCAGGGCATGACACTTTGATTGAATATAAAGATGAATTCAATAAAAAAACCGATGATTTTTTTTCAGGGCGACTGGTAAAGTGAGCGTCAAATTATGGAATGCAATGACGATTTGATATTCGGTATAAGCAGAAAATACAAATACTTACGATGCATAGCTTCTAAGTAGTTTATATTTAGTAAAAATATTTAAAATGAAACTCATAGAAGTCTATTTAAAAAACCGGCAAGAGGCAAAGATTTATCTCGAATCGACAAGGATTGTCTGGTTTTTTCAAGGTGAAAATGAAACTCAAACTACTGTTGTGATAGATGATAAAACAAGTTTTTTAGTTGATCTGAAAATTGAAGATTTTATCAAGCAATTGTACGGAACATCAATAACAAGAATACCATCTAAATGATATTCAGGATAGAATTACCCGATCTGCCTGTGTAATGGAAACTTTTACCGGGTTTGTGGGCCGGCATTTCCAGAGAAGAATTATTTCAGAGATGTAAATATATTTTTTAACTGATCGATAATAAATCCATAAACCTGGTAAGGGCCTTGGCAACTCCATCATTATTATTTGTGTCAGTTATATAATCCGCTGCAGATTTTACTTCATCCGGAGCATTCCCCATTGCAATGCCCATCCCTGCAAATGATATCATTTCTTTATCATTAAAATTATCGCCGATTGCTATCGTATTTTCCTGATCAATATTATACTGGCCGATCAAAAATTTTAACGCACTTAATTTCGAAGCTTCGATATTCATTACTTCAAGGTAGGTTGGTTTAGATGTATAAATATTTAACTGGTCAATAAACAGCGGTTTCAAATTATTTTGAATTTCATTTATTACCAGCGCATCAGATATAACAAGTATTTTATTTGGACCAGCATTCCTGTTTTGCCAAATCTGTAATGTATCGTTGAATGGTTCAATAATTATTGGGACGGTCGTAATTTTTTGTTCATTATCTGTATAGCTATTTTTTAACTCAGCAAACCATTTCATCTCCTCATAATAAATTGGCGTCGCGTTGTATTGCTGCAGATTTTCATGAATCCGGGCAATGGTGCCGGTATCTATCCTTGAATCAAAAATTGTCTTTCCTTCAATGGTAATGCAGGCACCATTAAGACTGGCTGCGGGAAAATGCTCTAAGCCCACTTGTTCTATAATCGACAACATACCGTGCAACGGCCTTGCGGAAACCAATACCACCAGGATATTATTTTCCTTTAGTTTTTTAATGGTGTCGATAGTAGCAGGGCTAAGACTATGATCGGTTTTGATCAGCGTTCCGTCTATGTCAATGAATACAGCTTTATACATCTATGCTTTTTTTGTCTAACAACGATTTCAGGCAAAGGTTGAAAAAAATCTGATACGGCATGCGGGAACACTTCTGTTGCAATATTATAAACTGCAAATAAATAAATGGTATTTTAGTATCAGAGATTAAGTAGCATATTCGTATCTAAAAGCCAATTATGTTTTACTGTCTCGTAAGGACATTTGGCAGGTAAAAATATTCGATAAGACATCTGACGTAGGAACGTCTTTCGACACCGCGCTAGCCCGCTGCAACCAACACTTCAACACCATCGTCAGGGGAATTAGCCCAATCCATTAATATTTTGCTATCAATAGGTTCATATATTTCTTTTTTATCAGGGTCATCCGAAAGTTCTTTAATAGGCACCAGCATGAGATACCGGGGCTCCATATAATCCGGGCGTTTATCGGGCGTGAAACCTTTTACCTGTACATATCTGAATCCCTTGTCTTTCAATTTTTGCAGTGATTCCAGCGTTAACCTGTTTTTGGATTCGAAATTTTCCTTTGTTTCATTTTTCATTATTTCTAAATTATAGTTTGTGGTCATCGATCATTTTTTATCCAGAATTTTAATAAATTTTCGACATGGGTTTCAACCAGGTCATAGCCTGGGGGTATTTCGTTATCAGGACTGCAATAGGTCGCGATTCGTGTACCTGCAGGCATTTCGCCCAATTGCGTATTCAGGTAGCGGTTATAATAATTGTATAAAGATTCTGAATATAATATGCTATTATCTATCTTGTCTTCACCATCTAAGTTTTCAAAAAATGAATTGTAGAAATAAAAATGGTTATAATTTTTTAAATTTAGCTGTGTAAAATTTCCATGAATAAAAGACACATTGGATAAACCGAGAATATTTTTAGCAGTTTCTGCCCGTCTCACCAGATCTTGCCGTTGTTCTATCCCATAGAAAAAAGCATCCCGCTTATAGTGGGCGGCGGATAAACAAAACTTACCTACACCGCTTCCAATATCCAAAACCCTGACAGCTTCACGTGGCGCAAGAAATTGAACGGCCTTTCGGGCAATATTTAACGGCGTCCAATGTTTATCCGCAAGCTTTTGAATAAAATCAGGATATAGATCATGAAACTGCGCATCATTGCTAAACCAATTATCCAGAGACGGAGATTTTATCGTTACTGCCGATGACATAAAATACGTATTTCATATTTTTTTTGACTATGCATCATTTAGTCAGATGCCTGTTCTTTTTTTTAAAATTATTATTGCGCAACGGATATTACACCAATGAACAGAGTCAAAATCATTTGGAGAAAGGTCTCCTAATCCATCGTGCAATTTGCGCAGGTAATGAATAATCAGGTCTTTTTTTAAACTTTTATCCTGCATCAGCTTAATGGAATGATCGATGATTTGTTCTACCTCTTCACAATCATCCGCTTTCTCCAATTGATGAAGAATCACTTCTTCATATTCTTCAATCGTCATAAAAAATTACTGTTATATTTTTATCCAAAACTTTAGTAAACTACCAATATGTGTCTCAACAAGGTGATAGCTTTCAGGTATTTTATCTTCCAGGCAGTGAAAAGTTGCTAACCTTGTCCCGGCCGGCATTTCGTCAAGCTTTTTATATAGGTAACGGTTGTAATAATTATATAATTCACAGGAGTAAGTTACGTTATCATCTATTTTATCTGTATCAGCCAGATTTTCATAAAATGAATTATAGAAATAAAGATGATCATATTGCTTAAAGTCAAGTTGTGTAAAGTTGCGATGTAAAAAATGGACGTTTTGCAACCCAAGAATATTTCTGGCAATTTCGGCATGAGCTACTAAATCCTGGCGTTGTTCAACTCCAAAAAAAGAAGCTGAAGGTTTATAATAAGCACCGGCCAAACAGAATTTCCCCACCCCGCTACCAATATCTAATATTTTTACACCTGCACGCGGGGCGAGAAATTGTGCCACGGTTTGGGCAATACTTAATGGAGTCCAATGTCTGCGCGCCAATAATTGAATGGATTGTGGATACAGGTGATGCAAATGTGTATCTGTACTAAACCATTTATCTAAATCGCAGCATGAGGTTATTTCTGAAGACATGAAGTGTGTGGTTTAGATTTTTCTTTTTGAAAAAAGTTTGTATTGTTCAAGCTGCATGAGCCATTTTCGGTCATTTGGTATAATAAAGATATCTTTTTACGATTTTGGGTCCAGGCATAATACAAAGTTACCTCATCTTAAAACGCGGTACCGTAAACCTTATCACTTTTAAAAGTGACCTTTATCAATTTTTAAAGCAGTAAATTTGGAATTACTATGAGCATATCTGGTATTTTCCCAATAGATAAGTGGGACTTTAAAAGTGAGTCCATTCTTACAGATTTGCCGCCCGAAGATTTTGCATTACTTACGGCTCATCAAACTGAACAGGTTTATAAAAAAGGCGAAATCATTTTCAGGGAAGGTGCTTATCCTTCAGGGATTTTTTATATAAAGAACGGGAAGGCGAAAAAATATAAGATGGATAACGATGACAGAGAACAAATCATTTATGTTGCTGATACCGGTGAGCTAATAGGGTATCATGCCATATTATCGGAAGATCGTTATCCTGATTCCGCTGCAGCGTTGGAAGAAAGCACCATTATTTTTATTTCCAAAGAAGATTTCTTAAAGGTCTTGCAACAATCAGATACGCTAAGCAAACGCTTGTTGAAAACGCTTAGTCATGAATTTGCCGTATTGATCAACGGGTTAACATTGTTTGCACAAAGATCCGTCCGTGAAAGATTGGCGCTCCAGTTAGTAGTGCTAAGAGAAAAATATAAAGTGGATTTTCAACCTGGTATGCCCGTAGAAATTAATCTATCCCGGGATGATTTAGCAAGCCTCGTCGGAACAGCAAGAGAAAATGTTGTGCGGATACTCACTGAATTTAAAGAGAAAGGCATTCTTAAAACAAAAGGAAGAAAGATTATTGTAGAAGATGTAAAAAAATTGGTACTAGTAGCGAATTATAAATAAAATAATAAGGGTTTCTGTTGTATGATTTGTTTTGGTATGTTCTAAGTGACGCATTCTATGACAATAACAAATTATATTTATTATTGTCATAGAATGCACCTGATCTCTGGTTCGGATACTCATGTCCGTTGCAGGATTATTAATTGATGAATTTCAATTCTCCTACAAAAGTTTCGTTGTTTTGGGTTTTAGAGCGCTCGTATTTAAGGGTTTTGTCCCTTGAACATTGAGTGTTGAATATTGATTATTGATTATTCGTACTAATTGCGAATAATCAATAATCAATATTCAACACTCAATGTTCAAGTTGCGATCCTTACTTAATGATATAGCCCGGAGGGACATCTCGTGAGTAGAAAATATTTGATGTGAGATCCGACGTTCCTACGGAACGTCTGATCATTTGTAACATTGTTTTACCGACCAGCCGTTCGCCAGCTGACGGACGGGGTCTGTGAACATTCTACCTAATCCTACTTCTAATATTTATTCCGAAAAAGTATGCAGTTATATAGACGCAAAATGGAATAGATACGTTTATATTGGAAATGAGCATTGTCAATTTCGCTTTTTATGATTAAAAATTTGAAAAATATTGTAATAACCGTTATTATTTTTTCAGCCCTGTTCGCCTGCAAAAAAAACAGTACAGTCATCTCCCAGCGCAGTTATCGCATGGGTTTTCAAAACTATGCCCCGCGCCTTGATTTTAATTTGTATATCCAAACACTCAACTTGTGGACACAACGGGCAGATGCAGCTATGATCACTACCGAAGTGCCATGGGATTCGTTATTCAGTGGCGAAACTCCTGAAAATTATGTGATCAACAATTACAAAAGCCTGGTGGATTATTATCACTCCAAAAATTTCAAACTCTGGGTGTACATTGACCCCGAGAACGGGCTCGATCGTGGATCCGACGCGATTGCCCTGGTCACGCTTGGCAAGAGTATTGCCCAGGCAGATGTGCAACAAGTGTATCGAAGGTTTGCCGTTGTGATGGACAGCATTCTCCGTCCCGATCATTTAGGCCTGGCACTGGAAACAAATCTTATCCGCGGTGCCGCCACGGATGCAATTTACCAGGGAATTAAGCAAGCATCGAATGCAGCTGCAACAGATGTGCGGAGTTTCGATAAGAATGTGAAGATGAGCGTGAGTGTACAAGTGGATTATGCATGGGGTAAGTTGGACGGAAGCGCATACAAAGGTGTGTCCCAGGATTTTTCCGACTTTCCTTTTATCGAAGAACTTGGGTTGTCATCTTATCCTTATTTTAGTTTTAATAAACCCGAGGATATTCCTTCCGATTTTTATTCCAAATTAGTCGAAGGAAAAAACATTCCTGTTTTTATATCTGAAGGCGGATGGACCTCCCAGACCATAACGGGATATTCGGGCCAGTTAATTAATAGTGATCCGCAAATACAACAACATTATATTACCCGCCAGGGTCAGTTGCTCGACCAGGTACGGGCGATTGGAGTGTTTCAACTTACATTCACTGATATTGATCTTGCAAGTTTACCACCATCGGTGCCTTCGTCCATAAAATATTTTGCTTATCTCGGATTGGTAGATGCTAACTTGGTACCAAGGCCCGCACTTACTACCTGGGACGAGATATTCAAAAGACCATTGAGCCCCGGGAATTAATCTTAAAATTATTAATCATACCAAAACTTAGCTGCATGAAAAAAATGTCTGCAAAAGTTTCGCAAAATTAACAATATCGCTGTTTGTTAATCTTCTCTGACAATAACCGATTTTAACGAATTCTCTAATAGGTTGGATAGAGATCAACAGGTGGATGAGAGGTTCGATTCCCCTCACCCCCACGAATGCTCACGCAAAGACGCAAAGGCGCAAAGATGTTTTTCTTTGCGCCTTTGCGTGAGCATTTAAAAAAGTTGCCACTTAAATACTTTTCTCAAATCATCAATTGAATTTAAACCGACCCGATTGACAATTCATTTTATATATAATTTTCGCATATCCGTGAAAGTTAGATTGCTGTAAAAAAATAAAAGCCACTCAAAAAGTGGCCCTGGTTT
>Ga0137407_10000368_pt1 | contig 31749 bp, 28 predicted proteins | sample CZOMad2_2_16fung_FD_108410 | JGI IMG/M metagenome (GOLD analysis project Ga0137407, IMG submission 108410) | Vadose zone soil fungal communities from Angelo Coast Range Reserve, California, USA - CZOMad2_2_16fungal (Illumina Assembly) | ecosystem: Environmental > Terrestrial > Soil > Vadose... | reverse complement strand
GGAAAAGACTCACCGCCGGGGGCGGCGGTGCCACACGACTCTAGGAGTACCAAGCACTATGGACAACGAAAGTTTTGTGGCCCAGCCGCCCTCGGCTGGGTTTAGACACCATAAAACTTAGGGTATACCAACGTAGGAACCGCTTTAGCGTAAGCAAGAAGACGCAGCCGAGGGCGGCTGCGGTCCACGTTTATTTTTTGCGTATTTTTTTGCGGCTGCCGCGCTGGCGAGAACCAGGAGAAATCGGTCCGGCACGCGCTATCGGGTGGGCACGACCAAATCGCGGTCCAAGCGGATCTCCAGGTTTGTGCCTTCTTCCAGTTTCAGCTCTCTGCCGTGGAAGAGCAGACTGCTGCCGCTTCCCAGGCCCGCTCCTGCCAGGGCCCCTACCGCGGCGCCTTTGCCTCCGCCCGCTGCTGCTCCGCTTGCGGCGCCCACGCCGGCCCCTATGGCGGCATTGGTGACCACGCGCTTCATATCAGGCCCTTTCCGATAGAGCTCGCCTTCTTCTCCCGTGGACTTTATGGAAGGGTCTCCAGGCACTCCAGTGATGGTGCCAACTAACGGCACCCAACCTTTGCGGGTATGAATTTCATCCAGCGCCAGTTGCATCCGTGCGCCAGTAAAGCCATGTTCAAAGGTGGCAACGTGGCCCTTGATCATCCGGCCTTTGGGGATAATTAACCCGCTGGGGGTGAGTAACTCTTCACGGAGTTCCGCCGTAAAGTGCTTGCCTTCCTCCATCGTTTTCGTGTCGAGCGTGTCTTTCAGCGTGACGATGAAGCGTGTGCCGTCAGGAATGGCATTGGGAGATGCGCCATAGGAGGGCTGTCCGGCGCTGGCTACGGCCTCCTGCTGCGGCGTTGGATTCTGGGCGCCATGAGGCCGCGTTTTGAGCACAGGGGCGTTGCTATTCTGGTCGTTTGCAGTTCCAGTGTCTTGCGCTACCGCTCCCAAAGTCAGCATGAGCACAACCAGAGAAACGAACCCTATATTCTTCATTCGCATGGCGTTCACCTCAAATTAGTTTCGGAATATCCCACCGTTGGGATGCGTCGACAGCCCCAATAAGCTGCCTTGTCCTGGGGCGAATTTTATCAGGGTTTAATCGCGGGTTACTAAAGTAACTGTCCAAAGGTGTCTATTCCCCGGCCAGCATTTGCGGCATTATTAGAGGCTGCTAAGAACGTGGGAATTTTACCTTTGGGGAAACGGTACCGAGATGAAGAACTGGCTTTTACCTGTGACAGTGCTTGGGCTGAGCGGCCTGGGGCTGGTCTTTGCCAGCAAACGCGCCCGTACCCGCGTACTCACGTTCTTGGACCGTGTGGCGGAGAATGGAGATCCGCTCGGCGAATTTAACAAGCTCTGTGAAGAGCAGTTGAATACCATCCAGAGCAATCTGGACCGCCTGGCCGAGGCCCTGAAAGAGTCTGAAGCCTAAGCTTTCGTCTCGAAATCTAACTAGCCGGCAATCCCATTGATGATCCCAGCCATGCGCACGTCCCTCTGGGTCACTCCTCCCGAATCGTGTGAGACTAGCGCCATCGTTACTGTGTTGTAGCGGATATCAATGTCCGGATGGTGGTTGGCCTGCTCGGCCGCATCCGCAATCTTATTCACAAACTTCATGGCTTCCTTGAAGTCAGCAAAGCGGAATACCCGCTGGATGGCAAGGCCGTTCCTCTGCCATCCGCTGAGCGAGCCAAGGGCCGCCTGAATTTCTGAATCAGTAAGCACAGCCATCATTTGCCTTTCTTAGCCATTATCTTTTAGCTGTTGTTCCAGGAAGTAGATTCTAGTGCCTGGGCAGGAAAATTGCAGCAGAAACGCGGAGTAGGGAGGCCAGCGCTAGGGGACCCTGGCGGATGTGAACACCTGGAGCGGCTTGATGGGATAGGTGAAGCGGTAAATCTGCGAGTTAATTTCTTTGCGCAGGTCTTCCCAGATAGTTTCCGGCATGTCTAAAAAGACGCGCACAACTTCAGGATCAAACTGCCTTCCGGAGAAGCGCTCCACTTCATCGCGGGCCACGGCAATAGTCTGGGCCGCGCGGTAGGGGCGGTCAGAAGTGATGGCGTCCAGCGTGTCAGCGACGGAGAATATCCTGGCTCCAAGGGCAATTTCTTCACCTTTCAGCCCGCGCGGGTATCCGGTGCCGTCGTAGCGCTCCTGGTGGGAGTAGACGATCTCCGCGGCCTCAGAAAGGAAGGGGATTTTCTTCAGCATCTGATAGCCACGGAAGCAGTGCTCGCGCATGATTTCTGTTTCCGCTTCAGTCAGGGCTCCGGGCTTGCGCAGGATGGCGTCTGGAATGGCCATTTTGCCGATGTCATGCAGAAACGCGCCGCGGGCGATGATACGGATCTTCTCCCCAGAAAGCCCCATGGCTCGTGCAATGGCGATGGTGAACGCCGTGACTCGCTTGGAGTGGCCCTCGGTCTCGGCGTCCTTGAGATCAAGGGCGTCTCCCAGGGCCTCCAGGGTGATGTCATAGGAGCGCTCCAGGTCGGTCATGGCCTGGCGCAGCTGTTCCGTACGGGCTGCCACCAGCGATTCCAGATTGGACTGGTAGGCCCGGTTTTCCAGCTTAAGGCGGCGGTGTTCCAGGGCCCGCCGAACCATGGCCAGAAGCTGCTCCCGTTCAAACGGCTTCAGCAGGTAGTCATACGCGCCATTGCGTATTGCGGCCAGGGCCACGGAGATGTCATGTACGGCGGTGACCATGATCACCGGCATATCTGGGTATTTTTCCTTGGAGCGCTCCAGCAGGGCAATGCCATCAAGCTCCGCCATCATCAGGTCGGACAGCATAAGCTCAAATTCGCCGGTGGAGTTCAGGACGGCCAGAGCTTCCATTCCGGAAGCGGCCTGCCTGGTCTTATAGCCTGCCGCATTCAGCATCGACGAGATAATCTCTCGGATGGGCTCCTCGTCGTCAACAACCAGAATGCGCTCTGTGGCCATGGGAAAAAGTGTGCCTTGGGGGAAATCTACTCTACCCCAGTGTGCCTTGAAATACAACGTCTTAGTGGAGAAAAATGGCTTATAAAGCTAAAATCCGTGGTATACAGAAATCCCCACTTCCGTTGATGTTCTGGTGAATTGCTAACCATGGCTTGGGAACTCCAGACTGCCTTCCTGGCTGAGGCATCGACCCTGCTGATTCTATTGGCGGGGGCCATACTTTTGTACCGCAGTTTCCGCGAAAAGTACCTTGTCCCGTGGATCGCGGGCTGGACTTTGTACAGCCTTTCCACGCTGTTTGTCACTCTGGCAACTCAGGATTCCCCCACCCGCCTCTGGACGGCCCTGGCTTGCGCATCCTTTGTGATTGCTGCGGGACTTTTTGCGGGGACTGTATTTCTCTATACCTACCAGAACAAGTGGCTGCGGCCATTGGCGATTGCGATTTCTCTGATTCTGCTGATGGGCATTGCGCTTGTGCTCTGGCTGCCTCGTCCGGCGTCACTCCGCACTGTGTTTGCCCTCAGTCGCTTGGTGCTGGTTCTTGCTTCTATACAGCTTGTCCGTTTTACCTGGGGACGGGCCAACATGGGTCGGTGGATCCTTGCCGGCACGCTGCCTTTTGTGCACCTGGACCTGGGCCAGCTTCCCTATGCTTTGATGGGGTATGACGTGCTCATCGACCTGTTGCTGGGTGTGAGCATGATGACCATTGTGCTCGACGATTCCAGGATACAGATCCGGCGCCTGGACGTTCTCAACAACATTACCCGTCAGATTTCCGCCACGCGCGAATTCGAGCCAACGGTGGGAACAATTCTGGAGGAACTCCGGGGCATTACGCGGGCCAAAGCCGCGTGGTTCAGAATACTGGACGGTGACCAGCTTGTGCTGGCCGCGCATCGCGGGTTGTCTGAGACATTTGCCGAGCAATTCAAAAGTATAGAGACGACTACCAGCGTGAGCGAGGCTGCGTTGCGGGAAAGCGATGTATATGTTTTTCGCGCGACGGAATCCTTGCCGGAATTTCGGCAGCTTTTGGCCGCGGAAGGCATTCACTACCTCTTGCTGGTCCCGGTGGAAGGGAAGAGCTCTCGCGTGGGAATGTTTGTGCTGGGCATGCCGCATTTCCGCGCCTATACGGAAAATGAAAAGAATTTCCTGAAGGCCGTGGCCAAGCAGATGGGGCTTGCGGCGGAGAACAGCAAGCTGTTGCAGCAGGTGATGCACTCAAGAAATGAATGGGTGGCCACCTTTGATTCCATTCCGGACTGCATCATCGTGCATGACCTGGAATACCGTATCCTGCGAGCAAACTCGACCTTGCTCGACCGGCTGGGACTCACGCGCGATAAAGTCCTCCAGCAATTGTGTGAAGCCGTTTTGCCCGGGGCCGGCGTCAGTTGGAATGGCTGTCCCTATTGCGAGCATGCGGATTGCGCCGGCGAAGAAGATCCCTGCTTCGGCGGCTATTCCGTGGTTTCCACTTCGCCCTATGCCGGAGAAGACCGCTCCCACAGCGGCACTGTTCACGTCATCAAAGACATTACGGAAGCCCGGGCCGCGGAAAAACGGTTTACTTCGCTGTTTAACCACATGCATGAAGGTGTTTTTGTCTCCACGCCGGAGGGCAAGATCCTGGATTGCAATGACGCTTTCGTGCGCATGCTGGGTTACTCCGGCAAAGAAGAAGTCCTGAAACTGGATGTCGCTCAGTCTCTGTATGTGGATATGGAAGACCACAAGAAATTCCTGGGTGAGATCGCGCGCCAGGGCTATGTCAGAAATTTTGAGTATCGCTTGCGCTGCAAGGACGGAAGAGAAATCACTGTGATCGAAAGCAGCTTTGCCACGCGCGATCCCGACGGCAAAGTTGAACGCTATCAGGGTGTTTTGCTGGATGTGACGGAAATGAAGCGGGCAGAAGATGAAATTCGCCGTCGCAACCGCGAACTCTACGTCTTGAACAACATTGCCGTTACCTTCAACCAGTCTTTTGATCTGGATGAAATTCTCCAGCTCATCATGCTCCAGATTGTGGAACTGCTTTCCACGGACACGGCCGCGGTGTATCTTTTTGACGAAGAAACCAACATTCTCAGCAAAAAGGCTGCTTACGGGCACCGTAGTTCCTGGGTCATGGAGCATGAAAGTTACGAGCTGCCGGCGGATTTCATCGCCAGCATCAAAGCCAACCACGCTGAGATCATTGACCAGGAGCACCTGCCCAACCTGCCGGAGATTGTGCAGAGAGTGGTCCAACTGGAAGGCTTGCGCTCCTGGCTGTGGGTGGTCCTGTGGCGCAAAGAAAAGCTGATTGGCTTGCTGGCCACCAGCAGCCGTGTTCCCCGGCGCTTCAATCGCTCTGAGGAAGCCGTGATGATTGCCGTGGGACGCCAGCTTGCAACCACCGTGGAAAAGATCCAGCTCTATCACGAGACCAGGAAGGCCTATGAAGACCTTCGCCGGACGCAGGAACAGCTCTTACAGAGCGAGAAGATGTCCGCTGTGGGGCAGTTGATCTCCGGCGTGGCCCACGAACTGAACAACCCCTTGACCGCGATCCTGGGCTATGCCCAGTTGCTGGAAAGCGAGAAACTGGAACCCCGGGTTGAAGAATTCATCCTGAAGTTGCACAAGCAGGCCCAGCGCACGCAGAGGATCGTGCAGAACCTGCTGTCCTTCGCGCGCCAGCATAAGCCCAAGAGGGTCCATGTGGACTTGCGCAGCGTGCTGGAAGATACCATCGCCCTGCGCGACTACGACTTGAAAGTGAACAACATCATTGTGGAAAGGGACTTTGAGCCTATCTTGCCTTCGATTGTGGCCGACCCCCATCAGTTGGAGCAGGTGTATCTCAACATCATCAACAATGCTGCCGACGCCATGCTCGACGGTGCCCGCGGAGGACTGCTACGAATCAAGATATTTTCTGAGAGCGGACAAGTGGTCACTGAATTCTATGATTCCGGCCCCGGCATCCTTGATCCCAAGCACGTTTTTGATCCGTTTTACACCACCAAGGGCGTGGGCAAGGGCACTGGGCTCGGGTTAAGCATCTGCTATGGCATTGTGAAAGAACACGGAGGCGAGATTTCCGCCCAGAACCACCAGGGCGGAGGCGCGTTGCTACAGGTCCGGTTGCCCGTGGCCGTGGGCGAAAGACCGGTAACCGAGCGTGATCGCATCGTGGCGCGGCGGGAGTCCAGATTGGAAGGCCGTGTTCTGCTAGTGGACGACGAAGAGGCCGTACTCGATTTTGAGCGCGAAGTGCTGATCGCCGCGGGCATGAACGTGACAACGGTGACCGCTGGCTCTGAGGCCATTGAATATCTTGAGCAAGAGGAGTTTGAGGTTGTTTTTCTGGATAGCAAGATCCCCGGAAGCTGGTCCAGCGAGGATGTTTTCCGATGGATCGAACGGGAGCGGCCTGAGTTGGTCCTCAAGACTGTGCTGGTGCTCTCCAATGTCTCCGATCCTACGGTCCGCGCGTTTGTGGATGCCACGAAAGTATTTTGTCTGGTGAAGCCCTTTGAGGTTTCTGACCTGCTTGCCGTTGCTCGCCGCATCTTGCACCGGTCCAGGGCAGCGTCACATTCCCACTGAACCGGCCTCCCAGGGGGCGGCTGAAAGCCCAATAGTGCTTAGATGGGCCGCCAAACGTAATTTACTACCTGCATTCCGCAGCCGTCTTATCTGGAGACGCGCGCAGCCCCCTGTGCTAGTATCTGCTGCAAATGCGCCTGGAGTATCTGACTTCCAATGATTGGGCCTTGCTGCGTTCCAAGTCGCGGGCGCTGTCCTTTCGTCCCGGGGAAATCATCATCGCTATTAACTCGCGGCCGGACCGGCTCTTCGTTCTTAAGAGCGGCAACGCCACCATCGAGGTCACGCGCGGCAATGTCATCGCGCGGCTCAGCGCGGGAGACATCTGCGGGGAGATGGCATTCGTGGAAGACAGCGTGGCCAGCGCCTCCGTGATCGCCGAAAAAGCGACTGAAGCCGATGCACTCGACCTGGCTTCGCTCAAGGAAACCTTCGCCAGCTTCCCCCATCTGGAAGCCCGGTTTTACAAGTCATTGGCCCTGTTGCTCTCGCGACGCCTGCGTAAGACCTCCGCCGAGTTGGCCAAATCAAATGCAGCCAATGCGCCAGCGTGATCCGCTAGTCTAGAAACTGTAAAATGGCCCACGTCCGAAGATCTTAAGAAGTACGGGCCCTCGTTCCGCGCACAACGAATCCCGCCACGCTGCGCAATCCCGCCAAGCCAATCAGCCCCGATCGGAGCCACACCGGTGCGGAGAGCGCCAACCGCAGCCGTGCGGCGTTGCGGAAGGCGGGGGTAAACCGCTTTTGATAGCTGTCGCGATACTGCTGGTGCGCCTGGCTGAGTGAGCACGTGGCTTGAAAGAACGGGAGCAAAGACTCCGCGGCCAGTGTCCCGCTGTGCAGCGCCAGGGAGATGCCGTCTCCGGCAAAGGGATCAATGAATCCGGCGGCATCGCCTGCCAGCATCATGCCCTGTGATTCTGTTTCCGGCTTGCGAAAGTACAACGGTGAGGTCGTAATGGTGGGGAAGAGAGGCTGCCAGTCGCGGCTGCGCCGCCAAAGCTCCGGATTCAAGGCAAAAACTTCTTCCAAAGAATGCGCGGCATCGGCGCGGACCATGGCGGCTGCGTTGACCGCATTGGCAGATACAGGTTGGACGCCACAATAGCCGCCGGAAAAGAAGTACAAGTCCACCGACTGCGGCGGAGCGGCTTCACTGAAATGGGCCTTTAAACCAATCCATCTTTCCTTGGGGTTGACCTCATATTGCGTTAGTTGTGACCAGCGGCCGGAAGCGTCGACCACTGCTTTGGCGGTGAATGTCCCGCCGGCGGTTATGACGCGAAAGACTTCGTTCTCCCGCTGCACTTCCCGTATGGTGATTTCTTCTGTACTTACGCCTGCGCTCTGGGCCGCGCGGAAGAGTTGGATATCCAGATCAAATCGGGGAATGCTTCGCGCTGCCGGAGTTACAGGCAGGGAAACGGTCTTCTTGTCGACAAAAACCCGGGATGAGTTGATCTCCGGGCGAGTCTCAAACTGTTTTTCTCCCAGCAGCCGTTCCAGCAGGCCCAGCGATTCTGGCGAAACAAATTCACCGCAAACTTTATGCCGGGGGAAGCGGTCTTTTTCCAGCAGCAAGACCCGCGCTCCCGCTCGGGCCGCCGTAATGGCGCAAGCCGATCCGGCCGGGCCTGCCCCCGCGACAATCAGATCGTAGTCGGCTGCTTCCAAACAATGACTCCCATGCGGAAAAGGTAGAAGGTCTTGATTTCAATTTTTCCCGCGTTTGCTCTTCCCAGAATCTCCCTGATTTCAGCCACAGTGTAGGCCCTTCGGACCGAGGCCGGCGCATCATGCCGTGTGATGCGGCTCCGATAAAGAGGGAAGCCCAGGTAACTTAAAGTGAGATGCAGCGGATGCCGCATGAGGTCGTGAATCAAAAAAGCATGGCGGGCAACGCGGAGCGCTTCCTTGGCGAAACGCGTGATCTCTTCTGGTTCAAGGTGATGAACAAAGAGGGAAGAGCCGACAACATCAAAGCTGTTATCACGAAACGGCAGGGCCAATGCGTCGCCGCAGACAGCGGGATGGGTGTTGCCCATGTGCGTCGGCGCGCGATCTAATACTACGGGCCGCAGCGTAGTCCCCGATTCTGCCAGGGATTGCTGGCTGAGCGTCGCCAGGTCACCTGCGCCGCCGGCCACGTCCAGCCAGGACAATTCCTTCAATTGCGTCCGACTGGCCACCTGCCGCAGCAGAGCGCTCATGGTGCGCACACCGCCAAACCAGCGATTGAACATGCGCAAGTCCCGCAGCGAGCCTGCTACTTCTTTAGGCGTGCCGGAGTCACTGTCAAGCAACTCTTGGATGACGACTCTCTTCATCGGTTAGACCCGCGCCAATTCTTCTTCCAGAAGCTGCTTGTTGTATAGCTCCGTGTAGTAGCCGTCGCGCGCCAGAAGTTCATCATGGGTTCCCAGTTCCACGATGCGGCCCTGGTGCAGCACAGCGATCTTGTCAGCATTGCGGACCGTCGAGACGCGGTGCGAAATAAAAATCGTGGTACGGCCCTGCATCACCTGGCGAAGGTGATTGAGGATTTTTTCTTCCGTGTAGGTGTCCACGCTGGAGAGCGCATCGTCAAGAACCAGGATGCGCGGATCGCGGATGATGGCGCGGGCGATCGCGGTACGTTGCTTCTGCCCTCCGGAAAGCGTGATGCCGCGCTCGCCTACCAGTGTCTGGTATTGATCGGGAAAGCCCTCAATGTCGGCGGCAATGTTGGCTGCTTCCGCGGCAGCGCGTATCTGTTCGTCACTGGCCTCGGCCACGCCGAATGCAATGTTTTCGAGGATAGTATCGCTGAAGAGGAATGTCTCCTGGGGCACAAATCCAATGTTTTGCCGCACGGCTTCCAAAGGGTATTGACGGATGGGCCGTCCATCGAGAAGAAGCGCACCGGGCGGGGCGTCATAGATGCGCGGGAGCAGGCTGACCAGCGTGGTCTTGCCTGATCCGGTCGGCCCTACAATCGCCAGGCTGCTGCCTGCGGGGATCTCCAGGTTGATGTTCTTGAGGACAGGCACACCGTCATAGCTGAAAGTGAGATCGCGGAATTCAATCGCGCCGCCGATGGATTTCACGCTTTTCAGATCAGGGGCTACCGCGGCATCTGTAATCTCGGGACGTGCCACAAGAATCTCATTGATGCGCCCCATAGACGCAGTCCCACGCTGAAAGATGTTGATCACCCAGCCCAGTGCGATGATCGGCCACGTGAGCATGACAATGTAAGTATTGAACGCTACAAACTCGCCCACGCTCATGCGATCCAGCAGAACTTCTCGTCCACCGATCCACAGCACTAGGACCACGGCGAATCCCAGCAGCATCTCCAACGTTGGCCAGAGCATGCCGATCAGACGCGCTAGGGGCAAGCTGCGGAAAACGTACTCCTGGTTGGAGGTTTCAAACAGCGCGATCTCAGCTTCTTCCTGGGCATAAGCACGGACTACCCGTGCGCCGGAGAAATTCTCTTGCGCGCGGGCCGAGATATCGGAAAACTGGGCCTGAATTTTCTCAAAGCGCTCATGAATCCTGCGCCCGAAGTACTGCACGATGATGCTGGCCAACGGCAGAGGTGCAAAGGCATAGAGCGTCAGCTTGGGGCTAATGTGCCACATGAAGATCAGCGCGGCGGCGGTAAAAACCAGCGTGTTCGCGGTGTACATGATGGCTGGCCCCAGCAGCATGCGTACAGCGTTCAGATCATTCGTTGCGCGGGCCATAATGTCGCCGGTCCGGGTCTTCTGATAATGCGAATAGGAAAGAGTTTCCAGATGGAAAAAAATGTCATTGCGCAGATCGTATTCAATCTCGCGGGAAACGCCGATGACCAGCCAGCGCGTGAGGAACTGAAAAAGCCCTTTGCCTAACGCCAGCGCCAGCAGAGTCAAGGGATAAATAATAATCTTGTACCGGGTGACGCCCTTGTTCAGATCGTCAAATACGCTGCGTATCACCTGGGGGAAGAGCACCCACAGCCCGTTGTTAAACAGGACGGTCACCGCGCCCCAGAACAGGGTGACACGGTACTTCTTGAGATAAGGCCACAGCGGCTGGAGATTCTTACGCATGAAAACTAATAGATGATTTTACCAGCTGGCGGCGATTCAATTTTAAGATGCGTACCTCGAGGGCAATTTTCGGCAGGCGTTAACCAAAAGGTTGCGTCGCGTTACGACGGCGTTTTCAGAATCATGTAACCGCCGGCCAGGCCAAAGATCAGGTCCGGGGACCAGGCGGCAACAAGCGGAGGCAACTGGCTTACATTCCCCATGGCTTCAAACAGTCCAGAAATAATCAAATAAGAGACAGCGATCAGCAGGGCGACGACCACGCCGCTCAGCGGCCCGCGCCGGCCGCCCGACAAAGCAAAGGGAACCGCCAGTACAGCCATGACCAGGGTGATCAACGGGAAGGCAATTTTTTTTTGCAACTGCACCCGAAGCCGCACCACGTCAAAGCCGCTCTGCTGCAAATCATAGATGTACCTGCGCAGTTCCTCATAATTCATTTCGTCAGATTGCTTCACTTCTTTCTTGAAGTAGGTGGGCGGCTCGTTCAGTTCGGCGAACGTGCCAACTTCAAAAGGATGAAAGTCACTCACGGTATCGCCGTTGAACGAGCGTTGCCATCCGTTTTCGAACGACAGCTTCTTCAACCCTTCCGCCCAGTGGGCGCGCAACGCATAGATCCGTTTCGTGATCTGGAAAGAGTGCGGGTCCAGTTCAAAAGCGGAAATGCTGGCAAACTGATTGCGGTCCGCATCATAAAATTCGTAGTAATAGATCTTGCGATTTTCTTCTGTGCCATCGGCCCTTTTCTTGCTGTCACCGAAAATCCATTTCCGGTCCGGACGCAAATAGGTTTGGGCAGGCCTGCTCTTGATCATGTTCTTGAGCGTTTCCACGCGTTTGTTGGCGTACGGCAAATACCATTGGTCCAGGACGAAGAGCCCGCCCGCCATAGTTATGGCAATAATCAGAATGGGGATGACGGCGCGATAGATGCTGACCCCGCTGGCCTTCATGGCCGTGATCTCATTGGTTTTCTGCATCAGCCCGAACATCACCAGCACGGCCAGCAAAACCGACAGCGGAGTAATCAGGTAAAGAGCTGCCGGAACGTAGTTGAGCAGGTATTCGGCCTGGGTCAGGAGCGAAATTTTTTTTCTGACAATGTCGGAGAACAGCTCAAAATAGCTGAACACCAGATATAAAAGCGTTAGGCTGGAGAGGATCAGTGCCAGATACCTGACAAAGCTGCGCAAAACATAATCATCCAGGATGAGAGGGAACCGCGGGTTGAAAAGGCGCGCCCGCCCACGGCCGCCATTCTGCTGATACTCATTTTCGCGAAACATCACGGCCGCGATGGCTTTGGCCTGGCTTTTTAAAGCTTGCCCCAGCCCGATTTCAATCGGCATCTTGTCCGTGCGCCAAAGAAGCAGTATTCCGAGCAGAGCAAAGATCAAGTTGGCCATCCACACGCCGGCAATCGGCGGGAGCTTGCCTCCGCGTGCCAGGGACAGGCCAATCAAATAAAGAAAATAGTAGATAAAGACCAGAACAATGGTCAGGACAAAGCCCGCCCCTTTGCCGCCCTTCTTAGCGGAAAGCCCCAAGGGGATTCCGATCAGCACCAGCACCAGGCACGCTGAGGGCAAAGCGAAACGCCGGTTAAATTCGATCTGATACCACCGGGCCAGGTCTTTATCGGAACTATGGGTCAGCTTCAGCAACTCCGGAGTGGAGAGTTGCGCGACAGGGACCGTGTTCTGCACCGGTTTGACCACAGGCGGAAGGCTGAGAACCATGTCCGTTTCATTGAATGTGTAAATGTTGTACTGGTCCAGGACGCGCGTATTGCTCTCATGCGTTTCACCGCTCACCAGGTGCAGGCGGATGGTATCGGGGCCTCCGCTGCTGACAACCGCCTCTTTGGCGATGGTGATTTTAGGTGCGCCGGGAGTGGTGATGTCCGCCAGAAAAACGTTCTTCCATACAGCGGAGCCTGAAACCGTGGTTACGTCTTCCACATACAGCACGTAGTTCTTAAAGTCTTCGTAAAACACCCGCGGCTGGACTTGAAAAGAAATTTGCGAAGAGATCAACTTCTTTTCCAGGCGGGCGAATGCGGCCGCGGACAAGGGCGCAACGACCACCGAATTCGCCAGCGCAAACAACCATGCAACGATGCCAAAGATGGCAATGATCTTCAGAAACTTACTTACGCTGACGCCTGAGGCGCGCATCGCCGTGACTTCACTGTCCGCCGCCATCCGGCTCAGGCCAATCAGGATTCCCACAAGAACGCCCATTGGGAGTGTGACGGTGAGGGCCGTCGGCAGAGTGAGAAAAAAGAGTTCAGCAACGCTGGGAACAGGGGCGCTGGCCCGGACCACGGGTTCCAGGATTCGGCTCACGTCGCGCATGAAAATCACGAACGTGAACAGAGAAGCCCCAATCAGCCCGTGCCAAAGGACTTCCTTCAATATATAGCGGGTAAAAATGCGCACACGTATTCTGCCTAGCAGTCTAGCAGATGCTCTTCTGTATTATTAATGGATAACTGGATATGCCCTCGATTCGTCTTTTATTTCTGTGGCACATGCACCAGCCTTATTACAAAGACCTGGTGACAGGACAGTACCGTTTGCCCTGGGTCCGCCTGCATGCCCTCAAGGATTATTACGGCATGGTGAAGCTGCTGGACGAATTTCCCGGCGTTCATCAGACCTTCAATCTGGTCCCATGCCTCACGGCGCAAATTCAGGACTATGTTTCCGGCACGGCCCGTGAGCCGTTCCTGGAGGTAGCAGCCCGCCCTGCTGGAGAATTGGATTTAGCGGAACGCCGGTTTGCCATTCAGTATCTGTTCCAGGCCAACGTGACCAACATGATCGGGAGATATCCCCGGTATCGAGAGTTGTGGCAGGACCTCCAGGCGCGTCCGGAGGCCGCTCACCGGACCGCTGAACAGATGAGCAACGCCGACATTACCGATCTCCAGGTGCTTTCCCAGATTGCGTGGATGGATGAGTTTTTTCTGGATGACCCCGACATCCGCGATCTGATCCAGAAAGGCCGGCAGTACTCGCTCGACGACCAGCGGATGGTGATGCAAAAGCAGAGGGATTTTCTTGCGCAAGTTCTGCCTGCGTATGCGTCAGCCGCGAAGAAGGGCACAGTTGAGATATCAACGTCACCTTACTACCATCCCATATTGCCGTTGATTTGCGACACGGATGCTGGGGCCCTCTCCCATAGTGGATTGCCGCTGCCGGTGCGTCATTTCATTCATCCGGAAGACGCGCGTGAACAGATCCTGCGCGCACTGACTCTGCACGAACAGGTATTCGGCGTGCGGCCCCGGGGCATGTGGCCGTCAGAAGGAAGCGTATCGAATGACGTGCTCACCATTGCGCATGATCTGGGACTGAAGTGGGTAGCCACCGATGAAGGCGTATTAGGGCGCTCCGTGGGCGCTACATTTTCGCGCGACGGCGGCGGAAGTCTTGACGCAGCAAGCGCCGCGCAACTCTACCAGGTTTTCCGCTGGGAGCGTGGTGAAGCATCCATGCATGTATTGTTTCGTGACCACTCCCTTTCTGACCTGATTGGCTTCGTCTATTCCGGGGTGCCGGCACAGGATGCGGCGCAAGATTTCATTCGCCGGGTCAAAGAATCGGCGGCGCCGGTACTGGCCCAGGGAAGAAACGCGGTGGTTCCCATCATCCTGGATGGTGAGAACGCCTGGGAGTGCTATCCGCGATCAGGCCGGGAGTTCCTGCGGCGCCTCTATGACGGTATCCAGAAGGACAAATCTTTCGCGGCGCTGACCTTCTCTGAGGCGGTTGACCAGGAGCAGTCACCGGCGCGGCTGGATTCGATCTTTCCCGGATCGTGGATCAACGCGAATTTTGATGTTTGGATTGGCGCCCCGGAAGATGATCTATCTTGGGACCATCTTTCCGCCGCGCGGGATTTCTTCAGTGACAATGCGGAAAAAGCCACGCCCGAGCAAAAAAAACTGGCGTATGAAGAACTGCTGATCGCTGAGGGCAGTGACTGGAACTGGTGGTACGGGCCGGAGCACCACTCCGCGAATGATCGCGAATTTGATGAGCTGTACAGAAAACATCTTGCCAACGTCTATCTTGCGCTGGGGGGCGCACCACCGGACGCGCTGGCCCAACCAATCGCCGGCGCTCCCTCAAAACCGCAATTCACGCCGCAGAGTGCGTATATCCATCCTGAGATTGATGGAAAGGACATTGGCTATTTTGACTGGCTGGGCGCGGCCACACATGTAGCGGACCGGCACTCTGCCGCCATGCATGGCAAACTTTTTCTGCTGGACACAGGCTACGCCGGCATTGACGGTAACAACCTCTACTGCCGGCTCGATTTCATGGAGAAGGCCAGCGAATGGGCCTCTGCCGGAACGCAATTGGTCCTGACGGTCGAGTCTCTTCTTGATGCTTCTAAGACTGGACCCTCGCATCGTTTAGAAGCTGATATTTCCGGCGGAGAGATTCATGCCTGGAAATTCGGAGAAGAATGTCAGCAAGGCAGCGCGCAGAGCAATAGCGGCATTCACGTTCGCATTGATTCCATTTTTGAATGCCAGATACCGTTGGCCTTGCTGGGATCGTCCATGGGATCAACCTTGCGCATTCGCTTTTCTCTTTGGCGTGACAGCTTGCCGCTGGACGCTCTGCCACAAGAGGGCTCAATGGAAATCCATGTTGTCGCAGAAAGCGACCTGAGCGCTTTTGCACGCTGAGTGGGTGAAGTTCAAAAGGCATTCTTCAGAAGCTCTCATAAACCCTTTAAGCAATTTTTCCAGGCTTCATTGAAAGCGCCAGATGTTGCCTAGAATCAATAGGAAGGCCGTCCCCCCTTACCTAAAGCAATTCGGTAGTCTCACATTGATGTCCTCTAGCGATACGAGTCGCGATTTCCTCCGAAAGCCAGAGTTTCGCATTGCTTGGCATTAAGAAATACATGAGGTTCACGTAAAATAGCCACCCTGCTTCAGTTAGTGCGAACGTCGTTGGATTTTCAATTACCAAGCCAGCGCGGACAAGTTGATCAAGGGCGTCTAACGTCTCGTCCGGAACGGATGCCCAGGGTATTTTTGACTTCACCAGAACCCCCCGGTAGGGGAAGCTCACCACGCCTTTCTCCATACAGTCACCAACCCGATACGCCGTTGAGGGAAGTATCCCGCGATCCAAGATCGAGGAACCGTAATCCTGCCGAGCAAAAACATTGTAGAAGTTGTATCCCGGAACTCGACTGAGCGCTGCTGCTCCATATCCAACCACCGCATCATCGTGATGCCCGTATAAGATGTCGTGATATAGAAATTTTGGCGAGGTCTGGATAACCTGCTCAGCCGTTCCACGCTTGAGTGCATAACTGTATCCACTAATTCTCGCGTAACCACGCGATGTCATATGTTGCGCTAACCGCCGTCGCTGCTCCAGTCTCTGCGTGGCAGTCAGCGGCTGAACCCCTTGGTTACTAAGACCTCTATGCATCTTCATTTGGGCGGCCAAGTTATTGAGCATGTAGAAATCGATTGTTGTGGTCGAAAGTTGGATGGCGGAATCGGCGTCCTTTATGACATCTTCAATTTGCTGTCCCGCAGTGCCATAAATCATGTCGATATTTGTGTACGGGAAAAGCTCATTTGCCAACTCGGTTACCCGCACAATTTGCGAAATTTCCGCATCCAAGTGGAAAGCATGCCGGAGGGGCTGCGAGAAGGTCTGCACTCCAAAGCTAATACGGTTCACGCCAATTTGCCTGAAGGCCAACAGCTTCTCGCGAGTAACGCTCTTCACCTCAACTTCCACTACAAACTCGCTTACGCTGCTGGTATCCAGGTACGTGTGAATGCAGTCGCCAAGCACCGCGATCTGTGAGGGTGTAAGAATGGACGGAGTCCCCCCACCTACAGCGATCGACTCAACATTCAGTTTGCCCACATATGGCTGCTTCAACTGCACCTCTTTCACCAGCGCGCGGAGGTACTCCTCAACCGCAGTGTCCGTGGTGTAACGGCCCTTGGTAAACGGACAGAAAGTGCAGACGGTGTCGCAAAATGGAATGTGAAAATACGCAGCTCGTCTCCGAACCAAGGGCCACTCAATGTTCTCAAGTGCAGTCAAGAAGCTGGGAACACGTGTACTCGCGAATTCAAAAGGGTAATACCAGTTAAACACCGGAAGATGGCGCGTGAACGGAGAAGTGCTATTGTCAACCCGCAAGCCAACGTCGAACATCAGAATTCATACCTCTGGAGCGCGCACCGCATCAGCACGCGCTCCTCGCACATTGAGCCGTTTTATCTGGAAGTCATTTGGGCTCCATGGCGTCAAGATGACGGCGAAAGCGGGCCTCCCAGATATGGGTTTCAAGGGACGTGGAAATTCCGCCTGCTGAGACTGGGAATTGCGTCGCAAGTGCAAAAGGATGCGATCGCTTCACCAGAGAACGCCTACTTTAAGTTTCGCAACCGGCGTGCCCCCCTCTAAACCTTTTTTCCGAAAGACTGTGAGGACAGTGCTTGATTTCGGGGTGGTATTCAAAGCGGACGGCGGATGAGCCCCGACTGCACCTAGACAGAGTTTGAATGTATCACCTGTAAGCTGAGCAATGCCGGTACGTGGTTTGTTCAGCTCGAAGTGTGAGCTTTTCGTGTACACGAGCGTAATCTGGCGCGGATCGTTTTTATCGTTGACCGAGTAAGTACCTTCATGTTCAACCTTGTCATGAACAGTGACTGAGAATCTCTCTCCATGGAAAGTGAGTTGGATCCCCGATACATATGCAGCGGCAGCCATTTCTCCATCTACCTCAGCGTAAACATCGTGCCAAGTGCCTGTTAGAGCATGAGCTGTTAATTCCTGAGCCATAGAAACCTCCAATCTTTCGGGTGCTTTGGTGAAGCATTGTTGGTGTTGTTCAGCCCATAAAAACTACCACGTAACACTGCAAGTGCAGGCGTGCCGGAACAAAAAATCAGACCGGACGTTCCATTTCAGGAAATTAAAAAACTTTAATGCCCATCTATTTTGCCCAGCTGCTTAAAATTGCTAAAACGGTAGGGGGAAATCCAAAGGTGCAGAGCGCGGCCAATTGTTGAGGTTCTTGGCTAACTGCGTGGCATTTAAAGAAGAGGTATGTGCGTCCCCCGGCGGACGCAATCAAACGGGTTTTGTCCCGCTTTATTTCAGGCAAATTTCAGCAGCCTTGCAGCAATGGAGAATACTCGGATGGGTTTAAGAATTGGGCAGCACAGAAGCGAAAACCTAATTCTCTTACGAATGGTTGGTGCGAAAGGGGGGACTCGAACCCCCACGGTTTTACCCGCCAGATCCTAAGTCTGGTGCGTCTGCCAATTCCGCCACTCTCGCATGGACGCATTCAATCATAACAATTTTGCGGGAAAACAAACGAATATCAGCGGAGAGATTTTTAGACAGGAATCCACCTTTGCTCTAACCGGAAAACTGAACGCGGCATGTCTGGGCGGAAGCCGGCAGACAGCAAGTCAGTTTCTAGCGATTAAAGTTCGTATAGATAAACCGGCCTGCGATCCCCAGAATCAGCAACGCAGACGCTGCGCCGCAGATGCGCACCCAGGGCTGGAGTTTGTCCATTTTAACCAGCAACTCTTCCTGTTCCTTGGCCATGTGGGCCTCAGCGCTGTCCAGGAAAAGCTGGTCGTCTTCATGCATGGCCAGGGTGCTGCGATAGATCAGCAGAGCGATCAGAACAACGGTCAAACCGGCCCAAAGGATAAGCAGTAGCGCCATCAGATTCATAGAGCACCACCTTCGATTCAACTGGGAACCGGTCCCGCTTACTCACGGCCGTAAGAACACGGGCGGAGGGGTAGGTGGAACCTTCGGGGCCATTATAGCCCCGCTTTGGCCGGTAAAATCCAGGGTTTTTGTATGCGGGGAGTAAAGTTCTTTGCGACCAGGGAGCCCCCAAAATCATCCAATAGGCGTTAAGGCCCAATAGAATCAGCGACGAATGTGTATAATAGGAGCAGATTCTAACAAGATAGCGCGGCTTTCAAGGAGATACTGAAATGGCTTCCATCACTGCAACCACAACTCCAACTCCGAACATTGAGACGGCGCCCAAGAATCCGGTCAATCTCACATCGAATGCGGTTTCCAAGGTGAAGGACATTATGTCCCAGCAGAACCCGTCCCCGGCAGGTCTGCGCATTGGCGTGGTTGGTGGCGGCTGCTCCGGCTTCTCGTATTCCATGTCCTTTGAGAACGCGCCCGGAGTCATGGACAAGGTTTACAACTTTGAAGGGCTCAACGTGTATGTTGACGCCACCTCAGCCATGTATTTGAACGGCTGCGTTGTGGACTACGTTGAAACTTTGGAAGCTGCCGGGTTCAAGTTTGAGAACCCCAACGTGAAAAGCACCTGCGGGTGCGGATCTTCCTTCAACGTGTAACGACTCCACTCGGTCCGCAACAGATTCAAAGCCTCGCCGCCAAAGGCGAGGCTTTTTGCGTTATTGGTATCTTTCTACTGGGGTAGCTGGGGAGGAACTGGCGTTGGAGTTGGGGTTGAGCTGGAAGAGCCAGATGGATTTGAGGTGGGCCCTGATTGACTTTGAGTGCCAGTAGGGCCAGCCGTATTGCCTGTGGGAGCCGCAATAAGTATGCCTGGGCCTCCGCTCTGCTCCAGACGCGGGTCATAAACAAACAGCCAACCGTCGTAGGTAGTCTGATCGTTAAATTCCTTAATGGATGTCGCCTTGCTTGTGCTGGCTACCCCGATGATAGCTCCGCCACCTACCGGCTGAGAGGTGCCGATGTTCTGGGTGGTGAGTGATGAGGGTGGCGTCTCCCCCTGCTTAACAGGGCCTCCGGGGGGGGGTGTAGGGGAAGTAGTGGGGAGGGATGAAGGAGCCGTAAGCTTGATCTGGGCCTCACCCTGGTGGATCAGCCGCCATTCGCCTTCGATCGTCATTGGATCTTTGTATCTTTTGCGCAAAAAACGGACATGGTTGGTGTCCTCCAGCTGTTCCAGTGAGGCCGGATATCTCCCCGTCTTGTGGACAAACCGCTTAATGGCCATCGCATAGTCCATCCCACGGTGGACCAGCTCTTCTTCCTTCTCCCGCTTGATCTGCTGGGAGATGCGCGGCAGCTCAATTGCCAAGGCAAGAAGCATGACGGTCACCAGGAGCATGACGGATAGAAGTATGTAGCCCGCTTGCCCGTCGATTCTCTTTCGCGCTTGTTTCATGTGGTAACTCAATTTCTAAAAATGTTTCTTTCGGTCCGATTACTTGGGCGTCAGAGGTATAGTCTGGCGGTTGCTGTAGAGCACGTCTTCGATGGTGACGGAAGTATTTGCGATCTGCACCACTTTATACCGGCTCTTCACAATATCGCCTTGCTTGGCGACAAAAAGGTCCTCTTTCTGCTGCAAGAACACCCGCTTGGGCTCATTCGGTTTGTTGGCAAAGCCGTAAAACTTCAAGTCAATGGGTGGAGGTGGCGGCGGAGTGGGAGTCGGTGTGGGTGCAGGTGGGCCCCATACCACCGGCACCTTAGCAGAAGCAACCAGGGGCTCTATAGGCACTGCTTCCCAGGTGAAGATGTTTCTTCCCGCTTCATACTTCACGCTCTGGCTGGCGGCGAGTTCACGAAGGTGCAGCCGAGGATCAAGCGGGTTGTATGCGACCTGCGGCGCGGCTGTTTTTTTCTGCGCGGGCGTAGCAGTGGTTGTGGTCGGCGGCGCGGCGGAGCTGGTACTTCCCGTGTCCCAGAAATTGTAGATCGCCACCGGGATGGCAATAGCCACCAGCGCGATCATCACCCGCATTTGCGTCTTGTTCTCCGCCCCTATCTTCAACTTAAACTTACCGTCCTTTCATCAGTCCCGCGCTCGCGCGTCATGGTAAAAAAACTCAAACTCCGACGATTTATGCCGCTTCCCTTATGTAGGTGTCAAACTTGATCTGCAAGGACACCGTACCGGCCTCCCGGCCGGTGAGCTGAACTTGGGTAATAACAAATACAAAGTTGTTCTGTTCCATGGCGTTGATAAACTTCGCAACTTTTGCGTAGTCGCCGGTCACGGTGGTGTCAATGCTGATCCGCTGCACGTCGGGCAGATCGGTCTTCTCGGCCTTTTCCAGCGAAAGGTGAATGGATTGCATCTCAACGCCATTCTCCTGCCTGAGCTTGGCCAATTGCTGGGAGATTTCCGAAGCGCGGTTGGGAATTTTTTGCTGGTAAAACATTGTTACGTCAACCCGGGTTTTCTCCAGTTGCTTGTCCATTCCGCGCAACGGCTTCACCTCACCCTCAAGCGTTTTGGAGTCTTGCTCCAAACTCCGTTCCCGTTCCTGGAGCGCGCCATAGCTGGTACCAGGCCAGAGCAGATACCCCAGCAGCAACAGGTCCACCACTCCCAGCACTCCCAGGATGACGGTAAATTTCTTTCTGATTTTTTGCAGGTCGCCCATTACATGCTCTCCTTGTTCCCGCTGCGCGGCGGGGCCTGACCGGCGGGCGTGTAATAAGTCACGATGGCAAACTTGTAGAGGGAAGCACCGGTATGCGAGTCTTTCTCCGTTGATTCAGTGCCGGGAAAAGTCCCATGAAATCGCTCAGATTTTTCCATTCTACGGACCAGTTCAAGCCCATTCTCGTGTTTGTCGCTGACGATGGCCAAGTTGAGTTTTAGCCGATGGTCCGCGGTGAGCTCCGGGTGGACAGAATTTACGTAAGCCCGGGCCGGCATGATTCGCTGCAAATCGTTGAATAGCTGCGTCCAGGAAAGCGATCTTCGGGCAATCTGGTTGTTCCAGAAGTTCTTCTGCTCGGTGACATCGTGGTTTTCCGGGCGGTTGGCGAAGGCTTGGGCGTTGACGCGTTCCCGCTCCAGGTCGTCAACCTTCTGCTGTAGGCCCTTGATCCGTTGGTTGGACTGGGCGGAGTCAGAGTAGTTCCAGCCGGCCCAGATCAGCAGCAGAACCGTCAGCACGGCCGTCCCTGCGATGGCTGAGCCCCAGAGAACATAGAACCGCCGGACATCCTCATATTTTTGCGAAGCGAGATTGATATTGACGCGCATTATCCGAGCAAGGCCCCCACAATCCCCGCCATTGCGGAAGCTCGAATATTTTCGCCGCTGAGGTTCTGTTCCGGAGACAGCTCCGGAGAAAGTTCCTGCACATGGGCGCCAGTGTGCTCATGAAGCAACGGGCCAACTTCTTGAAGCGGCGCAATCCCTCCGATATAGATCTTCTCAATCTTGGCGCCAAACGTGTCTTCAAAAAACACAATTGAAGGCAACACCGCTTCCGCCAATTCAGCGGCGGAGACATCGGCGCCATGAGGGTTGTCCAGGGTGCGGATCAAACGGAGTTCCTGGTGTTCCGCCGCGGTGATGGTAATGTTGGTTGCGTCCACTTTTAGCATCAGGGTTGGACGGTCCCCGTCCAACAGTCCCAAGGCGGCCAACGATGATGGCAACACCGCTCCCGGCGCATACCCCAAGTCGCGGAAAGCTGCCTCATACTCTTCAATGATCGAGCGCGGTGAAATGGCGGCCACCACGCGGACAACCCCATTGCCGCGGGTTATCTCATAAGAAAGCACCGCCTGCTCGACATCGAAGGGAAGTGACTTCTTCAGACGGAAGCGGATGATCGGCTCAGCTTCGTCGGGTTTGGCCGGCAAGGATTCAAAATCCAGAAGGAGCACACGGATGGCCACGTCCGGCACGATCACAATCACATCACGGGCTTTGCCGCTCACTGCCGCCAGCGCGCCGCTGACGGCCGTGCGTAGAGACTTGCGATCCAGAACGTTGGGGTTGCTCAAGCCCGGCGCAAGCACGCCCGGGCCCAGTCGCCGGTTGGTGAATACTTCCACCCGCGACATCTTCTCAGACGCGCGCGCCGCGATCACTCCATCGGGAGTGATTTCGCAGGCCAGCCGGGGACGTTTTGCGTGTTGGCTCAAATTGCCATCCTTACCGTGTGGTCTCGATGAACGTGACCTTGTTGATCTCTTTCATCGTAGTTAGGCCGGCCCTTACCCGGGCCAGCGCTGAATCGCGCAGGAAGCTCATCCCCTCGTCATGGGCCGCTTTGCGGATCTCTGAAGAAGGTTTCTTTTCCAGAATCAGCTCGCGGATGCGGTCCGTGAGGTCCAGTAATTCATGAATTGCGGTGCGTCCATGATACCCGGTACCGCCGCACTCAATGCATCCTGGTCCCTCAACAAAGGGAACGTCGCGCCATTCCTTGGGATCGAGCCCAAAGCTCACCAACTCCGGATCAGAATAACGGACGCGCGCCTTGCAATGCTGGCAGATGGTGCGCACCAGTCGCTGCGCCAGCACGCAGTTTAAAGCGGAGACAAAGTTGTACGGCTCCACGCCCATGTTGAGAAAGCGGCCCAGCACGTCCACCACGTTGTTGGCGTGAACGGTGGTGAACACCAGGTGGCCGGTCAGAGCGGATTGAATTGCGATCTGCGCGGTTTCCGTGTCACGGATCTCGCCCACCATGATCTTGTCCGGATCATGGCGCAGGATGGACCGCAGCCCGCGGGCAAACGTCAGTCCCTTTTTCTCGTTGACAGGGATCTGCGTGATGCCGTGGATCTGGTATTCCACCGGGTCTTCAATGGTAATGATCTTGTCTTCGTCGGTCTTGATTTCATTCAGCGCGGCATACAAAGTGGTGGTCTTGCCGCTGCCCGTGGGGCCGGTTACCAGCACCATGCCATAAGGCTCCAGGATGTATCTCCGGAACTTGCGCAGGTCTTCTTCGTCAAAGCCCACCACGTCAAGGACCAGGTTGCGAAACTTCTCGCTCATCGATTCCTTGTCAAGCACGCGCAGGACGGCGTTTTCGCCGTGGATGGTAGGCATGATGGAAACGCGGAAGTCGATCAGGCGGCCGTTGTACTTTACCCGGAAGCGTCCATCCTGGGGGACGCGGCGTTCGGCAATGTCCAGCTCGCTCATGACCTTGATACGGGTGATGATGGTGCTGTGGTGCTCCTTCGCCATCGGAGCCATGGCCGGCTGGAGCACGCCGTCGATGCGGTACTTCACCACCACGGACTCGCTCTCCGTTTCAATGTGGATGTCACTGGCGCGCTTCTGGAGCGCAGTAAAAATGGTGGTATCCACCAGCCGGATCATGGGACTGATGTCAGCTTCCGCGGTGATGCGGCCGATGGTGATGTTTTCGTCGCCCGAGCCTTCTTCGTCGCGCACCACGTCCAGCACAAAGCCCTCGCTGGCTTCCTCCAGGACGCGTTGGGATTGCTCGGTCTTTTTTAGAATGTCACTGATCTGGGCCAGCGTGCAGACCTTGGTCTTCACCCGGCGACCCAGCAAATGCCCGATCTCGTCAATCATCATCAGCTTGCTGGGATCGGCGATGGCGATCCATAGAGTTCCGTCTTTGTCTTCCAGAGGCACAAAATTGTAGCGGAACATCAAGTCGACAGGAATGGTCTTGAAAAGCTCCGCGTCCAGATGGTAATCGCGCAAATCGATGAACTCGCAGCGATACCGTGCCGCCATTTCACGGGTGCGCTGCTCGGCTTCTCCCACCCCGCTGAAGGTGAGAGCGTTCTCCGCCGTCGGAATAAGGTTCTTTTGGTTCATAACATCCTAGTTTTGAATTTGCGCTCCCAGCGAAAAAATGGGGAGATAGAGCGAGATGAGCACAAACGCAACTGTGACGCCCATGAAGATCAGAATTACCGGCTCTATCAATTGCATGGCCGCGGTCAGCGAATTCTGAACATCTTCTTCATAGAATTCCGCCACGGAGTTCAACATGACCGCCAGGGCGCCGGTGGATTCTCCTACCTCAATCATTTCAATGGCCAGGTCGGGAAAAAAATTCGTCTCTTCCAGACTGAAGGAGAGTGCTCGCCCTTCGCGCACGCGTTGTGCGGCTTGACCCACGTTCGCGGAGATTTTAAAGCTATTAATCGAATTACTGGCGGTTTCCAGAGACGGCATCAACGGCAGCCCGCCGGAGAGCAGCGTGGACAAAGTGCGGCAGAACATCGCCACCTGGTACTTCATCCATATCCCGCCAAAAATCGGCAGTTTGTAGCGCAGCGCATCCAGCGTCCGGGCGCCCCTTGCTGAGCGTACCCACAGAGTTACAGCCACGACCACCAAAATAATGACCGCAAGAATAATGTAGTAATAATTCCGGATTGAATGGCCTATGCTCAGCATGAATATTGTAACCGGGGGCAACTTGGCATTCAGCGAGTTGTAAAGATCGGCGAATTGCGGCACCACGTAGGTCATCAAGAACGTGAGCATCACGGCCAGCGCGCCAACCAGCAAGGCGGGATACCACAGGGAAGCCTTCAGCTTCTTGCGGAATATGACGGAGATCCGTTGGAAAGAAATAAAACGGCCCAGCACCTCTTCCAGGTTTCCACTGCGCTCCCCGGCCAGCAAGGTTGTGGTGTAAATCTTTGACATCTCCCCCTGGGCGGCAAATGCGTCTGACAGCAACTCTCCGCTCTTCACCCGCTCCTGGACGTTCTCCAGCATGGATTTGAAATGCGGGTTCTTCTGCCGCTTGCTCAGGACGCTGAGCGATTTCAGAATGGGCAGGCCCGCCTTAATCAGGGTGAGGAACTGCTGATTAAAGATTACGAACTGGTCGGGCTTAAGCCCCTTCTTGCGCCCCAGCCTGCCGGACGGCAAGAGCCCGCTACGGCCCTTGATGGAATAAACCAAGTAGCCCTGCTGGGCAAAGCGATCGCGGATTTCCTGCGCGGAAATACCGTTTTCCACCTGCTGGAGCACGTGACCGTGCTCGTCCGCCATTTTGACCAGAAATTCAGCCATGGATTGGGAATGTGAAGAGAGCTCCTACTCCCTACTTAAGTCTAGCATTTAATGGGCTTTGAACCCACACTTTCATAGAATGAGGGAAGGCCTATATTATTGCGTATTTTACTGATTATTTTTATTAATTTATTGAGCTACTTGGTTGTCCTGGAAAGTCTCCACACCAGGCGGCGGAGTAAAACGGAACAGGCTGTCCTGCACCGGGAGGTTCTCCTCCATTTGCGAAAAACGGAAATCCGTGGTCATGCCATCAAGGCCATGAAGCACAATCCTGTGGATCTGGTTCGTGGGTGAGATTTCCAGGATGACCGCGGAAACGCGGTCCTTCATCATCCGTGGCACGCCCCGTAGAACAACGTCTCCCGCCACGATTGGGGCCAGATCTGGCGCTAAAGCGAGCGCGTCCAGTTCCTTTTCCAGTTTGGTCTTGCCCAGCAAATAGCGCAAAGGAGAGCGAAGATCATCAAGGTTCTTGAGCGCGGTCTTTCTCGCCTGACGCTCTCCGGTAACGTAAAAATATGCATCGTGCGAATCGATCAGGAAGAGTTTCTCTTTCGGCGCGCGATACTCCCACCGCATCCTTCCAGGTTTTTTCAGCCATAGGACGCCGCTTTCACTGCGTGAAACACCAGGTCCCTCATAAATCTCGATGAAGGCGGCCTTGAAGCTTTTCAGCTGGTTGTAATGATCATCAACGGCGCGAGCGGTTGCGCTAACATTGACTCCCTGGCCATACAAAGAAAAACCGGCCAGCAGAAAGACTGACGCTAGAATTGAATGCCGTAATTTCATCAGATTAGGTTAGATTCCCGTCAGCGCAATTTGGTTATTTGTTATCTCCGGCCCGGGCTGAGAAACGGGAACTTGCGTGGGTCCTCTACCTGGATCGTACCATCCGGCATCAGTTTGTAAGCGGCGCCGTTTGGATCGAGCGGAACGCCGCGCAATAGGCCGGTACGCACCAAGTCTGTCCAACTCGTGGGCAACGCTCCGGCCTTTTCCCGGTAAAATTGCACCCGGCGGGCCAGTTCCGCCATATCCAGTGTTGCTTGTAATGAAGCGAGATGCTTCATCGCTGTCTCTTTTACGGTCGGGTCAGCCGTGACCTCATATACGGCCTTCCAAAGATACATGGCGGTGCTTATATCGTCCGAACGTTCCGCCATTCGGGCGGCCATCACTTTCATGAAGGGCAGAGCGCCGGGAACATTGGAACCTTTTTCAAACGCCTCCTGGGCACTTTTAAAGTCCCGGCGGTCTATGTAATGGACAAAACCAAGAGTAAAGTACAGCCGCCAATAAGATGGATTTTCCCGAATGCCTTTTTCTAGCAAAGCAACTGCTTTGTCCGGCTGTCCGGCTCCCTCCGGCTGCGGCTGGCTGAGAAAGACAGAGCCGCTCTGATAAGCCTCAAGAAGGTGCGGATCAAGGTCCGTGGTGATGTCCAACAAGGGATAAAGCAGGTCATACCGCATCGACGGCTGGCCGAGTCGGCCGCCGAAATATTGCACAGCGCGAGTCCAGTAAATATCGGCCAACAAACTGGAGTAACCCAGACTGAGATGCTTTACCGTCTTGCCCGAGGGTAGATAGAGTATTTCTTCCATCGTTGCGTCTTGGCCCCGTGCCGCATCAACTTCCCGCAGGCTGAAGACGGAACCGGCGAACAACGCCAGGAAAAGACACGCTGCCACCACCGTAACTGTACGATTTCCCGTCATTTCAGATTTCGGCGCTCAAAAACCATCACTGCCGCAGCCGCCACCGCGGCGGAGTAGAACAGCGCATAAAGAGTGTTCAAGACAATCATCCGGCCGCCAACCGGCTGTCCATAACCAACTTGAGCAATCACGTTGAGCGAAGCAAAATTGGGCACAATGTAAGCAACCGCGGACACCACCCACTTGGTGGCGCCGTGGGACATGGTGGCAAAAGTCCTCAGATCTTCAGCAAAAGTCCCAATGACAAACAGAGCAAAAGCAAAGATCGCGGAAAAAATGGGCGTAGAGAAAGAGGAAAACAGGAGCGTGATGGCGGTTACCATCAGGAATTGCAAGATCGTAAAGTAGACAGCAACAAGCAAGAGAGCATCCGTCTTTTTCAGACCGTGCGCCGTGATCAAGAGCGCAAGGTAGAACCCAGCCGTCATGAGCAGGGCGTTCACTACCAGAGTTACCATCAACCCCAGGTATTTCCCTACGATAAATTCCCACCGCCGCACCGGGCGGGAAAGAATTGTATAAAGGGTCTTCTTTTCAATTTCTTTTGACACCAGGCCGATGCCGATAAAGATGGCAATGATGACGCCGAACAGCGAAATCGAGCTTAGCGCAACATTCACCAGGATCATCCGCTCCATGCCGATAGAGATCTGGCTGAACAGTGGAGCGCTGGCGACCAGAAGCAACACAAACAAAATCAGGTTGTACAGAACGCGGTCGCGCACTGCCTCGCGGAAGGTATTCAGGGCGATTGCGGCAAGCCGGGAGGTCATGCTTTGGCCTCCTGGTCCGCGGTCTTGGACAGAAAATATTCTTCCAGCGTGCCTTGCAACGGAGTAACAGAAATGAGCCGGGCACGTTGCTGGCGCAGCTTCTCCAGCAGCAGATCGATGTCTTGACTGCGGACAACCCCGCGCACCGTTTCCCCCGTGACATGTGATTCGGCCAAAGAACCGGCAACTCCGGAAAGAGCGTGCGCACCCTCCCAGATCACTTCCGCTTTTTCAGCGATGCCGGCGCGGAGATCATTGACCACGCCGATGCCGCGAAGTTCACCTTTGTGGATGACGGCTACCCGGTCACAAAGCGCTTCCGCGTCGGAAAGAATGTGTGTGGAGAAGAAGACCGTCTTGCCATCGTCCTTCAGGCTTTGCAGCAACTCGCGAATTTCGTGGCGACCCAGCGGGTCCAGCCCTGACATGGGTTCGTCAAAGAACAGGACCTCCGGGTCATGGATGATGGCCTGGGCGATTCCAACGCGCTGCAACATGCCCTTGGAAAACTTACGTAAATGCTTGCTGCCTACATCACCCAGGCCGACGCGTTCTAGCAGCTGCGTGACCCGCTGGCTTCTTCCTGTCGGCGGCATCCCGGAAAGCCGGGCATAGTAATCCAGCAGCTCCGGTGCGCTCAGGTAATCGTAAAAATACGGCTGCTCCGGCAGAAAGCCGATTCTTCGCTTGACCTCGGGATCGTGGAAGTCCTTTCCCAGTATTGTGGCGGAACCCGCGGTGGGGAAGATGATCCCCATCAGCAGCTTGAGAGTGGTGGTTTTGCCGGCCCCATTTGGTCCCAGAAAGCCGAACGTCTCCCCGGATTTGACAGAGAGATTGAGCGGTCTGAGTGCAGGGCGAAGTCGCTTCTTCCAGAACCCAACTGCGTAGTCTTTGGAAAGGCCTTGGATTTCTATGGCGAGCATTGTTGAGCGTCAAGTACGCTTCAGAAAATCATATTGCATCGGTCTTGATTTTCGCAAGCATGCCGAAAGTTCACTCACTGTATGGGAGTGTACTTCGCGGGGTCCGCGCACTCTGTTCGGGCCAATCCGGCGGCAAGGGTTATAGTGGGAGTAAGTTCTTGACGGATTACACCATCATCCGGACCGCAAAAATTGATTAGTCCTGATGTTCCCATAATAATAGGGGTTGCGGTGGTGGTGTAGTCACCAATCGTGGCGGACGTTAAGAAATAGCCGTATCCGCTTTTTATGCATGGTTTGGCGAGGCAGGCAAGCACGTTGTCAATCAGGCATGCATGCGTCACGTCGCAAGTCGGGCCCGGGCCAAGCTTCACCAGAGTGTCAGCATATCCAACGGCGCTTCCAAACTCTGCAATATAAGCCGCCTGGGAGTTATTAATATTTCGAATCGTTGCGACCGCAGCCGACTGATTGGCCGACATCCGGGATCGCAGTAAATTGGGGATCGCGATTGCCGCGATGATCAATATGATCGCCACAACAATCAGCAACTCGATTAGCGAAAACCCATGCTCATTTTTCATGCGCAATTGTTTTTTAGCCCACAACGTAGCAGCTTCCCCCAATACAGATGATTTATCGCATGTTTATCGCCACTCTCCAGAACCCAATCGGCAATTTAATTAAGTATTTTATTATCAGTTATTTATGTAAGGGTGGTTCACTCGGAAGCTCAGGTTATTCCCAGGATATAGGCATAAATGACAAAAACTGTCATCAATCGTTGTCAGAACCGTTCTTGCTCAGAAATAGGTGCAGATTTAAAAAGGTTGATCTGGCTTTGAAAGGGTGACGGATGCTAACGAGGAAAAGCCAACTGAAAAGAAAAAAAGGACATAGGCTTTTCAGCCATGTCCTTTTTTCTTCGGCTCATACCCTCCCCCAGGTACTTTGCCTAAATCGAATCGCTTAGTTCGAGATAGCCGTCATTGTCAGGCAATCAGCGGCAGCCGGCGGTGTTGTAACCGGTGACGTCGAGTCAGTTCTGACCACCGCGTCTGATAACGAACAGAATCTCTTGTTGCCACCCGAAGTCGAGAGCGGAGAGGCAACGGCCATATAGTCCGCGCCCACGGTCGCTGAAACACCTTTCAAGTTGTATTGATACGCGCCCTTATTGCATGTACCAGCGCCAGCGCAACCCAGAACGCCATCAATTTGGCAAGCTGCCGTGCTGGTAACGTTGGAAGCAATAGTACAGTCAACGCCGGCCGGTCCAAGGACCGTCAAGCTCGCGGCATAGCCGATCTGTGGGTAAGTAGTGGAAAATGCAACTTGAGCGGTATTGAGAGTGCGGATGGTGCTGGCCGCAGCGGATTCATTCGCAGCCATACGTGACCGCAGTAAGTTTGGAATAGCGATGGCCGCGATAATCAGGATGATTGCCACCACGATTAGCAACTCAATTAACGAAAAACCTTTCTGTTTGCGCATTTCAGGGAATCTCCTTTTAACTCAAACTAGAACTGAAATAAACTCACAAGAACCAAGGAGCTTTCCTTAAATAATTACTAGAATTATGGGCATCTGAGGTGCCATTATGTGGTTTTGGTCTCTTTGAGGCGAGAAAGGTAACTTAAGTAATTGATAACAAGGTTACTTTCGTTACGAAAATACTCAAATGGTTTGCTAGGGAATACATCCACACGGAGCTGTATAATGACAAATATTGTCATTGTCTGACAATTTGCCGCATTAGCATCTCTCCGCAAAACAAGAAAAAGGACATGGCTTTTGGCCATGTCCTTTTCTTTCGGCTCATACCCTCCCCCAGGTACTTTGCCTAAATCGAATTGCTTTAGTTAGAGATCGCCGTCATTGTCAGGCAATCAGCAGCAGCCGGCATGGTTGTGACCGGTGCTGTAGAGTCAGTTCTGACGACCGCGTCTGCCAGTGAGCAGAATCTCTTATTGCCGCCGGAAGTCGAAAGCGGAGCGGCTACGGCCATATAGTCCGCGCCTACCGTTGCTGAGACACCTTTTAAGTTATAGTTGTAGGCGCCTTTTTTGCATGCACCAGCGCCAGCGCAACCCAGAACGCCATCAATTTGGCAAGCTGCCGTGCTGGTAACGTTGGAAGCAACAGTACAGTCAACGCCGGCCGGTCCAAGAACCGTCAAGCTCGCGGCGTAGCCGATCTGTGGGTAAGTGGTGGAAAATGCAACTTGAGCAGTGTTAAGAGTACGGATGGTGCTGGCCGCGGCGGATTCATTAGCTGCCATGCGTGACCGCAGTAAGTTTGGAATAGCGATGGCCGCGATGATCAGGATGATTGCCACCACGATCAGCAGCTCAATTAAAGAAAATCCCTTTTGTTTGCGCATTTGTTTAAATCTCCTCATTCAGTATTCAGTTCTTCGTGTGAGCAATCTCACCGACGTGATTTGAACTTGCTTGTGCCTTACCATTCTGCACGTCTCACGCCACTTGCAAAGAACCCGAGGAATAACCGAATTTTTTGTACTCAGTTGTTTTGAAATCAACTAGATAGGGGGAGTCTTTTTCCGTTCGTTCTGACCGTTAGATCCCCCATTCTGACTCCTTGGTAGCTAAGAATGTCAGTCGGAAGTGACGGAAAATGTCAATTGTGCGCAGCCTCGGAAAAATCTGGTACTCGTCTCCGCCGCAATCTATTTCGAATAGTCCCAGTCCTGCTTGTAGAGTAGGCCACTGGTTTGAAGTGATCTCCCCAGCAGCCCCTCGTCAAACCGTGCGTGCGGTTTTCCCGCACACGGCTTTCCGACTGCCTTCTTCCGGCAGCTTTATGGCGGTGCAAGGCG
>Ga0137407_10000367_pt1 | contig 31838 bp, 28 predicted proteins | sample CZOMad2_2_16fung_FD_108410 | JGI IMG/M metagenome (GOLD analysis project Ga0137407, IMG submission 108410) | Vadose zone soil fungal communities from Angelo Coast Range Reserve, California, USA - CZOMad2_2_16fungal (Illumina Assembly) | ecosystem: Environmental > Terrestrial > Soil > Vadose... | reverse complement strand
CTTTGGAAGAAGAAATGGAGAAAGATCCATCCGTGCCGGTTTGGGTGGCAATCTTTGTCCCTTTAACCGCAACCGTTGCCCCTACAATCGGTTGTTTGTCTGCATTACTGATTACTTTACCAGTAACGGATTTTTGAGCGAGCAGGCTGCTGCTCAAAAACAAAAAAAGTACTGTGCAGCACCAGCTGGCAAGTACATTTGTTTTGAATGGCATAAGCAGAGTTTTAGTTTAATGATTAAAACATAAAACTTAGCCAAGTTGAAAAAACAAACAATTCAATACATGTACAAGTTTGTACAAGCCGGGACATCCTGAAACAAAATTTTACTATATTCATTCACGGTTTTAGCAGGTGAACGAGGGTGTTTTGATTTCTTATCATCAATTAATTTTCCTGTGATGAATGAATTCACAGAAAGAAGAGGAATTTATTCCACATTATTTATTCACATCGATTGAAAAATGAATAGAGAAAAAATAATCTTAGTATTTATCCTGCTATCATCTTTTCTGTTTGGCTCTGCGCAAAATTTGGATCTTGATCTTGCCAAAAGCATCAATCCGCGAAATCCTAATTCGAGTTACTGGAAAATAACCAGCGGGTCCGCATATTTTGTCAGTCCGGCAGTGCCTGTAAGCTTGCTGGTAACAGGCCTGATTAAAAATGATAAAGAATTAAAAAGGAAATCTTATGAAATGTTCGGAGCTATTTTTTTGGAACTGGCTATATCCGAAACGATGAAAATAACGATTAACCGCCAGCGACCCGCCGAGGAATACCCGGGTGAAATTTTTCCTTATAGTAATGCTTCCGGAAAATCATTCCCTTCAGGTCATACATCTCTTGCTTTTGCCTCCGCCGCCAGTTTATCAATTCAATTTAAAAAATGGTATGTCACCTTGCCTGCATATGCGTGGGCAGCAACCGTCGGGTATTCACGAATTTATTTGGGAGTGCATTATCCAACGGATGTTCTTGCAGGTGCAGCGGTGGGAATTGGCAGTGCTTACCTGGCTCACTGGCTGAATCATAAATTATTTGGGGCGAAAAAAAATCATTAGCTGATATTTCAGAAAAAATAACTTTCCGAAGCTGATCCGCTGAGGTAAGCGCAGGCTGGCTTGTTACGGTTTTCCGTTTCAATCCCCTGCGGAATAAAGAATGTTTCATTTTTTACTGCCTTGTAAAAACATATTTAATAGCGAGAAATTCTTTTGAAGCGGGCATTGTCCAATATTGTTCATGTATATAAGTATCATTATTTTTAAAAGTGATAACCCGATGTTCCTTAGTAAGCATTCCAGCATATTCCTTACCAAAAAATGGAGGCAGGATAAAAGCATCTAAATACAAATGAATGCTTTTATCTTTTGTGAGCTGATGAGTGGTACTGGTTTCAAACATCATAATCGGAAATCGTGTATCTAGGACAATGTATTCCCATCTGAGATTTGTCCTGTTATAATTCAGATATGAAATCCTGGTAAAGGAGTTCGCGGTTTCGACGATGGGTCGCATAATTTCCTGGAGGAAATTACCGACCATTTTTCTTTGAACTTTAAAAGTGTCCTGCGAAACTGTTTTTCCATCCCGTGAATAAATGGTTTGAACTACTTTCCAATTACCAACCAATGGTTTGATCAAATCATATTCCTCGCCTTGTTTTAAAATGGAATCCATTTCCAGGGAGCTATGTTGTATATCTGGTCTTGCGGGAGTTTGAGCATTTGAAATAGTAGATAGTCCCAGGAAAAAAAGAAACGTCAGTGCGATTTTTTTTCTTTTCATGACGCAGAATGTTTTGTTGATGTTGGCAAATTTATATCAATACTCTTAAAATTATAAGAGCTGCTGGTTTGTATACAATAAAATTTATAAAGTCAAGCGGAAATTGAAATTGATTAGTGGATGAATAATGACGATCTCGGCGCACCCGTCATTTCGAACCCTGCCTTAGAGACTTATGACATGAAGATTAATTCGCGGGGTGAGAAACCTCACGCCAATAACCAAGGTACCTTGAGATAGCATCAACAAACTTTAAATGCGGTCAGATTTCTCGCTGAAACCATTATTGAAAGAGATTGTGCATAGGTTACAGAAAAAAAATCAGCGCACAGAGTCATTTCATGCAAAGACTGTGGCAGGATACTTGTTATGAAGACATCAGAATGATATTTTATCTGTTTACTTTTTATTTCAGGCAAAGGGAATAGCCAGGTTCTAAAGGATCATAGTTTATACAATCATATATTTTGATTTGATCATTGTCATAATACAGCCTGATGAATATTATAATTTGAAAGCAGGATGAAAAATAATTTTGGGTCTAAATTATTTTATAGTGATGGAGAACTCAGGTCTCCCTATTCATTGTACAATAAATAAATTTTATGAAGGGAATTATTGTTTATAAAGGAAAATACGGTGCAACGCGCCAATATGCCGGTTGGGTTGGTTCAGCGCTCCATTTGCCGGCAGTTGTGGCCGATAATGTGAGCGCAGATGATTTGATAAAATCCGAATACGTAGTAATAGGCAGTTCTGTTTATATCGGCAAACTACAACTCCGCTACTGGCTGAAAAAAAATATATCAGTCATTCAAAATAAAAAGTTATTCCTTTTTATTGTTTGCGCAACTCCGCCGGATCAAAAAAACAAACTGGAAACTATTGCAAGAGAAAATATACCTGAAGAGATCAGGAACCGATGCGAGGTTTTCTTTGTCCGTGGAAGAATGATTAAAAAAAACATTTCTTTGCCTGACAGGTTTTTACTTAAAATAGGTTCTCTACTTGTAAAAGATCCCGGCGATAAGAAAAATATGCTGCTGGATTTTGATGCTGTAAAAAAAGAGAATATCATCCCGTTAATAAATGCAATAAACGCCTTTGATGTAAAAAATCCGGATTCCGCCTTATCTCACGCCTTGTTTGAGAATTAGATAAAAATTTTCCAGTTTGAATATTTAAGCAAATATGGGAATGATTTTATGCTGAATTATTATCTCGCGCAAAGCCGCAAAGGAAAACTATTCTTTGCGTCTTTGCGCGAGTTTTTAAACATGCAAATCATTCATTTCCTGAACCAGTAAAATCTGTGTCGCAATGAAGACTAAAATAGCAGTCTTCATGATTCATTATTATTAGATAGCTCATTCTTTTTTATGACTAATATCAAAAGCGAATTATGAAAAATGCAGACCTTTGCAAGGTATACTGATTGTGCTGGCATTGAGAAAATATTCAAAAAAACAGTTTGTTATGAAATCAGAAAAAATTTCCGAATTGATTGGAAAAGACAACGAGGGTCTTTTGTCCCACACCTGCTCAACCGTTACGAAAGATAAACTGCATTTACCATCACCTCATTTTATTGATGATATTTTTTCGCAGTCAAACCGCAATATTCAAACAATAAAAAATCTTTCAACAATTTTCAACCATGGCAGGCTAGGCGGCACTGGTTATTTATCCATACTACCGGTTGACCAGGGCATAGAGCATACTGCCGGTGCATCTTTTGCTCCCAACCCGATGTTTTTTGATCCCGAAAATATTATCAAACTGGCGATAGAAGGCGGATGCAATGCCGTTGCAACAACGCTTGGAGGATTGGCGATTGTAGCAAGAAAATATGCGCACAAAATTCCTTTTATTGCCAAGATAAATCATAATGAGTTGCTCACTTACCCAAATAAATATGATCAAATAATGTTCGGCTCTGTGAAAGAAGCGTGGAATCTTGGTGCAGTTGCAGTTGGAGCTACTGTATATTTTGGTTCAGAGGAATCAACAAGACAAATAACCGAAGTTGCGAGAGCGTTTGAAGAAGCCCATAGTTTGGGAATGGCGACAGTACTCTGGTGTTACCTCCGCAATTCGGCTTTTAACAGGTATGGAACGGATTATCATGTGGCAGCTGATATGACGGGACAGGCAAATCATCTTGGAGTAACCATCCAGGCAGATCTGATCAAACAAAAACTTCCTGAAAATAATGGCGGATTCAAAGCATTAAATACAGATAAGGCCAGTTATGGAAAAATGGATGAACGCATTTATACAGAACTGAGCAGTCCGCATCCGATTGATCTGTGCAGGTACCAGGTACTGAATTGTTATATGGGAAGGATAGGACTCATCAATTCAGGCGGAGCTTCTGCGGGAGCATCAGACATGAAAGAAGCTGTCCGGAATGCTATCATTAATAAACGCGCAGGTGGTATGGGATTGATATCCGGAAGAAAAGCTTTTCAGCATCCTTTTGCGGATGGCGTTGCACTTTTAAATGCGATACAGGATGTTTACCTGGCAAAGGAAATTGGTATTGCTTAACAGGATCAATTAATGCAGTTCCATCGTTTCTACTTCAGGAATATCTTTCATATCTAATTCGATATGCTTGTGATGCGCCTTTGAACGGTAGTCCTGGAAAATTTCGAGGATATCATAATCGATGTATACGCTTTTTGTGCCATTGATATGTACCACAGAATACTCGGGAATTTTATCCAGCATTTCCATAAACCGTTTTTTGTTTAAAAAACTCACATTCATTGCAAGCTCAATATTGTAATGGCTGATATGGCCTTCTTTCCTTTCTTTTAAAGTATATCCTGCACGGTAAGTATGTTTGATCAGGAAATAAATTGAATATGTTATCCCGATTAATACACCGATCAAAAGATCCGTAAAAAGGATAGAGATGACCGTTATTAAGAAAGGAAACAATTGTTCCCTGCCCTGCCTGTAAACTGATAAGATCATTTTTGGTTTTGCAAGATTATAGCCTGTGCGGATAAGAATTATTGCCAAAACATTATAAGGGACGAGATTTACCAGCGGCGCTGCAAACAGAACGACCAGGAGCAGCCAAATCCCATGAGCGAATACTGATAGCTTTGTTCTTGCACCAGCTTCTGCATTCGCAGAGCTGCGTACAATAACCGCCGTAATAGGAATGCCGCCTAACAGTCCACTTAAAAAATTTCCCGTCCCTTGTGCCATCAGCTCCCTGTTTTGCGGCGTGATCCTGTTATAGGGATCGAGTTTATCAACAGCAACGGTGCTCAGTAATGTTTCAAGGGATGCGACAAAACAGATTACGACTGCAGTTTTCCATATCGCCGCATTGGAAAAGAATAAATGAAAATCAGGAAATCTCACCTGTTTTAAAATATTTTTTGGAACATTTACATACTGCGAGCTTGTCAATTTCATCGAAGGGAAAAAATTTTCCAGGAGCAGCGCGAGCAGAATTCCGATAATGACAATCACAAAAGATGTTGGCAGAAAATCTATTTTCTTCGTCACTTTTTTTTCCCAGAGAATGAGTAGGAAAACTGAAGTAATCGTTATAATAACTACACCTGGAGAAATATTTTTGAAAAGATTTCCGATCTTTTCAAAAGCATGGTTGAAGGTGATGATATTAAATAATTCATTCGTCCAGAAATCGGGTTTATCATAACCAATCAGCAGAGGCACCTGTTTTGATATCAGTATGATGCCAATAGCCGCCAGCATTCCCTTGATCACCGACGTAGGAATGAAGTGCGTGAAACCACCAAGTTTGAATACGCCCAACAGGAACTGGAGAATACCGGCGATTGAAACAGAGAGAAAAAATATTTCCAGCGCGCCCAATTCATGAATGGCCGCCGCACAGATGGCTGTCAGTCCTGCAGCTGGTCCGCTTACACTTAAGTGTGATCCGCTGATCAATGATACAATCAATCCGCCGATAATGCCGGCTATCAGCCCGGAATAGACAGGGGCATTAGAAACCATTGAAATACCAAGGCAGAGCGGCAGCGCAACAAAAAAAACACTGATGCTTGCCTTACCATCGTGTTTGAGAAATGAAAGAAGATAAAATCTTGTTTTACGGTTTACGAGGCTCATAATTATTCACAAATATCCCCAATTTATTTAGTACATAAAGTGATATAAATCATATTCCGTTCTTTTCCAAGTCATAAATTTTTCTTTCTTGTCTTCGTTATTTTGGGGTTGAATAAATAAATCCCGTTATCATGAATAAAACACATTTCCATATAGCAACGGATGATACGATCCAAAATGTGCAGGATAAATTTTCAGACTTATACCCTTTTTTGAGAATTAATTTTTTTAAAGGCCAGGATAAATCCAAAAAAATCCCTGCCCGGAGCGTAACCTTTTGCCCTGATGTAAAGCTGGGCCAGATCATTTCAAATAATTCCGATGGTGAATTTGAAATATCCGATATTATGACCGTTTCCGAATTGGAAAAAAGATTTCTCGAACAGTTTGGTCCGTATGTGCAGATTACAAGAAAAAGCGGGAATTCATGGATGGAAACCAATATGACAAACGGCTGGACATAAACATCCCTGTAATGTAGCCGATTAAAATAAAAATCCCTGAAATTAATATAAGGACCAGAATTACAAACCAAACTGACTAAAATCAGGATACCGTGCGATATAAATCATCCGGCACGCTTTTAGTTTATAATAATTTGTCATCATAAATCATTTGTTATGAAAACAATCATCGCGGCCACCGATTTTTCAACAGCGTCCATGAATGCGGCTAACTATGCGGCAGACCTGGCTGTTGCAGTAGAAGCAAATTTGGTATTAGTGAATGTAGTACAAACACCTGTTACAATTTCCGAAGTACCAATGCCCGAACCTGTTTTTGAAGAGATGCTGCACTTCGCAAATGAAGAGCTTAAAGGGCTGGCATCAGAACTTACAAAACGAACGAGAGGGAAGATTGATATTTCAACACAAACAATGATTGGCACGGTTGAATACCAGATCAGCGAGCTTTCGAATGAAAAAAAACCTTTTGCAATAGTGATGGGATTAAGCGACAGTAAGGCCGCAGAGAGATTTTTATCCGGGAGTGAAACAATATTCGCAATTAAACATTTGCCTTATCCGGTATTGGTCATTCCGAAAAATGTTGTTTTCAAAGGAATTCATAAAATAGGTTTAGCCTGTGACCTTAACAATGTAGCTGATACTTTTCCTTTTGATTCTCTTAAAAAAATATTGTCCGCTTTCAACGCATCGCTTGATATTATCCGTGTCAGTAAACAGGAAAAATATGCAAACTCTAAAGATCTGGATGAGTCGGTGTCAATACAAAAAAAGCTTTCTCCATTTCATCCGATATTCCATTTTCTCAAACACGAAAAGATTGAAGAGGGCATTCATGAATTCTCCAAACAACATCAGCTTGATTTATTGATCATTTTCCCCAAGCATCATAATTTATTAGACCTGTTCAATGAAAAGCATTCAAAAAAAATAATACTTCACCAGGAAATTCCGGTCATGAGCCTGCATTGTTAAATGCTCGCGCAAAGAAGTTGAATGGTTGAAAGGTTGATAAGTTGAAATGATAGTGTCCTTTTCAACCATTCAACCTATCAACCATTCAACTCCTTTGCACGCATATCTCTTATCAAGTAATATCTCGTCTGCAAGCATAAAAAATAGATTCTGGCTAAAATTAAGCTCTTTAAAAGAGTTCATTTGAAACTTGCACGGATTTGATCAAAGTTGAATAAGCTGTGAATAGCTTTATTTTACACCTCCTTTGACATTTGATAGATAATAAATAAATCAATCAATGGATATTCTTATTAAAGCCGCACGTTTGTTTTATGCCATTTGCATGGCAGGTCTCGCGTTTCAGCAATTTTTTTACGCAGATTTTCGGCCTGTAATATTTCCCACGTGGCCTTCGGGAATTCCGGGACTTGCCATTTGGGCATATCTTAGCAGCATAATTTTTATTGTATCGGCGGTTGCTATCGTTTTGGGAAAAAGGGCCAGGGAAGTATCGCTGGTTTTGGGAGGCATACTTCTTTTATTGTTTTGTTTCGGTTATGTTCCTTATGAATTATTTGTCGAGCCGTACAGTAAGCATTTGGGTACCTGGACGAATCCGTTAAAAGAACTGGCTTTATCAGGAGGTGCTTTTGTGATTGCGGGTTCTTTTCCAGAAGAGAAACTAAGTGTCCGAAAAAAATCTTTGCTCATCCGGATATTGGAAAAGATCATTCCTTTTGGACCTATATTCTTTTCGATAACCATGATCTCCTTTGGCATCGATCACTTTTTTTATACTCAATTTGTGTCAACGCTTGTGCCTGCATGGGTTCCGGATCATATCTTCTGGACTTATTTTGCTGCTGTAACGCTGATAGGTTCAGGTGTTGCCATCATTTTAAAAATCAGGTTAAAACCAATTGCTATACTGCTGGCCACGATGATCTTTCTCTGGTTTATTTTATTACATATACCCAGGGCAATTGCAGATCCATATATAGAAAAGGGAAATGAAATAACAAGTGTATTTGAATCGCTGGGTTTTAGTGGAATTGCTTTCCTTATTGCTTATACGGATCCCGGTGCAGGAAAGCAATATTGATAAAAATGAAAAGTACTCATTACTAAAAAATAATTTATTTATCTGTCACAAAAATGGAGAATAAATAACGATGTCCCCGACCCTCAGGATATGGTAACGTTACAGACACTTCGAAATAAAGAAAACGTAAGCGAGCGTACTTATTACAAAATATAATTCCCAGGTTATATATTCCGGGAATTATTTTACCTTTACGTAATGAACGAGAAAGAATTAAAAGAGTATAGAGCGCTACTGCTAAAACAGCAACAGGAGGTCAGAACTTCCAAGAAAGCTGCAAGGCAATTATTGTCTACACTTGGCCTGCTTACTACAAAAGGAAATCTGAAAAAGTCCTTTAATCCCTCCAAATAATGTATCCCGCCAAGCCCGTTTTGATTATTGCCTTTCATGGATGCGATCAATCAACAAGAAATAAAGTTGTCAATGCAAAGGCTAATTTAAATTTTAGTAAGAATAAATATGACTGGTTGGGCAATGGGATTTATTTCTGGGAAAATAATCTGCAAAGAGCCCTGGATTTTGCCAAAGAATTAAAAAAAAATCCAAGAGAAGGGAGCACGGCAATTAAATTGCCCTCCGTGCTAGGCGCAGTGATTGACATGGGGTTTTGTCTTGACCTGCTTGATACGGAATATATAAAGTTAGTACAGGAATCATATAAAACTCTTGTAGAATCCTGTCGCACACTTGGCCTTGAAATACCTGTGAATAAAGGGGTACAAGGATCAAAGGACCTGCTCCTGCGCAACCTGGATTGTGCAGTTATTGAAAATTTACATTTACAAAGAGCGCAAAATAAGTTAAAACAATTTGATTCAGTTCGCGGCGCTTTCATTGAGGGGAAACCGTTATATGAAAATGCAGGTTTTCATGAAAAAAACCACATCCAAATCTGCATATGCAACCCAAATTGTATAAAAGGGTTTTTTATTCCCAGATCTCCCAATGATAAATATCCAGTACCATAACCTTGCTGAATACAATGATTATTGAGTCCAAAAAATCGCTGCATTTAAAACTGCTAGTGTTTCATAAAATGCATTTGCCTTCCTAATATCAAACCAATATGATATTGACTCAGTTTATCTTCCGGCGCATCTCCGAGTGATTGACCCTGGTCGCTTTTCCATGCATGACTTTTAAAACTGCCTGTATAAACGGCTTGCAATCCAATTGAAACAGGATATTTGTCTGACAACAGATTTACACCAAATCCGAGCCGGTAGTTAAAAAAATAATTGGTGAAATCGACCGAATTAATGCTGCTTTGAGCCGAAGGAAATTGGAGCAGGCTATCAAAAGGCACTGAAGAATTATCCTTGTAAAACTTAGCCTGGAATGCTTCAAATCCAAGTCCGGCCAATGGGTAAAGCAATATATTTTTATTTTTTAAAAGATCATAACCGATGCCCATATTTATCCCGGCGAACCTAACCACACTACCTTTTTTATTATGACCCGATATACTGCTTCCGATCATCAGGTTCATATCCGAAACCACGCGGTGCTGTTCTTTTAACATACCCAACTCGAGTGTGGCTGTATAATCGTTTAATTTTTTGAATTGTGGAAATTTTGCAATGCGATCATTAAGACCGTCAAATTTTTGCATGCTTATCCCGATACCGTGGGTAAACTGTGGAATAAAATCATCGTTTTTGTGCTCCTGTGCAACAACTGGTAAAGAAATGACAAGGAGAAAAGGTAGCATTTTTGCTTTCATGTAATTAAGTTTTACTGCTTATTTCATATATATACTTCCATTCCACCTAATAATTAAAGCAAATTTTAATTCAATCTCAGCTTCGAATCAGCAATGCCTTTCATAATTAAGTGCCGTGATATTGTAATAATTGCCAATTTGATGCCTGAAATTCTTTTATATTGATACTGTAAGTAGATGCTCTTATCAAACTGAGTAGGATGCTGTTCTGTTATGTATGCGGGTTCTAAGAAAACATTAAAACCCAAACTATAAATTTTTAAAACTTAGCCGTATATTGACATTGGTTAAAATTAACAGGCTTATTTTTTTATGAAAAAATATTTATCGTTCAGTATTCTTTTTATTTCAACCCTTGTTTTAAAATCACAACTGATTAATAAAGCTGCCAGTGATGCATACCTGATAACGAGGATGACCGAAAAATTTCATGTTCAACCCAAAGCGGTTAACAAAGAATTATCAGCGAACTGGTTTGATGATCTGACAAAACAACTGGATGATGATAAGATATTTTTCACACAGGAAGATATGATTAAACTCCAGGCCTTCCGGTTGCAATTGGATAATGAAGTGTTGAATAAAAAAACCGGTTTTCTTCAATTGCTTGTTTCTATTTATCAGCAAAGGCTGAAGCAGGCTGATACAATGATTGATAATATCTGCAACCAGCCATTTCGTTTCAACATCAATGAAAAACTGACCGTTACTGAAGACACGACCTTCCCATCAAATATCACTACGCAACGCATAAAATTATACAAGCATTTAAAAGCAGCGACCCTTTCAGCATTGCTGGAACTCGACGAAGATTTAACATCCACAAAACCTGAACAAAAAAATAAAACGATCGACAGCCTCGAAATAGTGATCCGCAAAAAAAATAAAACCATTTATAAACGATCCATAAAAAGAATGCTACAGGTTCCGGGTGGATTGGAACAGTCAGTTTGTACAGCATACTGCCAGTCGCTTGCAACATGTTTCGATCCGCATACAGATTTTTTTCCCTTAACTGAAAAAGAAAATTTCGAGAGCCACCTTGGTAAAGCATCTATGCAATTTGGATTTAAATTAGATGAAGACGAAGATGGCGAGGTGGTTATTGATAACCTGAAACCAGGCAGCCCGGCATTTAAAAGCGGTGAAATGAACAAGGGTGATAAAATACAAACCGTTCAGTGGGAAGGAAAAGAGCCTATCGAAGTATCAGATGCGAGTCCTGCAGAACTCAGTGAAATACTTAGCGCCGATAACCATGAAAAATTAAATATTACAATAAAAAAAGCAGACGGCACGATACGCCATGTAAGCCTGATGAAGGAAAAAGCAGAACCTGGCGATGATGATAACAGGGTAAAAAGTTTTTTATTAAAAGGAAAAAAAACGATAGGATATATTTCACTGCCTGCTTTTTATACTGATTGGGAAAGCGACGGTAAAGGTGTGAATGGATGCGCAGATGATGTGGCCAAAGAGATTATAAAACTGGAAAAAGAAAAAATTGTTGGACTGATATTGGATGTACGTTATAACGGTGGCGGTTCCATGCAGGAAGCTGTGGACCTTGCCGGTATTTTTATTGATGCGGGACCTGTTGCCCAAATAAAAACCAGGGATGCAAAAGTATATACGCTTAAGGATATAAACCGAGGCACTATTTACGATGGTCCATTGATCTTAATGGTGAATGGCTACAGTGCTTCCGCTTCTGAGATGGTTGCAGGTACTTTACAGGATTATAACCGGGCACTGATTGTTGGTTCGCCCACTTACGGCAAGGCGACTGCGCAAATAGTTTTGCCATTGGACACGACGATTGATTTGGATAAGGATTTCAAAAACAAACAGGCTGATTGTTATATAAAGCTGACCGTTGAAAAATTATACCGCATCAACGGCAGCTCTGCGCAGGCTACCGGCGTGCAACCGGATATTCTATTGCAAGACCTGCTGGAAGCGGACCCGCACAGGGAAGTCAATACGCCACTTTCTTTTCCTCCTTCTTCCATTGCTCCCAATAAATATTATAAGGCCAATGCTGCTTTGCCAATTGCTGCTTTGCAGGCATTCGCAAAAACGCAGACAGATACTTCGGTTTATTTTAAAACATTGAAATCGTATATACAACTATACAAGTTGCACCTGCAGCCAAGAGATATATCGCTGTATTGGCCCGAAGCATCGGAAGACAAAAAAAAAGATGAAGCAGGTATTCAGTATCCGGCTCAATTCAATAATAATAATGCAAATGCTCCGTTTACTGTAATGAACCATGCGTTTGAAGAACAGCGTTTAAAAACTGATGATGATTTACGTGAGCTTGATGACACCTGGAAAGAAAGGTTGTTGAAGGACCCCTACATACAAATCGCATTCGGGCTCTTATCTTTTTCTGCAAAATAACAGTCATTCTTTAAAAATTTATTTTTGTATCACAAACATGCAATCTATATTTATTTTAAACTATTGCTAATGAAAACAACCCCTCTCGCCCTGATTGCTGCAGGCATTTTATTACTCAGCAATTTTATATCCCATGCACAGAATATTGAAGATCCAGGAGCATATATAACTGCCATCAGCAATGCACAAACTGAAATGAGGCAAAAATATATGGCTTATATGAGTACAGTTGCACATAGTCACAGGGCAAGGAAAATTGAAAAAATGAGAATGGCAACGCTGGAGAGTATCAACAACAGCAAATACAAAACCTCCGATATCCATATTTACAAAGGTGATAATTCCTTACGCAAAAGCAGTATTGACTATATAGATTTATGCTACCGTGTTTTTAATGATGATTATAAACATATTGTAGATATGGAAGAAATAGCGGAGCAATCCTTTGATGAAATGCAGGCTTATATATTACTGAATGAAAAAACCAATGAAAAAATACAAGAGGCTTCTGATAATATGTCGAAAGCGAGCAAGGATTTTGCCAAAAAATATAATGTAAACCTTATCGAAACAAATGATGAACTGGGTGAAAAACTGTCAACAGCTAACCTGCTGAATAATTATCGCGACAAATTATATCTTATCTTCTTTAAATGCAATTGGGAAGATGGTGAAATGGTAAAAGCCATGAACAATAAAAAAGTAAAGGATATGGAACAGGCCCGCAATTCATTGACCCGGTATGCAACCGAAGGACTATCGGGGCTCGATACTTTAAAAACATTTCAGAATGATCCTGCGCTGGCAGTTGCCTGCAGACAAACACTTGACTTCTATAAAAAAATGGCTGAAAATGATGTACCAAAGCTGACTGAATTTTATCTGAAGCAGGAAGATTTTGAAAAAACAAAAAAAGCTTTTGAAAGAAGTGAGCAGAATAAGCAGCAGGTTGATGCTTATAACAAATCCGTGAAAGATATTAATTCAGCAGCAAACAACTATAACCAGGTTAATAATAATATTAATAACAACAGAAAACAGGTTTTACAAAATTGGGACGATGCCGAGAAAGCCTTTGCAAATGACCATATGCCGCATTATAAATAATTACTCGCGCAGAGACGCGGAGACGCAAAGGAGTTGAGAAGTTGAAATGACAGTATGTGGTTTAACTTATCAACCTTTCAACTATTCAAACTATCAACTCCTTTGCGTCTCCGCGTCTCTGCGCGAAATTTCTATACGTAACTAAGCCACCACCTGGTTGACTGATATTTCCGTTTATAACGATCAAACCATTTACAGAATGGATATAAAACAAGAATTAACCCGATCCATACGAAATAAACAGTCGCAAGATTAAAACCAAAATTTTTCAATTCCGGAGTACGATTGACTTTTGTCGTTAATATCATATCTGTCCAATTATAACCAGAGATGATTGCACCAATTATGGCAATCAGGTGAATAAGATAAATATGAACCACGTAATAGAAGAATGGAACTCTTCCATAAACAGCGATTTTTTCTGTGAATTTATTCAATGGCCTTTCGGTCAGGGCCAGGAAAATCATAGCCGGTCCTAAGGTTATCAGTGTATACAGAAGTGAAGGTGGATATTTGGTGACATTCAATAATGACAGCACACTAAAAGCAAAATCTTTTTGAACGGACCAATAAGATGCGTCACCATATATATTGAAAGATCGTAAAAGGAAAAAAACACCGATCGCAGAAAATCCAAGAGAAAGAAGTATTTTCTTTCTTTTCTCAGCATCATAACTGGAGTCGTATAAACTTCCGAAACAATATCCCAAAGCAATGATGCCTATCCAGGGAATTAAAGGATACATAACAAAAAGTTTAAAATGACCGACTGCAAATTCCCGCGGCTCATGCAGCATGGACCAGAAAAAATGCAATACGGGATTACCTGTAATATGCACATTGTCCAAAAAATTATGGGCCGCAATCAATAAAATGGCTGTGATGAGAATAAACTTTCTTTTCAAATAGATCAATGCGGATAATACAATCATGCTGACGCCGATTGCCCAGATCACCTGTAAATTAATCATAGGGTACGTCGGATTGAATGTTTGTCCAAGCGCGATGATAAAAAGCTCTACAAACACCAACCACAATCCTCTCGAAAAAAGATAAAGCGACAATTCACTTTTGGTTTTTTTGGCACCATATAAATAAGCAGAAATGCCTGCAAGAAAAACAAAAACAGGCGCGCAATAGTGTGTTATAAATCTTGTAAAAAATAAGAATACCGTTGTCTGGTTAAGATCCGTAGGTTCATACAAAAACGCTTCATGATGAAGGAAATGGCGGACATGATCCAGCGCCATGATGATCATTACCACTCCTCTTAAAAGATCAATCGATTCAATGCGTTTCTTTTTTACGATTTTAGATGAAAACTTCAGAGACGACAGGTTCATCGCGCTTACAATTGACATCACCGACTCCTGGTTTTCAGTAATAGATCTGTTTTTTTTCAATTTGCTCGTATTAATTTTTTTGATCGAATAACTTTCATTTTACAACATGATGATAAAAAGCGCCGGCAATACTTATGACTGCCGGGCCTTATCCCCTCAATTCGTGCTGACCATGAACCACGAGGAAATATTTTTTATTCATTCATACTATCCTGGTATTTTAATTCCGGTTATCCGAATCATGTTTAATGGTGAATATTTGATTAAGCTGCATCAGCTTTTGATAGTTTAGGGTTTCCGGTTTTAAAGAACCGAAGCGTTTTAAGGTTCGCGGGCACGAAATTAGAAGAAATTACAAATGAATCAAGAGGAAATAAGCTACCGGCAGTTGCTTTCTGTTTTGCGGTATATTCAATTATCCGAACGGTATTTGAAATAAACAGGTTTCAGGCGATACTCACCCCGGAGAAATTTATTCTCCCCAAAATAAATAAGCGCACCATTCATTGGATCAAAAGCTCCAATAAATCCCCGGAAAGAACCGCCGGGCAACTGACGATTTTAAAATAGTTTTTTTGTATTTACTTGCCCACTGACGAGAAAACTAATGTGCGAATGTGCTGATGTGCAGATGTGCGAATTCTTCATAGCGATCGGATTAAAGCATTCGCACATCTGCACATCAGCACATTCGCACATTAATTTGCTCTGCGCAAAAAGATCTCCAAAATATTTCTTATCATGAAAACGAATTCAAAAAAACAATCTGATCAGATTAATATGATTGCGACTCGTTTAGCGGATAAGTTTCTGAAACCCTTACTCGATTTCTACAATGCAAAAAACTACTCAGTATACATAGGGAGTTTAACAGAGATCATTGATTGGTCATTTGAATTTTATAACGAGTACCATTTAAAATTAAACGACTGGGGAACCTTTGAAACCAGTAGTGAGAATATATATGAGGCTGCGAACCGGGAAGAATTTTTAATAGCCTGGGGTAATAACAGGATTCAATTATTCTATACGCAAAAGGAGAAGGGTTGATAGTTCATAGTTAATGGTTCATGGTACGGGCTTCGGGACTTGCAACCATGAACTATCAACTATGAACTATGAACCATGAACTATGAACTATCAACCATGAACCATTCTAATACTTGAAATACTCTTTCACCTTAGTAAGAAATAATTCTTTTTTGCGCCTGCTTACTTCTATTTCCATGCCATTACTCATGAGTACAGTACCGCCTTCGCCGCGCATGTATTCTTTTACATGAAGGAGGTTGATGAGAAATGATTTGTGAATGCGCAGAAATATGGTATCATTTAATAACCTGTCATAATCAAACAATGGTTTTGAAATCATGATGGTCTTGTTGCTGATAAGACGGAAAATAGTATAACTTCTTTGAGCTTCGCAATAAACGATTTCTTCCAGTTTCACAATGGTGAATCCTTTCAAAGTAGGAAGGCAAAGTCTCATCTCCAACGGCGACCCGACTTTATTGATATTATGCAGCAACGCTTCCGTATGTCCTGCCGGTTTATCCTGGTTCAATCTTTTCTTTACACGTTCCACTGCTTCAGTGAGCCTGTCTTCATCTACAGGTTTCATCAGGTAATCAACTGCACTGAACTGCAATGCCTGCAACATATATTCATTATGCGCAGTAACAAAAATGACTTCAAAATTCTTTTCGGATAATTCATTAAGCATATCGAGCCCGCTTTTACCGGGCATGCGGATATCAAGAAATACCACATTGGGCTGCGTTTCTTCCAGCTTTTGTTTAGCATCGATTACATTGGAACAGGTAGCCACTATTTCAACTTCGGGACAATTGAGTTCCAGTAATTTTTTTAGCGTCCGGATACCATCCGGCTCATCGTCAACGAGGATTGCTCTCATACTAGTAGTTTATTGGTGATAATATTAAAACGCAAAACTGCGCAAGTACCTGAATTGCCTTTGCCTGTCATGCTGGAATCGGTTATTGTAAGGGTACAACCTGCATTATATTTTTCATTCATTATTTTTATCCGGTTGTATAGATTGCTTAACCCTACAGGCTGATGTGCGGGCTTGTTCAATTTTTTACTTTGTTCTGCCTGATTTATTCCTATACCATTATCAACGATGCAGCAGGAAATAGTTTCGCCCTTCCGCGAAAAACGGATCACCAGGTTCTTTTTTCCCTTCTTATTCATCAACCCATGCCAGATTGCATTTTCCGCCAATGGCTGCATCATCAATGTAGGTATCAGGGTTTCTTCTTTGTCAATATTCTGGTTAACAATAATCCGGAAAGAAAAAGAATCATCAAACCGGAGTTTTTCCATCAACAGGTAATTTTGCAGGTGTTCGATATTTTCATAGAGTGTCGTGAATGTTTCTTTGGATTGATTCAATGTAATCCGGATCATATTGGCAAACTTGCTCAGGTACCTTGAAGCTTTTTGCTGTTCATTGTCCAGTATCATTCCTTTGATGCTGTTCAGTGAATTAAAAATAAAATGGGGGTTCATCTGCGTTTGCAGCGCCGACAGTTGCGCCTCTGCAAGTTGCTGGTTGATGAAAGCGATTTCTTTTTGTTTTATTTCCAGGGATTGTTCAGACTCTATTTGTTTTATTTTATTGCCTACAAGTGTTGCAATGGTGGTTAATATCTTTACATCCCTTTCTTTGAAATGGTTTTCGAAATGGTGTTCCGAATCAATAATGCCGATCAATTCATCATCATGAATAATCGGCACACATAATTCACTTAACCGGCTCATATCGTCTACCCTGTAACGATTATCAATCCTGGTATCCGATACAAGAAGCGGTTCTTTCGTTTGCATCACATGTCCTACCAGTCCCTGGCCGGGCGACACATCAAATATTGGCGAAGTGATTGCTTTTGGAGTTCCCTTAGGTCCATACGCTGCTTTTTGAACCATCTTGGTTTTGTCTGCGTTCCACACGTAGATTATGCAGTCCACATAATTCATACGACCGATCAGATTTTTTGTGACATCCCATAATACTTCTTCAACATTTTTCTTACCTGCAAGAGATGAAGAAAAATAGTTACTGATCTGTTCCAGTTCGAACTGGTTTTTATACCCATCTGCTTTTAATTTTTCAATATGCGTTTTCTCCTGTTCATTTTTCCGGATATAGCTTGTTCGCCAACTGAGTAATAAATATACCAATATGAGTAAGAAAACGACAGCTAAAGCCATAAACCATTCCTGTTTCCAGAATGGACGTACGACATATATGCTGATCTCTTTAACCTGTTCCGGCCAGCGGTTATTCGCAGAGTTCAGTTTTACCTGGATGCGATGATAGCCGGGCGAAAGATTGGAAACAGTAAAATTATTCTGCGCACCGAGTTGTTGCCATGCTGTGTTGTCGTCTTTAATAACCCGATAAGCATAGCGCTGGCTGTTGCCGGTGTAAAAGTTAATGCTGCCAATGGTTACCGTTAGTTCATTATCCTGCCAGGGTATTGAAATATTTGTATTAGGGCAAAGAAGTTCGTGTTGCTCACCTGCTGCGATGCTTTCAATGAAAAGCTTCGGGGTTTGCTTGTTTTGATAAATAATATCAGGATCAAATTGCACAAGTGTATTGCTAAAACCAATGTATAATTTGTTTTGCGCGGTATCATAAGAAAATTTTGCGCCTTTGGTAATTGGTAAATCCGGGAACCCATCTTCCTTGTCAAAACCAGTTATTCTGAATGTATGCAAATCCAGACATGCAATTCCTGAATAAGCAGCAATCCAGAGTTTATTGCCAATGATAATCATGGCGGAAATATTATTATCCGTCATCCCGATATCCGGGATAAAATGAAGGAATTTCCCTTTCTCAATGTTATAGCACGTCAGTCCATTATTATTAGTACTGATCCAAAGATTATTTTGCTGATCGGCTGTAAATGAGTTAACCTGTTTGTCCGGAATTTTAATGTAAGGAAATGAATCGATGAACTTGTCAATGCTATTTGTTGAAACATTATAACGCGCCAAACCGTGACCAGCCAGCCAGATATTACCGGAACTGTCTTCCTTAACTAATTTAGGTCCTTGTAATTTATCAAAAATTTCACCTGACTGTGAAACCATATTTAATTTCCCCGTTGCTGATTCATACTTATAAAGGTTACCGGCAGCTATCCATATATTTTGTTTACGGTCCTTATACAAATCCGCGATCCAGTCACTTTTTGAATCCCATTTTTCCAATGCCAGCGCAGCTTTTTCGTCCGTTTCCGTGTTAAGCTGAAATAGTGGACCGTTGGTTCCTACCAATAAAGAATTGGGACCTGCCGGTGCAACGGCAAAAACATTATCCGCGGTTGGCCTGTTTTTAATAAAACTGATTCGCCGGGTAAATTGAAGTCTTCGCTTATCGAATTCCAATAATCCGCCATTTCCTCGGGTTGCAACAAATATTTTATCCCCGGTAACATGTACATCATCGATGACTATATCGGGAAATAAAGTTTCCACCGATGCAGGCATTTTCACCTGCTGTATATGCAGGCGGTTATTATCCTGTCTGAATAATCCTTTATTCGTTGCTATCCAAAAGTTATGGTCCCTGTCCTGCAGGATATGTCGACAGAAATAAAAAGGCAAATATTTTTTCGGATTAAAATTAATCGTCCCGCTCTGTGGATTTAGCTTCATCTCATAGAATCCCGATCCACTTCCTGTAATATATAAAAGCGTATCGTTGAAGGATACCAGTTCTGAGCGATAATCAAATTCGTTGATGAGGGCGCGGAAAGGTAATCTTGTAATTGTCTTTTTATTTTCCGCCGGGTTGATATAAAATAATTTGTTTTCATTCGTACTCATTACAAAAAAACTTCCCGGCTTTTGCTGAAAGAATTGAAAATCTGTTTTGGGATAGTCCAGGAATGCTGCCATTATCGGGCAATCTTCAGCAGACATCTTCTTAAATAGCTTCTTCCTGAAATCATAATAATAAATTCCATCAATACCAACAATCGCGTAGCTGTGATCATCCAGGCAAACCAGATATCTTCCAAAACCAAAAGATTGTACGGCAACTTCTTCCCGGGAATAATAATCGAACCTGAATACGAGGCGATAGTCTTTATCAAAATGATAGAATCCTGAGCGGGCAAGAATAAAAATATCGCCTGCTGCATTCCCGCAGACTGATAATATCCAATTGAATTTATACTGATATTGTTTATCAACGTAAGGAATAAATAAGTTGCGTGTATTGCCTGTACGTGTATCAATAATATGCAAGCCATTGGCATATGTTGCCAGGCGATAATTGTCAAGCGGAACCAACCCGTTTAATTGTTCCGAAGGGATGGAAAGACTGTCATTGCTGCTGTGAAACTGTATAAAATTGCTGCCGTTAAAGCGGTTTAATCCGGACTGTGTGGCAATCCATATATAACCGATGGAATCCTGTGCAATACCAGTAATAATATTATGCGAAAGTCCCTGCTCTTTTGTATAGAGGGTGAAATTATTTTCATTGATCTCTTGCGCATGCAGCAGGTTACCGGTTAATTGAAAGGATATTGAAATCAATAAAAAAAGACATAGTTTTTTCAGGTCCATTGCTCTACAGGTTAGCGTTTTATTTTTTCTAAAGGTACTCAGTTACCGATATAATTTATGCACTATGGATCACAAAATAAAAGCGCTTCCCACTTACAAACTCAAATGCACCTTTCATAACCTGATAGCTACCGTTGGTTGAAACGATAATCAAAATATTTTTTTTTACAGTCATAGTCTACTATACCGATGGGGAAAAACAAGTAACCTTTAGGAAAGGAACAACTTTGCAGCCTCATGATGTTTCTATCTTAGTTCCCTCTGAAACAAATTACTTTAGCTATGAGAAAAATTATTTCTGCGATTCGTGTTACATGTTCTTGCATGTTTTTATTATTAGTCTTTCAATGGTCATCTGCCCAAACTGGTACCATTAAAGGAACCGTAAAAGATGCAGCCGGCAACCCGCTGGCAGGTGCATCTGTGACTGTAGAAGGAAAAAAAATGGGAGTAACTACCGATGCGATTGGTGATTATTCATTTACATTGTCTCCGGGACAATATACCATCATTGCGAGTTTTGTAGGTTATGCCGCGCAACATATGCGGGTAACAGTTAGTGATGGGGTTACGGTGATTCAGAATTTTACCACAACAGTGTTATCTGATTTAAGCGATGTGGTTGTAGTAGGTTCCCGTGCCAGGGATGCAAGGTCGAGAATCAGTACCCCGGTTCCTGTGGATGTGATCCATATAAAAGATGTCAAAGCATTTGCACCGTCCGATGTTTCACAGATGCTTACATATACCGCTCCGTCATTCCAGTCGGCAAGACAAACCATATCAGATGGTACGGACCATATAGATCCTGCCGGGCTGCGTGGTTTGGGACCGGATCAAACGCTTGTTTTACTGAATGGAAAGCGACGTCACAATACCGCACTCGTAAATATTAATGGTACAGTCGGACGCGGTTCCGTTGGAACTGATTTAAACGCCATTCCTGCAGCAGCTATTGAGCGGATTGAAGTATTGCGCGACGGCGCTGCTGCGCAATATGGATCGGATGCAATTGCCGGCGTAATTAATATTGTTCTTAAAAAAGAATACAATGGTTTTAATATTTCAGGGATGGCTGGACAAAACTTTACCAGCATGCCTTACCAGGGTGGAATGAAAATACAAGATGGTTTGCAAAAACAAATTGATTTTGTCGGTGGGTTTGCACATCAAAACGGAAGTTATCTTGAAGTTAGCGGACAATGGCTGCAGCGTGAAAGAACAAACCGGAGCGGAAATGATAATATTCCATTAGTATATCTTGGAAATGGAGGTGCATTTCCTGCAAATCAGCCTGGCGTTACGAATACCGCCGATTACAGGAGATGGTTGATTGACCAGGATGATGCTATGGTAAAACAACGTGGTTATGACCGGCATAATATTGTAGCAGGTCAATCTTATTCAAATAATTTTACTGCCTTCTTAAATGCAGCTACACCTCTTTCAAAAAATATGGATGGTTACCTGACCCTGGGTTTTGGATACAGACCTGGTGAAGCTTCTGGTTTTAGCCGAAATCCTAATTCGATGAGTCAGCAACCGGTAAAAGAAAATGGTCAGCGTTTTTATTTTGACGGATTTTTACCTGTCATAGCGCCCACGGTCCGCGATTATTCCGCCATCACGGGGATATTGCTGAAAGTAGGAAAATGGAATGCAGACATCAGCAATACCATCGGTCAAAACAGTATTCATTATAAAATAAAAAATACAGGCAATGCTTCTTTGCCCGGAACAGATAATGTGCAAACGAATTTTGATGCGGGTAAATTGATGTTTCTGCAGAATACTGTCAACCTCGACATTTCACGCAAATACAATTTGACCGGTAGCGATTATTTTAATATTGCTTTTGGCGGTGAATATCGTTTTGAAAAATTCACCATCGGCGAAGGTGAATTGAATTCATATGCAAATGGTCAAAGAGTTTATCAGGTTGATTCCATACCACCTTACCCCGGCACGACTAATTATAATGTAATTACCAATACTGCAGTGGCTGCCTCAGGATCACAGGTGTTTCCGGGCTTCCAGCCTACAGATGCCCTTCAAGCCAAAAGAAATATTTTTGCGGCATATGCGGACCTGGAATGGAGCATCGGCAATTTATTATTGGGCACTGCAGGCAGGTATGAAACTTACCAGGAAAAAAATAAAAATTATGGTAATATCAGCGGAAAATTTACAGCAAGATATTCATTCACTCCTACCTTTTCCATCAGGGGTTCTGTAAGCAATGGTTTCCGCGCACCTTCTTTGCAACAACGATATTTCCAAAATACTTCCACGCAGTTTATCGGCGGAGCGCCTCAAAATACTTTTACAGTAAACAACTTTAATCCTATTGTCCGGAATGCATTTGGCATTAATGAGCTGAAGCCTGAAAAATCAACCAATATTTCCATTGGATTTGCAGGAAAGGTTGGAAGAAACATCAGCTTTACAATCGACGGATATTATATTTATATCAAAGACCGGGTTGTTTTGTCTTCTGCTTTCAGTAAATCGAATCCAATACTCTCTCCTATTTTTAATGATCCGGTTTATAATATTGATCCATCCGTATCCTCAGTTACTTTTTGGACCAATGCTGTCAATACAGAAACAAAAGGAGTTGATGCAGTTATTACCGATCGTTTTCGTTTAGGAAATGGCAACGCAAGTTTTTCCCTGGCAGCTAATTTTAACAGGAATAATGTAGTGGGTCCTATTCATACCAATTCAGTTATTGACGATCCGAAAAATAATCCTTACCTGAATGGTGATAAGAACTCTAATCCGGGTAACGATTTAAAAACAGCTTTGTTCGACAGGCAGCAGCGTAGTCGCATAGAAGTTGCTCAACCCACCAGTAAAATAAATGCCACGTTTGAATACGCGATCAAAGGTTGGGACATTCTTGCAAGAGCAGTTCGCTGGGGTAAAATACAATATGTACATAATCAGGATCCGGCTTCCGTTAAGTCAGATGGTAGTTATTGGTTTGATGTAGGTCTTGGCACCGATCAAACCTTCAATGCAAAAGTCACTACTGACCTTGTTGTTTCATATAAGTTTTGCCCGGGAATTATTTTATCTGCCGGTGCCCAGAATCTTTTTGATACATATCCCGACAGAATATTTATTGATCCAAGAAATGATCCGAAAGTGGTTCATGATAATCCTGTACAGGGTGCAGGGAATAAAGCAGCGGGTGGCTATAATACGGCGCGTGATGCGTCTAACCGTGGACGTTTTCTTTTTCCTGCTAACCAGTTTGGGTTTAACGGACGGTTTCTATATACCCGGTTGAGCGTTGATATCGGTCAGTTGAAAAATTGTAAACCGACGAAGAAACTGCGATAACCGGAACCACAAAAAGGTAAGGCCCGCTGCTGAGGCGGGTTTTATTTTCATTCTCACAAAATGAAATTTTCTTACGAAAAAAAATATATTATGATTCTGACACACAATCCAAAAACATATTTAAACAATCTCAATCTCTCCTTTCCTGCTGCGTCGTATTCAGGCAGGCGTATAAGTTTCAGACGAACGGAAGCACCGGTTCCTCCACTGTTCCGCGGTATATTTCCTGGAGCACCACTACCACAATCTTCATTATTAAAAGAGGGAAAAGAACAAACATTGATCGTGGACAAAAGTCTTATTTCATTTGTATCCGATGTAAGTGCATATAACAGGGCCGATATTCTCGAATCCACTTTGCTTGCACAATTGGGAGCCAGGGCCAAGGTACCGGATGAATCCGATGCCATCAGCTGGTACAAAGCATATATGAATATTCTTTCTAAAATCGGCTGGGTAGTTGAAGGAGGTGAAGTGGAACATTTTTCTTCAAAGGGAAATATTGTAGAACTCCAATCTGTAATAGTAGATATTCTGACGAATGCCTTCGGTGCAGGTTTTGTAAAAATTGTCACCAGGGCTCTTGCAGCAATCAAATCTCTTGAGAGCACCAACGGGAAAATAGAAGCATTTGAAAGAAATACACATATAGGAAGAAGCGGAAGTTTCCAGGTTGGTATTGCCTCAGAGGAAGGCGGTGCGGTATCTATAAATCTCGGAACATTTTTAATAACATCAATCAATGAGATCAAACATATCCTGTTCATAAAATTCAGGAAGGATGAAACAGATCTTCAATATGCGTCGAGTAGATTAACACTGGATCAGGAAATTTATAGCGATGTCCGAAATCTTGTTCGTAAAAAATTAAGCGGCAGGGCTACTGAATTTGTTTCTGAGATTCTTGTTTAATTTTCGCGCAAAGACGCGGATGCGCGAAGGAGGTGTAGGGTATGGGGTGTAAGGTATGTCATGCCTTACACCCCATACCCTACACCTCCTTTGCGTATCCTATTTTCTCAATACAAGAACCCAATCATCTTCACCGGCGCTGTTTTTGCCGGGTGGATTGAATTCCCGGATTCCTTTATGTTTAAAAGGCGAACCGTAAATTTTTATGTATTTCCCATTTGTCGGATCGTACCAACTGCCGTGGACAGGCATTTTTAATGCTGACATATCAATTGAAATACTTCCCCTATGAGCAGGCGGGACATAAGCAACAAGAAAAGACCCATCCTCTGTTGCCGCAGCAGCAACATAATCCGCAGCTGTATCCGTACTTCCTCCGGCATGAACCAGGTTCTTCATTCCATCCTGATTGGAAGGAACAAGTTCCCACCACCGGATTGATCTGATAAAACTATTAAGTCTGCTCATATCGAGCGCGCCAATTGTATTCAAATGTTTTTCCCATGCGGGATCAATAAAAGGCCAGATATATCCATTGCCGGAAATATAGCCACCTCTTGTGGTTAGCCATCCCCACCATTGAAAACGCCGTACTGGTTGAATGGAATGCGGGTTATAATGATTGCCGTCCGGACCTTCTTCATCATATGGTTCTTCCAGCAAATAAGAAGGCAGAAGAGGTTTGTGCGAATAAGCCAGGTTACCCATGTATGGCACATTTATAGTTCCCCATGTATATGCACCATTCAATGTCATTTGATCGCCGAAATCAATTTGATCTGCACTGTTCTGTCCCGCGTACGATTCCGCGCTGTAATGAATACATTGTTGATTATGTATACTTTTCAAACCGGTGATCAAAGCAGCTTCAACATTTTTCTGCTCAGTTGAAAATTTGCCCATATCGCCAAGAAGCATCCATACAAGATTCCTGTTATTCTTATAACGTTGAGCAATCCACGCACCATAGGTTTGCACTTTTTGCGGACCATTGGCAAGAAGTTCCTGCATCCAGCCCTGGTCGCCACCTTCATAACCAACATAAGCGGGGAAGAAAAAAATAAGGATCCCATTTGAATCGCAGTAAGAAATAAAAGAATCCATATATCTCCAATACTTTTCATTTGGAGTATTGAAATCAGGGGCTTCTTTGCTTGTATCTTTATAGATCAGCGAACCCGTCCAATCGGAGCCATCCAGTTTCTTTAAAAATGGCAGGTCGCCTTCACCGTTATATGGTGGATGATTACCCAATGGCCAATGACAAATAGAACTTATTTCGATAGCATTGTGACCATGTAATTTTGTATTTGAAATAAATTTCCGGTATCCGTTTACAGGTAGCGAAATAATACACCAGGCGGTTCGTCCAAGAACAGGGAAAGGCATATCATGCTGATCCACCAGGTATCGCTGATTTGAACTGACTTTAATTGGAAAAGCCGATTGTGAACTTGCAGTAACAGAAGAAACTATTACCAGAATCACAGTTATTAAAAAATGCCTGATGGTTTTCATAAAAAATTTTTGATGAATATATTTTAAAAAATATCGTGAATAAGATAAGTTGGAATTTTCTACCCACGAGATGTCCCTATGGGCAATGTCATTAAGTTAAGGGTTTTACCCCTTGAACGTTGAGTGTTGAATATTGATTATTGAATGTTTTTTGATGATGCACCTAAAACATTCAATAATCAATATTCAACACTCAATATTCAATTTTGAAGTCGCTTAACTTAATGACATTGCCCTACGGGACATTAAAGCATAATTGGCTTTTTATATACGAATATTCTTCCTGATCCTATAAAATAAGTCCGGTTCAAACTTACCTGAAATGAGCCAATATCAACACAAATTTCCCCGAATGATTTTAATAAGGCGAAACAGGGTGCCTTATATTTGACAGGGCAAAATTCATTATAAACCATCTGATATGGAAATAAAAACAGGTAATCTATATAGCGTTTTCAATGCACTCATTCAGCGTTATAAAGAACGGGTTCCCGATGTTTCGGTTATTCTGAAAGCAATGATAAAAGAAAAAATCATCAGGGAAGAAAGTGAAATTGAAAATGATCATGTCGCTTTTCGTACACTTGGAGTACCAAATTTAGGTATCGCCTCCCTGGAAAAAATATTCCTGTTTTATGGCTACAGGAAAAGAGATTATTATTTTTTCCCTGAAAAGAAATTAGATGCCTGGTGGTATTCACCGCCGGTTGAAGGCCTACCCCGGATTTTTATTTCCGAATTGAGAGTAGCAGATTTGTCCGGAGAGTCGCAGGCAATCATTCGTTCTTATACGGATAAAGTGAAATCGGACCCGGTGGATAATCTTGATATGGCGAATCCTAAACTTGTAGATCATTATCTCCATAGTTCATCCTGGGATATTCCAACATTAGCTGATTATGAAAAAATCGCAGCAGCATCGGAATATGCTGCATGGGCGATCTATAATCGTTATTACCTGAATCATTTTACAATGGCCGTACACAATCTGAAGAAGGGATATAATACACTGAAATTATTCAATGAATTCCTCGAAAAAAATGGTATCATACTAAATGACTCGGGAGGAAAGATCAAACGCAGCCCTGACGGTTATTTATTACAGAGCAGTACAGTTGCGGAAATGGTGGAAGGTGTTTTTGCAAATGGGCAGAAAAAAATGATACCGGGCTCCTATGTTGAGTTCGCTGAACGTCGTGTACTGGAACAATACCGGTCATTACCGGATAATGAAATTATTCCTGCTTACCGGCGTGAAGGTTTTGAAGCAGCAAATGCAGATAAGATTTTTGAAAGTACAAACCTGGAGCAGACCGGGAAAAGATGAACGCGTAGTCAATTTAAATTCCAGGTAATCTGAAGGCATCATCTTTGCATTCTCTAAAAAAAATGCACTATGATCCGAAAATTAAAATCAGGGGAATACAGGCTTTACTCCAGGAAAATAGACAGGAAAACAAAAAAGCATAGGAACCTCGGTACTTTCGGTACGATGGCAGCCGCGAAAAAACACGAAAAGGAGATCCAGTATTTTAAACGGCATTAAGAAGAAACGTTATTTTGTTATGAAATAAACCCCGAATTTTAGAATTTCTTTGCGCCTTCGCGCCTCCGCGCGAATATTTTTTAAATATTAATTATCCCATATAACTTTATGCATACTTAATATTTAAAAAAACTACATCATGCCGCCTAAAACCGACTGGCCGGAAGCCATTAAACCCCTGCTCAAAAAGTACAAAAACCAAAAACATCCTTTGGATTATGGAAGTGTTTATCAACTGGTCGTGATGGTTGTTTTATCTGCGCAGGATTCTGACAGGAATATCAATCAGCTCGCGCCAAAACTATTTGAAACTTTTCCGGGTATGCCTGCACTTGCAAAAGCGACGCCGGAATCATTATATCCATATATAGGCAAGGTTCGGAATTTTGCCAACAAGGCAAAATGGCTGGTGGAGATAGGACAAAAAATAAAAAAAGACAGCGCCATTCCACTTAAGCTGGATCCGCTTACTGAACTGCCCGGCATCGGAAGAAAATCAGCAAATGTTATTCTGCGGGAAGCCGGCGCTCCGGCCGAAGGAGTGATTGTTGACCTGCACGTGCTGCGCGTAGCACCAAGACTCGGCATTGCAACAGGAGCCGATCCGAAAAAAATTGAAAAACAGATTATGGATATCCTTCCGGAAAAAGAATGGGATGCAGGTATGGCGATGTCATTTCTTGGCAGAGAAATCTGCAGGCCTCAACCCAAATGTGAAATATGTTTGATGAATAAGGTCTGTGCTTTTTATCAGGAGAATAAATGAAAAAGTAAAAAAGGTATGGGGTAAGAGGCGTAAGGCATGACATACCCTATGCCCTTCACCCTATACCATCTGCCCTACTTCACATCCAGAAGTATAGACTCCAACATTGTTTTTAATAACTGATAATTGTTTGGCTTTGTTATAAAATCGTCTGCGCCAAGATTTTTAGCGATTTCTTTTTCTGCAGGTCGCGACGATGTCGTGTACATAATCACACGCGCATTTCTCAATTCAGTTTTTTTCTTTATTTGTGTAAGGCAATCCCAGCCACTGATAGCCGGCATATTAATATCCAAAAAAATGATATCGGGAGAGGGAATTCTTTTTATTATGTGTTCTACTTCTTCACAGCCATCCGACCAGTAAAAAGAAACGGTTGGATTAACTTCTTCAAGCGCCAACTGAAAGATTTCGGCATCTTCTTTATCATCATCAATCAATAAAATGCGGGGCATAATTTTTTACTTAAGGCATCAATGTGCTTCATCTTTATTAAACACATATAAATAATATCCGGGTCGGAACAAACTGAGGATCTGATAAGAGATGAAAAAATCAAATCCGGGGCAAGATACTGAAAAAAGGAGGGATAATTTCTCAGTACAACCTTAAGCGGCCATACTTCGAACTCGTTATTGGGACATTCAATTATGATGCCATTGGGGGTAAAATAAGTCAAGGAGGAAAATTATCAAAGCTCCTCACATGCAGAATTAAGCGATACTTTAGATTTCGCCGTTTTATTTTCATCCTGTCAGCTGTTCAAAAGTGCAGGCTTTATACCTCATCCAGAAATTTTCTCTACAGAATAAAATTGAGATGGGACACTATTTTGTTCAAAAAGATGTAACTGGTTTTCCTTTATCATCTTTTAAAGTTGTACCTCCCTCTTCGAAAACAATTTCAGCAGGCTTGAAATCAATTACGCCATTAGCATTTACAAAACTTGCGAGCAGTGGTGATTTTTTCGGATATCCACTTTTAAGGAACACGCTGGTGCGACAACACCTGTCGGATTTTTTTGCCTGAAGAAATTGATTGTATCCTGATGTTGAAAATACTTTAGCATCCTTGATTTCAAATTCCCATAGACGCCTGAATAGTTTTGGAAATATAACCGGGGGCTTTTGGTCTTTCAAGGCAGAATAACTGCCATCCTTTTTGTTATGAATCAGTGTACGATCGAGTTTTGTCATTTTGTATGAAACACATTTCCAGATATTCAGTTTCTTTTTCATTGCTTTATCAGCAAGATCAATGATATCCTGAACTTCCGTATCGGTCATTGAATTATAGAATGCCGGAAAGGCATACCCGTTTTCAATAAGCCAGTGATTGACATCAATGATTTTCCCTTTTTTATCTTTGATATTTATATCGCCTACGCACCTGCCATATTTATCAAATACATCGTTGGGCTCATCGACCTGTGTAAAAACATTGCATTCAATATCAGTTCCGGTAGTTTGAGACTTTAAGTATTTGTAAAGAGCGATAGTAGCTGTGTCGCCCATCAGCTGCCTGTATAACGGAGTGCCGATCATATAATGGAGTTCAGGTGCATCAATTCCCTGCAGCCGCATTGTAACTAACCCTTTGCTGTTAATAACGGGTTTGAATTTTTTCACTGTGGTCCCGTCGCTCTTTTTTTGATTTGTCCAGAAACCTGCGTTGTTGAGTGCTTTTGTCTTTTTTACATTACCGGCAGCAGAAGTAAACGTAATAGAAGCCATATCCACTTTTACTTTTACAGTATCTGCATCCGAATCTGAAGTATTTCCTGATTTGATATTCTGCGGCCAGAATTGGTTTAAATCAATGGTTCCGGTGAAAGTGAGTAATCCTTTAGCCATGATAAAAAGATTTAGGGTTGATAATTTTCAGCTAATACACATTGTAAAAGACGGAATTTTTTGGATCAGGTAAACATTAAATTAATATTATTAAGTATTTACTCTTAGTAAATAAGGAATAAGGAATAAGGAATAAGGAATAAGAAATGAGAAAGTTTGGACCCACTTTCTCATTTCTTATTCCTAATTCCTTATTTCTTATTTCTTATTCCGTTCTTACAAACAGGCCAGGATAATTAACAACAAGCCCCAACTCATCAACAGTTATTATTGCTTCAAAATCATTCGGAACGTTTTCATATTTATATTCAAATTGCGAAAGTCTCGTGTAGATTTGTTTAACTGATTTTATCTGCTGGTTCAAAATATCCAGGTATAAAACCTTAATCTCTTTAGTTTCATTTAATCTTAGTTTAATCCTGTTTATAGACAACGTATTTGTAAAAGGCGTGAGCGAAATATCAATATCAATACAGTCTTTAAATTCGTTTACATGAGTTCCGTTTTTAGTCCAGTTCCCTTTTCCGTCACTCTGATAACTAATCAGGTCTCTCTTATCCGAAACCTGGGTTTTTATTTCAAAAAAAATTGTTTCCCAATGCTCATTTGTCTTTATTAAATAATCGACTCTGTAAATTTTATTGTTGTAGCTACCAATAATCACTGAATTAATTGCTGAACCCATATCTGTACTTGTCAATATACAGTTCTCTAAAGAATAATATTCTTGTCCGGTCCAAAGTATGTTTGTCTGCATCGTGTTTTGCAATTACTGTAGCAGGAAGGTATGGGGCATGGGGTATAAGGTATGACATGCCCTACACCCCATGCCCCATACCTTCTTCGTCGTTTTGTATGAGTATTCAAAAGAAACTATCCTTCAAATAATAACGGAAAAAATTGTCCCTCCATTTTTTTTCCTTTGGCAATTGCGGGTACTCCATTCAACAACGGTTCATTACTATCAGAATAAACACCGTCTGCAAAAACATTAATGACAAATGCCCTTCGCGGACTTGCGCTTTTATTTTCCCCGGAACCATGTAAGGTTAGCGGATGATGAAAGATTGCTTCTCCTGCTTTTGTTTCAACAGGTATGGGATGAAATTGTGCCTGTTGCTGTGGCGTAAGATAATCCATGATGCCCATGAGGTTCCCTGCGAGTTCAGGTTTATCGAGCAATCCCCAGCGAAAACTGCCAGGCACATATTGCAAACATCCGTTTTCAATGGTTGAATCATCCAGCCCGCACCAGCAGGTAAGATGTG